>Ga0209056_10002136_pt1 | contig 21496 bp, 21 predicted proteins | sample GraSoiAngelo_114_FD_185876 | JGI IMG/M metagenome (GOLD analysis project Ga0209056, IMG submission 185876) | Grasslands soil microbial communities from the Angelo Coastal Reserve, California, USA - 14_0903_13_40cm (SPAdes) (version 2) | ecosystem: Environmental > Terrestrial > Soil > Grasslands...
ATAGGATTTCGATGTCCGACCAAAACCAGAAAAGAGAAAAATCTGAATTGGAAGGCGGTTCCCGATTCGGAAAATCGACGCGGCGTATATTTCTTTCCCGGTTAGGTATGGCCGGCTTGCTGGTCTCGACCCGTCCTATGATTGGTGAACCCGCACGCGCGGAATCGCCGCCGCCGTCAACGCCGGAACTCGAGGGCACAACTCCCGTCACCCTGCGGGTAAACGGGAAGAGATACGATTTGCGAATCGATCCGCGCACGACGCTTCTCGATTGCCTCCGCGAACATTTGCATCTGACTGGATCGAAGAAGGGATGCGACCATGGCCAGTGCGGAGCGTGCACAGTGCACATTAACGGCCGGCGCGTGAATTCATGTCTTTGCTTCGCCGCAATGTATCAAGGTGACGAGATCACGACGATTGAGGGTGTTGGGCAACCGGAAAACTTACATCCAATGCAGGAAGCGTTCGTTTCGCATGACGCCTATCAATGTGGTTATTGCACATCCGGCCAAATCATGTCGGCGGTTGCAATGTTGAGCGAACCGTGCGGACCAGAGGATGCCGAAGTGAAGGAATTCATGAGCGGCAATATTTGTAGGTGCGGCGCATATCAAAACATCGTGGCGGCAATTCAGAGTGTGCGGCAAGGCACGGCGAAAGAGAAGCAAGCATGAAACTGTTCGAACTCTCGCGCGCAGACGATCCCGGCCAGGCCATTGCCGCGGGTGCGAAAGCGACGACCGCACAACAGGGAGCTGACATTCGCTTCATCGCTGGCGGGACAACGCTGATTGATTTGATGAAGCTGAATGTCGAGACGCCACAGAAAGTGGTGGACATAACTCATCTGCCGTTCGGCAAGATCGAAACGCTGGCTGACGGCGGCCTGAAGATCGGCGCAATGGTCCGCAATTCTGAGCTCGCTTATCACCCGGTCGTTCGCAAAGACTACGCCGTCCTGTCCGAAGCTATTTTAAGCGGGGCATCGCCCCAGCTTCGAAACATGGCGACTACTGCGGGCAACCTCTTGCAACGAACCCGCTGCATGTATTTCCGCGACACCGCCATGCCTTGCAACAAACGCGAGCCCGGCTCGGGTTGCGCGGCCATCACGGGTGTAAACCGTAGTCTCGCCATTCTGGGCACAAGCGAACATTGCATCGCCACAAATCCATCTGATATGAACGTGGCATTGGCTGCCCTCGAAGCGACCATTCACATCCGTGGGACCAAAGACGAACACAGCATTCCGATTAGTGATTTTCATCTGCTTCCCGGAGACACACCGCAGCGTGAGACCGTTTTGGAGCCGGGCGATTTGATCATCCACGTCACCCTGCCGCCGTCCGCGCCACGCAGCCGCTCGCTGTATTTGAAATTGCGCGACCGCGCTTCGTACGAATTTGCACTCGCGTCTGCTGCAGTTGTGGTCACGGCCACGGGCGGAAAGATCACGCGCGCTCGCGTCGCGTTAGGTGGCGTCGGCACGAAACCGTGGCGATCACCAGAGGCTGAAGCGGAACTGACCGGCCAGACGGCGACAGAAACCGTGTTTCAAAAAGCTGCGGAGGCCGCGCTACGCGATGCCAAACCACAAAGTCAAAATCGATTCAAAGTGGAATTAGCCAAACGCTGCCTCGTGCACGCACTGAAGTTGGTGACACAAACCGCCTAAGGAAGATCGATATCATGCCGGAGAGCGCACAGACATCCGTAATCGGCAAACCTCAGCCGCGCATCGATGGTCCATTCAAAGTTAGCGGTACCGCGATGTACGCTTCGGATTTCCATTTTCCTGACTTGCTCTACGCCGTTCCGATCGAAGCGACGATTGCAAATGGCAAAATCCAAAAGCTGGACGCGGCTGCGGCTGAGAGAATGCCGGGCGTGCGAGCAATCTTTCATCGCGCAAATATCGGAAAGATTTTCCGCTCGGTCATGGGAAAGGGAATGGAAGGAATCTGTATAGAGCGGCGCCCTCCATTCGAGGACGATGTGATTCGCTATTACGGCCAATACGTTGCGCTGGCCGTGGCAGACACTTTCGAGTTAGCAAAAGCTGCGGCCGACGCGGTTCGTGTCACTTACAGCAAGGAGAAACCGAACGTCAGTCCTGACCTAAAAGCGGAGGACGATCCGCAGGTGGTCGCAACCACGTACGGCCCGGAACATCGTTTGCAAAGCGAGCGCGGCAATCCGGACGCGGCATTCGCCAGTGCGCCAGTCAAACTCGACCAAACTTATGTGACCCCGTCTGAGACGCACAACCCCATCGAGTTACAGGGGACGACTGCCATATGGGATGGCCAGATGCTGACGCTCTACGAGGAATCGCAGGCGATCTTCAATATGCGCGGCGTACTCGCGCAAATGTTCGGTCTGCCGAAAGAGAGCGTTCGCGTCATTACCAAGTTTGTCGGCTCGGGCTTCGGCAGCAAGCTTTGGCCATGGACGCATTGTCCGCTCGCGGCGGCTGCGGCGCGCAAGTTAGGTAAACCAGTCAAGCTGGTTCTTAGCCGCAGGATGATGTTCCAGACGGCCGGTCATCGCGCCCGTACCCAGCAGCGTATGCGCCTCGGTGCTACCCCAGCGGGCAAACTCGTGTCGCTCATGCAAGACTACGTTTACGAGAGGTCGATGCTCGATGATTACCACGAGAATTGCGGTGAAGCGACGGCGTTCCATTATAGTGTACCGAATCTTCGGGTAAAGTTCGGACGTGCCAGGCGCAACATCGGCTCACCGTCCGATATGCGCGGTCCCGGCGCGGTGCCCGGCCTCTACGCGACCGAATCGGCAATGAACGAACTGGCCGATCAACTAAAGATCGATCCGGTTCAATTCCGCGTTCTCAACGAACCGAAGATCGACGAGTCGTTAGGTGTTCCGTTCTCATCACGCCATTTACTCGAGTGCCTTCAGTTGGGAGCAGAAAAGTTTGATTGGTCAAAGCGCACTCCCGAGGTCGGCTCGATGAAGCGCGATGGGTTGACGCTTGGTTGGGGTATGGCAACGGCTGCGTGGGTTGCCGCGCGATTTGCCGCTGAAGCCAATATCCAGCTTCGGGACGATGGCACCACCCGAATCGCATGCGGCACGCAAGACATCGGTACCGGTACGTACACAATTCTTGCGCAGCTTGCGGCGGAAAAAGCCGGTGTGACGCTCGACAAAGTCGAAGTAGCTCTGGGTGATACATCGCTTCCGGAAGGTCCTGTCTCGGGTGGTTCAATGGCAACTGCATCGGTTATTCCAGCAGTTCTTGCCGCGGCGGACGACGCAATCAAATCACTGCTGACCGTCGCGACGACGACGCCCGGTTCGCCTTTCGAAAAACGCAAAAATGACGAGCTCGCTTTCGAAAGTGGCCGTGTTTTTGTCAAAGCGAACGGTCCCGCGAGTGGCGTGCCGTTTGCCGATTTGCTCCGGCGTGCTGATCTCCGCTTCGTGACCGGCAGCGGTAAGTCCAATGCAACATTCGGCGAGGAAAAAAAGGAAAAGCCGAAATTCTCAACGCATTCGTACGGATGTCATTTTGTCGAAGTAACATGGCAGGCGGAGATTGCGCGGTTGCGCGTCAATCGCGTCGTTAGTGTCATGGATGCGGGGCGCATTATTAACCCGCTGACCGGGCGCAACCAAATCGAAGGCGCTGTGGTGATGGGAATCGGGATGGCGCTGTTCGAGCACACAGCTTATGACCCACAAAACGGCGCGCCAATCAACAGTAACGTCGCCGACTATATCATGGCGGTGAACGCCGACGTTCCGAAGCTCGAAGTGCATTTTCTCGATTATCCCGACAAAGAAATTAACCCATTGGGCGCTCGCGGTATCGGAGAAATTGGTCTGGCTGGCATCGCCGCCGCGATCACCGCGGCTACGCATCACGCTACCGGTGTTCGGATACGCGAGCTGCCGATCACGATTGATAAGCTAATTTGAAAGATATTTACGACATTCTGCGGGAGTGGAAGAAACGCCCTGATGCGAGCTTCGCGCTCGCGACATTGGTTCGCGTGCAAGGATCAAGTTATCGCCGGCCTGGCGCGCGAATGTTGATTTGCGAAAGTGGCAATATGATCGGCTCATTGAGCGCAGGATGCGTCGAAGAAGAGATTGCCGTGCGGGCCCGAGACGTTTTGCGAACTGGCCAACCAACGCTGATGAGTTTCGACACGCAGAAACGTTTCGGGTGTGCCGGTAAGATCGACATCTTCATTGAATGCGCCACCGAGAATTTCTTTGTTGATCTTGCAGAGAATCTGGATGCCAGACGCTGTTGCTTTGCGGTTACACGATTCGATGGCGACCAGATTGGAACTCGGACTGTGGAGTTCGACCATGAACACGAGCATGAGTTGGTGCAGAAAATCCATCCGCCGCTCCGACTGTTGATCTTCGGCGAAGGACCAGATAGCGCGCCACTTCATTCACTGGCCAACTCGTTAGGCTGGCAAACATTCGAGATTATCGATGCAAATCAGTTGCCACTCGAACCGGATGAATGGACAGCAGCGATTGTAAAGTCGCACAACTACGGACGGGATTTCGCAGTCTTGCGAACATTGCTGCCACTCGACTTGCATTACGTCGGTTTGGTCGGACCGCGCAAAAGACGCAATCAATTGCTGAGCGACCTTTTGGATCTGGGCCTGACGATCAACGCCGGATTCTTTGCGCCTGCCGGGCTTGACCTTGGCGCGGAAACCCCGGAGGAAATTGCGCTCGCAATCGTCTCCGAGATTCAGCGTGTGTTTGCCGCCACTTCTGGCGAGTCGTTGCGTGACCGCAAGATACCGATCCATGCAAACGCTACGCCTTCATTCCGACCGAAGTCGAGAAATCACGTGGCGGCGGCTAAAGATGACACCGCAGAATCCTTCGGCTCCGCTTCGTTTTCTTCAGCATGACAGGAGCGCTTATCCTGGCTGCGGGCGAATCGTCTCGGTTTGGGCAGCCAAAGCAACTGCTCCCATTTCGCGGTAAAACGCTCCTTCGCACCATCATTAATGCAGCGTGCGAAGCTGGCTGTTCGCCAGTTGTGGTCGTAATCGGGAGCAACGACGAAAAGATTCATCCGGAGTTAGCGCACGCAAAGGTGATGGAAGTCCGAAATGCAAATTGGCTGCGCGGAATCGGCAGTTCGATTCGCAGCGGCGTGCAAGCTTTGATCGATCACGCGCCGGATGTTGAGGCACTTCTTCTGCTGGTCTGCGATCAGCCAGCGGTGAACGCGCGTGTCATAGAAGATTTGATCGCGACGCACGAAACAACAAAGAAAGAGATCGTCGCCTCCAGCTATGCGGATACTGTCGGCGTTCCAGCTCTTTTTCATCGTTCCCTTTTTGAGCGGTTACTTTCACTCGGCGATGAAGCCGGAGCGAAATCAATTATCCTGCAGAACCCCGAGCGTGTTGCTCAATTCGCGTTTCCAGAAGGCGCGATCGATATCGATACCTGGGAAGATTGGGAAAAGTGCAAAAGCTCGTCTCACAAATAGCGTTGTCATGTTGAGCGAAGCGAAACATCTCGGTTCATTTGCCTTGTGGTGCATCGGTCCAAACTCAATCCAAGATTCTTCGCTCTGCTCAGAATGACATTTTGATACGGCTTAAAGGGATCTGATCGTCCTCAACAAGGCAAAGAATCTCGCAAAAAAGCGGATTGGCGAGGGGGTGACAAACGTCACCTACCGCCGAAAAGTTTCCGGAATGATTTGAAGAACCGGCCGGGAAAAGTTGCCGCTTTTTGTGGCAGACCCTGGAACTGCTGAGCAAATGGCCACTGCTCCCCGCCGTGCACCTGGCACGCAGCAGTCGGCACCTTGTCGGCGGGCAAATCAATGTCGTACGCTGTCCCGGCCGACATGCATCCCGTGGTGGCGAGTTGGCTCGAGGTTGAACAGACCGTGGCGTGTTGAATCGCCATTTTAGGTTGCAACGGATCGGCTGGATAATGTTGGGCCGCTTTGTTCATTACTTGTGTCCAGACCGGCAACGCCAGCGCGGCACCGTAACCGTGTGAAATAATTGTTGTTGGCTGATCGAAGCCGACCCACACACCGCAGGTCAGAGTACTGGTATAACCCAGAAACCACGCATCCTTGTAATCGTTGGTCGTACCAGTTTTGCCGGCTGCCGGCAATCTGAAGCCCAACGAGGACCGGGCGGTGGCGGCAGTCCCGCGCGTCAAGACTTCTTCCATTAACCGCGAAGTCATCCAGGCCGCGCCCGGGTCGAGGGCTGGCGTAGAGATATGCGCTGCGAGATAAATGGGTTTGTGGTTCGCGTCATCAATTCGCTCGATGACATAGGCCTGCTTACGCACCCCTGCGTTAGGAAAGACGGAGTAGGCTGCGGTCAAATCTTTCAGGTCCGTCTCGAACGAACCGATGTAGATCGCAGGACCATGCGGAATATTTTGAGAAATCCCCAGTGTGTTCGCGACTTTTTGGACTGTGTCGAGCCCGGCGAATTGTCCAACGCGCACGCTCATGGTGTTGCGCGAGTGGATCAGACCGTAGGAGCATGGGAGAATACCGCCGTAAGTTCCGTCGGAATTTCCAGGTGACCAATTGCCCGCACCATCGATTTCACCAGGGCGAATCGGACCATCGCTGATGGCCGCCCCCGGCAAGAGTCCGTGGCTAAAGGCGACCGTGTAAACGAATGGCTTAAATGCGGAACCCACCTGTCTGTTTGCTGGAACTAGCGCGCGATTGAATTTGCTTTGCGCGTAATCGCGCCCTCCGACGAGTGCGCGAATTCCACCACTGGTATTGTCAACGACAACCACGGCGCCTTCCAAATAAGGCATGGCCGAATCCCCTTCTCCGTTTTCGGGCGGATGATAGTTTGCTTTTACCGGATGATGAAAATTGGATTGATGCTCGATTTTGGTGAGCTGTGTTTCGAGCGCGTCTTGCGCGGCGTTTTGCACTGACGGATCGAGCGTCGTGTAGATCGAGAGACCACCATTATCGATCTGGTCCTGTGTCAGGATCAAATTAAGGTCGCGCTGCACAGCGTCCATCGCGTAATTCTCCTGAACAAAAGGCATACGCCTGGGGCGCGGCGCGATCTTTGCTCGCTTGGCGGCTTCGGCGTCCGCTGACGAAAGTTTTTTCAATGCCACCATCCGATCCAGAACGGCATTGCGTTGGATCCTCGAGCCTTCCGGATTCTTTAACGGTGAAAATCGATTGGGGCTGCGGATCAATCCTGCCAGGAGAGCCGCCTCCGGCAGGTTCAGCTTGGACGCGCTCTTGCCGAAGTACGCTTGCGATGCGGTCTCAACTCCGTAGCAACCATTGCCGAAATAAATCCGGTTTACGTAAAGCTCGAGAATCTGCTGTTTGGTAAACTGGCGTTCGATCCGCAGCGCCACCATTGCTTCGAGCAATTTCCGGCTGAGAGTGCGGCCGCCGAGGGGAAGGCTGTTGCGGGCGAGCTGCTGCGTGATACTGCTCGCCCCTTCTTTGGGTGAGCCGCTCATAACGTCGCGGACCAGAGCACGCAGAATTCCGCGCCAATCAATCCCCTTGTGCTCGTAAAAGCGACTGTCCTCGCGCGCCAACACCGCGGCGATAAAGAACGGCGAGACTTCGCTAAGAGAAACCTTTAGGCGATTTGCACCGGCCAGGCGGCTATAAATTTTTCCATCGACATCATAAACTGTATTTCGCTCCGGCATCTCGCCGACATTTTTCATGTCGAACGTTTGCGCCCATGTGCCGTAAAAGAGGAAAATCGCGAAGCCGGCTCCCGCCAACAGAATGAGCAGAGTGACTTTCCAGCCGTAACGGAAAAGACGGCTCCCGCCTTTCTTTTTTCTCGAGCGAAGGCGAGCGAAGAATTGCATTACTGAAAGGTTAAAAAAGTTAAAAGAGTTACAAGGTTAAAAGCGGCTTAACCTTCTGACTCTTCAACCTCTCAGCGGTTCAACGATTTAACCCATTTAACGTTGTAACCTTTTTAACAAATTAGAGGTTCAGCTTTACTACGCCTTCGTGTTGCTCGGTAGCACACGGTGCATTCGTAGGAACATCCGTAGCCGCGTCGCTGGGCTGGACGACTTTGTTGTCGATCAAGTAGCTTTCGACCTCTTCGCCGCTCACATCCGCGAGCATATGCCCATTAATTTCCACGCAGGGCGAGAGCGGCTGCCCGCTCTTGGTCTCCATCTCCCAACGAAACGCAGGATTCTGGATAATATCCTTCTCCGTATAAGGAAGATTGTATTTGGCCAACACGGCGCGCACACCGGCGCTCCAGCCGCAAGATGTTTTCAAATAGGCAGTAATTTCAGGCGTTTGCATCGTAGGAATATATCACAACTTCGGAATTTGTAATCCGTGGTCTTGCAATCCAACTCTTATTCTTCCCCCTAAAGGAGAATATGGACCTGGAGCGTCCGGCGCGCCCGGCGGTCGCGCCGAACCATGCTCATCCTCCTCAGAATCGTGCGCTGATTTTGTTTGTTAGCTTCTGTTAACACTACGCGCCGAACGAAATCCTAGTTTCAGAGACTTTCGATCTCCTTTCGCAAATCTTCCTTGGATTTGCCGAGTTTTTGTTGAAGTCGCCCCAGCAATTCATCGTCTTTGCCTTCGGCAAACGTGAGATCGTCATCGCTCAACTGCGCGTATTTCTGCTTCAGTTTCCCTTTTACTTCGTTCCAACCACCTTTGAATTCTAGTTTCGTCATAGTGATAGAGAGTTCGCATGCGGAGCGGAGATCAGTTGTTTTACGCGATATAAATCGATGCACACGCGCAGCGATTCCGGCGCGAAATCTATTTCGGGAAACAAAGAAGGGAACGCCATGGATTTTTCGGAATTTGCCCGCCGGGGGGAACCAAGCACCAGCGGTGTTCCGAATCCGATGGGATATTGCCTTCGCAGCCAATGGGTGACAACGGGTCCATTACCTCAGTCCTGCATCAGACAGCGGAACAATTCCACATTCTTGTGGATAGCGTCGAAGAATACGCCATTTACATGCTCGACCCGAACGGCACTGTCGTGACGTGGAACAAGGGAGCACAGAAGATCAAAGGCTACATGCCGGCGGAAATTATAGGTAAGAACTTTGCCTGTTTCTATACCGCAGAAGACGTCGCTGCTGGCAAGCCCCAACGTAATCTGAGCGAAGCAGCCCGTCGCGGGAACATTCGTGACCAGGGGCTTCGCGTCCGCAAGGATGGATCGACTTTTGAAGCCGAAGTCATACTTACCGCGCTGCGCAACGACCAGGGAACGCTCCGGGGCTATTCCAAAATCACACGCGACATCACCGATCAAATCCGCAGCCGGGAGTCCGAGGCTGAGAAAATCGCAGCGCAAAAAGCGAGCAAGGCCAAGGACGATTTTCTTGCGGCACTGAGCCATGAACTGCGCACTCCGCTTACGCCAGCGCTTGCGGCAGCGACTTACCTGGAGGACAACGCTGAAAAAATTCCGCAGGAGTTCGTGGAGGATGTGCAACTGATCAAGCGCAACGTGAAGTTGCAGGCACGTTTGATTGACGATCTGCTCGATCTCACCCGCATCACGCGGGGCAGGCTGCGCATCGACTTGGAAAACTGCGATGCACATATCATCATTAGTAATGCAATCGATACTGCAAGTTCGGCAATCGCGGCAAAGCAATTAAAGCTCTCGACCAACCTGAACGCCAAACAACATCACATATTGGCTGATTGCATCCGGCTTCAGCAGGTGTTTTGGAACTTGATCAACAATGCCGTGAAATTCACGCATCCCTCTGGACAGATCACCATCCACACATTCAACGACGATGCAGCCCGTTTCCATTTCGAAATTACCGATAACGGGATTGGAATTGAACCTGAACGCCTGGCCTCGTTATTTACGCCATTCGAGCAGGCTGACGCCTCTGTGACTCGTCAGTTCGGTGGACTTGGTCTGGGGCTTGCGATTTCCAAGCACCTTGTCGATCTGCACCACGGCACAATTGAGGCTAAAAGTCGCGGCCGGAGTTTCGGTGCCACATTCAAGGTTACTCTCGACACAGCCCCGAAGGGAGATGCGAAAGCTGAGTTGGATTCTCCCAGTCGTAGCAAGCCGCCAAAACCGTTACGGGTGTTGCTGGTAGAAGATCACCGGGACACCCGGCGGATGTTGTCGCGCCTGCTCACTCATTTCGGTCATCAAGTTTTGACTGCGGATAACGTGCGCAGCGCTCTAGACATCGTCGCCTCGGGAGAAATCGATGTGCTCATATGTGACATCGGACTGCCCGATGGAAGCGGTTACGAGGTCGTGTCACAAACTCGTCGAGCGCGGCCAATCAAGGCGGTCGCGCTGACCGGCTTTGGCACGGAGGAAGATCTGCGGCGCTCGAGAGAAGCGGGATTCGATTTTCACCTCGTCAAACCGGTCGATTTTCACGAGCTACAAACCATTCTCGACAAGCTCGCGGCGTAATTGACTCGCGTTCTGCTTCCAGTTTTACGACGCCGGGGGGCCTGCAAGCGCCTAGTGAGGTTCCGTTCCTCGCTTATGAGCATTCCCGCAGAAAGATCACGGTCGAGAATGCAATAAAGATTACTAAGAGCCAAACCAAATTGACCGCGATACGGTCAGACCGCTTAAATCTCCATCTTCGGCCCATCCAATCTGCCTTACCCACGCGAGTTCACTAATTCATTCCCAGAGATGACACACGCCCAAGTGGGAGCCGTCGGAGCTCACGGTGCAGCTCGTGTTCCCATCCCGGCGCGCTTTTTCCCAAGCGCGCCGGAATCATAACACCGCTTACGGAACCCTCCTGCCTGCCGATATGCCGATAACAAACAAAATCAGGCACACCACCAGGAACAGGAAGAACAAGAATTTGGCAATCTCCGCGGCTGCAGCGGCAATACCCGTAAATCCAAAAAGCGCCGCCACCAGTGCGATTATGAGAAAAATTAATGCCCAACGCAGCATGCTTTCACCTCCTCGAAAACAATCGCATTGGTGAAGCGCTCCGCGCGTTCTTTAACCTACTAAATCCGAAGAGCCTGCCAAATGCGTTGTCTCTGCATAATGAACACAATCCTGTTAATTATTCTCATTCTCCTGTTAATTGGAGCGTTACCTACCTGGCCGTATAGCCGGGGCTGGGGTTATTATCCCAGTGGCGGACTCGGTTTGATTCTTTTGATTCTGATAATTCTGGCTTTGGCCGGTGCAATCTGACTGAGTAACGACACGGCTCGAAGCGCGTCAATAAATCCGACGCTCAACGAGATTAGGAATCCGATCGAAGGCGACAAGATCCGTTCCCAGACGCGATTCTTTTGTATGAGAAAATATATTTGTCTGCTTATCGGCCTGGCACTCCTGGTGGCTTGTGAACAAAAGGAAACGACGGTCACAAATCCGCCCGCTGAAAAGAAAGAAAGTAACACCACTGTGGTGAACCCGCCCACGCAGAAAAAAGAGAGCAACACCACGGTGATAAACCCCTCGCAAAACCAATCTCCAACGACGACGAAGGAGAAAACTGAAATTAACGTTAACACTTCACCTAGTCCGCACTAGCGAGAAATTGCGCGCGGCGCATGCACGAGATGCGAATCAAGTAGAAATATGCGCTTCCTGCTATTCATCATTCTGATTCTTCTATTAATCGCGGCTCTGCCAACATGGCCGTATAGCACTGGCTGGGGATACTATCCCAGCGGCGGTTTGGGTCTTATTTTCCTTATTGTGTTACTTGTCGTTCTGCTGCGCTAAAGGTGGTCCTCAGCGCGCAAACTAACGAGCAGCGGCTTGTCGCTTTTAATCTCCACGCTCTAGAAATCCATCGGCTTGTCCGAAGACGATCGGACATGAATCGCACGCAGGTGCGAGATTAGATGGCTCGAATCACACTTTGTGGCGCAGCGGTCGCAGCGTATGGGTCAGTTTTTGCAGGCCTAGTTCCAGCCGTGTTTTCACCGTTCCCAGCGGAGCATGTGTCGCGGCGGCAATTTCTCTGTGACTGAGTCCCTTGAAAAACGCGAGCTCCAGCGCCTCGCGCTGAAGCCGGGGCAAGACTCGCATGCACTGCTTGAGAAAATGACGCAGGTCATTCAACACGAAAACATCGTCTGCCTCACGTGGCGAGTTAGGCGCCTGCTGGATCACGCGCTTTTGATAACGCTCCCGCACACGAGAATAAGCCTGACGCCGGCGCAACCGGTCGATGGCACGGCGGCGCGCGATGGTAACCATCCATCCAAGCGGCTTACCGGCTTTAGGGGAATACCGGTCTGCTTCTTTCCAAATCTGGATAAAAATCTCCTGCAAAACATCATCAGCCTCGGCTTCTTCATGAACGACTCCGTCGATTGTCGCGCGTAATCTTTTGCCATGTCGGTCATATAACTCGGCAAGCGCATCATAGCGCTGTCGTGAAACCGCTTTCATCAGCGCCTCGTCGGGCACTGAAGATACTCCCGGTTGATCCAGAGTGGATCCAATCATACTCGATGCCTCCGTGCCTGTGGCATTGACTCCGCTTCGCGACGCGCCGCTTGCTTGTTGGCGCCCCAACAATTCGGCTTAGCCATGCCAGAAACGAGCGCCGCTCGTGGATAAAGCCACTGATGTGGTCCCGACGGACATCCCAGAGTAGGACAATGCACTGTATATCTGCCGCTGCTGAAACGCCGGATCTCAATCTGCCTGCCTTTGAATTTTCGCTCACAGACACTGCAAACCCGCTGATCGTCGAGCGAATTCCAATTCCGGAATCGATCTCCCGCGCGCAGTATCGACAGCCGATCGTCGAGTGTGACGTGCGCGACCATAACAGGAAAACACCTTGCTCATTGCACCAAAACAAACAATCGGGACGCTGGATGATTAGGTGATCAGATAAAATCCTACCACGGTTCTCTCCAGAGACGGGAAGTCCTGCGAGCCCGTCCAGGCTCGGGCTCGCAGTAATCGGAGGGATCAGGCGTTAAGAAGCTAGCTTGAGATGCAGCGCGAATTTCCGCAATCGCGATGCCAAGCCGCCCTGTTCTTCGTCGCGATCCGCTATCTTCGAAGAAGCACCGTTGTGATCCTCAGATGTCGTCGTCGTCGCCAGCGCCACGAGTTCGTCCGTGGGCAATACCCAATCCATCGGAATGGAGTTACATCGCTCTGTTGGACAACTCAGTCGTAACGGTCCATTTCCCCGCGTTCCACCGTTTATCTGAATTTGCCCACCGACAATAATCTTGCCGCAAACGAGACAGAAACGTTTGTCATCCAGCGAATGCCACTCCCGAAACTGGTCGAGCCGCCGCAGCATATCCAGTTTATCTGGATCGGGCAACCTGCTCGGTGGGGAAGAGCTCATGAAAAAACATATACACCCCCGTCGATTGACAGAACAATCAGGCGCGCGTCGGATTTACCCATCGGTGAAAACCTTATGGCGATGTTATGCTCTGGCCCGGTCAAGTTTGTGTTCGGAGGGACGATTCCGATTTAACGCCCGTAACCTTGGGTGTCTTGTCATTCCAAGCGCAGTCAAGGAATCTCCAATTCCAAGGAGGAAATAATCAGAGCTATCTCGACTCCGCTCCACATGACAATTGAATGATGGTCGCGCGATGTAGCCGCGATCGATGATCTCGGCAGATGGAAAGATACGCCCGACGTTCTACCAGCCGGGATCGCCGATCCCGGCTACAGAAAAAAACCACATCCAATTCCACGGAGGCGTGCGTTCTACACGCGAATGAAGAAAAACAATGGTCACATTTCGCGTGAGCGCCGCGCCATGGACTATGCGCTGGCGGCAATGGAACAGATGGAGTTGTACTGCCAGGCTCACCCCGGGAGCCCAGCGGCGGTTCGCCGTCCCCGATTATTTGTTCGCGGCGAGCTTTGGATCGCGCTGCTCGGCCCAAGCGTGGAAGAAGGAATCGTTGGCATTGGGTCAACTGTCGCCGCCGCCTTGCGCGCGTTTGACGCGCAATACCTGGCTGGATTGCGACCGACCGCTGAGATGATGAGCGACCTTCGAACAACGCGGAGCATGTCCTCCGCAGCTGTTTAATCCCATCTCGAAAGATGGAGCGCGAGTCACCGCAACTAGTCTGTCACAACCGGTGTTAAATCGTGACACGAATCAAAGGTGAATAGTAAAGGATTTACGAGAAGGGAGAATCGTTAATGAGGGCGGGACGACTGAGGCGGACGCGCTCGAGAACATCGAAGTCCAAACGCGGAGCGAGCAAACATAACAAGGCAATGCGGTGCGCAATACCACATGATGACGCCTCCACCCAGTTTGAATCAACGCACAGTCTTCTTCTTTCGTCGCTAAGATATTGGGAAGTTGAGCGTGATCTGATCGAGGAACGTATCGCTGCCCTTAGGTCGCTGACCGTTCCTTCGTGAGGTAAACCAAACTCAATGAGCCCACGCTCCAGCGCCGGCTGCGTGGACGCTGAACCCCGGGGTCTGAATTCTTTTGCGACGGCCCGATGCAATCCCTTCACTGGCAAATCGCTTCGACCAATCGCGTAAAACCATTGGCATCTTGAATCTACTCCAGTAACGAAGCATTATTGGTTGTTGGTTAGGAGACCGAATGCCCCCGCGCAAACAAGCAAGAAACGCTTCAGCGCATAAAAAGCGAAACCGGCACCGCAGCAAATCGCAAAGCGCGGACCCTTACGTCACAGGCAAAGGCAAAGATGGAAGTTGCCCGATTGTAGGCATCGGCGGTTCTGCCGGCGGCTTTGAAGCGGCGATGGAGCTGTTGCGCCATTTGCCGGCCAGAACGGGCATGGCGTTTGTCATCGTCCAGCATCTTGATCCACATCACGGCAGCCGGCTTGCCAATCTACTCGGCAAAGCTACATCGATGCCAGTCAGCGAGATTGCAGAAACGACGACGCCAGAACCAAACGCGGTTTACGTGCAGCCGCCGGACAAATGCGTGATTGCCAAAAATGGCAAGCTCACATTGGTCCGCCGCACAGAGAGACTCAACATCGCGATCGATCACTTTTTTGAATCGCTCGCAGAAGAATGCGGATCACGGGCGATCGGCATCGTGCTTTCCGGAACCGGTAGCGACGGGACGGCCGGATTACGTGCGATCAAAGCAGCCGGCGGTTTGACCTTCGCGCAAACTGAAGCGAGCGCGAAGTTCGATGCGATGCCGCGCAGCGCGATCCGCTCAGGTTTTGTCGATCTTGTTCTGTCGCCGGACGCGATCGCGCGCGAACTCGGGCGCATTGCCGAACATCCATACATCCGGCGGCCCCTGGCCGACGCAGAGCAGGTTGAAAAAGAGGCCTATCGCCAGGCCGACGACCTGGGTCGAGTTTTTCTTTCGCTAAAAAAGCAGATGGGCGTCGATTTCAGCGGTTACAAGGAAACCACGCTGATTCGACGGGTCAACCGGCGGATGGCGCTGCATCGGATCGAAAAGCTGAGCCAATACGCGCGGTATTTGCGCAACAATAAGAAAGAGATTGAAGCGCTCTTTGACGATCTGCTCATCAACGTGACGCGGTTTTTCCGCGATGAAGCGCTGTTCCGAGCCTTGAAAAAACGGTTCCTTCCAACACTGCTCAGAAACAAAAAGAAAGAGCGACAACGAGAATTACGCGTCTGGGTACCGGGTTGCGCCACAGGCGAAGAGGTTTATTCGCTCGCTATTTGCATTCTCGAAGTGCTTGGCAACCAACTTTCCAAAATCCGCGTCCAGATTTTCGGCACCGACTTGAGCGAATCGGTCATCGAGCATGCGCGTGCGGGAATTTACCCAGGCGCGATCGAGAAAGATGTGCCAAGGGCGCGACTCAATCGCTTTTTCGTCAAGCGCGATGGTTCCTATCAGATCCATCGCAGCGTGCGCGATATCTGCACGTTCGCACGACAAAACCTCACCGCCGATCCGCCCTTCTCGCGACTGGACCTGATCAGTTGCCGCAACGTGCTCATCTATTTGAGCTCGGAATTGCACAAGCGTTGCATTCCGCAATTTCACTACGCGCTCAATCCCGGCGGTTACTTGATTTTGGGGCCGGCCGAATCAGTGGGCATGTACGACGAGCTTTTCAAACTCGCGGACAAAAAAAATAAAATTTACACCAAGGAAGCCAAGACTGGCCCGCGCGCGGCCGATCTCATTCCGCCGCGCGGTCTTGAACTCTCGCGGTTCGGAACGACAGCCCGATCTGGGAATGGTGTAAATTTCAACGCCGACATTTTGAAAATGGCGGATCGCATCATCCTCAGCACCTACGCGCCGGCGGCCGTCGTGATCGATCATAACTTCCTAGTGCAACAGTTCCGTGGCCGCACCGACCTGTTTCTGGAGCATACGCCTGGGCCAGCGACGCTGAATCTCATTCAATTGGCGCGCCCGAATCTCGTGCCAGACTTGCGGACCACGATTCGTCGCGCCATCAAAACGGACAAGCCTGCCCGGGCAGAGCGGGCGAAAGTTACGCTCCGAAGGAAAACCTACGAGATAAATATTCAGGTTGTACCATTCAAAGTCCCCGGGGCCGATAAGTCATGGTTTCTGGTGATTTTTGACGAAAGCACTAGCGGAAATAAGCAGGAAAGGTTAATGCGCGTGCTGGGAAAAACATCAGCGCAACGTGAAGTGACGGATCTGCGCCGGGAATTGGCAGCTTCGAAGGATTCGCTGCAAACCATCATCGAAGAGCAGGAGGCGACCAATGAAGAGTTAAAGTCTGCCAACGAAGAAATCGAGTCGAGCAACGAAGAGCTGCAATCTACGAACGAAGAACTGGAGACTGCAAAGGAAGAATTACAGTCAACCAACGAAGAGCTGACGACACTGAACGAGGAGCTGAGCAACCGCAATCTTGAGATGATGCAGTTGACCAACGAGCTCAATAATTTGCTCGCCAGCACTCAAATGCCAATCGTGATGGTGGATAATGCGTTGACAGTGCGGCGCGCAACGCCGGCGGCCCGCAGCGCCTTTAATATTTTGCCCACCGACATCGGCCGACCATTAAGCGAGCTGCGACCTAACATCAATATTTCCGACCTGGAAGATATCTTGCGCGAAGTAATCGAAACGCTGGGAACACTCGAGCGTAAAGTGACCGATAAGGAAGGCCGTCCGTACTCACTGCGGGTCCGGCCATATCGCACAAGTGACGACAAAATCGACGGCGCCGTCATCACGCTGGTGGACGTCGAGGGAGGGAGGGAAGGCGACGTAGTCAAATCACGTCGCCAGGCAAAAAATGCCTCATCGCGCCAATAAGAAGCGTCGGCTCAAGCGTGCTCGCCATAGCAGCGCAGCAGACCGCCGGGACAATCGCGGATCGCCTCGGGCGTCCTTGAACGCAACACGAGGAATGTCCCCTGGGTCGCGGAAATTTTTATCCGAACCCGCAAAGAGGAAGGCCGCTAAGAAGCATCCGCCGATTCGCTCCACGCGGAACGGGGCAATCCGAAACCCGAAGACGGAACTGGAAGCCGCCACACAGCGATTTGTCGATCTTTACGATTTCGCGCCGATTGCATATGTCAGCTTCGGCCGGGCCGGGCGAATTGAGGAAGCCAATCTGATGGCGGCCGAGTTGCTGGACGAACCCAGGGATCGACTCATCGGACGCCCATTCGCGTTCTATGTCGCCGACCTGGATTTATTCATGCTGCACCTGCTTTCCTGCCGCACGTCACAGCGACAGGTGAAGACGGAATTGCAGTTAAAGACCAGAAAAGGCGAACTGATCCCGGCGCAACTTCTGAGTACGCCGATCACCTCGACGACAAGAAATGGCGCCCTGCTCTTTCAAACCGCCATTATCGATTTGGGCGAGCGCAAGCGCCACGAACAGCAGCTCGCGGAGCAGGCGCGCCTGCTGGATTTGAGCAACGATGCCATCCTCGTTCGCGACGCAAACGATCGGATTACCTACTGGAACAAAGGAGCGACAAAAATCTATGGCTACACATGGCAGGAAGCGCTCGGCAAAGTGACCCACAACTTGTTGAAGACGGAACGTTCCGAGCCGCTACCTAAAATCTACGAAAAGCTGTTTCGTGACAATTACTGGGAAGGCGAACTCGTTCACACACGGCGCGATGGCAAGCGCTTGACGGTGTTCTCTCGCTGGGTGCTGGACCGCGATGCTCAAGGAAAGCGCTCGTTTATCTTGGAAACAAACAACGATGTGACCCGGCGAAAACAGATGGAAATTGCCTTGCAAGAATCGAAAAAGCTTTTGGAAGAGCGCGTGCGCGAGCGAACACGAGACCTCCGTATGGCAAACAAAGAGTTACTAGATGAAATCGCGCGGCGGAAAGGCCTGGAAGGTGAAATTCTTGAAATCAGCGATCGCGAACAGCAGCGCCTCGGTCAGGAAATACATGATGGGCTTTGCCAACACCTTACCGCAGTGGCATTCATGGCGCGATCGGTCGCGTTGCGATTGAAAAATCATCGGGTCATCGACGCAGGCGATATCGAAAAAATCGCCCAACTGGTGAACGATGCCGCGACCGACACTCGTAATCTTTCGCGCGCCTTGCACCGTATCGACGTCGATTCAGCTGGATTCATAACGGCCTTGGAAGACCTGGTTGACCGGGAAATCTGGCGAATACCCTGCCGGCTGGAAGTCAAACCGTCGTTCCATATTGAAGATGACGTCGCCGCGGGGGAACTCTATCGCATCGCTCGCGAAGCAGTCATTAACGCTAACAAACATTCTGAGGCACGAGAAATTGTGATCAAACTGGAGCGGACGAGAAGCGAAATGGTTTTGCGCGTGATCGATGATGGTGTGGGATTTTCAAGTAATCCGAAAGCGAAGCGGGGCCTGGGCGCTCACATCATGGGGTACCGCGCTCGATTGATGGGCGCCCGTTTGGAGATCGATTCTCCAAAAAGGGGAGGTACACGCGTATCCTGTTATTTGCCAGATAGAAGGCTCCAGCCAAAGGAGCGGAAAAACAACCGGACACAGCCGTTCCCTGCGAGAATAGTCAAAGCATTAGCCACCCTGATCTAAATTTCCTGCATCGGACAATCAACCGAGCGGCGTATCATTTAAGAGGGAGACTTAAATGACACGCCCCGCAGGATCTCGACGAAGCCAAAATCGGCTTTACGACATTCCCATTCGGATCGCAAGAATGGTGGTAGCTAAATGAAATACGCCAGATCGACTAACAAGAATCCGAAGTGCGACCCCCCAGAGGTGAAACGGATTGTAATTGTCGATGATCACCCGCTGTTTCGAAAGGGTCTTGAGCAATTGATTCACTCTGAGGACGGTTTTGCAGTTTGCGGCGAAGCCAACAATGCACCGGAAGCGATGGATGTGATCCGCAAACTGAATCCGGACCTGGCGATTGTGGACCTTAGTTTGCCCGGCGCCAACGGGATCGAGCTAATCAAAAACATCCGCGCAGAGTTCTCGAAGCTGCCAATTCTGGTGCTCTCGATGCACGACGAGTCGCTCTACGCATTGCGCGCGCTGCGCGCCGGCGCAGAGGGCTATGTCATGAAACATGAAGCGATGGCCAATGTGATCCAGGCAATCCGGGAAGTCTTTAGCGGACGACCCTACCTCAGCCCAGCAATGGCAGCACAGGTGATCACAAAGTTCGCGCATCGCCAGGCCGAAGGCGAGGCCGACGCCGTTGAGAGACTGAGCGATCGCGAACTTGAAATTCTGGAGTTGATCGGCAAAGGCAACGATGTGCGGCAGATTGCGAAAGTGTTGCATCTCAGCCCCAAAACCGTGGAGACCCACCGGTCGCACATCAAAGACAAACTTGATCTGAAAAATTCGCGCGAAGTAGCGCGCTTCGCCTTGCAATGGCTCAGCGCGCGTGGGGCGTAGGCGGACTGGTTCAGCTAATCGTAACCCGTTGAAACGGCTTATGTCCATCCCTCGCCGAAGGCCACCGGTCTCAAGACCGGTGTTACTGAGAGCCCAGTCCCAAGCTGAAGTCTCTCTGATTGCACAAAGAGATTGCGGCACTGCGCAAAACTTTGGATTATCTGCCACAAATGATGCAGCCCGCGCTTGAACTTGTCATTGCCGCGCTGGAAAAAATTCGAGAAACAAGTGACCGGGCACCGCGCGTATCTAGAGATGCGCTGGCGCAGTTGCGATCCACATATTCTCTAGCCGATTCCCTGCGAGAAGCGCACGTAGCGCCCGCACGACAACAGCTCCGCGAAGCTTCGGCGAATAAAGCACAGATGCTCGCGGCCGTTCGCGAACGCGTTTGCGGTTGCACAAAGTGCGCGCATCTTGCCCGCTCGCGAACTCAAACCGTTTTTGGGGTTGGCAATCCCGACGCGGAAATCATGTTCATCGGCGAAGCGCCCGGCGCGGATGAGGATCAGCAGGGCGAACCATTCGTCGGCCGTGCGGGACAATTGTTAACGAAAATTATTAAAGCGATGGGCTTCGCCCGGGAGGATGTGTACATCGCGAACGTCCTGAAATGCCGTCCGAACATGCCGGCCGGCTCGTTCGGGAACCGTGCGCCAACACCGGCAGAGATGCAGACATGCCGTCCTTACCTTCTCGAGCAGATCGATATTATTCAGCCCAGGGTACTGGTCGCGCTGGGCGCAGTCGCAGTAGAAGGCCTTCTTGGAGAACGCGGGACAATGCGGGAATTGCGCGGGCGCTGGCATTCATACAACGGCACGCCGTTGATGATCACCTATCATCCCGCCTACCTGCTGCGGAACCAGTCGCCCTCCGAGAAACGGAAAGTCTGGGAAGACATGATGCAGGTCCTCGAGCGACTCGAAAAACCAATCAGCGAAAAACAGCGAAATTATTTTCTGTAATTTGTAGCGGCGCTCGAAGAACGTCGAAAGACCCTATCGGCGGTCATAGACCGCCGTTACAGCTTGTTCTGATTGAAAATCGTATCCATCTGGCTCTTCGATGCGAGATGAATGCCCAACGACAAAATCATCCCGCGCACTTCGCGGCGCGGAACTTTGATCGCGTGATGCAGCGCGCTTGCGTCAGCTTTATGCAGAAGGACCAGCGTGCGCGCCCCAATTAACGCCGGCAAGACTGTCGCTGCGCGCACTCGCCGGTTCCGGATCGCGCGCGAATATTGCATCCCGCACTGCAAACCATCCTGCGCTGTTTCCATCCATCTTTGGTAGATCGGTTGGAAACGATCGGATCGGGACAAAATCTGCGCCGCACTCAGACCGACCTCTCGAAGCTCATCCTCAGGAAAGTAACATCGACCGCTTCGCAGATCGCTGCCGGCATCACGCAAGACATTGATCAACTGAAGTCCCATGCCGTAGCGTCGGCCAAGCGCAAGCATTTCGTCAGGGATTAAGTTTGCAAAATCGCGAAGATGCCGAAGGCAAAGTCGCGTCCAGAATTCGCCTACACAACCCGCGACCAGATAGGTGTATTCGTCCAGATCGGCGGCGCTCTGAAGCGCGCGCACTTGTGCCGGATCATCGAAGCGATGCAAATCAAGCATCTGTCCGTGCG
>Ga0209056_10002138_pt1 | contig 21482 bp, 15 predicted proteins | sample GraSoiAngelo_114_FD_185876 | JGI IMG/M metagenome (GOLD analysis project Ga0209056, IMG submission 185876) | Grasslands soil microbial communities from the Angelo Coastal Reserve, California, USA - 14_0903_13_40cm (SPAdes) (version 2) | ecosystem: Environmental > Terrestrial > Soil > Grasslands...
CGTCGTTCCTGCCCAGCCCCGGGCCCGGGTACAAGGGCGACTGGCACTTCGTAGAGGCGTATTTCAAGCTCAACTCGATCCAGGGCGGCAAGGGCGTGCCGGACGGCATCGTGCGCTACTGGTTCGACGGGCAGTTGGTGATCGAGCACACCGACGTGCTGCTCCGGACCGGCGCGCACCCTAACATGAAGTTCAATCAGTTCATGATCGCGCCGTACATTGGGGACGGGTCGCCGGTCGACCAGACGATGTGGGTGGACGATCTCACGGTGGCGACGGGGAGACCGTAGCAGCGACCAGCGACCATGCGCGTGGTTGCCGACTAGGCAAGCGCAGCAAGGAGGCGCAGCAGCCGCGGGGCCAGGTGCTTGCTGCGTTCCGAGATCTCCTCAAAGGACCCTCGCCCAAGGTGGGGCTTGAGGGCCACGTAGTTCGGCGCCTCGTAGGTGAACAGGTTGTCGAACCGTTCTCCGACGCGGGGGAACTCGAGGCCGCCCGCGAGCGAGTAGTGCACGTGGCGCACTTCATACCCAAACCTCCCTAGCAACTTCATGATCGCGTCGACGTCGAAGCACTCGAACAGTAAGGCCGGGGCGTCGCGACCGCCGAGCAGTGTCCGCGCACCGGCGAAGACGTCGCCTTCACTCCCTTCGACATCGACCTTTACGAGGTCGACTTTCGCGCTCGGGAGCCGCTCCACCACCTGGTCCAACGTGGTCACGGTGACGCTTTCGCCCACTACTGACCGGTACGGCCCGGGGCGAAGCGACCCGAGTCCGTCGTTATTCGCCACTGCGGAAGGGTAGATGATGGCTCGGCCCGGGCTCTCTCCAAGGGCTGCCTGTTTGATGATGAGGTTGCGAAAGCGGTTCAACGCCAGGTTCTGCCGGAGCTTCTTGAACGGCCCCGCCGCGGGCTCGAACGCGAGCACATGCCCCTCGCTTCCTACGAGGCGAGCGCCGATCAAGGCGTAATACCCGCTGTTCGCTCCCACGTCGACGACCGTCATTCCAGGCCGGAGCAAGGCCTGAAGGAACCGAGTGCCGGAGATCTCGTAGACGCCATACAGAAACAGGGGCAAGTCAATGAACTGGTTTCCCAGCGTCAGCTCCATCACCACGTCGAACTCCGGCAACGTTACGATCACGCGACGGCCAGTCCAGCTGCGATCGAAACGGGTCTGCCACCCAAACGCAACGCGCCTGAACAACGCTCGCGGCAGTTCTTCCCAGAGTTGCGGCTTCCGACTCGGCAGGTTGGCCCGAACTCGTCGAGCCAGGCGATCACCCAGCACGCGGCGCAGAACGACCAGGGCTCGTTCGACAGGTGTCATGTCGTCACGTGAATCGGGGGCCAGCGGGCGAGGGCCTACGCTACTATGTCGCGCTGCGATCGCAAGCTCTTCTGAGGTGTTGCGGCAGTATTAGCACGTCGCAAGATTCGCAAGGCGCGCTCGTTCGCGAAGGAGCTGCCCATCATGCGTAGCGATTCTGAGCCCCTGGTGTCGGTCATCATCCCGACCTTCAATCGCGCACGCTACCTTCGCGAAGCCATCGATTCGGTGCTCAATCAGACGTACCCGCACTGGGAGCTCATTATCGTCGACGACGGGTCGACAGATGAGACGCGGTCCAATCTCGACACACTTGCCGACGCTCGGGTGCACGTCGTGAGGCGTCCGCACGAGGGGAACGTCGCACGAGCCAGGAATGTCGGGCTGGAGCGAGCGCAGGGGCACTACGTCGCATTTCTCGATTCTGACGACCGGTGGATGCCGTCGAAGCTGCAGTTCCAGGTGGCGGACCTGGCGAGGAAGGCCGGCCACCGCTGGGGCTACACGTATTTTGAGCAGATCGGGGAGCACGGCGAGAGAGTGCCATTCCCCCAGCATATGCATCGGCGCCCATGCGAGGGCTGGATCCTCGAGGGTTTGCTGCGCGGGGAAGCGTGGATCGCGCCGACAACCGTACTAGTAGAGCGCGAGCTGATGGCAGACATCGGGGGCTTCGACGAGGCATTGGCGTTCTCAGAGGACTACGACGCGTTCATCCGCCTCGCGATGCGCAGCGAAGCTTCGCTCGTGGCCGTTCCCCTGTGCGTGATGCGTGTCCACCCAGGCAATACTCGAAAGGGGCACGACCCCGTCGACGTGGTCGCCTGCAGGATTCGCCTGCACGCAAAGCTCATGGCCCAACCGCTTCCCAAGAATATTCGGCGGCTGTCTCGGCGCGAATACGTGCTTGCAGCGACTCAGCTGGCTGGCGTCTACCGCGGCCGACGGGAGTACCGGATGGCCTTCGCCATGCTCGGCAAGGGCCTGTCGTATGCTCCGACCGTGGGAATCTGGTGGCTCGCATTGCTGAAGACCTGCGTTCACCCGTTCGTGCCGCGATTCCTGCTGCGGGCGTACCGCTCTTGGCGAAGCTAGTAACGCCAGATGCCGTCGTGATCGTGAAGAGGAACAGGCCCGCGGTGTCGTTACCAACCCCACACGCACGAGCGCGCGACGAGGGCGGTGTCAGCTTAGCGGACTACGAATGCCGCGGTGTCGACAAGGCTCACCGCGGTTGAGCGAGCAGAATCCCCCCAATGATAGCTTGTAATTACGCGATACCTCCCTGGCTCATTCAGGGTATACCCGTAATCGCACGACCCCTCCGATGGCCGATAGCCCGGTCGGATGCACCTCAGATCGATTACTTGCCCGAACACAGAGCGAGCTGGCATGGTCACCTGTGTCTGGTCGCCGAAGGATCGTGTGACAGCTCCATGAGACCACGGAGCCACCTTGCCCCCATCTTGCGTTTGGACCGCATAGGAGAAGAGGTCCGGATTGTTCGTGAAGACTCTGGAGTCTCCCCCGTTTACCACGAGCGTCATGAGTCCAGCTTGTCCCTGTCGCGGTACCGTGTCCGCCATCATCATCGTGCGAAGCGTCAGAGCTTGCTTCGACAAGGCTGCAGCCAGTCCGGCGAGAGCCCCCTCTCCCGGCGGCGTCTTGTTCCGAGGCCCTTCCACGCAAGCGCTGACGAGCAGCATGACAGCCGGGAGGGTCGTTCGAGCAGTACGCTTCATCGCAGTCACGGTTGAATCTCCACTATCTGACGCTTCATCGACTCCACATCGATCCCTGAGAGAAGCCCCTGTTGAGACAGAAAAACTGCCCAGCGAGCTGCACTGCCGCGAGTCGCGCCCGGCAGCTCGTTGTACGCAGCGGCGGCAGACGAGTAGTCCTCGACAGGCAATGGCAGCGGCAGTCCGACATGCTCGGTCGCTTCATGCACCGCAGTGACCAATCGATCACCCGCTGAGAACTCGGCATTCAAGTACACGTTGGTAGCAGTCGTTCTTCCCCCAACCCAGGTGTCGGGCTTCTTGTCGCGGTTAAGCGCCGACGTCGCCATCTACGACGGCGCCGATGGCCGCATGATCTGGCAGCACAATATCGACAAAGCCGGAGGCATGTTCAGCTCACCGGATGCACTGCGAAACTCGGTCGGTCGCGATGTCGCAAAGAAATTCCCATACAGGAAGCCGTAATCCCGGCGCTTGCGTATCAGGGCGCATCGACAGCGAATCCATCCTCCCCCCGTGCGTGCCTCCTCTCCTTGCGCCGCAACTCCGCCCTCAACGCCGACACGGTGTTCCGATGAACACCGAGCAGCGCGGCGGCCGTGTTGACGCAGTCATTCGTCCGCCACAGCGCCCACGCCACGACCCGCAGCTTCTCCCCGTGCTCGGCCTGAGGATCGAAGCACACCGACCCACGAGCGTCGCCCGGCAGGTGGTGCGCTCCGATCGCCTCCTCCCCTTGCGCATGCAGGTAAGCCGCCTTCACTCGCCCCTTCAAGTCGCGCACGTTCCCGGGGTACGATGCTGCTTCGAGGGCCGTGATCGCCTCCTTCGTGAATCGCCGAGGGCCGTGCGGGACTCGGGTCTCGGCCGGACAGCGCGCGAGAAAATGCTGGGCGAGTAGCACGATCTCCTCCCGCCGCTCCTCAAGCGGCGAGACGCGTACGATGCAATACTCCAGCCGGTAGCGCACATCCTTGAGCATCTTGCCCTGGGCGACGAGGTCGTCAGGGTGCTCGCACATACCGAAGACGAGCCGGCAGCCGACCGGCGCATCCCGGTCACTCCCCACCCGCTGGTACAATTGCTCATCCAAGACCCGCAACAGGAGATACTGCTGCCACGCTCGCAGCAGCTGAAAGTCATCGAACAGCAACGTCCCGCCCGCCGCCTCGGCAATGATCCCACCCCGGCTGGTCTGGGCGCCGGTGAACGCACCCCGCACGTGGCCGAACAGCTGGTCGGGCGCCATACCCGAGTCGAGCAGCTCGCCCCCCGCCATCTCTCTAAAGGGGCCGGGTCGGCCGCTCCGCTCGTGCAACAGGCGCGCGAGATGTGTCTTCCCGGTGCCTGTCTCACCCCAAAACACTACCGTCGTGTCCGCCCGCGCATACAGATCGAGGAGCCGCACCGCCTCGAGCATCGCTGCTGAAAGGACGACGTAAGCAGGGTCCCGGTCGGCTACGCCCTCGAGCTGGGACATGCGGCTGTGACGCAACACCCTCTGGAGGTCAGATACTACTGAGAACAGCGACTCGTTGCCTCGTTGCAACGCCCGGGCCATACCGGGCTCGGCAGCGCGTTGCGGACGGAAACCCGTTGCAGCTTGAACGTTAGTCAGGCTGTGTTGCGCGGCTGACACGCCGTGTTGAGGCCACGCGATCACACACTCTCCGGTCAAGTGATCGAGCTGTGGTGAAGATCGGGACGCGTGGTGGGGACTGACGCCACGGTGGCGCTCCTCGCCGCGCTGACGCCGGCGGCGCTGCGCGCGCAAACCGCCGCCCGCCCCGTCTTCGACCAGGTGACCGTGGGCGGCGGGTTCGGCGGCTTGTCGGGCGCGGCCGATGCCGATCAGGCCGGCGCGAACAGCTGGCGGCTGGGCTGGGCCGCCTCCCTCGATGCCACGGGCTGGATCAACGACTACGTTGGCATCCGCGCGAACGGCGGCTGGGCCCAGGACAGCCTCGACGGCACCGCCGCGGGGCTCGTGGGTCGCGGCAAGTTCAACAAGTTCACCTACGACGCCGACCTGGTGCTGCGCTATCCCATCAAGAGCGGCTCGGGTTGGATCCTCCCCTACGTGCTCGGTGGCGCCGGCGCCATCAGCATCCATCAGCTCGAGGCCTCGGACACCTGGACCAAGTTCGCTGGCAATTTCGGCGCCGGGCTCGAGTACCGCTTCGGGCGAGCGGGCGTCCGCGCGGAAGCGCGCGACAACGTCTACAAGCTCGACCGCTACGGCTTCGACAAGACGCAGCACGACATCGCCTGGCAGGGCGGCGTCACGCTGTCCTTCTGACGCGGCGCGCCACTTGGCTGGCGCTCTCCTCGAGCGCCGGCCAAGCGGTGAGGCCACACATCAAGGTGACTGCTCGGCTTGACCCTCGCGACCGACGACCCCTATGATGAGGCCGTGAAAAAACGTCCGCGCAAGCCCGCCCCTCCTCGGGCCACCGGAGACTCTCTGGTGCGCTCCCTGTTGGAGACGGCGGAGGCCGTGGAGGCACGGCTCGAAGCGGCCGTAGGCCCCTTATCCCTGGCCAAGCTGGGAGTACTGCGTCCCTTGGTCGAAGCGAAGCAGCCGCTGCCGCTCTCCGAGCTGGCCGAGCGAGAGCATTGCGTCCGGTCCAACATCACCCAGCTCGTGGACCGGCTCGAGAAGGAGGGGCTGGTCCGCCGGCGCGCCGACCCGAGCGACCGCCGCGGCGTGCTCGCCGCGCTCACGCCGGCGGGGGAGCGGGCCTACGCGAGGGCGATGCGGGCGCTCGCCGAGGAGCAGCGAGCCATCGTGCACTCGCTCAGCGCGGGAGACGCGGCGCATCTCAAGGGCGTCCTGGAGCTGCTGGCGGACTGAGATGCCGTTCCTCAACCCTCGCTTCCGCTAGTGCAGCCACGTGAGCCGAATCACGACGTAGAGCAAGATGACGACCAGGAGGGCTAGTTGAACCTGCGCTAACCGCACCCATCTCGACCTCACCATCTTGAGCACCCGGACCGCTGCCCTGCCCTTGGATTGAGTGACTGACGGCTCTTCCGAGACGCGGGGACCCCAGGCGAGCACTCTCACGGATTCACCCGGTCGCACCTTCCCTATGACCGCCCGATCCCGGAGGACCACCCACTCCTCCGAGACCCCGTCCCCTATGCTGCCGCGCCGCACCTCAATTTGGACGGCCTCAGGCACGTGCAACTCGACCGCCTCCGCGGGCGCCCGACCACGATTCCTGAGCATGATCTTCCAGAAGATTCCGAGCCTCGGCCCGACACGTATGCCAAAGACCTTGAGGACGGCTTCCACGCCCCCTGCCACGTCGTCGTCGATTCCAACCAGTGGCTCGTCACTCCAGGGGGAAATGCGCTCGGCGAGTTTCGCGAATGCCTGCTGCGCAGTCGCGGGTAACTCGAACTCGTATTGCCTCACCGATACCAGCAGGTTGGAGCCGGAACGAGCGTATTGGAGCACGCCAAGTACCGCCAGAACGACGGCGGCCGCAGCGCCTGCACCCAGCCACAAGGTGGTCATTGGTAGAGGATGTTGGTGTTACCGAGGCGCGGGCGTCTTGACCGCGTCGGGGATCCTGGCCCACTGGCGGGGCGTGAGTACTCGCTGCGCCGCTTCCAGCGCGTGGCGGATGTGCCGCCGCCCCTCGGCCAGCTTGAGGCGCAGCCGGTCATACACCGTGGTCGGATCGGCATGCTCCCCGGCCCGCCGGCTCTCCGCGATGAGCGAATCGGACACGTCCCGGGTCGCGGCGTCGAGCGAGTCTGAGATCGCCTGCAGCCGCGCGACCTGCTCGGCCGTCAGCTGGAGCGAGTCTCGATAGCCGAGGATCGCGGGTATCGGGTTGGCGAGGATCTGCGCGAGTCGCGCGGCGAAATCCGATGGCACGGCCCCGCCCGCCCCGCGCGCCACGGGCTCGCCGAGCAGCGTGCGGACGCGGCGGCTCGGGGCAACGGGGCCGACGATAAGATGGGCCTGAATGGCGAGCTGGAACGGCACCGTCACGCCGCCATTCGCGGCAACCGTCGCCCCGAACCGCCCGTTCACGCCGTAGCCGAACCGCTGGGCGACCGGATCGAAGCCGCGGACGTACAGCAGGACGGGATCGGGCGCCGCGGCGAAACCCCAGCCGTGCAGGTTGGCCGCCCCGTGCAGCCACAGGTCGACCCCGCCGAGCAAGTTGACCGTGAGCAGGGACACCGTAAGGCGCCGCGCGGGCCCGAAGTACGCGGGGCGCCAGTTGATCTGGAAGTCGAGCGCAGGCTGCCAGGGTCCCCTGCAGGAATTGCGCCCGGCCACGTGTCCGAGCTGGCGCCGTAGGCAGTCGCGCACGGCCGGCGGTGCCGTCGCGAGCAGCGCGCGCATCGCGGTCGCGACGGAGGGGTCGGCCGCCGTCGCCGGATCGAACACGAACGCCCGATCGTTGCGCGCGCCGTCCGCGTTGATGTCGGAGCCGACGAGCGGTGTGAACGGGACCCCCGAGGTGAGCCGGCCGAGGGCGGTCACCTCGAGCGCTCCACTCACGGGATACGTGACGGTGGCGAGCAGGGAGTGCCGCCGCTCAAGGGCGCTCGTCGCCCACTCGCGCGCGTTGGGGTCACCGGCGGTGGTCGGCGCCGCGAATCCCTGGCTGGCAGCGCAGCAGGAAAACGACGACTGGTCGCGCGCCCGGGTGAAGGTGTAGGACACCTGCAAGGCCGCACCGCGCGGCGGCAGGCGGCTCAGGCCGACCGTGAGCTGTCTGGTATCCGACTGGAGATCCGAGCCGATCGCGATCACCTGGCCGAACTGCGGATGCACGCGGGAGTCCAGCGAGGTGAGCGCGCCCGTCGTTGCGACGATCGAATCGGCGGGCACGTAGACCGGGCGAGCGCCTTCGTCAGGGAGCGTGAACCGCGGCGTCGCCGCCAGGTTGATATCGCGGAACCCGTACTGGTGCCCCCCCCGAGCGTAGCTCGCGTCCACGGCGAGCGTGTACGCCCCCGGCAACTGCTGCTGCAGGCCAAGGGAGGCACGCCAGGCGCGCGGCGCGGCGTAACCGGGATCGAACACCGTGGCGTTGGGGCGCGGGCTGATCGTCACGGCGCTCGCCGTGTCCACGCACTGCGAGGGGATGGTCGCCGGGTCTTGCGCGTACTGCGCCCAATTGGGTGTCGGCACCGCCGAGCCGATACACTCGAGCTGCGTTTCGGCGGTCGCGAGCCCGGGCGCGCCCAGCGCCGCCGAGTACAGCGCGGTGGGCGGCAGGCTGCGGAAATCTCCCACGCCGCCGCGCAGGATGCCCTGCGGCAACCCCTGCCGCGCTCCCTCCCTTCCCCCAGATGCGGCAGCGAACGTCCACGTGAAGCCGATTCGCGGCGAAGCGTGTACCTCTCGCGGGATGCGGTCGGTGCGAACGCCGAACAGCGAATCGAGAGTGCGGTTGTAGGCTGGCGTGTCGCGGAACTCCGTCGCTTCGAGGCGGGCGCCGTAGGTGAGTTGCAGCCGGTCGCCCGCGCGCCACGTGTCGCCCAGGTACAGCGCCTCGTTCCACGACGTCCCCGCCTGGTAGAGCGGCGCGAGGGTTCGGCTGAACGACGACGGCCTTCCCGCCGCTAACGCGTCGAGTGAGTGGAACACGAAGGTGCCAAGCTGGTTGGGCGTCTCGTTCGCGCGCAGCCGCACGGAGTTGAAATAGCCGCCGAGCTTGATGCGGTGCGCCGCGTCGTGCGTCAACCAGGAGACCTCCTCGCGGACCTCAGCCGTGGTATTGTCCGTGTGTTGCGGAAAGCCGTGGTTGCCCCCGAACGTGAGCGTCGCGATGCCCCGGATGCTGTCTGGCAGGTCCGACGTGACGTGCACCCGCGCCTCCGGGACCGCGAGGAACCCCCCAGCATCGGTGTGCTCGGCCGAGACGTAGCCACGCACTTCGTTGATGAGTTGCTCGCCGAAGTGGGACGTCAATGACGCCATCACGCCTCCAGCCCGCTCCCAGCGCCTCCCCCCGGTGGACGGGAGAGCCAGTGACCTGACGCGCGTGGGGTCGTCAGAATTCCACCGTCCGTCCAAACGCAACATCAGTGTGTGCGCCTCCGCCACGTTCCAGTCCATCCGCAGCAGGGCGGCGGTGTTGTCGGTGCCCCGGTCGCCCCGCGCAGCGGGCACACTCACGGGGACGGCGGTGGCTGCCAGCAGCGTGAGGAAGCGCGCAGCGGAGTCGGGACTCACGCCGAGCCGTTCGAGGGTCGCCGGATCCGCTGTGGCGAGCGACGGCAGGGCCTGATCCTTCGAACGTACCTGCAGCGCGCCGAACACGAACAGCCGATCGCGCACGACGGGGCCGCCCATCCCCTCGCCGATCTGGGTCTGCGTGTACCCCTGGCTGAACGGCGATGCTGTCACGCCCCCCCAGGCGAGCGCGCGGTCGCGCCCGTTGTAGGTAAAGGCCCCCTGGGGGACGTTGGTGCCGCTGCGCGTGGTCGAGGCGACGAGCCCGCCCGAGAACTGGCCGCGCGCCACATCGTAGGTGTTCGTGACGACGCGCGTCGCGCGGATGGCATCCTGCGGCACCATCGCCCCACCGAACGACAGGCCGTCCAGCGTGATACGGTTGGCGGTGGGGCGTTGTCCCGCGACCGAAAAGGCCGGACGCGTGCTGTCGGTCTCGGCGATGCCGACCACGCCGGGAGCGAGCGTCGCGAGTGCGGTCAGATCCGAGGGCGCGATCGGGAGACGGCTCACCGCCTCGGACCTGAGCTCGCGTCCGGTCGCGCCCGGCCCCAGTCGCTCCAGCCCGCGCAGCTGGGCCGCCGCTTGTACCGTGACCGGCTCCAAAGCGACGATGGCCAGGTCCATCCGAACGTTGGCCACGAGGCGGTCCTCGTCCGCCTGGCGCGCGATGGTCGCCCGTGCCGGTGCCATGCCGACGTAGCGGACGGTAAGCTGGTACTGCCCACCGCCCTCGGGGAAGACGATGGTGAACCGGCCGCGCGCGTCGGTAGTCCGCTGGCGCGACACCTGGGTCTCCAGGGACGTCGCCTGCACGAGCGCCCCGGCGAGGGGTTGGCTGTCGCGCCCCGTCACCTTACCGGTGATGATGTCCGTGGTCGTGCCGACTTGGGGCGCGGCGGCCCGAGGCAGGGCGAACGCCAACAGCATCGCGACCGCGAGTGTCCCCCCCCTCTCCCCCGTCCCGCGCGGGAGCCGCATCACGCGTTGACAGCGTCGTAGCGCTCGGGGCCCGCACCGGTCATCCGGAGGCGGTACAAGTTGGCATACGACCCCTCCGCTCGCAGCAGCTCGGCGTGCGTGCCGCGCTCCCGCACGCGGCCGGCTTCGAGGTACAGGATCAGGTTCGCGCGAGTGGTCAACTGCAGGTCGTGGGTGATGAGGAACGTGGTCCGTCCCTCCGTCAGGCGCTCCAGCGCTTCGAGGACGGCCCGTTCGTTTTCGCCGTCCAGGCCCGTGGTGGGCTCGTCCAGGATCAGGAGCGGTGCGTGCCGAATCGCGGCGCGGGCAATAGCGATCCGCTGGCGCTGGCCGTTGGACAGGGTCACGCCGCGCTCGCCAACGACGGTGTCGTAGCCCTGCGGCTGCGCCATGATGAACCCGTGAGCGTTGGCAAGCCGGGCGGCCGCCTCGATCGCCTCATGCGACGCGCCCGGCGCGCCCTGACCGATATTGTCGCGGATCGTCCCCACAAACAGGATGCTGTCCTGCAACACCACGCTGATCTGCGTGCGCAGCGACGCCAGCGTGTACTCGCGAAGGTCGCGCCCGTCGATCAGCACCCGCCCCGCGGTCGGGTCGTACAGCCGCAGGATCAAGCTGGCAAAGGTGGACTTCCCGCTCCCCGAGGGGCCCACCAGGGCGACGTGCTGGCCGGGTTCGACCGCGCAATCGATCGCCTCGAGCGCGGCGTGGCCCGGGTCGTAGGCGAAGCCCACGCCCTCAAAGCGCACGTGCCCGCGCAGGGGGGGGGCCGGCACCGCGCCTGGCAGATCTCGCACGTCGGGCGTGCGGTCCAGTAGATCGACCACGCGCTCGCCCGCCGCCGACGCTTTGGCGAGCCGGCCGGTGTACTTGGCGAAGTCCTTCGCCGGCCGAAAGGCGGTGCGCAAGTAGGCGAGGAAGACGACCAGGTCGCCCAGCGTCATCGCGCCGCGCAGCACGAAGTGCGCGCCGCTCCAGAGCACAAGCGCCGTGGCGACGGCGATGAGTAGGTCCACCGTGCGCTCGAGCGCGGCTTCCAGCCGCGTGGCCGCCGCGCCCGTCGCGAGATTCTTGCGGCTCTGCTTGGTGAAGGCCTGCGCGAACGTCCCCTCCAACGACAAGGCGTGGACTACCTTCACCGCCCCGATCGACTCGGCCGCCGTCGCGGCCATCGCTCCTTGCTGCTGGCGCTGCCGCCGCGCGTTGTCGCGGATCCGCCGGCTGAGGCGCACCGTGCTCAGCAAGAACAGGGGCGCCGTCGCGAACGCCAACAGCGCCAGCGGTGCGTTGAGCCAGAGCATCACCCCGGCCATCCCGACGAAGGTGAGCCCGCTCGCGAGGAGCGGCAAGAACGCCGTGACCACCACGTCCTGCAGGAACCCGACGTCGCCCGTCACGCGCACGATGAGATCGCCGGTGCGGGCCCGCGTGTGGAACGAGAGGGAGAGGCGCTGCAGCTGGGCGTACAGCTCGTTGCGCACGGCGGTCAGCACCCGGTTGCCGGCGAGCGCGAGGCCGACGGTGTTGTAGTAGGCGGCCAGAGCCCGCAGGCCCGCGAACGCGACCACCGCCACCGCCGCAAGGGCGAGCAGCGTCCCCGGGTCGAGTGCGGCCAAGACACGGTCCACCCAGCGACCGTGGTGGCCGGCGCCCACGACATGATCCAGGACGATCTTCAGCGGCCACGGCTCGAGCAGGCGCAGGCCGATTTCGGCATAGAGCGCCAGCAGCGACACGACGATCAGCGGCCGCTCGCGCCGCACGTACGGCCAGAGCCGCCGCACCAGCCGCCCGAGGCCAGGCAGCGCCGCGCGCAGCGTCAGGGGCCGTCCCACCTAGGCCTCCACCGCGGCCGCGGCGAGTGCCAGCACCCGGGCCGCGACTGCGTCCCACGTGTGGTTGCGGAGCACCGTCGCCCGCGCAGCTCGCCCCAGGCGCGCGCGCACCGCCGGCTCGCACCGCAGTCGTTCGAGCGCCGCGGCCAGGGCTGCGGCATCCCCCGGCGGGCACAGCAATCCGTTGACCTCATGCCGAATCAAGGTCTCCAGCTGGCCCACCCGGCTGGCCACCACCGCTCGAGCCGCCGCCATGTACTCGTACACCTTGAGCGGCGAGAAATAGAAGCCGCTCGCGAGAGAGTAGGGGGCAACTGCAGCGTCGACCGAGGTCAGGAGCCCAGGAACCTCGAGCGGGGCCACCGCTTCCGTGCAATGCACGACCCCGGCGAGCCCGCGGTCCGATAGGTCGGCGCAGACGCCGGCCCGCGCCGGCCCGTCGCCCACGAGCAGCAACCGCGCGTCGGGGGCGCGCTCGTGCAGGCGCGCGAACGCCTCGACCAGGACGTCCAGTCCATGCCACGGCTTCATCGAGCCGACGAAACCCACGGTAAAGCTTCCGGGCGGTCCGGGGGCGGCCGGCCGCACATCGGGCCGGAACCGCTCCGCATCCACCCCGTTGGGGATCACATGCACGCGACCCCGCACGACCCCTCGGCGCTCGAGCCAGGCGGCGACCTCCGCGGACACGGCGAGCAGCACGCTGGCCGCCCGGAACGCGCGCGCGGCCACGCGGTCGGCACCCCCGGCGTCGCGCAGCCCCCGGTACTGGGCTTGCTCCTCGATCAGCGGCGCGTTCACTTCGAGCAGCCCCGGGACGCCGGCGGTGGCCGCGTGCTCCATAGCGGCGAGGCTCCAGAGCGAGTAACGCTCGTACACGAGGTCATACGGCCCGGCACGATCGAGCAGGGCGGCGAGCTCGTCGTTTAGCGCAGCGATCGCAGCTGCGTGGCTGGACGGGTCGCCATCGCCTAAGGGTGTCAGGTGGTGAATCTGCAGCGACTCGAGTCCAGACGGCGGCGCCTCCACGCGGGCGGCAAACAGGTCCACGCTGGCGCCGTGCCCTTGCAAGGCGCGGAGCATCTCCTGTACGTGGACCGAACAGCCCTTGTGGCCGAAGACGGGAACGCCGGGGTCGGCGCAGACGTACGCGATCCGCATCGTCATGCAGCCTGCACCGCTTGAAACAGCGCCAGCAATCGGGCGGAACAGTGGTCCAGTGAGAAATGCGCTGCGAGCTTGGCGCGGGCGGCTTCGGTCAGGCGCGCCCGCAGCTCCGGGCTTTCCAGAATCCTGTCGAGCGCGTCGGCAAGCATGCCGGGATGGTTCGGCTCCACGAGCAAACCGCTCCGGTCGCATTCGATCAGCTCGGGAATCCCTGATACCGGGGTGGAGACGACGGGCACGCCGCTGGCCACCGCCTCCAGCAGCACGTTGGGGATCCCATCGCGATCACCATCCGCAGCGACCCGGCAGGGGAGCGCAAACACGGAGGCTCGCCGGTAGGCGAGACAGACCGCCTCGTACGGTTGAGCGCCCAGCAGCCTCACGCGATCGTCCAGACCGAGCTGCGTCGCCTGGGCCTTGAGCTTCTCCCGCAGCGGCCCCGTGCCAATGATCTCCAACCTCAGTCGGCGCCCCCGGAGCCGCAGGATATCGACCGCCGCAAGCAGGTCGTCCAAACCCTTCTTCTCGACCAACCTGGCGACGGACAGTATCACCGCTTCCCGCGGCTCGGGCGTGTGCGAACGGGCGCAGCGGAACGGCGCAAGGTCGAGTCCGTGATAAACGCGGAGCACCTTGCCGCCGCATTCCCGCGGGTATCGGCGCAGCAGATGTTGCCGGTTGTACTCGGTGCAGGTGACCACCGCGCGAGCCTCGCGGAGCTTGGCACGGAGATCGTCGGGATGGCTCACGTAAATGTCCTTTGCGTGCGCCGTGAGCGTATATGGAACACCTGTGATTCGCGACGTGAGCAGCGCCACGAGCGCCGGTGACGAAGCGAAGTGCGCATGGAGATGCGTCGCCGGCTGGCCGAACAGCACATCCGCCAAGTAGCCGGCTTCCAGAAAATGGCGTAGCGCGGCCAGTGCGCGCAGCCCGAGCGCCGGCGAGCCGCGATGCCGGCGACGATGGCTCAAGACCTTCACGAGGGCCATGAGCAACGTCCGAAGGTACCTGCCGGGTCGCCGGCGCAGTGAGCGGAAGTTCCCCGGCAAGGCGGACTTCCAGTGGCGCCGGGGCGACAGGTACGTCACGTTCGCTCGCACCAGTGCTACCCCGTCGTGGATCGGACCGGGATTCGGGTCCTTCACGGAAAAAATGCGGATGGAAACACCGCGGCGCTCCAGGCCGACGATCTCGTTCAGGATGAATGTCTCGGAAAGCCGGGGCCAGGCTTTGACGATGTAGGCGATCGCAAGCCGACCAGCCGATTCCCCGACGCGCAGCGGCGCGTCACGCTGCATGGTGAACCTCGGCGCGGACTCGGCGGCGCGGCCGTAGCGGCGGTCGGATGCCGAAGAGTTCTTCCAGCAGTTGCGGGACGCGGCTCAGGCCGTTGAAATCGATCCGTTCCCTCGCCGGTCGGACCGGGGCCCGCCCGCGAGCGAGCCAGTTGCTCAGGGCCGCGGCACTCAATGCTTCCGGATGGAGCACGTCCACGAGCCCGAGCGCCTGCAACCGCTCGGCGCGGATCAGCTGCTCCTGTCGAGGCGTGACACGGGGCACGATGAGCGCGGGCTTTTCGAACGACAGGACCTCGTAGACGGTGTTGTAACCGCCCATGGCGACGACGCAGTCTGCGCGACGCACCAATCGCGTCGGCTCGTGCACGAACGAGACCACCCGGCGGCGAGGATTGCTCGCGACGCTGCGATTCAGCCGTCCCCGCACGCCGCCAGGCAGGCACGGGCCGGTGACGAGCAGGCCGTTGGTGTCTGGCGGGAGTTCCGCTTCCACGAAGGCCTCCGCCAGCTCGGCGCCGTCCTGCCCGCCGCCCACCAGACAGAGCGCGAGCCGGCCGCCTGACCATCCCAGCGCCGCCACCGGGTCCTTGTCGCCGCGTCGCGCGAACGTGAGCCGCGCTCGCTGATCGAGATATCCCGTGTAGCGCACCTTCGCCGCCACGTCGGGAGCGAAAGCATACTCGCGCACCGGGTCATAGACTGCGGGGTCACCGTAGACCCACACGGCATCGTAGTAGGTGCGCACGGCCTCCTGGTTCCGGGCGCGGGCCCACTCGCGTTGTAGCGTGGCCGGCTCGTCGAGCACGTCCCGCAGTCCGAGCACGAGCCGGGTCCGTCCTCGCGCGCGCAGCGATTCCAGGACGGGGTCCAGCTCCCGCAAGGCTCCCCGCGGGACGGTGTCAACGATCAGGACGTCCGGCGCGAACGCCTCCAGCGCGGCGCCGGCGGTTCTCGCCCGCAGGGCCAAGAGCTCTTTCAGGGAAACCGCAAGGTGGCGCGGGTGATACTGCCCACCGCCGTCCTTCCGGAGCGACGGCAGCGCCACGCAGTCTACGGCGGCGGTCGACGTGACGAGGCTCGCTTCGCGCGCCCCGGCGATCATCAGCACGACGGCCTGCAGCCGGGAATGCCGGAGCGCCTGGGCCAACAGCAGGTTGCGGCGCATGTGGCCCAGCCCCATCGTGTCGTGCGAGTAGAGGGCTACACGGTACGGCACACACGCTCCAGAGCGTCTATCGAACGCGCCTCGGTAGTTCGCCCGGCCGTCGCAGTGATCAGAGAAGGCTTACGCCCGCGGCAAGCATGCCCCGGGGCCGTCGCTGCGGGCCTGCAAATCCTCGCGGCGGGCGGTTGCCCCTGACTCGAGGTGAGTCAGGCGCCTCAATCCACCTCATCCTCTTGGGCGCTTGTGGTTCGGCAACTGCGGTATTCAGTCCGCGAGCGGCGCTTGGGTTGGATCCGCGCGCACGGAGGCGTCGGCTCTCGGTCCCGCCTACATAACCGACGGCAATAGCCTCAGTCCGTGACAGTGCTCACCGGCTGTCGGGCTAGGTACCGATGCGTTTCAGCCTGCACGTCGTTGGCGCGTCGCAGGGTCGCCGCGCAGCAGCAACGCTCCGTCGGCGGCAGTCGGACTGAAGCGAGGTCAGCACCCCCCCGCTGCCCTCCGTATTCAATAACAGAGACGGAACGGGCTCCCTGACCGCGGAGCCCGTCTGCGTTTGGGGTTCGCGGTCTGGCCGTCGGTTTGGAAGCCGTAAGCGAAAGGAAGATCATATGTTGACAGCCCTGCTTTTACTCCATTCCCTGGCCGCGCCTGCTGCACCCGCGGCCGCCCGCGGCGGCGCTGCGGATCCTCCAGTGAAGGTGTGGTTCAGCTCCGACGGCAAGTATCTGTTCGGCGACCGGGCGAAAGTGTACGCCAGGACGGCCGAGGACGGCTATCTGGTCGTGCTCCGCGCCGACGCGGGGCGCGTGCGGGTGCTGTTTCCGATCGATCCCAACGGAGATCAGCACCTCCGGGGCGGCAAGAAAGCCGAGTTGAAGGGGCGTGGCGGCCGGGAGGCCTTCGTGGTCGACGACACGAGCGGGCACGGGACGGTGCTCGCGGCCTTCTCCAAGACGCCGTTCCAATTCGACCAATTCGCAAAGAACGGGCGCTGGGATTACGGCGCGCTCGACCAAGGCGTACAGGACGATGCCGAAGCGGCGCTCCTGGACATTGTCCAACGGATGCACGCTGACGGGCAGCACTTCGATTACGACATCGCGACGTATGCGATCGCACCACAGCCGCGCTACGTCGGGTGGGCCTATGCGCCCTACCCCTGGGCCGGTTGGTGGGACCCCTGGTACGGTCCGCGGATAGCCCTCGGCTTCGGGTTCAGGACGCCGTACTACTATCGGCCGTTCTTCGGTCCGGGGAGGTGGCGGTAATCCCGCAGTGAACACGGGATGGAGGGCGCCCGCCCCGGTTGGATCAACTCAGTCGGAGAACCCCGGGGCGAGCGTCGCCGTCATTCGGTCCGCATTGACGATGCCCTGCGCCGTCATCCAGGCGTTCGCCTGGTGCACGAGCGCGCGACCCTCATCGCCGCCTATCAGCTCGCCGAGCCGCCGCTCGCTGACAGCCAGGAACAGCTTCATGTGGCAGGCTTCGAACCCCGCGAGCGCCGCGCGCAGCGCCCGCACCGCGGCCGCCTCGTCGCCGCGCCGCGAGGCGACCCCGGCCCTGAGGAGCGCCGCGGTCGGGGCGCAATAGGACGCGCGCTCCGCGGCGATGGCAGCCGCATCCCGCTCCGCAGCCGCAAGCAGCGACGCCGCGCCCGCGTGCGCCGTGCGGCTCGCCCCGATGCCACAGCTCGCGCGAGTCTGGCGAGCGGTGGTCCGCGCCGCCTGGATCCGGAACAGTCCAGTGCGCCTGAGAGCCGGCCACGCCTGCTCGATCGCTTCCCAACCGTTGCGCGGGGTGCCGGCATACAGCTCGATCCGCCCCTGCGCCGTCATAGCCATGTAGTGTGGGCTCCCAAACGGCCGCTCAGGCCACTCGGCGAGTGCTTCCGTGAGTGCTCTTCGGGCGCCCGCGACGTCGTCTGCGAAGAGCCACGTCGCGTTCGTAGGACCGGTGCGGAACATGAGCGCGGCGAACCGGTTGCCGCGTTCCGCGGCATCTTTGAGGTACGCCGCCGCGCAGCGGCTGAGCTCCTCCACCTCACCCAGGTAATAGAGCGACAATGCGTGGTAGAAGCGCGCCGTGACGAGCTCCCAGGCGATGCCGATCCCGTGCTCGAGCAACAGCCGCTCCGCCTGTCTCGTCGCGTCGCGGGCGCGCTCGAACTCCCCCGCGAAGTAGGCCGCGGCCCCGTTCATGACGGCGCGCAGGCCCAGGACGTGGGGTGATTGAATGCGGCGGCCGAGGCCCTCCGCTTCGGCAAGCAACCGGTCGTACCAACGGCTCCGGCCCCCCAGGGCCGCCGTGAATCCGCCTTCGAGCGCCAACGCCCGGGCGAGGCGGTCCGGCTCTCCCGCGCGGAGCGCGAGTAACAGGTGGCGCGTCTGGAAATCGGCGGCCCGAATCGTATCGAGGTGAGCGAGGCCTTCGGCCACGGTGCGACACACGTCCACCCGTGCGAGCTGGGCGGACGGGATCGCAGCGGCGCCGCGCTCGACGAAGCGCAGCCCGCGGAGCCGCAACCAGGCGCGGTGCCACAAGAGCGACATCACCGCCCGGCCCTTCGACTTCGAGAGACCCAGGCCCGTCGCCTCCAGCACCGACTTGAGCATGTCGAGCCCCTCCTGGATCCGTCCGCCGATCAGGAACTGCTCCCCCGCGAGCCGTCGTAGCTCCAGCGCGTCGGAGGGGCTCGACAGCGCCGCGGCGCGACTGTACGCCTCAGCCGCGTCGCGCACGCGGCCCGCGTTTGCGAGCGCCTCGCCCAGCTGGGCGTAGAGAGCCGCGACTTCTGCGCCGCCCTCTGGCGTCAAGGCGAGCGCCCGGCGGTAAAACAGCGCCGCCCGCTCGAACGCGAGCGCCCGGCCCGCTTTCACCGCCGCCTGCGTGGCGCAGCGCTGCGCCCGCTCCCGCTGCCCCGCCTCGAGGTAATGCTCGTACAGCGTCTCAGCATCGTCAGCGCGGCGTGCTTCCATCGCGGTGGCGAGACTCAAGTGCATCCGCTGCACCCGTGCCGGATCGATGCGCGCCACCAAGGCACGGCGGATCCCGTCGTGGTACAGCTCGAGCCGCTCGGCGCTTCTGGTGTCCTTGAGCCACCGCTCGGCCTGCAACAGCGCCACGAGCTGCCGCTCGTCCTCCTGGAGCCCCGCCACGTCGCGCGCCACCGCGGCGTCGAGCGGCTGTCCCGCGAGCGCCAGCGTCTCGAGTAGCGTGCGCGCCCCGCTCGGGAGCTGCGCCAGCCGGGCCTCGAGCACGGCGCCGAGGCTCACACCCGAGGTAGCCGCCTTCCCGTTCGGCGGCCGCAGCGCGAGATAGTGCACGAGCTGCTCCACCAGGAAGGGATTGCCCGCCGCCTCGCGCACGATCGCGTCCACCCCATCGCTCCCCTCGTGCGCGTCGGGCCCCGCGCGCCCCGCGCGACCCGCGCGCCCGCGCATCCCACCGCTTCCTTCCCGGCGCTCCGTCTCCAGGAGAGCGTGCGCCAGGCGCCGTGTGTCCACCTCGGACAGGGGCGACAGCTGCAGCTCGCGACACGACTCGGTCCCGGTGCGGCCCAGCAGCGTCCGGAGGAAGGGCGGGGGCGAAGCCGTGTCCTCGCTCGAGAAGCTCGCGATCACGAGGAGCGCCGGTGGGTCGGGGGGGGCGAGCAGCGAATCGAGCAGCATGATGCTGTCGGCGTCGCCCCATTGCAGGTCGTCGATGTGCACTACCACCGGCTTCTCGGCCGCGATGCGCCGGAACAGGCCTTGGAGGGCGCTGAACCGCTGGCGCCTCAGCTCCACCGGGTCCACCACGTCGCGCTGCGGGGTGGGGAGTTGCAACAGCTTCGGGACCCGCCCGAGCACGGGAAACAGCTGCAGCACCGTCGCGAGATCCCGAGTGATCAGGCGGTCGAGGTCTCGGTCCGCGAGCGTCCGCAGGAAGCGCGTGAGACTGTCGATCACGCCGTCCAGCCCCTTGTACGGCATCGACTCGCGCACGTAGCACCGGCCCGAGAGCACCACCGCACGATCGTCGGCCGCCAACTGCTCGACGAACCGGCGCACGAGCGCCGTCTTCCCGATCCCCGACGGCCCGCGCACGATCGTGAGCACGGCACGGCCGCTCTGCGCGAGCCCGAACGCCCGCTCGAGCTCGGCGAGCTGCGCATCGCGACCGATGAGCAGCGCACTCGCCGGAGAGGGGCCGGTCGCCACGGTGCCCGGCGCTGGCAACGCGACGCTAAGCCGCGAGAGGATTTCCTCGGCCCCAGGGCGCCGCTCGGGGCGCCGCGCCAGCAGGTCCCGACACAGCGCCACGAGGTCTGCTGGCAGGCCAGGCTTGACCTTGCTCGGATCGGGAGGGTCCTGCTGCGCCTTTTCCAACAATACCCGCAGCGCCGCTCCTGCGAATGGCAGCCGGCCGGTGAGCGCCTCGTACAACATGCAGCCCATCGCGTACCAGTCGCTCGCCGCGCTCGCCTCTCCTCGCCCTTGCTCGGGCGACATGTATTCCGCGGTCCCCCAGATCCCATCCTCCGCGGTGCGGAGGGGGTCCTCGCCGGCCACCATATCCGCCGCAATGCCGAAATCGAGGATCACGGGCCGGCCTTCCGGCGTCACGACCACATTCGATGGCTTCAGGTCGCGATGCAGCTTGCCCGCGCTGTGGAGTGCGACGAGGCCGGTCGCCAGCTGGGCGAGCGCCGAGCGGAGCCGCTCGACGGCCAGGACGTCGGGTCGGACGAACTCGAGAAAGCGACTGCCCTTCACGAGCTCCATGGTGAAGTACCATTCGTCCGCTTCGCCGAACAACTCGTACAGCGCTACGAGGTTGGGATGGACAATGCCGACCAGCGTGCGGAATTCCCGTTTCAGCCGATAGATCGCGGAAGGATCGGTCCACCGCAGGGTCTTGAGGGCCACGACCTCGTTCCGATCGCGGTCGAGGGCCTCGTACACCACCCCCATGCCGCCGGAGCCGAGGCAGCGCTGGATCTGGAATCGCTCGTTACCGGGGAACCCGCGCGGGTCGGACATCATGGCCCGCTTGGGTGGTGGCTGTCGAAGAAGGCTGCCCTCACGATCCGCACCTCGAATGGTCGCGCCAGCGCGCCTCAGCTGCCTTGCGCAGGCCTCTTGCGTCTGACCATGGCTCCAAGTCTACGTGATTTGCCCGCACGAGCAAGCAATTGCTCGTGCAGCGCCACATTTGGTCACAGAGAGCTGTGGTTGGGTTGGATGCGCCGAGCCTTTCGACCCCAGCGTCACCCGTGCGGTGGGCCTAGGCGCTCGGCGACTCGTTCCTTCGCCAACAGCCGCTCGGCGAAGTCCATACGCTCCTCGAGTTCCCCAAGCCTGCGCTGCACGTCGTCGAGCGCCTGCGTGAGGCGCGCAACATCCGGCTCGGTAGGATTCTGCCAGGCGCCTCGGTTTGCGGTCCCGACGAGCCGTCGCACCACAACTTGCGCGGCCGCGACCACGGCGATGATGAACGCAAAGCCGATGGCCCAGCTCGGAATCATCAGCACGCTCCACCTCCAGCCCGGCCGCTGCGAAATGCAGCTGCGCCCTCCTCATGATAGTGCGCGGTCATGCGGGGTGAAACCAGCCCATCGCGGAGTTATATGCCAGAGAATGTGCCCCAAGGTTGCGGGCGGAAGCGCGGAAGTCGTTGCGGTGCAAAGAGGCGCCGGTCGGAATCGAACCGACGAATAGAGGTTTTGCAGACCTCTGCCTTACCACTTGGCTACGGCGCCG
>Ga0209056_10002141_pt1 | contig 21469 bp, 13 predicted proteins | sample GraSoiAngelo_114_FD_185876 | JGI IMG/M metagenome (GOLD analysis project Ga0209056, IMG submission 185876) | Grasslands soil microbial communities from the Angelo Coastal Reserve, California, USA - 14_0903_13_40cm (SPAdes) (version 2) | ecosystem: Environmental > Terrestrial > Soil > Grasslands...
GGTGCTGGCACCCGAGCCCAAAGCGCCATGAATCGCGCCCGCGCCCTCTCGATCCTCGCGGTGGCCCTAGCTGCCGGGATCTTTGGCGAGGCTTCGGCCCGGCCGATCGAGGTGATGCATCCGGGTGGAGCGGTGGAGGAGCCGGACACACTCGTGCTCGAGTATCCGGTGCTCCGCTCCCCGTCGCTCCTTTCGCTCCGCGCTCGCTCGCCCCTCTCCCTCGCGGATGCCTCGGCGGTGGAGGCCCCGCCCGACTCGGCCGCCCGCGCGGCCGCCACGCTGCTCCGCCACCCCGATGCGGCGACGGCGGCCCGCACGTCCGCTTCCGCGTCCGCCGATGCCGGGCCGGGCAGCCTCTCCGCCGCGTCGCTCCTCTTCTCGGGCTCGAAATCGCTCAGCGTCGAGATGGGCCATGGCCGCGACGCGGCGCTCCGTCAAACGCTCGACCTCACCGTGCGCGGCCGCGTGGCCGGGGACGTGGAGCTCCAGGCCACGCTGAGCGACCAGCAGCTTCCCTTCGAGCCGGACGGGACGACGCGCGAATTACAGGATCTGGACCGTCTGTTCCTCTCCATCCGAGCGCCCCAGGGCGAGGTGACGATGGGGGACTTTCGGCTGGAATCGGGCCCCGGCGAGTTCTCGCGCATCACGCGCCAGCTTCAGGGCGTGCGCGGCCAGGCCAAGGTCCTGAATTCCACATGGGACGTCGCGGCCGCGAGCGCCAAGGGGGAGCGCGGCTCGCTGGAGATCAAGGGGACGGAAGGAACGCAGGGCCCCTACGAGCTGGTCCCGCGCGTCCAGGGGGAGATCCCCCCGGGGGTGGTCGCGGGATCGGAGACGGTATGGCTGGACGGAGCGAAGCAGAAGCGCGGCGCGGATCAGGACTACGTGATCGACTACGGGGCGGGCACGGTGACCTTCACCACGCGCCACCCGATCACCGCGGAGAGCCGGCTCGCGTTCGATTTCGAGCAGGCGACCACGAACTATCGCCGGAGTCTCTACGCGGCGTTCACGCAGGGCGCGCTCGGAACCGGCGGGCGCTGGTACGCGACCTATCTCAAGAACGGAGACGATCCCAAGAGCCCTCTCGGCGCGGCGCTCACGCCGGAGGAGACCCGGGAGCTCGGGAGCCTCGGCGATTCGGCGGCGACCTCCTCGGGCGCCCGGTACGTCGGCGCGGGCAAGGGTGAGTACTCGTGGGATCAGTCCGATCCCATGAACCCGCACTGGATCCATCTCGGGCAGGGCCGCGGGGACTATCTCGTGGAGTTCGTCTCGGTCGGCGCGGGACGCGGCGCCTACGCGGACACCGTCGCCACCGACGGTGGCCACTTCTACCACTTCATGGGAACGAGCCTCGGCTCCTACGCGCCCGGCCGCTCGCTTCCTTCCCCCAACGATCGCCGGCTCGTCGACGTCGGGGGCTCGGCGCGCCTCTTCCAGGCGATCCGCCTCGAGGCGGAGGGGGCGCGCTCCGGCCTCGATCGCAACGCCCTCTCCTCGCTCGACGACGGAGACAACGTGGGGAACGCCGTTCGCCTCGGCGCCTCCCTCGATCCGCGGCCGCTCTCGATCGGCGGGCGCGGCCTGGGGTCGCTCCGCGCCTCCGGATCCTTCCGTTCCCGCGACGACCGGTTCACCACGATGGACCGCCTCGACCCGGTCTTCGAGAACGAGCGCTGGAACCAGGCGGGAGGAACCGGCGGGGAACGGCGGGGCGAATTCGCCCTTCAGTACGACCCGGTCTCCAATCTCTCCCTCCACGGGGAGCTGGGAAAGCGGGACCTCACGGGAGGCTCCAGCTCTCTCCGCCGCGCGCTCGCGGCCGACGTGCGCGGCGCCGTTGCCGCCGCGCCAGCGTCGCACCACCCCCACTCGCGACTGCCGCTGACAGGCAGTTACTTCTCGGCCCCCAATGGGGAATCCTCTGCCGCTACGGTTCGATCTGGATCTGGCCCGCACGCGGGGATTCGTGACACCGCGGGTGCGCGTCCTCGACGAGCGGGTCGTGCATCAGGAAGGGGATTCCATTCCCGAGCGGAGGAGCCGCGAATGGAATCTCGGAACGGGCGTGTCGCCCGCGCGCCAGGTGGCCCTGCGCGCCTCCTATGGGGAGCGCCTGGACCGCCGCGCCAACGCGGCGCTGGACTGGACCCGGACCCGCGCCGCCACGTGGGAGGCAGGGCTCTCCGCGAGGTCGCGCGCCTCCCTCTCGGTCGAGATGGGCTGGACCCGGCGGCGCGTTTCGGATTCAGGTGGAATCCAGGCGAGCGACCTGGCCCAGATGGCGCTCCTCGCGGGCGCCCCGGGCTCGGCCTTCACGTCGGAGCTTCGCTACGACGCGACCCAGCTTCGCGAGCCTCGGGTGATCCGCCGCGTGGTCCCCGTCGATTCGGGAACGGGCTCCTACGATGCCTTCGGGAATCCCCGGTATCGCGGCGACTATCAGGTCGTCACGGAGACCGGCGCGGCCGTTCCGAGGACGCGCGCCAACGTGCAGCTGCGCCTGGACGCCTTTCCGGGCCGCTCCGCAACCGCGGCCCCTTCACCTTCCTTCTGGCGCGCCTGGGGCGGCACCACGTTCCTGAGATTGGAGACGTATTCGACGCTCGCCCTGGGGGACCCCAGGAATGCCATCGATCCGCGCCATTACCTCGACGCGTCGGCGACCATTCGAGGCAACGTGTCCGCGCGCCAGAGTCTCGAGTACGCGCCGCGCGGTGCGCGCTTCGATCTGCGCGCCGAGGGAGGATTCCGGCGCGACCGGACGGGCGAGTTCGAGAATCTCCGCGTGGTGCGGGACGCCCACGACGGCACCCTGCGCGTGAGGAATCCCATGTGGGGAGGAACGCGGCTCACCACCTCCGCGACCGTGGACGGCTCGACGGAAGATTCGCGGCGCACCGATACGGGAGCGCGGTTCGGATCGAGGATCCGGGGCCGCGGCCTCGATCTCGAGCTCGCGCGACCTCTGAACGCCGCTTGGTCGGTGAGCCTGATCGGACGGGGGAGGCAGGACCGCGACCGGAGCCGCGGTGGAACGCAGGAGGTCCTGGCGGCGGGACCTTCCGCGCGGTGCGCTTCGGGGGGAAAGCTCCGCCTCGATGGGCGCGCCCTCTGGGCGCACACCTCGCAGCGCGGCGTCTATCAGCCGGGGCAGTACTTCATCCCGCCGTACCTCGGCAACCACCTGGACTACGATTTCCTGGGGGACTACCGGCTCCGCGACCAGGTCTCCTTGAGCCTTTCCTGGAACGGACAGCTCGCGGCCGGGCGGACCGCGGTGTACACCGGCCGCTTCGAGCTCCGGAGCTATTTCTGATGCGCGCGCGCCGCCTCCTCTTCCTGGCGATCGCCGCGATGTCGCTCTTCACTCGAGGGGCCGCGGCCGAGGAGCGTTACCGGCTCATCGTCGGGCCCGGCGCCGATTCCCTCATCACGGCACCCGATTCGATCTGGACCCGTGCGCAGCTGGAAGCGGCGGCCCTGGGCGCAAGGGACCTCCTCCTCGCCCGCGGAAGGATCGGCGCCGTCGTGCGGCTCGCGCTCCTGCCGGCCGCGGACCAGGACAGCGTGAAGGTCGCCAGGCTCTCGGTCGAGCATGGAGAAGCTCCGGCGCACGTCGAAGCGGTCGTGCGCGGAGGGGAGACGCTCCTCCCGGATGGGGCCCAGATCTTCCAGCGCCGGAGCGGCGGAAGCGGCGAGCCCCGAAACGTGCTCGAGGGCCTCGAGGCGCTTCGCGTCGAGGCGCAGGCCCGGGGACGCTACGGCGCCGAGGCGGCGATCGACTCCGTGGTGCTCCTCGATCCCGGGACGGCGCGCGTGTGCGTGCGGCTCGATCCCGGGCCTCCCGTCACGGTCGACTCGCTCGATCTGGGGGACGCCTCGGTTCGACCTTCCGTCGTCGCCTCGATCTCCGGGCTCTCCAAGGGACGCGTCATCACGCCCGCGGTGCTGGAAGACGCGCGCGCGCGACTCATGCAGAGCGGGCTCTTCGCGTCGGTGGGAGATCTCGCGGTCGTGGCGGGCCAGGAGCCCGGCAAGGCGCGGATCGTGGCTCCCCTCGTGGAAAGCCGGCTGAGCCGCTTCGAGGGAGCGCTGGGCGTCCAGAACGGAGGAGGCGTCACGGGACTCTTCGACCTCGCGCTCGGGAACATCGGGGGAAGCGCCCGGTCCGCGGGAGCGCGATGGGCCGGATACGGCTCGGGACGGTCCGAATACGCGGCGCGCTACCGCGAGCCCTCGCTCTTCGGCACGGGCCTCGACGGCGCGCTGGCGCTCGAGGCGCAGGTCCAGGATTCGCTCTACACCGAGACACGATGGTCGCTCGAGCTCTCGGGCCGTCCCTGGGATCGGGCCCGCGCGGGCGCGACGGTCCGTCGAAGCGGAAGCGCCTACACGGGGGCGGGACGCGGCACCAGCACGACCTGGTCTCTGGAGGGACGCTTCTCCTGGCGGGGCCTCTCACCGGTGGAAAACCCGGTCCGAGGCTTCTCGGCGAGCGTTGCGGGCGAAGCGGGCCGGCGCATGGAGTCCTATCCCGGCTACGCGCGCGCCACACGGCGCATCCTCCGCGGATCGCTGGGGTGGGAGGCGGCCGTTCCCACGGGACCCAGCCGCGCGCTCTACGCCTCGATGCGCGCGATGGGCGTGAGCCTGGGAGAGGGTGCGCTCCCCGCCGAGGAGCTCCGGTTCCTGGGAGGCTCCGAGGGGCTCCGCGGACACCGCGACCGCGCGTTCGCCGGAGACCGCATCCTCGGAATGACCCTCGAGCATCGCTGGCTCACGGGGCCGCGCGGCGGACGGGTGTTCCTCTTCGTCGACGGGGCCCGGCACGATCTGGGATCTCCCGTGCAGGCGGGCACCGCGAGCGGGCTTCCCGATTTCGGCGCTTCACTCGCCCGAACGGAGTTGAGCCCGGGCTGGGAGTTCGGATACGGTGCGGGTCTCAGGAATCCCATCCGCGCAGGGACGGTTGGGATCGAGCTGGGCCTCCGGCCCGGCGCCGCGCTGCGGGAGGGTACCGTGCACCTCCGCTACACGACCGACTGGTGAGCCAGACCGCGTTGAAGAAAATCGAAAGTCTCCGGAGAGAGATCGAGCGCCACGACCATCTCTATCACGTGGTCGGCGAGCCCGAGATCTCCGACCGCGAGTACGACCTGCTCCTGAAGGAGCTCGCGGACCTGGAGGATGCGAATCCCGAATCCCGGGACCCCGATTCTCCCACCCAGCGCGTGTCGCGCGGGCTCCTGCCCGGCTTCAAGACGGCGCGCCATTCCGCGCCCATGCTCAGCCTCGACAACACCTACTCGCTGGAGGAGCTGGAAGCGTTCGACGCGCGGGTGCGCAAGCTCCTCGGCAAGGACGACGTGGAGTACGCGGTCGAGCCGAAGGTGGACGGGGTCGCGGTCGCGCTCCGGTACGTGGACGGACGGTTCACCCAGGGGCTCACCCGCGGCGACGGGACGGAGGGGGACGACATCACCGCGAATCTGAGAACGCTTCGCTCCATTCCGCTCCGGCTCCAGGGACGCGATCTGCCGCGCGAGCTCGAGGTGCGGGGCGAGGTGTACATGGAGTCGCGCTCCTTTCAGAAGATGAACGAACGGCGGGTGGACGCAGGGTTGGCCGCCTTCATGAATCCGCGCAACGCCACGACCGGAAGCCTCAAGATGCTCGACACCTCGGAAGTGGCGAAGCGTCCCCTTCAGATCTTTCTCTTCTCGGTGGTTCGCCCCGAGCGCCACGGGCTCAAGACCCAGATCCACGCGCTCCGGTGGATGACCGATCTCGGCCTGCGCGTGAATCCGGACAATTCCTCGGCCCAGGGATACGCCGCGCTGCGGCGCGTCTGCGAGCGATGGGAGACGAAGCGCGAGAGGCTTCCCTACGGCACCGACGGGCTCGTGATCAAGGTGAACTCCTTTCGCGATCAGGAGGCCCTGGGATTCACGTCCAAGAGCCCGCGCTGGGGAATCGCGTACAAGTTCGGCGTTCACGAAGCGGAGACCAAGCTGCTCCGGATCGAGCTCCAGGTGGGCCGCACCGGCGTGGTCACGCCGGTCGCGATCCTCGAACCGGTGACGCTCCTCGGCACGGTGGTGTCGCGCGCGACGCTCCACAATCAGGACGAGATCGAGCGGAAGGATTTCCGCGTCGGGGATCGCGTCGTGATCGAGAAGGGGGGCGAGGTGATTCCCAAGGTGCTGCGCGTCGTGCCCGGCTCGGGACGGCGCGGGCCCAAGTTCGTGATGCCCACGAAGTGCCCTGTATGTGGGACCACGCTCGTGCGCGATCCCGAAGAGGCGGCCACGCGGTGCGAAAACCCGCTCTGTCCCGCCCAGGTGAGGAGCCGGATCGTCCACTTCGCAAGCCGCGGCGCCCTGGATATCGAAGGGCTTGGCTGGAAGACCGTCGACTGGCTTGTGGACGCCGGGCTGGTGAAGGACGCCGCCGATCTCTATCACCTGCACGAGCGCAAGTCGAGGCTGGTGGAGATCGAGCGCCTGGGAGAGAAGTCGGTATCGAACCTGCTCGCGGGAATCGAGCGAAGCAAGACGGCGCCGCTGGATCGCCTCCTCCACGCGATCGGAATCCCGCACGTCGGCGCCACGATTGCGAATACGCTCGCGGATCATTTCGGCACGCTCGAGGCGCTGGCCCATGCGGACGAAGAGGCGCTTCTCGAGGTGGAGATGATCGGCCCGGAAATCGCCTCGAGCGTCGCCCGTTTCTTCTTCTCCAAGGCGGGCCGCGATTTCGTACGGCGGCTCACCGAAGCGGGCGTTCGGCCCGAGGCGCGCGCGCGCCGCCGCGCCGCGACGGGACCGCTTGCCGGAAAGACCTTCGTGCTCACCGGGACGCTCGAGGGCATGACGCGCGAGGACGCCGCGCGTCTCATCCAGGAAGCCGGCGGCAAGGTTTCCTCGTCGGTCAGCTCCAAGACGCACGCGGTGGTCGCGGGATCCGATCCGGGCTCGAAGCTGGACAAGGCGAAGACGCTCGGCGTGGAAGTCTGGGACGAGCCCCAGCTCAAGGCTGCGCTCAAGAGGGCCGGAATCACACCCGCCTCCCGCCCCGCCTAACCGCCTCACCGCGTTGACTTATCCCCCCAAGTCCCGTAGCTTGAAATCGGGAGCCATGGCCACTACCGACCGAAATTCCAACGACTTGCTGGATTCCGCCCTGGACCGCCTGCGGCTCGGCGAGCGCGGGTGGGAGGATCGTCCCGGCCAGCGCGAGATGGCCCGGCTCTGGTCCGAGACGATGCGAGAGGGAGGCACCCTCGTCGTCGAGGCGCCGACCGGAATCGGAAAGTCGCTCGCCTATCTTCTCCCCGCGCTCCTTCGCCGCATCCGCGGATCCGGACCGGTGATCGTGAGCACCTGCACGAAGGCACTCCAAGAACAGCTCATCCGCCGCGACGTTCCGCTCGCGTGCCGCGCGATCGGAGCGCCGCTCTGGGCGGTGACGCTGAAGGGAAGGCAGAATTACCTCTGCCGAAAACGCGCGGAGGCGCTCCTGAATCAGCGCGCGCTCTTCGCCCCCGAGGGCGTTTCGGAGGAGACGATGGAGGCGCTTCGGTCGTGGACCGAGCGGACCTCGACCGGAGCGCTGGACGAGCTGCCCGGGATGGGCATCGAGCTTCCTCCCTCGCTCCTCGCCGAGATCGCGTCCGATCCCCTCGTGTGCGCGGGCTCCTCGTGCGAAGCGGCGAGCGGCTGCTTTGCCAAGCGCGCACGGCGCGACGCGCTTCGCGCGGACGTGGTGCTGGTGAATCACGCCCTTCTCCTCTCCGATCCGGGATTGCGCGCGACACTCCTCGCCGAGGCGGGCGCTCTGGTCCTGGACGAGGCGCATCACGTGGAGCGGGTCGCGCGCGAGCAGCTCGGCGTATCGCTGGGCTATCACGATTTCCTGAGGCTGGCGGGACGCACCGACGCGAGAACCGGCATCCTCCGCGTCGTGAAGCGCTCGCTCCGCCGCGGCCGCGGCGGCGCCGTGGCGGAACGGATCCAGGTGGCGGAGTCCTCGATCCCTCCTGTGATCGCGCACGCGGCCGCCCTCGCCCGCGACCTCGAGCGCTGGCTTCCCGACGGCGCCGCTTCCGCGCGGCTCTCGCGCGATCTGGACCTGGCGCGGCTCAGCCCTTCGGCGCTCGACGGCCTCCTCGCCTCGCTCGGCTCGCTTTCGCGCTCGCTCGAGGATATCGCCGACGCGGCGGCGCACGAGGGGGAGGCGGCGCTCCGTGCGGAAGGGTTGGAGGCGCTGGACGAGGTGCGCGCCCGGTCGCTCGCATGGATCGAGACCGAGCGCGCGCTCCGCTCCGTGGTCGCGCTGGAGGAGAAGGGGGTCGCGTTCTTCCTGGACCGGGACGAGCGCCGGCTGCCGAGGCTGAATCGCCGTCCCGTGCGCGTGGGGGGGGAGCTTCAGCGGACCCTCTTCTCGGTGTGCGACCGCATCCTCCTGACGTCCGCCACACTCAGCGTGGGGGAGGATTTCGGCCCGTTGCTGGACGCCCTGGGGCTGAATCCGGAGGACGTGCGCGCGGCGGCGCTGCCTTCCCCGTTTCCGCTCGAGCGCCAGGTGCTCTCGGCGGTCTGGGACGGCAGCGCTCCCGACGATCCCGACTACTCCGAGCGTCTCGGGGATCTCGTCGTGGCGCTCGCGACGCGCCTGCGCCGCAACACCCTCGTGCTGCTCACCTCCTACCAGATGCTCGACCGGGTCGCGGCGCGGTGCGCGGGCCCGCTCGAGCGCGAGGGGATCCCGCTCTTGAGACAGATCTCGGGAGAATCGGCCGCGCCGCTCGCCGCCGAATTCCGCGCGGGGGAAGGGCTGGTGCTCCTCGGGACCGCCTCCTTCTGGGAAGGAGTCGATTTCCCGGGGGCGGCGCTCGAGGTGCTCCTGATCGCGAGGCTGCCCTTCTCGGTGCCCACGGATCCGCTTCTCGTGGCGCGCTCCGAGGAGATCGAGGCGCAGGGGGGCGATCCCTTCCGCGACCTGGCGCTGCCCGAAGCGATCCTTCGCTTCCGGCAGGGCATCGGCCGGCTCATCCGCACCGCCGAGGATCGCGGCACGGTCATCGTGGCGGACCCGCGCATGAAGCGGGCGTCGTACGGAAAACGATTCCAGTCCACGCTCCCCTCCGCGCCGTTCGCCACTTCCTCGAGCGAGGAGCTTCTCGAGCGCGTGGATCGATGGTTCTCCCTGGCTCCCGTGCGCACCGGGGTCGGGGACCCGCCGGAGAAGGAGGCCGCGTGCCGGGCGTGACCGCGAAGGTCAAGGCGAAGGAGCGGGTCGCGATCGGCGGCACGGCGCTCCGGTTCGAGGATCTCCGCTCGATCGCGTCCGGTGCCACCGTGACCCTTTCGTCCGACGCCGCGGCACGCGTGGCGCCTTCACGCGCGCTCATCGAGCGCGTGCTGAAGCAGGGGAGCACCGTCTACGGGGTGAACACGGGCTTCGGGCAGCTCAAGTCGGTCCGTGTTCCCACCGAGGAGGTCGAGCAGCTGCAGCTGAATCTCGTCCGCAGCCACGCCGCGGGCTCGGGTCCCGAGCTCGAGCCCAGGATCGTGCGGCTAATGCTCGCGCTCCGCGCCCACTCGCTCGCCCTGGGCTACAGCGGGGTCCGGCTCACGCTGCTCGAGCATCTCGTGCGCATGATCGAGGCGGAGATCCTCCCGATCGTTCCCTCCCGCGGCTCGCTGGGCGCGAGCGGCGACCTCATCCCGCTCGCGCACCTGGCCATGGGCGTGATCGGCGAGGGGGAAGTGCGGGTGGACGGACGCGTGGCCCTCGCCTCGGATCTCATGCGCGGGAACGGCATGGCGCCGCTTCAGCTTCAGGCCAAGGAGGGGCTGGCGCTCATCAACGGCACACAGGGGATGACCTCGGTCGGAGCGCTCGCCCTGATCGAGGCGGCCGAGGTGCTGCGGGCGGCGCACGTCGCGTGCGCGCTCTCGGTCGAGGCGTCGCGCGGAAGCACCAAGCCCTTCGACCCGCGCGTGCACGCGATCCGCCCGCACGCGGGTCAGCGGGATTCCGCCGCCCAGCTCTGGGGCCTGCTCGAGGGAAGCGGAATCCTCGCCTCGCACCAGGACTGCGGGAAGGTGCAGGACCCCTACTCGCTCCGCTGCGCGCCCCAAGTGCTGGGAGCTTCGGTGGACGTCTTCCGCCGCACGCGCGAAACGGTCCTCACGGAGGTGAACAGCGTGAGCGACAACCCGCTCTGCTTCGCGGACACGGGCGAGGTGATCTCCGCCGGCAATTTCCACGGCGAGCCCGTGGCGCTGGCGCTGGATTTCCTGGCGATCGCGATGGCGGAGGTCGGCTCGATCTCGGAGCGCCGGACCTTCCTCCTGCTCGACAGCCGGATGAGCGGCCTTCCTCCGTTCCTGAGCCCCGCCGCCGGACTCCGGAGCGGATTGATGATCGTCCAGTATCTGCAGGCGGCGCTCGTCGCCGAGAACAAGATGCTCGCGCAGCCCGCGAGCGTGGACTCCATCCCGACCTCCGCGGGGCAGGAAGACCACGTGAGCATGGGCATGCACGCCGCGGTGAAGGCGCTCGCCCTCGTGAGGAACGTCCGCCGCATCGTGGCCGCCGAGCTTCTCTGCGCCGCGCAGGGGATCCATCTTCTCCATCCGCTCCGCTCGAGCGAGCGGCTGATGCGCGCGGTCCAGGGGTTGCGGAAGGTGGTGCCGCCGCTGGATGAGGACCGGCGTCAGGACCGGGATCTGGCCGCGCTCGACGAGTGGATCGCATCCGGCGCCGCGGCGGATCTCGCCCAGGTGGAGCCGTTTTGAGCGCGCGCACCGAGACTCTGGCGGGCACGCCTCCTCGCGAAGCAGTGCGCGCGGCCCGCGGCACGAGCCGGTCGTGCAAGGGATGGCACCAGGAAGCGGCGCTCCGGATGCTGATGAACAACCTCGATCCCGAGGTCGCCGAGCGGTGGCAGGACCTCGTCGTGTACGGGGGGACCGGGAAAGCGGCGCGGAGCTGGGAGGCGTTCCACGCGATCGTCCGCTCGCTCCGGTCGCTCGAGCAGGACGAGACTCTTCTCGTCCAGTCCGGCAAGCCGGTCGGGATCGCGAAGACCCATCCCGACGCGCCGCGCGTCCTGATCGCCAACTCGCTCCTCGTGCCCGCCTGGGCCCGCTGGGACGAGTTCCGGCGGCTGGAAGCGAAGGGGCTCACGATGTACGGGCAGATGACGGCGGGCTCCTGGATCTACATCGGGACGCAGGGAATCCTCCAGGGCACGTACGAGACCTTCGCCGAGGCCGCTCGCCAGCATTTCGGCGGGACGCTCCGCGGGCGCTGGACGCTCACGGCCGGACTCGGCGGCATGGGAGGCGCCCAGCCGCTCGCGGTCACGATGAACGAAGGGGTCTGCCTCGCCGTGGAAGTGGATCCGGAGCGCGTACGCCGGCGGGTCGAGACGCGCTACCTCGACAAGAGCACGAGCTCCCTCGAGGAGGCGCTCCGGTGGGTGGACGACGCGGTCCAGAAGGAGGAAGCGGTCTCGATCGGACTCGTCGCCAATGCCGCCGAGGCGCTGCCGGAGCTGGCGCGCCGGGGGGCGAGACCCGATCTCGTCACCGACCAGACCTCGGCGCACGATGAGCTGAACGGCTACGTCCCCGCGGGACTTTCGCTCGCCGACGCCCTGGAGCTCAGGCGGCAGGATCCCAAGGAGTATTCGCGGCGCGCGGTGGAATCGATGGGGACTCACGTCCGCGCCATGCTCCGCTTTCTCACCCTGGGCTCGATCACGTTCGACTACGGAAACAACATCCGCGGCCAGGCCGTGAACGCGGGCGTCTCGAACGCGTTCGATATCCCGGGATTCGTTCCGGCATTCATCCGGCCGCTCTTCTGCGAAGGGAAAGGCCCCTTCCGGTGGGCCGCGCTCTCCGGAAACCCCGCCGACATCGCCGCCACCGATCGCGCGGTGCTCGAGCTCTTTCCGGAGAACGAGCCGCTCCGCCGGTGGATCCGGCTCGCCTCCGAGCGGGTACGCTTCCAGGGACTTCCGGCGCGCATCTGCTGGCTCGGGATGGGAGAGCGGGCGCGATTCGGGGAGGTGATCCACCGTCTCGTCGAGCGCGGCGAGGTGGAGGCGCCGATCGTGATCGGGCGCGATCATCTGGATTGCGGCTCGGTGGCCTCTCCGTACCGCGAAACGGAAGCGATGCGCGACGGGAGTGACGCGATCGCCGACTGGCCCATTCTGAACGCCCTTCTCAACGCCGTGTCCGGCGCCTCGTGGGTCTCGGTGCACCACGGCGGCGGCGTGGGGATCGGGAACTCCATCCACGCCGGCATGGTCATGGTCGCCGACGGCACGCCTTCCGGGTTGGCGCGCATGCGCCGCGTCCTCACGAACGACCCCGCGATGGGAATCTGGCGCCACGCGGACGCCGGATATCCCGAGGCGCGCGCGAACGCGCGCAAGCACAAGCTTCCCATTCCCGACGAGACGTGATCCCAAGCTTCCGATGAGAGACGGCCGCCCGTGAAGTGCGACCTTCTGGTCGTGTCGGCCGCCCAGCTCATCACCGCGCCCGAGGGAACCGGACCGCTTCTGGGGCCGGACCTCGACCGCCCGACCCTGCTCGAGGACGCGGCGGTCGCCTGCGTCGACGGGAAGATCGCGGCCGTGGGGAAGACGGCGGAGGTGCGGGCGCGCTACCCCGAGTCCGGCGCCCGCCGGGTGATCGACGCGCGCGGGCTCCTCGTGGCGCCGGGCTTCGTGGACAGCCACACCCATCTTCCCTTCGCGGGCACGCGCGAGATGGAATTCGACGCGCGCGCCCGCGGCGAGACCTACGCCGCGATCGCGGAACGGGGAGGGGGAATCCGCGCGAGCGCGGCGCATCTCCGCGCGGTCTCCGAGCCGGAGCTCGCCTTGTCGGTCGCGAAGCGCCTCGGACGTCTGATCGCGCAGGGAACGACCACGGTCGAGGCGAAGAGCGGCTACGGCCTTTCGCTCGAGGAGGAGCGAAAGCAGCTCCAGGCGCTCCGGACCGCCTCGGCATCCTCTCCCGTCGAGGTCGTGCCCACCTTCCTCGGAGCGCACGAAGTTCCGGACGAGTATCGCGACCGCCGCGAAGACTACGTATCGCTCCTGACCGACCGCATGATTCCCGCGATCGCGAAGGAGCGCCTGGCCCGGTTCTGCGACGTCTTCTGCGACCGCGGCGTCTTCACCGTGGAGGAATCACGCCGGATTCTCCTGCGCGCGCGGGAGTCGGGCCTCGGGATCAAGCTTCACGCGGACGAGCTGGCCGACGTCGGGGCGGCGGCGCTCGCGGCGGAGCTTCGGGCCACGTCCGCGGACCATCTCCTCCATGCCTCGCCGGAGGGGCTCCGCGCGATGAGCCGGGCGGGCGTCATGGCGGTGCTCCTGCCCGGAACCGCGTTCACGCTCGGGCTTCCGTACGCCCGCGCGCGCGTCATGGTGGAGATGGGCCTCGGGATCGCGCTCGCGACCGACTTCAATCCCGGGAGCACGATGTGCTCCTCGATGCCCATGGCCATGACGCTCGCGGTCACGCAGATGAAGATGACGCCGGCCGAGGCCTGGATGGCCGCGACCGCGAACGCCGCCTGTGCGGTCGGGGAAGGGAATCGTCTCGGCCGGCTCCAGCCGGGGCACCAGGCGGATCTCGCCCTCTTCGAGGCATCCGACTACCGCCACATCCCCTACCACTACGCCGAAGAGCACGTGCGGTTGGCGGTCAAGCGCGGAGCCGTGGCGACGGATCGAGGCGACTGCTCCTGTTGCGTGTGATGATTCGGCTTCAAGTACCAGTGGACTTGTAGCTTGCGCGTATCGCGCGTGCGAACCCCGCAGAGCCCGGTCCCGATAAGGAGAACTCATGAGCGAACTTGTGGAGTGCGTTCCCAACTTCAGCGAGGGCCGAGATTTATCTGTAGTTCGGGCCATCGTTGCCGAAATTTCGAGCGATCGGTCGGTCCGGCTTTTGGACCAGGAAATGAACGCCGACCACAACCGGTGCGTCATCACGTTCGTAGGGGAGGCTGAACCCGTGGTGGAGGCGGCGCTCAGGGGCGTCAGGAAGGCGACCGAGCTGATCGATCTGCGCCGGCATCGAGGTGAACATCCCAGGATGGGAGCCACAGACGTCCTGCCCTTCGTTCCGGTCGGATCGACCCGGCTCGAGCGATGCGTGGAGCTTGCGCGCACCGCGGGTGCGCGGATCGCCACGGAGCTCCAGATCCCGGTCTATCTCTATGAAGCCGCGGCGACACGCCCCTCGAGGCAGAACCTTGCCGACGTGAGGCGCGGGGAGTTCGAAGGGCTGGCGCGCGAGCTGGGAACGAACCCCGACCGGGCTCCCGATTTCGGCCCGCCGCGGATCCATCCCAGCGCGGGCGCCATCGCGGTCGGCGCCCGCATGCCGTTGCTCGCGTTCAACGTGAATCTGGGCACCAAGGACGTCGAGATCGCGAAGAAGATCGCGAAAGCGATCCGCTATCAGACGGGCGGACTTCGCTACGTCAAAGCGCTCGGCTTCGAGCTCCGGGAGCGGGGCATCGTGCAGATCTCGATGAACCTCGTGAACACCTGGGGCACGCCGGTGCAGCGCGTGTTCGCGCTGATCCGTGACGAGGCGGAACGCTACGGCGTTCCAATCGTCGGAAGCGAGGTCGTGGGGCTCGTGGTCCAGGACGCCCTGATCGACGTGGCCGAGCACCATTTGAAGCTCGAGAACTTTTCGCGCGATCAGATTCTGGAAAACCGGATGGCGCACCGCATCGGCGCGACCGAACAGTCGGTCGCGGAGTTTCTGGAAGACACGGCGTCGGCCAACCCGACGCCGGGAGGCGGAAGTGTGTCCGCGCTCGCGGGGGCCCTGGCCGCGGCCCTCGCGACGATGGTCGCGCGCCTCACGATCGGAAAGCCGAAATACGCGGAGCACGAGGCGAGGATGCGCGAGGCCGAGGCGGGCGCGGAAGCGCTCCGCCGCGAGCTCTTCGATCTGGCGCACGAGGACGCGCGCGCCTACGAAGCCTACCGGAGCGCTTCGCGGCTCTCGCAGCGCACGCCCGAAGAGGTGGCGCTTCGGGAGCGGGCGCTCGTCGAGGCGGCACGAAACGCGACGCGGGTTCCGCTGCACACGGCGGAGGCCTGCGTGCGCGCGCTGGAAGTCGCGCTGGAGGTCGCCACGTACGGAAACCCGAACGCGGTGAGCGATGCGGGAGTGGCCGCGTGGCTCGCGCGCGGTGGCGCCGAAGGCGCGGCGCTGAACGTGCGGATCAACCTGAGCGATTTGCCCGGGACCGAGCGACAGGAGTTCCAGGAGCGGATCGGCCGGTCCGCCACGCGCGCGCAGGAGCTCCATGCCTCCTGCGTGGCGGAAGTGGATCGGCGGATCGGGAAGGCATGAGGTTCGATTCTTCTGCGATCGGGAATGAGGGCGGATGGTAGATCGAAGCGTCGCGGTCAGGCGGAAGGCCCAACAGCTCCTCCAGAAGGGCGACGTAAACGGCGGGCTCGCCGAGTACGAGAAGCTCTTCGAGGGGGGCGACAAGGATCCGTACGACTTCATCGTCGTCGCGGATCTCCTTGCCAAGCGCGGCTCCATGCAGGAAGCCGTGCGGCGCTACCGCCAGGCCATCGAGGAATACGCCAAGACCGAGCTCTACAAGAACGCCATCGCGGTCTGCAAGAAGATCCTCCGCATCTCCAAGGAAGACCTCGCCATCCACCGCACGCTGGGCGAGCTGTACGCGAAGGAGGGGCTGTTCGGCGACGCGCAGATCCACTATCTCGAGTTCGCCGAAGGCTCGATCCGCCGCCAGGACCATGACGCCGCGCTGGGGGTGCTGGACGAGGTCCTGAAGCTCTCTCCCGACAACGACGATCTTTCCGAGAAGTACGTCGAGATCGCGATGCGCGCCGATCAGCCGGAGCGCGGAGGCCGCGAGCTCCTGCGCCGTGCCGAGCGCGTCAAGCAGAGCGGCAGGCACGACGAGGCGGAGCAGATCCGGGAGCGCGTCTCCACGTTGGCTCCCGCCCTCCTCAACTCGTTCCACGCCGCACCCGTCAGCCCGCAGGGGCCGGTCGCGGCGGCGGACGCGGCCGCGACGATGGAGGCCCCTCCCGGCGGACACGCGGGCTTCGATCCCTCCTCGCGCGCGCTCGGATACGACGCGCCCACGCAGGATGAGTCTGCGGTCGAGGAGCCGCCCCCCCCGGCGGCCGTGGAACCGGAGCCCGAGCCCGAGCCGGAGATCCCGGCGGCGGCGGAGCCCGAGGCGCTCAGCCACGAGGACCTGGCCCGCGGGTATCTACAGGCGGGCAACAGGGACCTCGCCGTCGAGGAGTACTGGAAGGCGAGCGAGACCGCGTTCTTCCGCGGCGATTTTCCACGCGCCTACGAGCTTCTTCTGGCGCTCCTCGCCGTCGGTCCCACCCACGAGGCGGCGCTGCGTCGTCTCGTCGAGCTCACCGAGAAGACGGGGGACACCGCCGCGGAGGCGAAGGCGCGGTTCGATCTGGCCGAGGTCTATCTCGGTCACGAGGAGTGGGAGCTCTCCCGCGCCGAATTCATCCGCGCGCTCGAGCTCGATCCGAAGAACGATCGCGCGCGCAGCCGGATCAAGCGCCTCGACACGATCCTGAGCGGCGAGCCGGGCGGGGGGCCGGTGGACCTCGACGCACTGCCCGACGATCGTCCCGCCGCGAGCGTTCGTGTGCGCGAGGACGAGCCCCAAAGCCAGGACGCGCTCATCGATCTCGAGGAGATCATCGACGAGTTCAAGGCGGGGGTCAGCGAGCGGATCTCGGGCGAGGACCACGAGAGCCACTACGATCTCGGGATGGCCTATATGGAGATGGGGCTCTACGACGAGGCGATCGGAGAGTTCCAGGTGGCGTCGAAGGGCGCTCCCATGGCCGTGAAGTGCCTCGAGATGATCGCGCTCTGCTTCCTCGAGAAGAACGAGCCGGCCTCGGCGGCCCGCGAGCTGAGCCGCGCGCTCGAGCTTCCCGGATACGGCCCCGAGGAGACGATCAGCATCCGGTACAATCTGGCGGTGGCGAACGAGCGTCTTGGCGACCTGGACCGGGCGCTCCAGCACTTCGAAGAGGTGTATCTCCTGAACGTGGACTTCCTGAAAGTGGCGAGCAAGGTGAAGGAGCTGAAGCAGAAGCTGGCGCGCACCGAGGATCGAGGCTGATATGGCCCGCATCGACCTGCACATGCACTCCAACGCCTCGGACGGCTCGTTCGCGCCCGATGAGGTGGCGCGCATGGCGGCGGGGAACGGCGTGGAGGTCTTCTCCCTCACCGACCACGACACCCTGGACGGGCTTCCCGCGGCGGCGGCCTGCGCGACGCGTTTCGGCATCCGCCTCATCACCGGCGTGGAGCTCTCGGTGAGCGAGGAGGGGATGGACGTGCACCTCCTGGCCTACGGATTCGACGAATCCGATCCCTCGCTGGCCGCGGCGGTCCGCCGCTATCGCGAGGGGCGGCGCGAGCGCGCGAGGAAGATCCTCTCGCGCCTGAAGGGGCTCGGGATCCGGATCTCGCTCGAGGAGGTGGAGGAGATCGCGAGTGGAGGCGCGCTCGGCCGGCCCCACGTCGCCGAGGCGCTCCTGCGCGCGGGGCACGTGGAGAGCTTCAACGAGGCGTTCCAGCGCTATCTCGGTCATCACGGGCCCGCGTACGTTCCGAAGCCGAAGGTCGCGCTCGAGGAGGCGACCTCGATCGTGCGCGAGGCGGGTGGGATCACGATCCTGGCCCACCCGGGGACCCTGAACCGCGACCACCTGATTCCCGCCTGGGCCCGCCGCGGCCTCGACGGGATCGAGGTCTGGCATTCGAAGCACGACGCCGCCGCGATCGAGCGCTACCGGGGATACGCGCTCCTCCACGGGCTTCTGATGACCGGAGGCTCCGACTACCACGGGGAGCGTACTCCGGGTGTGGTCATCGGCAGCGTGCCGATGCCCGACGAGATCCTGCCCCCTCTGGACGCGGAACTTCGAGCGCGCCGCCTGGCCCGCTCCCGCAGCTAGCATTTCCTTCAGGCGACCTGGTTCTGCCGGAGCAGCGATGGATCGGTAGGTTGCGCCTCCCGAGCGCATCTGCTAGCGTTGCCTCGCCTCCTCACGATGCGGACCATCGTTCTGAGCTCCTCCCTCATCGCGTTTTCCGTCGCGTGCGGCTACGCGAAGCTGCTCCTGTTCCCGTACCTGTTCTATGTGGAGCTCTTCACCGTGGCGGTGTTCTTGTCCGGATTGCTCGCCGGGCCGGCGTGGGGTGTGTGGATCGGGGCCGTGGCGCGACTCATCTTCAGCGTCGCGAATCCCTACGGTCCGCCCCACCCGTGGATCCTGGTGGCTCAGATTCTGGGGGCGGCTCTCGTGGGCGGCATCGGCGGCCTGGCGCGGCCGTGGCTCCTGTATGCGCCCGAAACGCCGCGTTCCGCCGGTGCGCGCGTTCCCATCCTGCTCGCGTGCGGCCTCGTGGCGACGCTTCTCTACGACGGCCTGACCAACATCGCGCAGGGAATCGCGTACCGCTCCTTCACGGTCTCGATCGCGCTCGGGATTCTTCCCGCCGTCCAGCACCTCGCGTCCAACCTCGTGATCTTCGCACTGGTCGGGAATTTCGCGGTTCCCTGGCTCCGGCAGCACCCGATGGCGGCGCGGCGTGCGGGCTGAAGCAGGACCCCTCCTCGCGGCGGTCGTTCTCCTGGGCTGCTCGAGCTCCTTGCCCGGTCGTATCGAGGCCGCGTCCCGGGATGCGGACTCGACGCGTGCGACCTCCGCGATCGCCGACACGACGCGCCGGACCTTCCCGCCTCCTCCCTCCGGCATCGATCTGGGCAGGCTCACCGTCGAGCCGCTGCCGCAGCCTCCCGAGGCCGCGCCCGCCATCGACGTCACCGCCGAGCGGAAGCTCGGAGCGGCGTCGCTCGAGGACGTGATCCGTTTCCATCGCGCGGTCATTCTCGACGTGCTGCCGGTCTCGGGCCCGACGGAGGGAGCGCTCGCGCTCCCCGACGGGGGAGGGGCGATCCGTCTTGGCATCCCGCTCGAGCCCGCCCAGCGCACCACCGACGAGCCCCTGATCGGATCGATCGCGTACGGATGGGGCGCTCCCTGGATGGCGTTCGCGCTGGGCGACCCGCGTGCGGAGGAGGTCGAGGCGCTGGATCTCGACAGCCTTCGATTTCCTCTGGACCGGCCCTCGTTCCGCGGTCCCGGAGAGGCGCTGACCCGCCTCATTCCTCGAGGGCCGGCATTCTCGGCCCCTCCCGGAGACACGGCCGGCCCCGGTGTCTCGCGAACGACCCTCATCTACCAGCGAGGGGGCGGGAACGCGCAGCTTGCCGGAATCCGGCTGCAGACGACGGCATTCCGGAGACGGCTCTACGCCGCGTACACGAGAAACGAAGCGAACGGATGGTCGCCGCTCCTGTCGGCGAAAACTTCCCGGTACGCCCTCCGAGCCGAGCTGGGACGGGTCGGGGCGCACCGGTTCGAGCTCGAGGGAGCGCTGCACGAGCGCACGATCGAGGACTCGGTGTCGGCCGGCGCTCTTTCCGAGACGCCCGGACGGAGCGAGTGGGATCGCCGGCGCATCGCGCTGAGCGCATCGCACCAGGGAGAGCGGTTCCGCGATACGTGGCGGGTCGGCTTCGGGACCGAGAAGGAGACGTGGATCCTCTCCACGGACCTGAACCTCTCGCCCCAAGCGGGCTCGCGCGAGCACTGGGAATTTCCCACGCTGTCCGCGGAAGGATCCGTGACGTGGCGCCCCGCTTCGAAGCTCACATGGCTCGCGTCCCTTCGCGCGGCGTCGCGGAAGGTCCTCTATCGAGGGCCTTCGGTTCCCGAGATCCATTCCCGGTTCGAGGACGCGCGCGCCCACGCCGGCGTGCGGCTCGAGCTCACGCCTCAGGCGGGGATGGGGCTCGACGGCGCGTACGACGTCCGTGAGACCCAGCCGAGCTTCTCGGACGCCAGGGCATCGCTCTGGGGAGCCACGGGCCGCGCTCGAGGACGCCTGGACCTGGAATCGGCGCACGAGCGGCCCACCTGGGTGGACCTTCTCACGCCTGCCACGCTTCATGACTTTGTTTCGCCGCAGCCCGCCTATCCCCTCGTGCAGAGCCTCCTCTTCCGCTCGGGAGATCCGGGGCTCCGGCCCCGCAGGCTGAGCGGACCGGTCGGCTCGGCCGGCATCACTCCCTTCGAAGGCTTCGATCTGGAGTTGTACGGCTCCTATCGCCGCCTGACCGATGATTTCGGATGGAAGGTGAGCGCGGATACGTCGGGCGGTCTCTTTGACGTTTCCTCCATCGCGGGTCCGCGCGGCTCGGGGTGGGTGTCGCACGCCGCTCTGGCCTGGGATCTCAGGCGCGGCCCGTTCCGGCTCCGCGGCGTGGGCTGGATCCGAGGGGGTCCCGATTCCCTTTCTCCTCAGGCGGGCTCGCCGCCCCGGCGCGCGGTGGAAGCGGCGCTGGAATGGCGCCCCGTCCTCTTCAAGGGGGATCTCCCGCTGCACATCGGCGTGGCGTCGCACGCGAGCGGGCCGAGGCGCGGGCTCATCCGCGAGGCGGGTCAGGTGACCTGGGACGGTTCGCTCTCCGCCGACTTCGGTTCCGCGGGCGCCTTTCTCCGCGTCCGCGACGTCTTCGACCGAAGGCCGGGGAGCGCGATCTGGGATCCCGCGTTCCCCGCCGGAGCACCCACTCCGGGAAGGACGATCCAGGCCGGAATCGCGTGGAGTCTCCTGGACTGACCGGAGGGCGCGCGGGTGTGGGGTAGGGAAATGCGGGCGGGGATCGCGTTCGTGATCCTGGCGCTCCTGATCGGACAGGGATTCCGCGAGTGGAGACGGAGCCACGAGGAATCGTTTCAGGGAATCATCCGGGAGCTGACCGAGCGGGACGCCTCGGGCCGTGCGCGCCCGAGTGAGACCGCGGCGGATCCCCGCGCCGCGCCCGCCGCCTCCCGGCCGCACGCGCGCGGCGCTCCGGTGGGTCGCATCGACGTGAACCGCGCAAGCGCGGCCGAGCTCACGCGCCTTCCCGGCATCGGTCCGAAGCTCGCGGCGCGCATCGTCGCGGAGCGCGACCGCGCCGGCGCCTACGCCTCACCCGAAGCGCTTCTGCGCGTGCCCGGCATCGGTCCGAAAACGCTCGCGCGGATCCAGGCCTACCTCGCGTTCCCCGGCGCGGCCGGAGGAGATTCACTGACCGGGTTTTGACCGATGCATTTTGCACCGGTCCGTGCCGGGCGCACGCCGCCCGCCGTTACCTGCTCCGTGCCTTATTCCCGCAATTCCTTTGATCTCCGCGCTCTGAGCTGCAAATCGGATGCTTGCGTGATGCTGGCACCGGTCTTGCGAAAGTCCTTCCCGCCTTCCCCGTGCCTTCTGGGCGGGGACCCGCCTTTCCATATCGAAACGAA
>Ga0209056_10002142_pt1 | contig 21463 bp, 20 predicted proteins | sample GraSoiAngelo_114_FD_185876 | JGI IMG/M metagenome (GOLD analysis project Ga0209056, IMG submission 185876) | Grasslands soil microbial communities from the Angelo Coastal Reserve, California, USA - 14_0903_13_40cm (SPAdes) (version 2) | ecosystem: Environmental > Terrestrial > Soil > Grasslands...
GGCGGGCCTGCCTCCCCGGCGCCGTCGGCCCCGACCCCAAAGGTCCAGCCGGCGCCGCCTGCCCCCCGCGCGGCTCCGCCGCAGCCCAAATCGGCGCCGAGCCGGCCGGCGCCGCGCATGCTCGAGCAGCCAAGCGTCGCGAACGCGCCGCCCGTCCCCGCGGCCCCCGAGGCGCCCGCCCCCGAGGCGCCCACACCGGTCGCGGAGGCGCCCCGCGTGGCCGAAGCGCCTGCGCCGCCTGCCGAGTCGCCCGCCAGCGAGCCGGCGCGCGCCCCCGAGACTCCGCCGCGCGAAGCCGCCCCGGCGAGCCCGGCGCCGCGCGTCGCGGCCGTGCCGGCGCCACGCGAGCCGCTGATCGACAGTCGATCGGCGCTGCGCCGTGGCGGTCCGGGGCCGGGAGGCGCCGGTGGCAAGGGAGAAGGATGGGCGGGCATCGAGGGCGAGCCGATCCCGCTCGATTCGACCGACCCGAAGTACAACGACTACCTCGACCGTGTCCGGCGAATGATCAAGGAGAAGTGGGGCTATCCGTGCATCAAGGACGCCGCGACGGGCCACTGCGACTACAAATCGGCCAGGCTGGTGATCGTGTTCGGCATCCTCAAGGACGGCCGCGTGCCGATGCTCGAGGTGGCGCAGCAGTCGGGTTACGAAATTTACGACGACTACGCCGCGAACGCGATCAAGCTGGCCTCGCCGTTTCCGCCGGTACCCGCCTCGCTGATGGCGACGGTGAAGCTCGGCAGCGCGGGCGTACGCATCGTGGCCGCGTTCCAGTATGTGCTCGTCGAAAGCTCGCTCACCAACATCCTTCGTTGAAACGCTTGTAATTCCAGGACCTTGCCTTGACAGGTTCGCCCGGCGGCATGTAGCATGATCCCCACTCTGGATAGGCTCGTAGCTCAGTGGGAGAGCGCCTCTCTGACGCAGAGGAGGTCGGCGGTTCGAAACCGCCCGAGCCTACCATTCACCCACACAGACGAGCGCACCACTGTCTGAAGAAGAGCGACATCTCAAGCTGACCGGCGACTTCGACTGCGATCCCTCGCCGCTCGCGACGTTGCGTCATTCCACCTCGCACGTCATGGCCCAGGCGGTGAGGCGCCTCTTCCCGGCGGTCAAGGTCGCGATCGGCCCCGCGATCGACGACGGCTTCTACTACGACTTCGCCAAGGCGGAACCGTTCACACCCGAGGACCTCGTGAAGATCGAGGAGGTCATGCGGGAGATCGCGGCGGCGAATCACCCCTTCGAGCGCCAGGAGATGTCGCGCGACGAGGCGATTCGCTTCTTCCGCGAGCGCGGCGAGCCCTTCAAGGTCGAGATCCTCGAGGGCATCGCCGCGCCGCGCGTGTCGCTCTACCAGCAGGGCGACTTCATCGACCTCTGCCGCGGGCCGCACGTGCCGTCGACGGGTCACGTGAAGCACTTCAAGCTCCTCGCGTCCTCCGGCGCCTACTGGCGCGGTGACGAGCGGAACCCGATGCTCCAGCGGATCTACGGCACCGCCTGGCTCACGCAGGAGGAGCTCGACAAACACCTGTGGCGGCTCGAGGAGGCGAAGAAGCGCGACCACCGCAAGCTCGGCCGCGAGCTCGATCTCTACGCCTTCCACGACGTGTCACCGGGCGCGCCGTTCTGGCTCCCGCACGGCTGGACGGTGGTGCGCGAGCTGGAGCGCTTCGTCCGTGAGGTCCTGGACGCGCGGGGCTACCAGGAGATCTCGACACCGATCCTGGTCAACAAGCGGCTCTGGGAGCAGTCCGGACACTGGGACCACTACCGCGACAACATGTTCCTGGTGGAGTCCGAGGAGCAGGTCTTCAGCCTGAAGCCGATGAACTGCCCGGAGTCCACGCTCGTCTATCGCCACGTGCTGCGCTCGTACCGGGACCTGCCGCTGCGCTTCGCGGACATGGGCCGGCTGCACCGCAACGAGCGATCGGGCACGTTGACGGGCCTCCTGCGCGTGCGGCAGTTCACGCAGGACGACGCCCACATCTATTGCCGCTTGGACCAGATCCAGGACGAGATCACCGCGCTGCTCGAGCTGGTCCGCGAGTGGTACAAGACCTTCCTCCTGGAGCCGTTCTTCAAGCTGTCGACGCGGCCCGCGAAATCGCTGGGGACGAACGAGCAGTGGGAGACCGCCGAGCGCGCCCTGCACGACGCGCTGCGCGTCAACGGCCTCGCGTACGACCTGAACCCCGGCGACGGGACCTTCTACGGGCCCAAGATCGACGTGGACGTCCAGGACGCGCTGGGACGGCGGTGGCAGGTCGCCACCATCCAGATCGACTTCCAGCAGCCGGACCGCTTCGCGCTCGAGTACATCGACAGCGACGGCGTGGCCCGGCGCCCGGTCATGATCCACCGGGCGATCTTCGGCTCGTTCGAGCGCTTCGTCGGCGTTCTGGTCGAGCACTACGCCGGCGCGTTCCCGACGTGGCTCGCGCCCGTCCAGACGCGCGTGCTCCCGATCAGCGAAAAGCACATCGAGTACGCGCGGACCGTCCACGGCCGCCTGCGGGGCGCCCGCGTCCGGGCCGAGCTCGACGACCGTAACGAGAAGCTCGGCTACCGCATCCGCGACGCGCAGCTGCGGAAGGTGCCGTACATGCTCGTCGTCGGCGCGCGCGAGGCCGAGAACGGCACCGTGAGCCTCCGCCACCGTACCGGGGACGACCTGGGCGCGGTGCCGCTCGAACGTGTGCTCGCCGACCTCGCTCGTGAGATCACCGCGCGCGACGCCAGCCTCACCGTGGGCCGCCCGTGATCGGCCGATCGGCCGAACCCATCATCGGTTTACCGTCGCGCCTCGGTCGGCGGGGCCCCCGCCCCGCGACGGCCTACGGCGCGCACGACCGTCCAGAGTCGCGCCTCGGTCGGCGGGGCCCCCGCCCCGCGCCGACCTACGGCGCGCACTACCACGCCGCGCGACGCGGCTAACGAGGAGCCACGCCTATCAGTCAAGCCAAGGACATCCGTATCAACGAGGGCATTCGCGTCCGGGAAGTGCGCGTCGTCAGCGCCAATGGCGAGCAGCTCGGCATCATGCCGATCGCCCTGGCCCTGGACACCGCCCGCCAGCAGGAGTTCGACCTCGTCGAAGTCGCGCCCGACGCCCAGCCGCCGGTGTGCCGTATCATGGACTTCGGCAAGTACAAGTACACGCAGGCGCGGCGACTGAAGGAAGCGCGCAAGAAGCAGACGACCATCCAGGTCAAGGAAGTCAAGATGGGGCCCAAGACGGAGAAGCACGACTTCGACTTCAAGCTGAAGCACGTGCGCCGCTTCCTGGAGGAGGGCCACAAGGCCAAGGTCACGGTCCGCTTCAAGGGCCGCGAGATGGCGCACACGGAGCTCGGCTGGAAGATGCTCAACAAGATGGTCGAGGCGACGCAGGACATCGCCAACACCGAGAACAATCCTCGGCTCGAGGGACGGATGCTGCACATCATCCTGAGCCCCAAGGCCCACAACTAGCCGAGGCAGCCTATGGAGAGGACAGCTCGATGCCGAAGATGAAGACCAAGCGCGGAGCGGCGAAGCGGCTCAAGCGGACCGGGTCGGGGAAGCTCATGCGCGCGGGCGCCTGGAAACAGCACAAGCTCGAAAAGAAGGACCCCCAGCGCCGCCGGAAGCTCCGCGCGGCAAAAATGATCGGCAAAGCGGACGAGGCCCGGCTGCGGGTGCTCGTGCCCTATCTGTGATCGAGGAGGAGCCGGAGCATGCCACGGGCAAAAGGTGGAGCAAAGACGCGCCGGCGGCGCAAGAAGATCCTCAAGAAGGCGAAGGGGTACGTCGGCGGGCGGCGGAAGCTCTACAAGACCGCCGCTGAGACCGTCCTGCGCGCCGGGGCGTTCGCGTACCGCGGCCGAAAGCAGAAGAAGCGCTTGGCGCGGGCCCTCTGGATCGTGCGGATCAACGCCGCCTGCCGCCAGGTGGGACTCTCGTACTCCCGGTTCATGGCCGCGCTCAGACAGGCGGGGATCACCCTCGATCGCAAGGTGTTGGCGGAGCTGGCGGTCACCGATCCGTCGGCGTTCGCGAAGCTCACCGAGACCGCTAAAGCCCAGAGCCGGTAGTTCGTGGGTCACCCCCGCGTCGACGCGATCGTCCAGCAGGCGCGGGAGGCCGTCGCGGCTGCGCAGTCGTCGGCCGAGCTCGAACGGGTCCGCGTCGGCGTCCTCGGCCGCCAGGGCGAGCTGACGCAGCTTCTGCGGTCGCTCGGAACGCTTCCCCCCGAGGAGCGGCCGCTGGTCGGCGCGGCGGCCAACGAGGCCAAGCGCGAGCTCGAGGCCCTCCTCGACGCGCGCCTCGGCGCGACGCTCGAGACCGAACGGCAGCACGAGCGCGCGCGACAGCGGCTCGACCTCACGCTTCCCGGCCGGCGTCCCCCCCGGGGCTCGCTCCACCCGTTGACGCGCGTGCACGACGAGATCGTCGCGATCTTCGCCGGGCTCGGCTTCTCGGTCGCCGAGGGCCCGGAGATCGAGACCGATTACTACAACTTCGAGGCGCTCAACATCCCGCGCGACCACCCCGCGCGGGACATGCAGGACACGCTGTACCTCACGGAGAGCACGCTCCTGCGCACCCACACCTCACCGGTGCAGATCCGCGCGATGCTGGCGCAGAAGCCGCCGGTGCGCATCATCGTGCCGGGGAAGGTCTATCGGCGAGACGTCGCCGACGCCACGCACTCGCCGATGTTCCATCAGGTCGAGGGACTTGCCGTGGACCGTGGGATCACGATGGCGGACCTCAAGGGCACACTCGCGCTGTTCGCGCGCGAGATGTTCGGGCCGCGGTCGCAAATCCGCTTCCGGCCGTCCTTCTTTCCGTTCACCGAGCCGTCCGCCGAGGCGGACGTGCTGTGCTTCGTCTGTCACGGTGACGGCTGTCGGCTCTGCAAGCAGGGCGGCTGGCTCGAGATCCTCGGCTCGGGCATGGTGCACCCCCAAGTCCTACGCAACGTCGGGTACGATCCCGAAGAGGTCACCGGCTGGGCATTCGGCATGGGCATCGAGCGCATCGCGATGCTCAAGTACGGTATCGACGATCTGCGCCTGTTCTTCGAGAACGACCTGCGCTTCCTGGGGCAGTTCGCGTGACGGCGCCACCCCGCATCGTTCTCAGGCCACCCTCGGTAGCACCGGGCTCACGGACCTCGCGACAATGAAGATTCCGTACGCGTGGGTCAGGGAGTTCGTCGATCTTCGGCTGACGGCCGCCCAGGCCGCCGACCGCCTCGTCAACGCCGGCATCGAGGTCGCGTCGGTGACGCCGCTGACGCCCGACTGGAAGGGCGTGGTCGTGGGCGAGATCGAGGCGATCGAGCGCGAGCTCGGCGAAAGTCACGGACACCGGCTGCTCCTGTGCCGCGTGAGCACCGGACGCGAGCGCTACACCGTGGTGTGCGGCGCGCCGAACACGAAAGTCGGCGTCCGCGCCGCCTTCGCGCCGCCGGGCGCCGTCCTGCCGGGTGGCCGCCGCATCACCACCGCGAAGATCCACGGCGCCGAGTCGCAGGGCATGCTCTGCTCGGAGCGGGAGCTCGGGCTCGGCGAGGAGCACGAGGCGGGAATTCTGCTTCTGGACGGCGCCCGGCCCGGCGACGACCTGATCGCGGCCCTCGGCCTCGACGACCACGTGCTCGAGGTCGAGATCACGCCGAATCGGCCCGACTGTCTGTCCGTCGTGGGCATCGCGCGCGAGCTGGCGGCGCTCACCGGCGCCCGCTTCCGCCCGCCGACGATCGCGCTGAAGAAGTCGCGTGAGGCCGCGCGAACGCTCGCGCGTGTCCGTATCGAGGCGCCGGATCTCTGCCATCGGTTCACGGCGCGCGTCATCAGCGGCGTCACCGTCGGCCCTTCGCCCGGGTGGCTCCGGGCACGGCTGCGCGCGATCGGGCTGCGCCCCATCAGTAATGTCGTGGACGCCACCAATTACGTCCTCTGGGAGCTCGGCCAGCCGCTGCACGCCTACGACTATGAGACCGTCGCCGACGGGACGATCGTCGTGCGCCGCGCCCGCGCGGGCGAACGCTTCACGACGCTGGACGGCCAGGAGCGGGCGCTGGACGCCTCGATGCTCCTCATCGCCGATCCGCGACGGGCCATCGGGCTCGCCGGGGTGATGGGGGGCGCCAACACGGAGGTGACGGATCGGACGACGCGCGTTCTGCTGGAGAGCGCATGGTTCGCCCCCGCCTCGATCCGGCGCACCTCGCGCGCGCTCGGTCTTCGGACCGACGCCGCGTACCGCTTCGAGCGAGGGGCCGACATCGAGATGCTGGTGACGGCGTCCGCCCGCGCGGCCGCGCTCATCGCCGAGCTGGCGGGCGGCACCATCGCGCGCGGCATCGTCGACGCCTATCTCCGGAAGCGCCAGCCCCAGCACATACGCCTCAGGATGTCGCGGGTGAAGCGCGTCCTCGGCGTGGCGCCGCCGCTCGCGCAGGCCAGGAAGATTCTCGCGGGCCTCGGCCTGCCGGTGAAGGCTCGGGGCGCCGGCCTCGAGGTCACCGTGCCGAGCTTCCGCCGCGACCTCTCGATGGAGGACGATCTCGTCGAGGAGATCATCCGCGTCTGGGGCTACGACAAGCTCCCGTCCACGCTGCCCGACGGCGCGATCGCCCTCGTCACGCAGCCGGCGACGCTGCGCCAGGGCCAGACCGTGCGCCGGACGCTCGTGGGCGCGGGGCTCGCCGAGGTCGTCACGCACAGCTTCAGCGATCCCGCCCGCGCCGCGCTCTTCCGCCGGCTCTCCGATCCGGCGCCCGTCGAGCTGCTGAACCCGCTGGCCCAGGACGCCTCGTGGCTGCGCGTGCACCCGCTCGAAGGAGTCCTCGGCGCGGTGGCCACCAACGTGCGGCGCCAGCAGGCGGACGTCCGGATCTTCGAGATCTGCAAAACATACGCCCGCGCCGCCGCAACCGATAAAACGGGCGTGTCGGAGCCGTCCCGCGTCCCCACGGCGGGGAAAACGGACGTGTCGGAGCCGGCTCGCGCCTCTCTCAGGCCACCCTCGACGGAAGCCGTCCTCACGGACCCCGTTACAACAAATCCCGCTACAACAGAACCGCGCTGGATCGCGATCGCCCTCACAGGCGCGCGGGGCGAGCCGGGCTGGCACGGGGGAAACGAGCGGGCCGACGTCTACGACGCGAAAGGGCTCGCGGAGCACGCGCTCGAGGCGCTCGGTGTGCGCGCGAGCACCGGCGACGCCGGCGCGCTCGGTGGATTCGAGCCCGATTGCCACGGGACGCTGTTGGCCGACGGCGGGGTGATCGTCGGCGAGTTCGGCGAGGTCGCGGCGGCTCTGCGTGAGCACCTCGGCATCCCGGCGCCCGTCTTCGCCGCGGTCATCGCCCTCGACGCCGTCGGGGCGGTCGCACCAGCGCCGACCCGTTACCAGGCGCTCCCGCGGTTCCCCGCGGTGGAGCGCGACCTCGCCTTCGTCGTCGGTAGCGGCCAGCCGCTGACCGCGGCCCAGATCGAGTCGGTGCTTCGAGAGGAGGCCGGACCTCTGCTCCGCCGGCTCGTGCTCTTCGATGTCTTCCGCTTCCCCGACGGCCGGTCGAGCCTCGCGTGGCGGCTTCTGTTCCAGGCCGAAGATCGCACGCTGACCGACGACGAAGTGAACGCGATCCAGGAGCGTGTCGTCCGGCGGATCATCGAGACTTTTCACATCAGCCTGCGGAGTGGATGATGGGCGACGGCATCGTCGAGCGATTGACCGAACTCGAAGAGGCGGTGAAGCGCGCCGCAGAAGCGATCGGCCGGCTGCGCGAGGAGAACGCACAGCTCAGGCGCGAGATGAGGCGCCTCGGCGACGAGCGCCGCCAGGTCCTCTCTCAGGTGGACATGATCCTGAAGGATATCGGCAAGCTCGATCTCGACAGGCCGCAAGAATGAGCGAGCCCCGGCGGATCGAGCTGAACCTTCTCGGGCAGACGCTCACGATCCGGTCGGAGGCGTCGCCGGAATACCTGCGCGCGCTCGCGAAGTATCTCGAGGAGCGGGTGACGTCACTCAAGCGGTCAGGCGTCAAGGATCCGATGACGGCGCTGGCCCTGGCGTCGCTCGACATCACCGACGAGCTGTTCCGCGCCCGCGACGACAAGACGCGCGACGAAGGCGACGTGGGCGCACGGATCGGGGCGCTGGTGACTCTGCTGGAAAAAGTCGCGCCGCGCGAGCCCGAGCGCTAGCAGGACGGCCGGAGTCGGGGCGCGGGAATCTCGCGATCGTCGCGGCGAGCGCCTCGGCCTCCTCGCGCGCCCGGCCACGGGCCACGACCCGACTGGCGAGGCCGATGCGCTCAGCTTCACGCGCGTCCACCGGCCGGCCGGTCAGAATGAGATCGAGCGCGCGTCCGAATCCGACGATCGCCGGGAGCCGCCCCGTGCCTGCGTCGACGAGCGGCACTCCCCACCGGCGATTGAAGACGCCCATCACCGCATCTTCTTCCACGACGCGGAGGTCGCACCAGAGCGCCAGCTCGAACCCACCGGCGACAGCGTAGCCCGCCACCGTGGCGATCACCGGCTTCGCCAGCGCCATCCGCGTCGGGCGTTCCATGGCCATCCTCCCGTGACGACCGGCCCGCGCCACAATCCTCTTGACGCGAGGTCGCGCCGTAGGGTACCAAGACATGTCCCTGCGCTGTTTGTGATGCCGGGGGGAAGTTTCAACCTCGTAATCAAATTGGGAGCTGTGGCAGAGGGTTGTGCGCAAGCCCCTCTCGAAGGGGAAGCCTAAAGCCCTCCAATTAACGGCGCCCACCTGGTGATACCAGGTTCGAAACACCGTCGGCACACGGCAGAGGCGGGGATTTGACTCCCTCGCTCGGTGACCCCTATACTGCGGCAATGCAAGGCATTTGGCCCATTCTCGACTCACTCATCGCAGTGCTCGCACTCGTGCTCGGGTTCATCCTTCACAAGTGGATCAGCGATCGGAAGATCGGGGACGCGTCGGCCCGGGCCGAGCGCATCGTTCAGGACGCCGAGCGTGACGCCGCGAACCGCCTGAAGAGCGCCGACCTCGAGGCCCAGGAAGCCGGGCTCAAGGCGCGCACAACCGTCGAAGCGGAGACGCGCCAGCGCGAGGGCAAAATCACCCAGATCGAGCAGCGGGTCCTCTCGAAGGAAGAGGAGCTCGCGCGCAAGCTCGACCAGCTCGACCGGCGGCTCAACGAATCCAGCACGAAGGACCGCGAGCTCGCCGGCCGCGAGAGGACGATCGGCGAGAAGGAGAGCCGGCTCGCGGTCGCGCTGGACGAGCAACGGCGCAAGCTCGAGTCGATCGCCAGCCTCACGGCGGAAGAGGCCAAGCGCCAGCTCGTCGCGCAGATGGAAGTCGAGGCGCGGCGCGAGGCGCAGCTGATCGGTATGCGTCTCGAAGAGGAGGCGCGCGAGACGGCGCAGGTGAAGGCGAAGGAAGTCCTCGCCACGACAATCCAGCGTCTCGCCCCGGACTACACGGTGGAAACCGCGGTCTCGGTCGTGGACCTCCCCTCCGACGACATGAAGGGGCGCATCATCGGCCGCGAGGGGCGCAACATCCGGGCGCTCGAGCTGCACACCGGGGTCGACCTCATCGTGGACGACACCCCGGAGGCGGTCCTGATCTCCGCCTACGACCCCTTTCGTCGGGAGATCGCGCGGCGCGCGTTGCAGATCCTGATCGCCGACGGCCGGATCCACCCGGCCCGCATCGAGGAGGTCGTCGAGAAGGTCAAGAAGGAGATGGATCAGCACCTGAAGGAGGAGGGCGAGAAGGCGTGCTTCGAGGTCGGCGTCCACGGCCTGCATCCGGAGCTCGTGAAGCTCGTGGGCCGGATGAAGTTCCGGACCTCGTACGGCCAGAACTGTCTGCAGCACTCCAAGGAGGTCGCCTGGCTCGCGGGCATGATGGCGGCCGAGGTGAAGGCCGACACGAAGCTCGCCAAGCGCATGGGGCTCCTGCACGACATCGGCAAGGCGCTTACGCACGAGCAGGAGGGCAGCCACCCCGAGCTCTCGCTGCAGGTGCTGACGAAGTACAACGAGTCCGCCAAGGTCATCAACGCGGCGCTGTGCGGTCACGAGAACGTCGCGCCCGAGACGATCGAGGCCGTGCTGGTGGAGGCCGCCGACGGTATCTCGGCGGCGCGGCCCGGCGCGCGGCGCGATGTGCTCGAGTCGTACATCAAGCGGCTCGCGAAGCTCGAGGAGATCGCGCTCTCCTACAAGGGCGTCGAGATGTGCTACGCGATCCAGGCGGGGAGGGAGCTGCGCGTCATGACGAAGGCCGACATCGTCTCGGACCTCGACGCGCACCAGCTCGCCAAGGACATCAGCAAGCGCATCGAAGCCGAGATGCAGTATCCCGGCCACATCAAGGTGGTCGTCATCCGAGAGACGCGCGCCGTCGAAGTGGCGAAGTAGACCCGCATGAACATCCTGATGGTCGGCGACGTCTACGGCGAGCCGGGCCGGCAGGCGGTCGCCAAGCTCCTGCCGCGCCTCCGCCAGGAGCACGCGATCGACTTCGCCGTGGTGAACGTCGAGAACGCGGCGGGCGGCTTCGGTGTGACTGCCCCGATCGCCCGGCAGATCCTCGAGGCGGGCGCCGACGTCATGACCTCGGGCAACCACATCTGGGACAAGCGCGAGATCGTCGAGTACATCACCAAGGAAAATCTATTGTTGCGCCCGGCGAACTTTCCGACCGGCACGCCCGGCGTCGGCCACGTGACCGTGAAGACCGGCCCGCACAAGGTCGCGGTGCTGAACCTCATGGGGCGCGTCTTCATGCTGCCGATCGACTGTCCGTTCCGAAAGGCGGACGAGATCGTTCCGGAGCTGCGGAAGGAGACGCCGATCGTCCTGGTGGACATGCACTGCGAGGCGACGTCCGAGTCGCTCGCGATGGGCTGGTACCTGGACGGACGGGTGAGCGCGGTCGTCGGGACCCATCGCCACGTCCAGACGGCCGACGAGCGCGTGCTCCCGGGCGGCACGGCCTACATCACCGACCTCGGTCTCACCGGACCGACCGACGGCGTCATCGGCGTCGACCGCGACCAGATCATCCAGCGCTTCCTCAACCAGATGCCGATTCGCTTCGAAACCGCCAAGGGCCCGGCGGCCCTCCAGGGCGTGGTGATCGTGGTCGAGCCCGAAACCGGCCGAGCGAACTCAATCCGCCGACTCCGCGTCCCGGCTTGATCCTCGACGGCAAGCTCGTCGCCCAGAAGGTGCTGGAGGAGGTCCGCGCGGGCGTGGCGCGCCTGAAGGCCAAGACCGGCGTGGTCCCGACGCTGGCGGTCGTCCTCGTGGGCGATTTCGCGCCGTCGAAGGTCTACATCACCAACAAGAAGCGGGCCGCCGACACCGTCGGGATCGCGTCCCAGGACCACCTCCATCCCGAAGGGCTCGACGGCACGGCACTGCTCGCGCTGCTGCGGCGACTCAACGCCGACCCTCGCGTCCACGGCATCCTGCTCCAGCTCCCGCTGCCGGCGGAGCTCGCCGAGGACGAGGCGATCGCCGCCATCGCCCCCGAGAAGGACGTCGACGGCTTGCACCCGGTCAATCTCGGACGGCTGCTCGCCGGCACACCGACCGTCGTGCCATGCACGCCCGCCGGGTGCCTGGAGATCCTCGACCACTACGGGTGCGAGCTCAGGGGCGCCGAGGCGGTCGTGATCGGGCGCTCGCGCCTCGTCGGCAAGCCACTCGCGCAGCTCCTGCTCGCGCGGCACGCCACCGTCACGATCTGCCACACGCGCACCCGCGATCTCGCGGCGCACACACGCCGCGCCGACGTCCTCTGCGTTGCGGCCGGGCGCCCGCTCACCGTGACGGCCGACATGGTGAAGGCGGGGGCATGGGTGGTGGACGTGGGCATCAACCGTCTCGAGACCGGGAAGCTCGTCGGCGACGTCGACTTCGCGGGCGTGGCGGAGCGGGCCCACGCGATCACGCCGGTGCCCGGCGGCGTCGGCCCGATGACGATCGCGATGCTGCTTCGCAACACGCTACGCGCGGCCGAACGCCAGCTGGAGGTCGCGTGAGATCCGGCCGCGCGGTGCTGACCGTCTCCGAGCTGACCGCGAGGCTGCGCGAGGCGCTCGAAGAGCGCTTCCCGGCGATGTGGGTCGAGGGTGAGATCTCGAACTATCGCCTCTACGGCTCGGGCCACGCGTACTTCACGCTCAAGGACGCCGACGCCCAGCTGCGCGCCGTTCTGTTCAGGAATCGCATGCGGCGGATCAGGTTCGAGCCGACCGACGGCCTGCACGTCATGGCCTTCGGCAGCATCGAGGTCTACCCGCAGCGGGGTGAGTACCAGCTGGTCGTGGAGCTGCTCGAGCCGAAGGGCCTGGGCGCGCTCCAGCTCGCGTTCGAGCAGCTGAAAGCTCGACTTCAGGCGGAAGGCCTGTTCGATCCCGCGCGCAAGCGAGAGCTGCCACGATTCCCCAGGAAGATCGGCATCGTCACGTCCCCCAGCGGCGCGGCGATCCGGGACATGCTCCGCGTGATCGGCCGGCGCTTCGGCGAGCTCCACATCGTGATCGCGCCCTGCCGGGTCCAGGGCGAGGGCGCGGCCGCGGAAATCGCCCAGGGGCTCCGGGAGCTCAACGGGCTGGGCGACGTCGACGTCATCATCGTCGGTCGGGGCGGCGGCTCGCTCGAGGATCTCTGGGCGTTCAACGAGGAGGTCGTCGCCCGGGCCATCGCCGCCTCGAAGGTGCCCGTCGTGTCGGCCGTCGGCCACGAAGTGGATTTCACGATCGCCGACTTCGTCGCTGACCTCCGCGCGCCCACGCCGTCGGCCGCCGCGGAGCTCGTCGTTCGCGAGAAGCAGGCGGTGGTGGACGCCCTCGTCCAGCTGCGGGCGCGGCTCGAGCGCGTGGCTGCCCGGCCGCTTCGGGATCTCGAGCGCCGGGTGGACGAGCTGACGGTGCGGCTCCGCCGGGGTATGCGCGGCGAGCTGAGCCGCGCCAGCCATCGCGTCGAATTGGCGACCGCGGCCCTTCGCGCGTCAGATCCGGTCGCGCGCGTGACCCACGACCGCCATCGCCTCGAGAGCCTCGAGACGAGGCTGGTCGCCTCGTTCACCCGTCGCTGTGACCGCGCGGGCGACCGTCTGCGGACGGCGGTCGGGCGGCTCGACTCGCTCTCGCCGCTGGCGGTGCTCGGGCGCGGCTACAGCCTGACGCGCACGCCGACGGGCGAGGTCGTGCGGAGCGCGCGCCAGCTGCAGGCCGGCGACGACGTGCGCGTGCTGCTGCACGAGGGGAGTCTCGACGCGCGGGTCACCGCGACGAGGGAGCACGATGACCGACCTCAAGTTTGAAGACTGTCTGGCGCGGCTCGAGCAGATCGTGAGCCGGCTCGAGGCGGGCAACCTTCCGCTCGAGGAGTCACTGACGATCTTCGAGGAGGGGATCGGGCTGGCCCGGAGCTGTGCCCGCTATCTCGAGGACGCCGAGAAGCGCATCGAGGTACTCGCCCGGGACGACGCCGGCGCGCTCGGCGCCAGGCCCTTCACCTGGGAGCCCGAGCGGGACGCGTGAGCCCCTTCGACCTCGACGCCTACCTGAGGGAGCGGCGTGCGCTGGTGGACGCAGCGCTCGTGCGGCTCCTGCCGGGCGAGGATGTCCCGCCGCCGACGGTGCATCGCGCGATGCGCTACAGCGTGATGGCCGGTGGCAAGCGCCTGCGGCCGATCCTCGTGATCGCGGGGGCCGAGGCGGTCGGCGCCGCGCCGGCCACGGTGATGCCGACCGCGTGCGCCCTCGAGCTGATTCATACCTACTCGCTGATCCACGACGATCTACCGGCGATGGACGACGACGACTACCGCCGCGGGCGGCTGACGAATCACAAGGTCTTCGGCGACGCGATCGCGATCCTCGCGGGCGACGCGCTACTGACGCTCGCGTTCAAGCTCGTCGCCGACAACGCGGCGCTCGTGCCGGACGCCCGGGTCATCTGCGACGTCGTCGCCGAGATCGCGGACGCGGCCGGCACCGGCGGCATGGTGGCCGGCCAGGTCGTGGACATCGAGTCCGAGGGCAAGGCGGTCACGCCCGAGACGCTCGAGTACATTCACAGCCACAAGACGGCGGCGCTCCTTCGCGCGTCGCTCTCGGTGGGCGTGCGCCTGGGCGGCGGCGATGCGGCCGCGCTTGCCGCCATCAGCGATGCGGGGCAGAGCCTGGGCGTGGCGTTCCAGATCGTCGACGACATCCTCGACGTGGAGGGCAGCCTGGAGGCCCTGGGCAAGACCGCCGGCAGCGACGCGCGCAAGCAGAAGGCGACCTACCCGGCGCTCCACGGCGTCGACGCCTCGCGCCGCGAGGCGCGGCGGCTCATCGAACGGGCGAAGAGCCGGCTCGCCGTGTTCGGCGCCCGCTCGGCGCCGATCTGCGCCCTGGCCGACTTTGTCGTCGAAAGGAAGAGCTAGCCGTGTCGTCGATCAGCGGCGTCTACGCCCGCGAGATCCTGGATTCGCGCGGGAATCCAACCGTCGAAGCCGAAGTGCAGCTCGAGTCGGGCGCGTGGGGCCGAGCGGCGGTGCCCTCGGGCGCCTCGACCGGCAAGCGCGAGGCGATGGAGCTGCGTGACGGCGACGCCCAGCGCTACCGCGGCAAGGGCGTGCGCCAGGCGGTGCGCAACATCGAAGAGACGATCGCCCCCGAGATCGAGGGGATGGAAGCCTCCGAGCAGGCGGCCCTCGATCAGGCCCTGCTCGAGCTGGACGGCACCCCGAACAAGTCGGCCCTCGGGGCCAACGCCATCCTCGCCGTGTCCCTCGCCGTCGCCCGCGCCGCGGCCGACGACGTCGGGCTCCCGCTCTACGCCTATCTCGGCGGCGTCGGCGCGCGGCTCATGCCAGTGCCCATGCTGAACGTGCTCAACGGCGGAGCGCACGCCGACAACGGCCTCGACTTCCAGGAGTTCATGCTGGTCCCGGCGGGCGCGGAGAACTTCTCCGGCGCGATCCGCATGGGCGCCGAGATCTTCCACACGCTGAAGGAGCTGCTGCTCGAGAAGGGCCTCGCGACCGGCGTGGGCGACGAGGGCGGCTTCGCGCCGAACCTCGCGAGCAACAGCGCGGCGCTCGACCTGTTCTTGCAGGCTATCGAGAAGGCCGGCTACCGGCCCGGTGGGGACGTGTTCCTGGCCCTCGACGTCGCGGCCAGCGAGTTCGCCGAGCCCGGCGGCCGCTATCGACTGCGGCGCGAGAACCTCGTCCTCTCGAGCGAGGAGATGATCCATCGGTACGAGCAGCTCCTCGACCGCTATCCGATCGTCTCGATCGAGGACGGTCTCGGCGAGGACGACGTCGCGGGGTGGGGAGCGTTGACCCGCAAGCTCGGGAGCCGGGTGCAGCTGGTGGGCGACGACGTCTTCGTGACGAACCCCGCCATCATCCAGCAGGCGATCAAGAACCGACTGGCCAACGCCGTGCTCGTCAAGGTGAACCAGGTCGGCACGCTCACCGAGACGCTCGAGGCGATCGAGCTGGCCAAGCGCGCGGGCTACGGCACGGTCATCTCTCACCGCTCGGGCGAGACCGAGGACACGTTCGTCGCCGACCTCGCCGTCGCCGTCAACGCCGGGCAGATCAAGACCGGCTCAGTCGCGCGCGGCGAGCGCACCGCGAAGTACAACCAGCTCCTGCGCATCGAGGAAGAGCTGGGCCACGCCGCGTCGTGGCCGGGGCGCTCCCTGTACACCCGCGTCGCGCGGTGAGAGCCCGCCGGCCTGACGATCGAGGGCTGAGCCCGCAGCGCCTGGGGACCGTCGCCATGGTGGTGCTGGCGATCGGGCTCGCCGTGTTCGGCGTGAAGGAATCGGTCCGCGCCTGGCAGATGCGGCGCGACATGCAGACGGTCGAGCGCGATCTGACGACGCTGCGCTCGCAGCAGGAACAGCTCTCGCGGACCGTGGACCGGCTGCGCACCGACCCGCTCTACATCGAGAAGCTCGCCCGCGAGGAGATGGGGATGGTTCGCGAGGGCGAGACGGTTCTGAAATTCCCGTCGCAGAATTCTTCCAACCCCCGCTGAGCGGAGCATGGACGCGGTCTGGGCCTGGGTCTGGGGCACCGGGTGGTTCTGGTTCGCGATGTTCTGGACAGCGCTCATCGTCAACGGCCGCGCCGCCTTCAAGCTTCTGCTCGACTGGAAGGGCATGCTCACCACCTGTCGCTTCGTCGAGCGCGCCTACGCGACCCTCGACACGCTGCCCGACGAGGCCGCGCTCGAGCACGACCCGGCGACGCCCGTCTTCGTGCACCTGGTGCCGGCGTGGCAAGAGCCCGGGATCGCGACGACGCTGCGCGCGCTGCTCGGGTCGCGCTATCCGCACACCAAGCTCCACGTCGTCGTGGCCACCCGCGAGGAGGAAGAGCGCTCGCCCCATTCGACGATGGAGGCGTCGACCGCCGAGCTGGTGCGCCGCCTCCGCGACGGCCTGCCGCCCTGGCAGCAGAAGATGCTCTCGATCGTCGCGATGCCGGGCGCGGGGAGAAAGGCGCACCAGCTCAACTGGGTCCTCCGGCCCGAGGTCCTCCAGCCGCTCCTCGGCGACCAGTACGATCCCGCCCGCGTCTGGGTCGGGCTGAGCGACGCCGACTCGATCCCCGACCCGAACGCCTACCGATGGATCACCGCCGACATCCTGCGCGGCAGCGCACGTCGCGCCTACCAGGGCGTGACGCTCTCGCTCGCGAACTTCAACCGCCTCGAGGTGCGGGGTCGGGTGTGCGCCGTCCAGCAGTCGTCCATCTTCATCCGCGTGTCGATCGCGCGGCTCATCAACGAGCGCCGGCGCGTCGACGCGTTCGCGCGGCTGGCGGCGCGGGCGCCGCGCGTGGGCCGGCTGCTCCGTCCCCTCTTCGAGCTCTGCTTCCGGCGATCGCAGATCTGTCTCGGCCACAACCAGTTCGTGCGGCTGGACACGCTGCAGAGCCTCGGGGGCTTTCCGACCTCGGGCGCCACGGAAGACTCCACCCTCGGTTATGCGCTGGGGGCCCGCGGGGTCCTCATGGCGGCCATGCCTATCCTCGAGCTGGTGGACATGCCCGAGACGACCTCGGGCATGGTTCGCCAGAACGCGCGCTGGTACAAGGGCGTCCTCGACGACGTCGGGTTTCTGCGCAACACCTGGCGCGCGCGCCCCTCCGCGTACAACTTCGCGCAACTCGCCCGCCACGTCGGTAACAAGGTGGTCGAGTGGCCCATCGCCGCCGTCGTCTACCCGATGCTCGGCTTTCTCGGCTGGCACCTCGCGTATCGGTTCTCCGCTCACCCCGTATGGTTCGCCCTCGGCGTCGCCTTTCCGACGGTCTCGCTCGGCCTCACCGTGTGGGTCGGCGGGATCGCGACGCAGGATCTGATCGAGAGCCTCACCCCGCACTTTCCCCGCCGCGTGAACATCGCCCGTACGACCTTGCAGGCGAAGTTCTGGGGGATCTTCCGGTGCCAGACCTACTGGCTGCTCGCGACGCGTGGCGCCTGGCGCGTGCTGTGGGCGCTCGCCCGCACCGGGCGCTTCGAGCCGGCGAAGACCGACCGCGTCTTACGTCCGCGCTGAGCGCCCGCCGGGGGAATCGATCCGAACCCGATCGGAGCATCCTGGGGGTTCCGGTTGACAGGTCCGGGCGGCTCCGGTAAGGTGACGACGTCACCGCGGGGTGGAGCAGCCCGGTAGCTCGTTGGGCTCATAACCCAAAGGTCGCTGGTTCAAATCCAGCCCCCGCAACCATGCAAGTGTCGAAGACCAAAGGGGTGAATCGAGTCGACCCCTTTGGTCTTCTTCAACGGACTATGAAGCATTTCGACCGTTATGGTCAGGCGGGCCAGCCGGCGATTGATCCCAATCGCGAAAAATTCGGCCAAACTCAGGCTCTCCCGAACAAGATCCGGCGGACAGTCAAGCTCGTCGCTTCATAGCGCGCGAACGGCATGCTGAAAAACGTAGTAATGAGCGGGGCTTGCAGTAGCGCGTTGGGTTGCGACAGCGCTTTGGTTTAGTGACCCACCGGCCTGCCATTCAAGTGCGGGCGCGAGGTCAGATGAGTTTGAGAAGCGACTGCGCATGGTGCAGGCGCTGTCCCTGAGTCCTTCGTTACACACCACCGCAGAGCGTTGGTTCTCAACTGGCAACTGTTCACGGCAGCCTCTCGACAAGTAACGAGACATATTCGGGCGGTGACTGCCTGACGGAGGCAGTAACGTAGTCGGCGTCCCTCGCTACAGGTGGTGCGGCCGGAGACCGTGGTGGGTTGGCACCGCGAGGGATTCAAGCGCTACTGGACGTGGAAGAGCCGAGGCCGAAGCGGGCGCCCCATGATCGGGACGGAACTGCGAGAGCTGATTAGGCGGATGAGCCGCGCCAATCCGCTCTGGGGGGCGCCGCGGATTCACGGCGAGTTGCTGAAGCTGGGCCTGGCGGTATCTCAGGCGGCGGTGTCCAAGTATATGCTCCGGCCCCGGCGGCCGCCATCGCAGGCGTGGCGAGCGTTTTTAAAGAATCACGCCCCGGATCTGATGGCCTTGGATTTCTTCACGGTGCCGACGGCGACCTTTCGAGTGCTCTTCGTGCTCGTGCTGCTGGTCCACGCCCGCCGCCGGCTGGTGCATTTCAACGTCAACAGAGCATCCGACCGCGGAGTGGACGGCGCGGCAACTTCTCGAGGCGTGCGGCCTGAAGGAGGAGGCGCCGCGGTATCTGATCCGCGACCGAGACCAAGTCTATGGCGAACGATTTTCGCGTCAGGCCAAGACGTTGGACATCCGGGAGGCGGTTATTGCGCCCCGCTCACCGTGGCAGAACGCGTATGCCGAGCGGGTGATTGGCTCGATTCGACGGGAATGCCTTGACCACGTCGTGGTGATTGGCGAACGCCATCTGCTAGGGATTCTGTCGAAGTACGTCGACTACTACAACGGGACCCGGACACATTTATCCCTGCCTAAAGACGCGCCCGAGCCTCGGAGTGTGCAGCCACCGAGCCAGGGTAGGGTGGTGGCAATGCCGCGCGTCGGTGGACTCCATCACGAATACCTTCGGCGGGCTCGTGAGCCGATCGGATGAATAAGTGGAATGCACAACCGCTTCAGTTTTCCTTACTCGAGGCGCGCCCGGTCGCGGTTGGCAAGTATGAGATCGGCCGTCGCGACCGGTGCCATCATCCGTCACGGCGGCACTATGGTGTACTACGCGCCCGGTCCCGACGTGATTCAGCTGCCCGTGCCCGAGACGTTCCGCGACGCCGAGAGCTACGCCGCCACGAAGGCGCACGAGCTGACGCACTGGACGAAGCATCCGAGCCGTTTCGATCGCGACTTCGGCAGCGAGCGCTTCGGCGACACGCGCTAAGCCGGCGAAGATCTCATCGCCGAGCTAGTTCAAGGAGGTGCTGAAATCGGAGCGCAGGATTCGGCGCGTTGAACTATCTAGTCGGGCGCGGAGTAGGCGAAAGTGGCGGTGAGCCGCTTCTGAACGACGAGCGTGAAGAGTGCGCGCATCTCGTCAGATCCTTTAGATTCGTCGATGCTTATTCGAAGCCGAAGCCCACATCATGCGCGTCGTGCTCCGCTTCGGACACCGCCCTGCCGACGCCGTCCTTCACTGAGCGCAACCCCGTGATGTTGTTCTGCAAACCATCGTCGATCACGCTGCCGCTATTGCCGACGACCGTGTTGTCGTGTGAAGCGGGCTCGAGCCAGACGTCCGCGCATTTCGCGAATCCACCGATAAACGCCTCGAAGTGACTGATGTTGTTCCCGATCGCTACGTTGTCGCGTCGCTCCTGATCGTCGGTCGTCCCGCCGATTCTTATCGCATTGCAGCCTTCACCCATGATTCTGTTATGAAGCAGCACTTGACGGGAGGTGGTGGCCAGAAAGCCGCCGCTGGTGTTCAATCTGTTGGTGGTGCTCAGGGGATCGCCGTGGACGATAATGGTGTTGCCGGTGAGGGTAGCGCCGTTCCAAATGTTCACTATACCCATCGAGGTGACGCCATTGAGCTCGATATAGTTGCCCGTGACGAAGGCAGGAATCATCTCCAAATTTGGGTCTCCGCCCAACGTGCGATTGTTGTTGAAGCCCGTCACGATACCGATAGGCGCCCTAGGCCCGGCTATGATGAACCCAAACCTTACATCCGAAACGATGACGTTATCGGCGATCACAACACTTCCTCTGCTGTTGGCATCGGCAATGCCATCCAGGATCGCCAGCCCGGTCCGCGTGTTGCCTGTTACGAAGTTCCGTTCGATTCGGACATCAGCGCCAACGTACATGGAGACGAACATTCCCGTGCCGCGACTGTTGGTTGTGGTCTCTTCCGTTCTCGACGCATCGATCGACACGTCAATCTCGTTGTCAGTAATCTGAATGTCTCCTGAGATGAGGAGAGGGGTGAATCTGGTGTTCGGCGTGCCACCCAGGATAGCGGTGCCCACAACGATGGCGGCTCGTTCAGAGGTCGTTGCGCTCGTCGCTCGCGCACGCATCTGATTGATCACGTTCTGGTGCAGGGAAGCGCCGCCTGAGTACGCAAGATGGATGGCCGTGCCCCTGGACTGAACAAAATGGATGTTGTGGATCGCGACCCTTGGGCCCGGCTGGGCTGGCGGCAAAGAACTCGGATATGGAGTGAAGAAAGTCCACTCCCCTCTTCGGATGGTGGTAGCAGGGGCGCCCGATTCGTCGGCGTTGCCACAGATGTCCACATCGTTGAGCAACAGCACGTGACTCCTGTCGCCAAAGTCGAACGTACCGACGAGCAGAACACTGCCACCCTCATTGACGGCTGCCTGAACGGCGGGGACGTCCACGTCGGCGTTGTCTTGACCGACGACGACAGTCTGGCCTGTTCCGCCGCAGCGTGAGACGTCCCACGGATAGGCACCCGCCGCCGTTGGCCCAACGAAGATGATCAACACGAGGACCGAATGGAGCACCCGCATGCTGCTCATGGTCGTCCCTCCGTGGGAGTCGTAGGATCGATGACCACCGCTCCGATGTAAATGTCAGCCAGACCAGTTCTGCTCCAAGTGGTGCCGCCGTTTGATGCTTTTGAACACTCCGTCGCGAGGCGTCCCCGCGAAGAGGGTCGTTGAGGTTACTGGATCGATCGCCACCGCGGTGATATCGCCTGAGCCGTGCCACGAATACGCCGCCCCGGCCGCGAGCGCGACGAAGATGACCGACGCGATGAGCGAACCGAACGCCCGCGTATGCCTCATCGCGCTACGCCTCCCGCAGTGTGGTAAGCGTCCACGCCTACCGAATACGCAATGAGCGAACGAAACGTCAGTATGCCGTCCCTTCTTCCGTAGCGATCACCTATCGTTGGCCTTACAATCCTTGCCGAACCGGAACGTGAAGTCATAGTCGGTGCCGACGCCGGTGGGACTCATGTGGAAGGTTCCACCCCCAC
>Ga0209056_10002144_pt1 | contig 21459 bp, 16 predicted proteins | sample GraSoiAngelo_114_FD_185876 | JGI IMG/M metagenome (GOLD analysis project Ga0209056, IMG submission 185876) | Grasslands soil microbial communities from the Angelo Coastal Reserve, California, USA - 14_0903_13_40cm (SPAdes) (version 2) | ecosystem: Environmental > Terrestrial > Soil > Grasslands...
CGAGCGACCGCCCGCGCTCGAGGGCGCGATGGAGCCCGCCCGCGATCGACTGATGCGCGCCGAGGAGCGGGCCGGGGCGAAGCGGCGGCGGACGCGCGGAACGGGGGGCCATGCGGCCCCATGGCTACAGGCGCCGGTGCCGGAGCTCAAGCTCGCTTGGGGGCGGGGCGGCGACGCGACACGAGGGAACCCGAGCGGCGCGACGCTGCTTCAAAGCCGCGGATCAACCGGCTCGCTCTCGAGCGCCAGCACCCCGAAGACGCACTCGTGGACCCGATAGAGCGGCTCCTTCTCGACGAAGCGGTGGAGCGCCTCGAGGCCGAGGGCGAACTCGCGAAGGGCGAGCGCGCGCTTGGCGCCCAGGCTTCGCTCGCGCAGGCGCTCGAGGTTCTCGGGGAGCGTGTACTCGGGACCGTAGATGATGCGAAGGTACTCGCGCCCGCGGCACTTGAGAGCGGGCTGGACCAGCCGCCCCCTCGAGCGCACGAGGAAGTCGAGCGGCTTGACGACCATCCCCTCCGCACCGCGCCCGGTGATCGCCTCCCACCAGCGCGCACCGGTCTCCTCGCTCGACGGGTCGGTCACATCCACGACGTGTGAGGCTGTGGGCAGGAACAAGCCGGCATCCACGGCGCCGAGCCGCGAGAGCATCTCGAGATGCCAGGAGTGGTCGCGGTCGTCGTGCACGCGGCCCTCGCTCGCGAGGAGATGGAAGGGCGCGAGCCTGAGGTCCGACACGCCCTCCACGTCCCAGCAATACCGGCGATAGGCGCGGCCGTACTCCTCGAGACACCGGCGGCGTTCATCGTAGCGCGCGAGCGCCTCTGTCGCCGCGACGCCCCTGGCTTCGGCCACCCGCAACGCCTCGCACGCCTCGGTGATCGACGCCGCTCCGGCCGCCGAGACGGGTGCGTACTGACCGCGCAGAAGCTCCTGCGCCTTGGTCGACCAGGGCAGCAGCTCGGCATCGAGACAGAGCCAGTCCGTCGACAGCTCGGTCCACAGTGCGGACCGGTCGGCCGCCTCGCGCACCCGGTGGAGAACTTCGGCTTCCATCTCCGGGTCGCCGAAGAAGGAGCGGCCCGTCCGGGTGTAGACGACGCCCGATCTGCCGTCGTCGGTGCCGAAACGGCGGCAGGCAACCGCATCGTCCCGGCAGACCACCAGGACCGCGCGCGAGCCCATGTGTTTCTCCTCGCACACCACGCGCGGAACGCCGGCCTGGCGATAGTGCGTGAATGCCTCCGCCGGCCGCTCGAGGAGTTCGCCCTCGCGCGCCGTCTCGGAGGGCGACATGGTCGGCGGGAGGTAGATGAGCCAGCGCGGGTCGACGGCGAAGCGGCTCATCACCTCGAGCGCGGCGGTAGCGTTCTCGGCGCGGATCGTGACGTTGCCAAGGAGCCGCGTGCCGATGATCCGCTTGCCGGAGACGTCCTCGATGTCGAGAAGGTCGTCGTACGGCCTCGCCGCGGGCGGCGGCGCTGGCGCGCCTTCCGGCCGGAGCGGGCGCGCGGGCTCGTAGTACGTCCTCCTTGCCTCGACCTGTACGATCTCCTTCTCCGGGTAGCGGAGCGCCGTCAGCCGGCCGCCGAACACGCAGCCCGTGTCGATGCAGATCGTGCCGTTCAGCCACTCGGCCTCCGGCGCCGGCGTGTGCCCGTAGACGACGAGGGCGCGGCCCCGATACTCCGCGGCCCAGTCATAGCGAACCGGAAGGCCGAATTCGTCCGTCTCCCCGGTCGTCTCGCCGTAGAGCGCGAACTCCCGGACCTTCTGCGACGCGCGCCCCTGCAAAGGCTCCCGAAGCCCGGCGTGGGCGACCACGAGCCTCCCGTCGTCGAGCACGAAGTGGCTGACGAGCTTGTCGATGAAGTCCGCGACTCGGGTGCGGAACTCCTTCGGCTCCGCCTCGAGCTGCCGGAGGCTCTCGGCCAGGCCGTGCGTGATCCGGACGTCGCGCCCGCGCAGCTTCCGCATGAGCTTGACGTCGTGGTTCCCGGGCACCCAGAGCGCTCGCCCGGCCTCGACCATCGCCATCGCGAGGCGCAACACGGCAGGGGTTGCCGGCCCGCGATCGACGAGGTCGCCGAGGAAGACGACCTTCCGGCCATCCGGATGCCCCGGGATCGCCCCGTCGCCCGTACGCTCGTAGCCGAGCCGATCGAGCAGCTCGACCAGCTCCTCGAAGCAGCCGTGCACGTCGCCGATCAGGTCGAACGGGCCGTGATCGTCCTTTCGGTCCACCCAGAGCGGCACCCGCTCGACCGACGCGGCCTCCACGTCCTCCGCGGACTCGAACGCGTGGACGTGGCGGAAGCCCTCACGCGCGAGCCCCCGAAGGGAGCGCCGGAGCTGGGCAACCTGGCCCCGCACCACGTGGCGCCCGAAGTCGCGCTCCGGGCGCGACTGATTGCGCGCCTCGCACACCCTCGTCGGGAGGTTCAGGATGATCGCGACCGGGATCACGTGGAACTCGCGGGCCAGCTCGATGAGCGGCCGGCGCGCATCCGGCTGCACGTTCGTCGCGTCGATGACCGCGAGGCGCCCCGCCGCGAGACGCTTGCGGGCGATGAAGTGCAGCGCGTCGAAGGCATCCTTCGTCGCGCCCTGATCGTTCGGATCGTCGGCGACGAGCCCGCGGAAGAAGTCGGACGACAGGATCTCGGTCGGGCGGAAGTGCTTTGCCGCGAACGTCGACTTGCCGCTCCCCGAGGCCCCGATGAGCACGACGAGGGAAAGCTCCGGGAGCTGGATCCTCATCGCGAGAAGACCGCCATCTGCGTCGGCGGGCCGACGTCTGGGTCCACCGCGCCGACCGGGAGGAGACGCACACGGTACCCGCGCCGGCCGGCGACGCCGCACGCCCAGGTGTCGAACTCCGCGCGCGTCCACTCGAAGCGGTGGTCGCCGTGCCGGAGCCGGCCCGCCGCAAGTTCGAAGCGGACGTTGTACTCGCGGTTCGGCGTCGTCACGATCACCGTCCGAGGCCGGGCGAACTCGAAGACGCAGCGTTCGAAGGCGCCGAGCCGCGACGGATCGAGGTGCTCGATGACCTCGACGGCACATGCCGCATCGAAGCCCTCGAGGCGCCGGTCGCGATAGGTGAGCGCGCCCTGGCAGAGCTCGACGCGCGCCCGCATCGCCGGCGCCAGCTCATCGAGCCGGAGCCGCCTCGCGGCCAGCGCGAGCGCCCTCGAGGACACGTCGACGCCAACGATGCGCTCGAACGTCCGGTCGCGAAGGAGTTCGCGGACCAGCCGCCCCTCTCCGCAGCCGAGGTCGACCACCCGGCGCGCATTGGCGTCGCGCAGGACGGACAGCACGGCACCGATGCGCTCTTGGTTGAGGCCGACCCTCTCCTCCAGCGAGACCTCCGCGCGCTGCTTCGCCTCGTCGGCGGCATCCGGGTCCGGCTGGTCTTCGTCCGCGAGGCGGCGCAGCGCCTCGCGGGCGAGTGCGCCCTGGTACTTGAGGTAGCGGCGGACGATCGTTTCGCGCGCGGGGTGCGTCGCGAGCCATCCCTCGCCCTTCGTGAGGAGCTTCTCGAGCTCGTCAGCGCCGACCCAGTAATGTTTCTCGTCGTCGAGCACGGGCACGAGCACGTAGAGGTGGCCAAGGAGTTCCTTGAGCCGCAGCTGGTGCTCGAGGCCGACCCGGTAGTAGGGACCGTCGCCCCAGGACGGAAAGGCAGGCTCGAGGGGAAGCCGGTTCGCCGTGACGCGGTACCCGAGAGGCTCGAAGAGCTTCCGCAGGAAGGCTTCGCCGCCCCGGCATGGCACCGCCGGCAGCGCGACCCCCAGAGGAATCGGCCGCTCCGCCAGCTCCGGGCGTTCTCGACACCGCCCCGCCAGCGCGGTCCCAAAGACCTGCGCGATCGCGACGCTCAGGAACGACGACGCCACGTAGGGACGGTCGTTCACGTACTGCTCGAGCGTGCCCGCGTCGCCCCGCCGCCGCCCGCGCACCAACCCGACCGGGTCGATGTCGAGGAGGAGTGCCGCGGTACACTGCTCGGCGTCCGCCACAGGATAGAAGACGTGCGCCTTTCCATAGGCGAGTTCGAAGGTCTGGAACCGCTCGGGGTGCTTGGCGAGGAGGAACCCGAGGTCGGTCGCGGGGCGGTGAGTGGTCGTGATGGTGAGCAGCATCTCGTGGCCGCAGAGCCAAACAGCCCCTTCTACCGAATGGCCTCGCCTGGGTACCAGCGCAGATCCCGTCGCAATCCAACGATCGTGTGGCAGCCAAGAGCGGGCCGGAGGGGGGGGCGCTGCTCTCGTGCAGACCCTCCGAGCGCGCTGATTCTCACCGGCAGGCAAAGGGCCCGCAGGTGAAGGCGCAGGAGGTCAAGCCCACATCGCACTGAGCCATCTTGAGCGCGTCGCCGATGTTGCAGGCGCCGTCGCCGTTCACGTCGCACGCCTCGGGGTGGGTGAGCTCGCTGCACGGGCGGAGCCCCACGTCGAACTGCGACACGACCAGCGCGTCCCCGATGTTGACGACCCGGTCCCCGTTCACGTCGCCGCACGGGGCAGGGGCGATCGTGGTGGTGGTCGTGGCGCCGAGCGTCGTGGTGGTCGTCGTGGCGACGGCCGCGCAGACCGCGGGGTTGGTCGGGTCGGCGTCGTCGAAATCGAGGCAGCCGTCCTGGTCGCGGTCGATGCCGATCCGGATCCCGGAGCCGGGCGGTACGCAGCTGTAGGTCAGCTCCTGGCCCGGCGTGGTCGCCAGGTTGCGCATCTGGGCGTCGGTGAGCAGCGGATCCGCCGCCCGGTCGATCTTGAACAGATTGCTCGTCCCCGCGACCCGGACCGCGCCGCGCTGGACGCCGCCGACGGTCCCCTTCACCACCACGTCGCACTCGTTCTGCCCGGCGCGCGCCAGCAGCAGATCGATGCGGGGCCCGACGGTCGCCGCGTTGGTGTTGGTGAGGGTGATCTGCTGGCCGACGATCGGGGCGAGGTTGCTGTCGAAGGCCAGCACGAACTGCTCCACCTGGCGGCGCGTCGTGTCGCCACCGTTCGGGTTGAACCCGGTGTTGAACACCGTCGCGTTGTGGAAGCGGAAGAGCGTGTCGACGCTGCCGTCGTGCAGGAAGCCGAAGCCCCGCACCTGCGGGCCCTGGTTGCCGTTGTTGCCGGCATTGATGGCGCTGTTCAGGGCGGGCATGCCGAACATCCCGATCTTCTGGTACGCGTTCCTCAGGTGCGGGATCTTGAAGTCCTGGGTCTCGGCCTCGAAGCTCGAGAAGCCGTCGGTCCCGAAGAAACCCATGCTCGGGTCGAGGCGGTGGCAGCCGTTGCACGGCTGGACGAGGTCGGAGGTGATGTTGAAATAGAAGTCGCGCCCGGCCTGCTGAGCGGCGGTGAGCGAGTTGTCCAGGTGGCGGATCGGGTTCGGCGGGTAGGTCACCTGCAGGATGAAGTCGGCGAGCTGCTGCATCTCGGTGGCGGTGATGCTCCCCGCTTTCCCGAGCAGCCCGTCGAACGCGACGATGAACTTGAGGAAGGCGCCGTTCTCGTCGAGCGGGTTGCCCCCTGGGTCGTTCCCGGCCGTCCGGTCGCCGCGCCAGTGCATCGGCCCGGCGTTCGCGAGCCCGCGCAGGCTCTGCGTGGTCATCGGCCCCTTGAGCGCGCGGAAATTTTTGTTCTCGCCCACGGTCAAGCGAAAGGGGTTCGGGTTGTTCAGCGTGCCCGTCGGCGGGAACGCGTCCGGGTCGCCCAGGTCCCAGGCCAGGCCGTCGAAGTCGCCGAAGACGTGACAGGAGGAGCACGAGGCCTCTCCGTTGTCGGAGGTCCCGACCGCATCGTAGAGGAGCCGCCGGCCCACGGTGACCGATGACGGTTCCGGATTGTGGAGGGTCTGGTGAGCGATCTCGGCGTTGCTCCCCGTGTCGACGATCGAGATCGCGTTGTCGAAGCGCGTGAAGACGTAGAGGCGGTTGCCGCGCAGCGCGAGCCCGCTCGGCCCGCCGCCGCTCACCGGGATGTGGCTCGCGGCGCTCGGGACGAACGTGTCGCTCTCGAGCTGGGCCGTGCTGAACACGCCGACGGCGCTCGAGCCGAACGCCGCGACGTAGAGCGTCCGGCCGTCGGGCGTGACCGCCATGCCGAGCGGAGTGGCGAGGCTCTTCGCCTTCTCCGTCGGCCCCGGGTTCGGATAGCTGGCGGCCGTGTCCAGATGCTTGTTCAGATGGCGGGGGAGGACGCTCGCGCCGTCGAGGACGGTGATGCGGGCCTCGTGGAGGTGGCCCCGGACGGTCGTGTTCGTCCGGGAATTGTTGGGACAGGTGCCCGGCCCCTCGAAGCGGACCTCGTTTCGCGCCTCCGTGTTCGAGACGTACACCTTCCCGGTGACGGGGTTGGTCACCATGTCGAAGAGAATCGTGCCCACGCCGGTGTACGGCACCCCCACCTCGGCCGGCGGGCTCCCCGCGGCATCGATCACGAACACGTCCTCGTCGAGCAGCGAGAAGCGGACGGCGTTGTTCCAGTTCCGGCCGAGCCGGTCCTCCCACGCGTTGTGTGCCGGGTTGAACTTGACGATGATCCCCGTCTCGGCCTGCGGATTCCCAAAGCAGTCGACGTTGGGAGCGGGGCGGCCGCCGGGCATGGTGAACCCGCCGACGCTGCAGGAGCCGGCCGTCGACCCGCCGTCGCACACCAGGCCCTCGCTCAGCGCCGTGGTCTGGTTGCCGGACTGAAAGACCGCCGCGTAGACGGTGTTGCCGTCGGGGCTCGCGGCGAGCGCACGCGGGGTGTCGCCGAAGAGCGTGAGCTTGGTGAGCGGCGAGCCGCCGAGCACGCTGCCGAGGTTCGTCACGTCGAACACCCAGACGTCGGCGCGTCCGATGCCCTCGGTGGTGAAGTCCGCCAGCGGCACGCCGCTGTTCTGTCCGCGGTGCGCGGTGGTGATGAAGGCGCGGTTGCCGCCCGGCCCGGCGAACACGATGTCGCGTGGCTCGTCGCCGACCAGGAGCGTGCGGACGACGCGCGGCGGGCTCGAGCTCACGTCGACGATGCTCACGCTGTCCGAGAGGTGGTTGACGACCCAGACGTGCACCCCGTCGCCGTGGGCCGCGGCCGCGATCGGCTCGAGGCCGACGGGGACGGAGCCGGAGTGCGTGAGGTTCCCCTGCGCGTCGGTGTCGAAGATCTCGAGCCGGTCGTCGGGGGTGTTCACCGCGTAGAGGTGCAGGTCGTCCGGCGAGAGCGCGAGCGGGCGGACCTGGCCGGTCTCGAAGGTGACGAATGACGAGCCATCTGCGGTAGCGCCGCCCGCCAGGAACGCGAACGCGACCAGGAGGGTGCCGAGGATCGGGCTGCGTGCCGTCATGCGAGAGCCGCCGAGCGGGCGATACCACGCAGGCGCGAGCGGAGCCAGACAAAAAGGGCGGGAAGCCGTTTCTCCACGTGTTCAGCCGGCCACGGATCGCCGCTGCGAGGTGGCCGAGGGTGCGACGCTTGGCCGGTCCCGCGCGCTCGGGCCCGGCTCCGCGTGCACGATCGGCGCGCCCTATCCCGCCTTCGCCGAGTCCCGCGCGAAGCGGCTCATCAAGGCGCCGAAGCTCTATGCCGGCGACACGGGGCTCGCGCTGCACCTCCGCGGCGTCCTCGACGCGGACGCTCTCGGACGGGAGCCGACCGTCGGCGTGTGGCTCGAGAACCTCGTCCTGAACGACCTGCTCGCGTGGCGCGAGACGGAGATCGTCAAGCCGGGGCTCTTCTTCCGGCGCACGGTCACGGGCGAGGAGGTGGATCTGATCCTGGAGCGGGGAAGCGCCTCTTGCCGATCGAGGTGAAGGCCGCGCGCAACGTCCGCGTATCCGACGCGCGGGCGCTCGATGCGTTCTGCGCCGAGCTCCCTCGCCGCGCTGCGTGCGGGCTCCTCCTCTATGACGGCCGCGAGGTGCTGCGGCTCACGAAGACGACCGTCGCCGCGCCGCTGGGGAGCGTGCTCTGAAGATGCACGTTCCGATGAGGATGAGGTGGCGCCCTTGCCAGAGGTGTGCGCGCGGGATACGTGCGCTCCCATGATCGACCTCTACTATTGGCCCACGCCGAACGGCTGGAAGATCAGCATTATGCTCGAGGAGTGCAGCCTCCCGTACACTCTGAAGCCGGTGAACATCGGGCGGGGCGAGCAGTTCTCGCCGGCGTTCCTGCGGCTCTCTCCGAACAACCGCATGCCGGCGATCGTCGACCACGATCCGCCGGGCGGCGGCGATCCCGTGGCGATCTTCGAGAGCGCCGCGATTCTCCAATACCTCGCCGAGAAGGCGGGCAGGTTCCTGCCGCGCGACGTCCGCGGCAGGTACGAGGTGCTCCAGTGGGTCGCCTGGCAGGTCGCGAACCTCGGCCCCGTGGCCGGGCAGCTCAACCACTTCGCGAACTACGCGACGGAGAAGATCCCCTATGCGATCGAGCGCTTCGCGAACGAGATGAACCGCCTGCTCGGGGTCCTCGAACGGCGCCTCGCGGACCGACCCTACCTCGCGGGCGAGTACTCGATCGCCGACATCGCGACTTGGCCGTGGGTCTTCCCCGAGTACCAGGGCAAGCGGGTCCTCGCCGACTTCCCCCGCGTCGCCAGCTGGTGGGACGCCGTCGCGGGGCGGCCGGCGGTAGGGAAGGGCCGGGCGGTCGGCGAGGAGCTCCGGCGCTCCGCGCCCCTCGACGACGAGGCCCGCAAGGTGCTCTTCGGTCAGACTGCCGCCAGCGTGACGAAGGCGGAGGAGGAGAGACACTAGGCCTCGCGGAGGCCGAGCGCGAGAGCGCTCACGCTGCGCGCGGCGGAGCCGCGCGGGCGTTGGTCTGGGGGCATCGGAGCAGCGCAGCGCGCGGAGCGCGCGAGCAGCGGACGGGCCCCCAGGCAAGCTCGCGGAGGCCGAGCGCGAGAGCGCTCACGCTGGCCGACGGGGTCTGGGGGCATCGGAGCAGCGCAGCGCGCGGAGCGCGCGAGCAGCGGACGGGCCCCCAGGCAAGTTAGAGGGGGACGCTCGCCCCGCAGCACGACCTCACGACCGACGCGACGCGCGTTCCGCGGCGCTCGAGGGCGAGCGCGGGCTCCCGACGGCGGTTGCTCGACCCGCCGCGACCTCGAGCAGCACGACCCGGCCACGCGCGACGTTTCCCAGCCGGCCCTCCGCCGACAGCGTCGGGAAGCCGACGACGCCTGCCCGGAGGAGATCCCGCAATGCCGGCTCGCTCCCCACCAGCGCGAGGCCCGGCAGAAGCTCCTCCCGCCGGCGGTAGGTCGGCAGCGGGCGCCCCACGTACACCGCGACGGGGCGGATCGGGTCGCGCCAGAACGCGAGCGCGGCGGGCGGCGGGTACCGTGCCGCGACGGCGCGGGCAAAGGGCTTCAGCGAGTCGCGCTGGCTGATCGCCGCCTCGAGCGCGGGCTGGCCGGCCGCCATCCAGAGGACCGTGGCCGTCGTGACGAGCGCCAGGAGCGGAGCCCACGCGCGCCACGCGAGCGCGACGAGCAGCACGCCGGCCACGAGGCCGGTGCCGGCCGCGGCCGCGGACGGCCCGCCGGGCACGATGCGGAGCAGCGCGTCGAGCGTGCTCCGGTCGGAGGGGGAGAGCGGGAGCGAGCGTGCCGCGAACGCGAGCGCGACCAGGCCCGTGGCGGTGGCCGCGAGCACGGCCAGGCCGCGGGTGGAGAGCCGTCGCGCGGGCTCGGCCGCGAGCCGGAGCACCGCCGGCGCCGTCACCAGCGCGAGCGCGGGCAGGCTGGGCAGGAGGTAGTAGCGGAGCTTCCACTCCGCGGGCGTGAAGGCGACGAGCGGCGCCGCCGCCCAGCAGAGGAGGAAGCGCAGGCGCGGGTCGCGGAAGCCGCCCGTCCGCCACGCCTGCCAGAGCGCCAGCGCCGTGAACGGCGTCCACGGGAGCGCGACCGCCGGCAGGTGCTTCACGTAGAAGAGGAGGTGGTAGGCGAGCGACTTCGGCGAGTAGGCACCGCCGGCGGCCAGCCCGCCGGCCAGGTTGCGAAGGTAGCGCCCCATCAGGTGCTCGTGCACGAAGAGCCGACCCCAGCCCGCGAGCGCGACCGCGTACCAGCCGAGGCCGAGGACGACGAGGGCGGCGAGGCCAGGCAGGGTGACGATGTGCGGCAGCCGGCGGAGATCGCGCTCCCAGGCGAGGAAGGCGCCGAGCGTGAGCGCGAACAGCACCGGCGCGACCGGCCCCTTGGCGAAGGTCGCGGCGCCCAGCCACACGAGTGCCGCCGAAGCATCGCGGCGTTCTCCGTCGCGCCACCAGCGGAAGGCGTGCCCGAGCGCGAGGGAGAGGAGCAGCACGAGCAGCACGTCGGGCCGCGCCACGCGCGCGTGGGTGAAGAGGGCAGGGGTAGTGGCCAGGAGCGCTGCGGCGGCGAGCCCGGCGGAAGTCCCGAGCAGATCGGCGCCCAGGGCCGCCGTCCACCCGACGAGCGCCGCGCCGGCGAGCGCCGAAGGCAGCCGGACCGCCGTCTCCGAGAAGCCGGCGGTGCACGGGAGCGCCGCGAGCCAGTGGTAGAGGATCGGCTTGTCGGGGAGCAGCTCGCCGTTGAAGCGCGGCCATAGCCAGTGGCCGGCGACCACGTCCTCGACGATGCCCGCCTCGCGCGCCTCGTCGTCGCCGACGATATCCGAGGCGCCGAGCCCGTGGAGTGCGAGGACCAGGTAGCCGGCGGCGAGCAGGAGCCCTCCGCGGCTAGCGGGTGACGACAAAGTCCCGCTCGCCCCGCGGCGGGGTCCACTCGACCGACACGTCCTCCACGCGCGCGCCGGGCGGCCCGCGGCGGGTCCAGGCGATGATTGCGTCCACGGCGGCGCGCTCGCCCTCGACCTCGGCCTCGACCGTGCCGTCGGCGCGGTTCCGGACCCAGCCGCCCACGCCGAGCCGCCGGGCCTCGCTCTGCATCGAGCCGCGGAACCACACGCCCTGCACGAGGCCGCGGACGACGAGGTGCGCCCGCACTGCCATCACTTCTCCAGCAGGTGGAGGAACGCGTCCTCCTCGAGGACCGGGACGCCGAGCTTCTTCGCCTTGGCGAGCTTCGAGCCCGGGTCGGCGCCCGCCACCACGTAGTCGGTCTCCTTGCTGACGCTGGAGACGACCCGCCCGCCGAGCGCCTCGATCCGCCGCTGCGCCTCGGGCCGCGTCATGGCGGCGAGCCCGCCCGTCAGGACGAGCTTCTTTCCCGCGAGCGGCCCCTTCGCCCGGGTGACGGGTGCGGGCTTCACGCCGAGGTCGAGGAGGCGCTGGATGACCTTCCGGTTCTGCCGCTCGGCGAAGAAGCGCCGGATCGAGGCCGCCACCTCGGGGCCCACGTCGCGCACCTCCTGCAGCTCCTCCTCGCTCGCGTCCATGAGGCGGTCGAGGCGGCCGAAGTGCTCGGCCAGCGCCTTGGCTGTCGCCTCGCCCACCTGCCGGATGCCGAGCGCCACCAGGAAGTGCGGCAGCGTCGTCTGCTTGCTGCGCTCGATCTGGGCGCGCAGGTTCGCCGCCGACTTCTTCCCCATGCGCTCCAGGCCGGCGAGCGTGTCCTCGTCGAGGCGGTAGAGGTCGGCCAGGTCGCGCACCAGCCCGCGCTCGACCAGTTGATCGACGAGCTTCTCGCCGAGCCCCTCGATGTCCATGGCGCCGCGCGCGCCGAAGAAGCGGACGGCCTGCTTCAGCTGCGCCGGGCACGAGAGGCCGATGCAGCGGTACGCCACCTCGCCCTCGGCCCGCACCACCTCGGCGCCGCACACCGGGCACTTGCGCGGCATGCGGAACTTCTTCTCCTTGCCCGTGCGCTTCTCGGCGAGGACCTTGACGACGTAGGGGATGACGTCGCCCGCGCGCTCGATCAGCACGGTGTCGCCGATACGCACGTCCTTGCGCTCGATCTCGTCCATGTTGTGGAGAGAGGCGTTGCGGATGGTGACGCCGCCCACCGCGACCGGCTCGAGCTCGGCGATGGGGGTCAGCACGCCCGTCCGCCCGACCGAGGGCACGATGGCGGCGACGCGCGTGATCGCCTGGCGCGGCTTGAACTTGTAGGCGACCGCCCAGCGCGGCGAGCGCGAGATCTCGCCGAGGCGCTTCTGGAGCGCGAGGTCGTTCACCTTCACCACCACGCCGTCGATCTCGTAGCCGAGCCGGTCGCGCTTCGCCTCCAGCTCGGCGAAGAACGCGACCACGTCCTCCAGCGTGTCGCACACGCGGCTCATGGGCACGGGCTTCAAGCCGGCATCGGCGAGTGCCTGCAGCGTCTCCCAGTGGGTGGCGAAGCGGGCGCCGCGGATCTCGCCCACGCCGTGGCAGACGAAGTCGAGCGGGCGCGCGGCGGTGATCGCGGGGTCGAGCTGCTTCAGCGACCCAGCGGCGGCGTTGCGCGGGTTGGCGAACACGGGCTGGCCGGCCTCCTCGCGCTCGCGGTTCAGCTTCTGGAAGGCCCTGAGCGGCAGGTAGACCTCGCCGCGCACCTCGAGGAGCTCGGGGGGCTTCCGCGCCTCGCTCCGCAGGCGGAGCGGCACGCTCCGGATCGTCCGGATGTTGGGCGTGACGTTCTCGCCCACGGTCGCGTCGCCGCGCGTCGAGCCGACCGTGAGCACGCCCTGCTCGTACACCAGCTCCACCGCAACGCCGTCGATCTTCGGCTCGGCCACGTACTCGATGCGCTCGCGGCCGAGGAACTTCCGCGCCCGCTCGTCGAAGGCCGCCATCTCCTCGGGCGTGGTGACGTTCTGCAGCGAGAGCATCGGCTGGCGGTGGCGGACGGTGGCGAACTCGGCGAGCGGCGCGGCGCCCACGCGCTGGGTGGGCGAGTCGGGCGTGCGCAGCTCGGGGTGCGCCTCCTCGAGCGCCTGGAGGCGGCGGAAGAGCGCGTCGTACTCCGCGTCGGAGATCTCCGGGTCGTCGAGCACGTAGTAGCGGTGGTTGTGGCGCTCGATCTCGCGCCGGAGGTGCGCGACCTCCTCCCGAACGTCGGCCTTCGTCTCCGCCCGGGCCATCGGCGGTCTGACTAGCAGCTTGACGACCCTCCGTCATCTGCTATGAGGGCCGGCTCGTGCGGCGCCGTGTCTGGATCCTCCTGGTGCTCCTCGCCCTGCCGCGCGGCGGCCTCGCGATCGAGCTGCCGGTGGTCGCGGAATCGCTGCCGAACGGGCTCCGCGTGCTGCTCCACGAGGATCACTCCGCCCCCGTCATCTCCTCGTACGTCTTCTACCGCTCGGGCTCGCGCAACGAGCGCCGCGGCCAGACCGGCATCGCGCACCTCTTCGAGCACATGATGTTCAACGGGGGGAAGAAGTTCGGGCCCGGCAAGTTCGACGACCTGATCGAGGGCAACGGCGGCTCCACCAACGGCTACACGACGCGCGATTACACCGCCTACCTGAACAACTTCCCGAAGGAGGCGCTCCCCGTGGTCCTCGACCTGGAGAGCGACCGCATGGCGAACCTCGCCCTCACCAAGCAGAACCTCGAGCAGGAGCGCGGCATCGTGATGGAGGAGCGCCGGCTCCGCGTCGACGACCAGGTGAACGGCGTCATGAACGAGGCGCTCTATCTGCACGCCTTCGTCGAGAGCCCGTACCGCTGGAACGTGGTCGGCTTCATGGCGGACATCCGGCGGATCACGCTGGACGCGGCGCGCGCCTACTTCGAAACCTACTACGCGCCCAACAACGCGACGCTCGTCCTCGACGGTGACCTCGAGCCGAAGGCCGCGATGGCGCTCGTCCGCCGCTACTTCGGCGCCATCCGCCGCCGGCCGCCGCCGGTGCCCCTGGACGCGAGCGAGCCGCCGCAGGACGGCGAGCGGCGCGTGGTGGTGCGCAAGAACGCCGAGCTGCCGGCGGTGCTGATCGGCTACCACGCCGTCCGCGCCACCGACCCCGACCGGCCCGTGCTCGACGTGGTCGAGCAGCTGCTCGCCAACGGCGACAGCTCGCGCCTCCACGAGGACCTGGTGCGCGCGCACGAGGTCGCGACCGTGGTGGAGGCCAGCAACGAGTGGGGCATCGAGCCGGACCTCTTCTGGATCTACGCCCAGGCGCGGCCGAAGAAGACGGCGGCGGACCTGGAGGAGCGCATCGAGGCCGTGCTGGAGCGCCTGGCGCGCGAGCCCGTGCCCGAGGCCGAGCTCCGCAAGGCGAGGAACCAGCTGCGGGCCCAGCTGCTGCGGAACTTGAAGACCGTCAGCGGGAAGGCCAACCAGCTCGGGTTCTTCGACACCGTGCTCGGCGACTACCGCGCCATGTTCGGGCTCGAGGCGGCGTGGGAGAAAGTCGGCGCCGAGGACGTGAAGCGCGTGGCCGCCGGCTACCTCCAGCCGGCGAAGCGGACGGTGGTCGTGCTCGAGCCGATTCCGTCCGGGCGGCCCGTGAAAGCGGAGCCGCCGCGGTCGGGAGGGGTCTCGTGAAGTCGCTCGCCCTCCTCATCATGCTCGCCGCCCCGGCGCTCGCGGCCGACGACCTCCGCCTCCCGCCGATCACGCGCGCCACGTTCGACAACGGGCTCCGCGTGCTGATCGCCGAGTACCACGAGCTTCCCCTGGTCGAGTTCCACCTGATCGTGGGCGCCGGCGCGGCCGAGGACCCGCCCGGCAAGGGAGGCCTCGCGGCGCTCACCGCCGGCACGCTCACCCGGGGCACCGGCAAGCTCTCCGCCGACGAGCTGGCGCGCGCGATCGAGTCGCTCGGCGGCCGCATCACGGCCACGCCGGGCACGGACGGCACCATCGTCACGGCCGAGTTCCTCTCCCAGGACTTCGCCGCCGGGCTCGACCTCCTGCGCCAGGTGCTGCTCGATCCCGCCTTCGCGCGCGACGAGGTCCGGCGCCGTCGCGACGAGCAGGCGGCCGGCATCGTGGCGGCGCTCGAGGACGCGAGCGCCATCGCCGACGAATGCTTCGCGGGCTTCCTCTACGGCTCCCACCCCTACGGCCGCCCGATCGAGGGCCTCAGCACGACCGTCCCCAAGCTCGGACGCGGCGACGTGGCCGACTTCTACGAGCGCTGGTACCGCCCGAACGACACCATCCTCGTGCTGGTGGGCGACGTGGCGGCCCCCGAGGCGACGGTCCGCCTGCGCGAGGCCTTCGGCGCGTGGCGCCCGCGTCCCGACGCGCTCGCGGTGCGCGCCGCGCCGCCCGCGCGTCTGACGGCCCGCCGGGTCCTCCTGGTCGACAAGCCGGACGCCACCCAGACGCAGATCCGGCTCGGCAACGTCGCGATCGCGCGCAACGATCCCGCCTACATCCCCGCCGTGGTCGCCAACACGATCCTCGGCGGCGGCTTCACCTCGCAGCTGATCGAGGAGCTGCGCATCAAGCGGAGCCTCACGTACTCCGCGTGGAGCACGTTCGCGGCGCGGCTCACGGGCGGCGACTTCCGCCTCGGCACGTTCACCAAGACGCCGACCACGACCGAGACGCTCGCGCTCGCGCTCTCGGTCGAGGGCGAGTTCCGGAGCCACGCCCCCGCGCGCGAGCGCCTCGCCAAGGCGAAGACGTATCTCCGCGGGCAGTTCCCGCTCCGCATCGAGAGCCCCGACGCGCTCGCGGCGCGCCTGGGGGAGGCCGAGTTCAACGGGCTCGGTCCCGAGGAGCTGGCCACCTACCGCGCGCGCGTGGCGGCGGTGACGCCCGAGCAGGCGGCCGCGGTCGCCGGGAAGCTCATGCCGCCGCCGGAGGCGGTCGCCATCGTGGTGGTCGGCAAGGCCGCCGAGATCCATGACGCCCTGGCTTCCCGGTTCGGCCCGCTCGAGACGATGGCCGCCAGGGACTGCGAGAGGCTCTCGGCGGCGACGCGATAGGCCCGAGTCGGACGCATCGCCCCGTGTCGCCTCTGACCCTGGGCCCTGCATCCTCCCGGATGATGGCGTGACCAGGGAGACACCCCGGTTGAGCCATGGCTGACACCCTCGGGATGCACGGGGCGCATTCCGCCGTGCCGGCGAACCGGGCACGGTACGTGCTTCGGCATCGGTCATGCCCGAGGCACCCAGCCGGCGTGACCCTCCGTCCGAGGCGGCGACCGCGTCCACCAGGCGCCGGGTGCTCCTGGTCGACGACCACCCCGACATCCGCGCCATGCTTTCGCTGGCGCTCGCGGAGGCTGGCGTGGTTGATGTCCTCACCGCCAGCGACGGCCAGGAAGCCCTCGAGCTGATCGAGCGTGACCTGCAGCAGGTGACGCAGGCCGGGCGGCGGCTCATGGTCGACCTGATCGTGCTGGACATCATGATGCCGAGGTTGAGCGGGTCCGACGTCCTCCGCGCGCTGCGCGCGCGGTTCACCGACCTCCCACCCGTCTTGATCATCAGTGCGCTCGACAGCCCGGCCTACGTCCAGGAGGTGATGGAGCTGGGGGCCGCAGAGTTCCTCAGCAAGCCGATCGAGATCGAGCTCCTCCGCCAGAAGGCCCGGGCGCTGATCCAGGCGCCCAACCGGCGTTCCCTCCAGGGGGCCTCGTTGCGCAGGCACGACGTCCCCACGGTGGGGAGGACCGAGGGGGCGCAACCGCTTCGAACCGAGCGGCGCGTGGCTCGCCGCGACGCCTTCTGGATCGGATGAGGTCCGGGCGCGCTGCTTCGCGGCGACGCCTGTGGCGAAGATAGGGACCGGGCCCTACAGCGCGCTGCCGACCGCGGTGGGCTCCTGCTCCCCGGCCACGCGGAGCACGGCGAAGAAGCGGGGCACGTACTCCTGGCTCGTGCGCGGGAGGTAGCCGCGCTCGGCGAGGCGCCAGAACGACGACGCTTCGGGATCGCGGGCGAGCGCGCGGTCGACCCGGCGCTCGCCCGCGTTGTAGGCGGCCAGCGCCAGGGGCCAGTCGCCGTAGCGGTCGTGGAGGAGGCGGAGATATTGCGCGGCGGCGCGCGTGGCCCGCTCGGGCTGCACGCGGTCGTCGCGGTGGGCGTTCACCACCAGCCCGAAGCGGCGGGCGGTCGCGCGGCGGAGCTGCCAGAGGCCGCGCTCGCCCCGGCGTCCCCGCGCCGTCGGGTAGAAGCCGCTCTCGATCACCGGGAGGAGCGCGAGGCTCGGCGGCACGCCGTTCGCCGCGAGGATCCTGCGTAGACCGGGCAGGTAGCGGGACCCGCGCGCCAGGCTGTCCGCCGTCTCCTGGCGAAACCGGGGGTGCGTGCGAAGCCGCTGCTCCCAAACGTCGATGCAAACCTGGTCGGGGGTCCCCAGGTCGCCATGCGGGGCGGGCGGCTCACTCGGCAGCAGCGGCATGCTCGGCAGCAGCGGCGCGCTGCGCGCCACGGGCGACGGCGCGGGCCGGAGCGGAGCGCATGCGCCCAGCACGGCCAGGAGCATGAGCGGGGCCAGTCGTGCTCGCATGGCGGGTCGGAGAGAGCAAGCCGCTTGCCGCCCCCGCCGGAACGCCGAAAAGCGCGGGGCGCACAGCGCGCGGCGACTCCCGAGCGGCCATCGCGTGACGCCGCCGGCAAAAATTGGACGGCTTGCCTTGCTGAAACAATTGTTTTAAGCGACTGTTTGTGGACGGCACCAAGGACCGGCTCCTCACCGCGGCCAGCGAGCTGTTCGCCGAGCGGGGCTTCCACCGCACCACCGTGCGCGACATCGCGGCGCGCGCGCAGGTCAACGTCGCGGCGGGGAACTACCACTACGGCTCGAAGCGGGCGCTCTACCTCGCCGTGCTGCGCGCCCAGTTCGCCGACGTGCGCGCCACCCTGCGGGCGCGCGGCGCGGCGGTGCCGGAGGGTGAGCTGCGGAGGCGGTCGCGCCGGCAGCTGGCCGCGCTCCTGCGCACGCGGGTGAACGTCATGCTCGACCTGCTGATCGGGCCGCCGCCCGGGCTGCACGGGACGCTGATGCACCGGGAGATGTGCGATCCGAGCGAGGCGCTGCCGGTCATCGTCGACGAGTTCATCCTTCCCATGTTCGGCGAGATGCGGGCGATCGCCGCGGGCCTCGCCCCCGGGGTCGAGCGGGAGGCCCTCGAGCGCTGCGTCTACAGCGTGGTCGGGCAGGCGCTCTTCTACCGCTTCACCATGCCCGTCACCCTCCGTCTCCTCGGCGTGCCTGCGTATCCGCGCGGGCTCGCGCGCGAGCTGGCGGAGCACATCACGGCGTTCTCGCTGGGGGGCTTCGAGCGGGTGGCGGGGAGCAAGCATGCGCGGTAGGGGGGCGGGGCGCGGGGTACCTCCGGGGCGAGTCGGGAGCCCGGCCGTCGAATGCTTTGGGCGGCGCAGCCTCCCGAGTGCTGCCGTGGTTCGCGCCCGACTTCGCCCCGGAGGCACCCCGCACCCCGCCACGTGCGCCGCGGCGCTCGCGCGGCCCGCTTGGGGCGGGGGGGTGCTCGCGCTGTGTGTGCTCCTGGCTGTGGGGTGCGCGACGGCGGCGCGGCTCACGCGGGTGGAGGGGGACGGCGGGTGGTCGGCGGCGCGGCGGGCGGAGGAGGTGGCGCGCCTGGCGGCGTCGCCGTCCGCCGAGGCCGTGCCGGCGGGGCCGCTCACGCTCACGGCGGCGCTCGCGCTCGCGGCGCGCGGCAACCGCCGCATCGCCGAGGCCGAGGAGCAGCTCGAGGTCGCACGCGCGCGCGTGTGGGAGACGCGCGGGCGGCTCCTGCCGGCGACCACGGGCTCGGGCCGCTACACCTGGTACACCGATCCGCAGACCACGCGGGTGGTCCTTCCCCCCGGGCTCCTCCCGGCCGGCACCACGCCGCCCGCGGTCATCGTCCGCCAGGCCGAGTTCGGGGTGGTGAACGGGACGCTCAGGCTGCCGCTCGATCTGAGCGGCGAGCTGCAGCACACGCTCGCCGCGGCGCAGGCCGGCTACCGGGGCGAGCGGGCGCGCCTCTGGGCCACGCGGCTCGCCGAGCAGGTGCGGGTCATCCGCGCCTACTTCCAGCTCCTCGAGGCCGAGCGCCTGGCCGAGGTGACGGAGCAGACGATCGCCACGGACCGCCAGCAGCTCGCCAACGCCGAGCAGCGCTTCGCCGCGGGCCGTCTCACCAAGAACGAGCTCCTGGTCGTGCAGGTCGCGCTGCGCAACGCCGAGGAGCAGCGCCTCCAGCGGGCGCTGGCGATCGACCAGGCGCGCTGGGCCTTGAACCAGGCGGTCGGCCTCCCGGTCGACCTGCCGAGCGAGGTGGTGGACGTCCACGAGCGGCCCGCGGTGCCGGCGACCGACGAGGCGCTCCGCCTGGCGCGCGCCACGAACCCCGTCCTCGTCGCGCTCCTCGAGGAGCAGCAGCGTCTCGAGGAGACGGCGCGGGCGCTCGTTTCGAGCCGGCTGCCGCGTTTCGACGCAGGCGGCGCCATCGACTACTCGAGCGCGACCATCGTCCAGCCCCAGCGTGTCGGCTCGGGCTTCGTCGGCTTCACCTGGGACCTCGGCACCGACACGCGCCGCGAGGCCGAGATCGCCGCCGCTCGCCACGAGGCCTCGCAGAACCGCATCGCCGTCGGGCGCGAGCTCGACGAGCTCGAGGCGGCGGTGCGCACGGCGCAGCGGGCCGCCGAGGAGCGCCTGGCCGCCGCCGCGGCGGCCGAGGCCGGGGTGGCGCAGGCGGAGGAGAACCTCCGCATCCGCCGCCAGCAGTTCGACGCCGGCCGGGCGACGAGCGACGACGTGCTCGACGCCGAGGCGCTGCTCGCCGGGCAGCGCGCCACCCGCGCGGGCGCGCTCTACCAGGCACACACGCGGCGCGCCGAGCTGCAGGAGCTGCTCGGGCTCCCGCTCGACGACGTCGTCGGCGAGACGAGGTGACCATGCGGAGAAGGCTCGCGCTCGCCGGGCTCGTCCTGGCCGTGGTGGCGGCAGCAGTCTGGGTCGCGCGCCGCGACCGGACGCCGCCGCATTACACCGGCTTCGTCGAGGGCGAGGAGCGCGTCATCCGGAGCGAGGTGACGGGGCGCGTGCTGGAGGTAATCTTCGCCGAGGGTGCCCAGGTCCCGCCGAACGCCGTGCTCGCGCGGCTCGACGACGCCGACATCCAGACCCGCCTGGTGGCCAAGCACGAGGAGCTGGACGTCGCGGAGGCCGACATCCGCCGCCAGCAGCAGCAGGTCGAGCTCAGCGAGAGCACGTGGAAACAGGACGTGAGCGCGCGGCGCGCCGAGCTCCGGCAGGCGGAGTCGGCGGCGGACCTGGCCGAGCGGACCCTCAAGCGCGAGGAGGCGCTGGTCGCGACCGGCGCCAGCACGGCGCAGCTCCTCGACGACGCGCGTGCGCGCCGCGACCAGGCGCGCAGCGCGCTCGACCGCGCCCGCGACCTGCTCAAGCGCGCGCAGGCGGAGGAGGGGACGATCGCCGTCGCCCGCCGCCAGCTCGAGGTGCTCGCGCAGCGCCGCGAGCTGACGCGCGCCGAGATCGCCCAGCTCGAGGTGACGGCCGCCAAGTACGATATCCACGCGCCCGCCGTCCCCACCACGGTGCAGACGCAGTTCATCTGGCCGGGCGAGCTGGCGCAGCCGGGCACCGCGATCGTCGCGGTGCTCGATCCGACCGACAAGTACGTGCAGGTCTACGTGCCGGTCGCCGAGGTCGACCGCTTCCGCGTCGGCCGGCGGGTCGCGATCGAGCTGGACAGCGAGCCCGGCCGCCGCTTCCCCGGCGAGGTCAGCTTCGTCGCCGACCAGGCCAACTTCACGCCCGAGAAGATCGAGACGCGGAGCGACCGCATGGGCCAGGTCTACCGCGCCAAGGTGCGCGTCCTGGAGGGGGTCGAGCGCCTCCAGCCGGGCACGGAAGGCAACGTGTACCTCCAGCCATGATCCGGCTGCGCGCCCTCGAGAAGCGCTACGGCAGCCGGCGCGCGCTCGCCGGCATCGATCTCGTGCTCGAGCGGCGCGAGATCGTGGGCGTCGTCGGGCCCGACGGCGCCGGGAAGACGACGCTGCTGCGCGCGCTGGCCGGGCTCCTCGAGGTCGAGGCCCGCGAGGCGACCGTCCTCGGCCACGATCTGCGCGGCGACGTGACGGCGCTCAAGGCGCGCGTCGGCTACGTCCCGCAGGCCTTCAGCCTCCACCGCGACCTGACGGTCGAGGAGAACCTGCGCTTCACGGCGCGCCTCCACCGCCTGCCGGAGGCGGAGTTCCGCGCGCGCGCGGGCGAGCTGCTCGCGCGCACGGGGCTCGCCCCGTTCGCCGACCGGCCTGCGGGCGCGCTCTCGGGGGGCATGAAGCAGAAGCTGGCGGTCGCCAACGCGCTCCTGCCGCGGCCCGCGCTGCTCGTCCTCGACGAGCCGACGGCGGGCGTCGACGTGATGTCGCGCGCCGAGATCTGGGCGCTGCTCGAGCGCGCGCGGGCGCAGGCGCTCGTCCTCATCAGCACGAGCTACCTCGACGAGGCGGCCGCGGCAGACCGGCTGCTCTACCTGGAGCGCGGCCGTCTGGTCGCGGCCGGCACGCCGGCCGAGCTGCGCGCGGCCGTGCCCCTCCGCGTCTACCGGGCCTGGGGCGAGAACGCGCGGGCGATCGCGCGCGCCGCGAAGACGCTGCCCTACGTCGA
>Ga0209056_10002145_pt1 | contig 21455 bp, 13 predicted proteins | sample GraSoiAngelo_114_FD_185876 | JGI IMG/M metagenome (GOLD analysis project Ga0209056, IMG submission 185876) | Grasslands soil microbial communities from the Angelo Coastal Reserve, California, USA - 14_0903_13_40cm (SPAdes) (version 2) | ecosystem: Environmental > Terrestrial > Soil > Grasslands...
GTGATCGTAGTATGACTGCGAGAACAGAATTCCAGCCAGCAGCAGCGACGTGTCGATGGTGGACAGCTCGACCGTCTGAAAGCGCCGGCCGGTGCTCATGTCGAGGAAGTGATAGAAGAAGCCGCGATAGCCGGTCGTGTTGGGTCCGGCCGAGTCCTGGGGCGCGGTCCAGAAGAAGCGCAGCGTAGCCAGCGTGCGGTCGGCGGCCTGGGCGCGGGTGATCCAGCCGCGCTCCACACCGATGGGATACGCGGTCAACGCAAAGCCGACGGCGGCGATGCTCGAGAACGACGGCGTGGGCCAGCGGTCGGGTGTGAGGCCGTTCGATGCCGGCGTCAGGTCCCAGAAGAAGTTGAAGGTGCGGTGTTGCAGGGTGTCGAGGAATGCGATCGTGTCAGGTGCAACGCCCAAGCCCCCGGAGTTGCCGGAACAGCCTCCGAGGGCCAGGGCTAAGACGACGGCGGAGACGCGAGCGCGGTTACCGATCAGAAGCCATACTCGGCGGCAACCTGCAACCGGCGCGCGTCACTGTTCACGCAATGCGCGAGCCCGAAATTAGCGACATCAGTCCGGTCGCCGGTGTTGTAGCAGCCGAGGTTCTGAAAATTAAATGCGTTGAACAGGTCGAGCGTAAACGCCATCGTGGTGCCCGAGACACTCGGGAAGGTCTTACGCAACCGCAAATCCACCTCTCGAAACGCCCATATCTTCGCCGGAATGAGAAACGCGAAGTGGTCGGGCGTGAACCCACCCGGCTCGTACTTGGCCGGGTTGAACCGTCCAGCAACATCCAGTCGCGGCCCGGTCCCCAAGGTGATCAGACCACTGAACTGCACACCGTACGCGTACGGAACATCCGCGACCCAGTTCGCGACCAAGCGACTCTTCTCATCGTTGATTGGGTGCTTCGTGATGAGATACGCCTGCGGGAACGCAAACTCGTCATCCAGCGCGTCGATGCCCTGCATGGATCGCGTGGAGTAGCTATAGCTGATTCCACCGCCCCAACCTATGCCCCCCGTGCGCTGCTGGTACGGCCGGGTTACCTGTATCTGGAGCGCGTCGTACCAGGTCTTCACGCTGTTCGTCGTGAAGACGATGTTATTGAAGCCGTGAAACGGACTACTACCGACGCAGCACGTCCGCGGGTTGTTGTTGTTGAAGTCGAAGTTCGCCCAGTTGAACACCAATCCGTTGACACCACGGACGCCGGCATACGCCACCGAGACCACGTAGCGCCCGAGTTGACGGCGCACGCCCAGACTGAACTGTGTGGATCGTGGCGGCTTCGTGTGATTGCCGATCAGCCATACTTCACCCAGCGCTGCCCCACCGCTGTCGACCGCCGCGCGCAGCACCGATGTGTCGGTGGTCAGGTACGTGTCCTTCCACGGGATCTGGCCGGCACCGGGCGTAGTCGAATCTCGCGGCGCGAAATACACTGAGTAGCGAGGATACGTGAGCTTTTGCGTCTCGTCGATGGAGAGATCGAAGTACGACCGGTCGTAGTAGATGCCAACGCCGCCGAACAACGTCGTGATGTTGTTCTGATCGAGTGCGTAGGAAAAGCCGAGCCGCGGCTGGAATGCGCCCAGGAACCGCTTTCTCTGCGTCCCGTCCGTGAAGTACTCCAACGTGTCGATCGGATGCTGGAGCTGAGAGTTGTACAAGCGAATTGTGTCGCGGACGTTCAGCGGGGTTACGTAATCGTAGTTCAGCATGTGCGACTCGTAATCCCACCGAATCCCGAGGTTGAGCGTGAGCCGAGAGGTCGGGCTCCAATCGTCTTGCGCGTACGCACCCAGCGTCGTGTTGTGCGCGGTGAGGAATGGGTTACCGGCCGCCCACTCCAGTTTGAAGGGGTTCTTGTACGCGTAGGACACATCGCCGGTGCAGTTCGGATTGCAATTGACCAAGTTGCCATAACGGAACGTCGGGAACTGGTTATTACCCTTGTTCACGTCGTAGGTCAGTCGATCCAATGCGACCCCGACCTTGATCACATGCTCCCCACCCGAGCGGAAGCCCGTGTAGGTGAGGTCATCGCGGAACCCTAAGCGCTTCTGCGTGAAGTCCTGATTGGTCTCATAACTCCCCAGGACGGCGAAGCCGTAATCTCGCTGAGGAATCCCGGGGGTCTGCGGGGTCTGCGTCCGGCGGAACCGAGAATACGTCAGCATCGCTTCGTTGAGCCAGGGGCCCGTGACAGACGTGTGCTTGACCGAGCTGAAGTCGACATCCTGCCCATAATGGACGGCCTTGGCGTAGGCCGCGTTCCCGCCGAAGTCTCGGATGTCGTACTCATGACGGAGGCTGCCGCTCCACTCGAGAGTCGACTGCGGCGTCGCGTCGTAAGTGAGCTTGCCAAACAACAACGTCTCTCGGAATGGGGACGTAAAGTTCCCGTTGAAGCTCGTAAACGGGACGGTATCCAACGCGGGGCCGAAACCTGCTGCCGGCGTGATGGCGACCGTCGACGCCCGGTTCTGGTAATTGCCTTCGTAGGAGCCAAAGAAACGGAGCCGGTCGCGGATGAGCGGACCACCGGCGCTCACGCCGACCTGATAGCGGCTATAGTCGGGCTTGGGAGATCCCAAGCTGAAACTGTCCAGGGCGACGAGACTCTTGTTTTGATAATAGGTGAACGCGTTCCCCGTCCACGTATTGCCGCCTGAACGCGTGGTCGCAGTGATGATGGCGCTGGAGGCTCGCTGGTACTCCGCCTTGAAGTTCTGCGTGATGATGCGGTACTCCTGAATTGCACTCCGGGGAAACGGGTTCCCGCGGCTGTTGTCCTGACCGGCGATCCCGGAATTCGGGCCCTCGCCACCGGTCAGGTCGTTCTTGAGACTGGCACCGTCGATGAAGACGTTGACTTCACCGGGCCCTTGGGCTCCAGCCGTGAAGTTCCTCGGTCGGAGGTCGGTCCGATCCGGGCTGACGACTACGCCCGGGGCCAGCGCTGACAGATCGAGGAAGTTCCGACTCGGCGTCGGTAAGTTCTGCACCTGCTGTTGTGAGATATTCGTCGCGACCTCCGAAGTCCGCAGCTCGACGACCGGAGTCCCCCCCTCCACCGTCACCGCCTGGAGTTCGACTGCCCCGGCCTGCAACGTGAAGTCAGCGAGCAACGTGGCGCCGATCTGAACTACAACCCGGCGCCGCTGTGGGGAGTGCCCGATGCTTCGGGCGACGAGGTCGTACATACCGGGCACGAGGCCTGGCAGGATGTAGCCGCCATCCGCGCGAGTAGTGGTTGTTCGCAGCACGCCAGTCCCGACATTCTGCGCCTGGAGATCGGCACCGCTCACTGCGGCGCCGTTTTGATCCTTCACGTAGCCGCGAACGGTGCCGGTTGTGGTTTGTGCGCTGAGTGACACAGGGAAGGCGAGCAGGGTAACGCAGGCGAGCCACAGAAAACGATGACGCGACATGGATCATCTCCCGTGAAATCGAGTGAGTGCCAGTAACTTGCCGGTGGCCCGGGAAACCGCTAGACCTTCGCGCTGTCTCGTTTTGAGCCCTAACTTCAAGGCTCATTCGCGCCCGGAGATTGAGATGTTGCGTATCCTACTGCTGGCACTCTTTCTGGCGACGCCCGTCGCCGCGCAGAATCTCGACTCCCTCCTCACCCGCATGACCCTCGAAGAAAAACTCGGCCAGCTGAATCTCTTGTCGGCGAACGGTCGCGCCTCGCCGCAGCAGATGGAGCTGGTGCGGGCCGGCAAGCTGGGCGGGCTCTTCAACGTCATCGGCGCCGAGAACACGACGCCGGTCCAGCGGATCGCCGTCACGGAGTCACGCCTCAAAATCCCGCTGCTCTTTGGCCTCGACGTGATCCACGGGTATCGGGCCATCTTCCCCATCCCGCTCGCGGAAGCCGGGACATTCGACCCCGGCGCCGCCGAGGCGACGGCGCGCGCGGCGGGCCAGGAAGCCGCCGCCTTCGGGATCAATTGGACCTACGCACCGATGGTGGACATCGCGCGCGATCCGCGTTGGGGCCGCATCGCCGAAGGCTCGGGTGAGGATCCCTATCTCGGCTCGGCTCTAGCGGCGGCGCGGGTGCGTGGATTCCAGCAGTCGATCTTCGCGACGGCAAAGCATTTCGCCGGCTACGGCGCCGCCGAGGCAGGTCGCGACTATAACGAGACCGAAATCTCCCAGCGCACGATGCGCGAGGTGTACCTGCCGCCGTTCAAGGCGGCGGTCGATGCGGGCGTCGCGAGCCTGATGTCGGCGTTCAATGACATCGCCGGCGTCCCCGCCTCCGGCAACGCCTGGCTCACCGACACGGTGCTGCGCCGCGAATGGGGATTCACAGGCTTCGTCGTGAGCGACTGGACGTCGGTCGCGGAGCTGATTCCGCACGGCGTCGCGGGCTCGCAGGCCGAAGCAGGGCGGCGCGCGCTGACGGCCGGGGTGGACATGGACATGCAGAGCAGCATCTATGTCGACTCGCTGGCGGCGCTCGTGAGCAGCAATCGCATTCCGATGGCGGTGGTCGATTCGGCGGTGATGCGCATCCTGCGCGCCAAACTGCGGCTCGGCCTGTTCCGCGATCCCTACCGCGCGCGCACGGCGCCTGCGAACGCCGAGCTGCGCACTCTCGCGCGGCGCGTCGCGGGAGAGTCGATCGTGCTGTTGAAAAATGAACCGGCGGGTAGGGGCGCAGCATGCTGCGCCCCTACGTTACCGCTCGACAAAGCCGGCACGATCGCCGTCATCGGACCCCTCGCCGACAACAAGGAGGAGCCGCTCGGCCCGTGGCACACGCAGGGTCGCGCTGAGGACGTCGTGACTGTACTGCAAGGAATTAGGAGTCGGGCGTCAGGATCGCAGGTGGTCTACGCGCAAGGGGCGGGCATCGAAGACACGTCCAAGGCCGGCTTCGCGGCGGCCGTTGCCGCCGCCCGGCAAGCGAAGGTGGCGATCCTCGTGCTCGGCGAGCGGGGCGACATGAGCGGCGAAGCGGCGAGCCGCTCCTCGCTCGGCCTCCCGGGCGTACAGGAACAGCTGCTTGAGGCGGTCGCAGCGACGGGCACACCCGTCGTGCTCGTACTGATGAACGGCCGGCCGCTGATCCTTGAATGGGCCTCGGATCATGTGCCGGCGATCGTCGAGACGTGGTTCCTGGGCGTCGAGGCAGGGAACGCGACGGCGGATGTGCTGTTCGGCGACGTGAACCCGAGCGGGCGGTTGCCGGTCACGTTCCCGCGCGTGCTCGGCCAGATTCCCCTCTACTACAATCATCGCAACACCGGCCGCCCACCTGACCCGAACAACAAATACACGTCGAAATACATCGACGTGCCGGTGACGCCGCGCTATCCGTTCGGATTCGGGCTGTCGTACACGACATTCGCGTACAGCGATCTCAGGCTCAGCGCTGCGCGTGCACGTGCGAGCGACACGATCACCGCGACCGTGACGGTTACAAATAGCGGCAGCCGGGAGGGCACGGAAGTCGTGCAGCTCTACGTGCGCGATGTGGTTGCCAGTGTGGCGCGCCCGGTCCGGGAGCTGAAAGCGTTCCGGCGCGTCACACTCAAACCGGGCGAGTCGCGCGCCGTCGATCTGCGCGTCGCGCTGCGGGATCTGGCGTTTTATGGCCTCGACATGAAGCCCGTTGTCGAGCCGGGAACGTTCCGCGTCTACGTGGGCTCCAACTCGGCGGAAGGCCTCGACGCGAGCTTTGAATGCATCCCCTGACCGCGTACGGTGTTCGCGGTCGGGAGGTAGATTCTGGGGAACAGAGGGGGTCCCAATGAACTGGCATCCAGCGCACGTTCTACCGTCGGTCACGCTAGCCGCACTGGTTCTCGGATGCAGCCACCGAGCGCCCGCCTCGAACGAAGGCCGAACCGCACCCGAAAAACTCCCCACCGCCTCTCCCGACAGCATGACTAGCGACGAGCTGGCTCGACAGAACGCGAATTCACTCGACCAGTTTCTGGTAGGCCGCTTCCCCGGTGTGATCGTGCGGCGCGTGGGAAACGGTGTCTCCGTGCAGGTTAGAGGAGGCGGCGAGCAGCCGCTTTACATCGTCGACGGCGTACAGGTGCAGGTCGGCACTGACGGCGCGCTATCCTGGCTGCCTCCCGAGGACATCGAGTCCATCCGCGTACTCAAGGATCCCAGCGACCTCGCGCTGTATGGCTCGCGCGGCGGAAGTGGCGTTGTGATCATTAGGACGAAAGGGTCACGCGGACCATGACTCAGAGGCGCGCGTTGAGGTAATACCGTGACCATGTTGCTCGTATTGGGTCTGCTGGTTCAGGGGCCACAACATCCCAATGTTTGCTACGAAGTCTTTGTGCGTTCGTTCTACGACAGCAATGGTGACGGCATCGGCGACCTGCGCGGTCTCACCCAGAAGCTCGATTACATCTCCGGGCTCGGCGCCGATTGCGTCTGGCTAATGCCTGTGGCGGAATCGCCGAGCTATCACGGCTACGACGTCACCGACTACTACAAGATCGAGCCGGACTACGGGACGAACGAGGACTTCAAGGCGTTCGTCGCCGCGGCGCACCAGCATCATATTCGTGTGCTCGTCGATCTCGTCCTGAACCACACCTCGAGCGAGCATCCGTGGTTCCAGGAAGCTCTGAGGGACACGGCGTCGCCCCATCGGCGCTGGTATCGCTGGTCAACGACCGCCGGCAACAACTGGCATAAGTCACCGGTCCGGGACGAGTACTACTTCGGCCTCTTCTGGAGCGGGATGCCGGACTTGAATTACGAGAATCCCGCGGTGCTCGAGGAAATGAAGCACGTCGCCCGTTTCTGGCTGGACTCGATGCATGTCGATGGATTCCGGTTGGACGCGGTGCGACACCTGGTCGAGGTCGGGAATGAGGTCTCCAACACCCCGGGCACGCATCAAATCCTCCGCGACTTCGGCCAATACGTGCGCGGCATCGCGCCGCAGTCATACACCATCGGGGAAGTCTGGGACAACACGGATGTGATCCTCACCTACTATCCCGATCAGCTCGATGCCTATTTCGCGTTCCCGATCTCGGAAGCGCTGATCGAGGCAGTGCGGACGGGGAAGGCGGGAGGGCTTCTCCCCACGGTGCAGCAATTTCAGCGGGCCGAACCGGCGTGGCGCTGGGCCCCGTTCCAGCGCAATCACGATCAGACCCGCACGTTGACGGCGCTCGGCAACGACACTGCCGGCGCACGAATCGCGGCCACGATTCTGCTGACGTTGCCGGGAGTGCCATTCGTGTATTACGGCGAGGAGATCGGGATGACGGGCGACAAGCCGGACGAGCGCCTGCGCACGCCGATGCAGTGGGCTCGAGCGCCGGCCGCGGGGTTCACCAAGGGAAAGCCGTGGGAAGCGCTGGAGCCGGACTCATTTACGGCCAACGTGGCCGTAGAGGATCACGCATCCAGCTCGCTGTTGAAGCTGTACCGTCGGCTGATTCGCCTGCGCGCGAATGACACCGCGCTGCGGGAAGGTCAATTGGAACCGGTCGACACTGGCAATGAGTCGCTGCTCGCGTACCTGCGAAATGACGGCTCCAGCCGAGTCCTGGTCGTGGTGAATCTCGGGAAGGTGCCGGCTACGTTGTCGCTACCCGGACGCTTCACGCTACGCAGCCTGCTTACTCCCGGGAGAAATCGCACGGCGTTACCCAGGCTCGAGCCGCGCACTGCCTACATCTACGAGATGACACGGCGGCCGTAACCTCACCCATGCAACATATCGCCCTTGGCGGGATCGACTATGCGATCCTGATCATCTACTTCGTCTTTGTGCTCGGCATCGGCTGGGCGCTCAGACGCGTCATCCGAAGTAGCGAAGACTTCTTTCTCTCAGGCCGGTCGATCCCCGCGTGGATCGCCGGCCTCGCTTTTATCTCCGCCAACCTGGGCGCGCAGGAAGTCATCGGGATGGCGGCGTCGGGCGCCAAGTACGGCATCATGACCAGCCATTTCTACTGGGTCGGGGCGATGCCCGCGATGGTGTTCGTCGGCCTGTTCATGATGCCGTTCTACTACGGCTCGCGCGCCCGCTCGGTCCCCGAGTACCTGAAGCTGCGCTTCGACGAGAAGACGCGCGGGTTGAACGCGATCACCTTCGCGATCATGACGATCTTTTCCTCGGGCATTTCGATGTACGCACTCGCGAAGCTGTTCGAGCTGGTGCTGGGCTGGAGCTTTCACGGCAGCATCGTGCTGTCGGCCGTCATCGTCCTGATCTATATCTTCCTCGGCGGGCTTACCTCCGCGATCTACAATGAAGTGCTGCAGTTCTTTCTGATCGTGTTGGGATTCCTGCCGCTCGTGTTGCTGGGCCTCAAAGACGTGGGCGGGTGGAACGGGCTCACCGCCAAGCTCGCCACGGTCGCGACGAATGCGGGCTTCGAGCCCGGGGCATGGACGCACTCCTGGAAGTACATGGATTCGCCAAGCCACAACCCGATGGGGATGGAGTGGTTCGGCCTGGTGATGGGCTTGGGCTTCGCACTCTCGTTTGGCTATTGGTGCACGGACTTCCTCGTCGTACAGCGCGCCATGGCCGCCGGCTCGATGACGGCGGCACGCCGGACCCCGCTGATTGCGGCCGTTCCGAAGATGCTGATGCCCATGCTCGTGATTCTGCCGGGGATGCTGGCGATCGGGCTGCACGCCTCACGCGGTGGCTTTCTCCCGATCGGCAGTGACGGCCAACCGAACTACAACCTCGCCATTCCGATGATGCTGGCGCATTACCTGCCGTCCGGACTGCTGGGTCTCGGTCTCACCGCCTTGATGGCGTCGTTCATGTCCGGCATGGCGGGCAACGTCACGGCCTTCAACAGCGTGTGGACGTACGACATCTATCAGACGCATATCCGGCCTGGGCAGACGGACGCGCATTACCTGCGCGTGGGGCACGCGGCCACGGTCTTCGGCATCGTCGCCAGCGTGCTCGCCGCCTACTCCGCCACGCGGTTCAACAACATCCTCGACATGCTGCAGCTGGTATTCTCGTTCGTGAACGGGCCGCTGTTCGCGACGTTCCTGCTGGGGATGTTCTGGCGTCGCACGACCGGCCATGGCGCGTTCTACGGATTGCTGACTGGGACGATTACCGCGGCGCTCCACTACGGGCTCACATTGCCGCGCGGCGCGGTCCCCGGGATCAAGGGTGGGTTCCTGGGAGCGGTCCTGCACGTCTATCCCAGCGAAATGGCGCTGAACTTCTGGACCGCGCTGTTCGCGTGGACCGGCTGCTTCGTGGCGACGTTGCTCATCTCGCTCTTCACCAAGCGAACCAAGACAGACGAGGAGCTGCGCGGGCTGGTCCACTCGCTGACGCCCCGGATTCAGGAAGCGCAGATGCCGTGGTATAAGCGGCCAGTGACACTGGCCGTAGCCATCCTGGTCGTGTCCACCATTCTCAACGTGATCTTCTGGTGAGACTGGACGTGCGATTCCCGATCGGCGGGATGTTCACGATCTTCGGCGCGATCCTGACCGTCTACGGGGTCGTGTCAAATCCCGCGATCTACGGGAAATCGCTGGGGATCAACGTGAATCTGTGGTGGGGGCTGGTCTTGCTGGTGTTCGGGCTCGTGATGCTGGGATTCGCGTACCGCGCTCACCGCGAGTCGAAGCCCAATGTGACGGATTCCACGTCCACACCGTAGGTGCCTGGTTTGGCGGTAACGCCGTTCTCACGCCGCAGCGACAACTGCAGCCTCTCCAGATGCTCCAGCCGCGGCCGATCTGTGGCACCGCCACGCCCGGCGGCTGGTCCTACCCAGTAGTTCCATTCCCCTGGAAAGCCTTCGGGCAGCAAGACCCCGCGGCCGATCGTGAAGCGCCCAAGCGGGATGACTTGCTCACTCCAAGTGCTGTCGACTTGCAGGGCCGCGGTCCAGCTCGTGCCGTCGTCCTCCATCAGCGTGACGTGCAGCGTCTGGCGAGCGCCGAGGCCGCGGAGGCGCAGGCGGAGCTCCCGGGCGTCGTTGATGGTTTCGTGTCGCGCCAACACTCGACTCTTGACCACGAGCGATGCCGTGTAGTCGGGCGAGTCCACCGGCAGCTCGAGGTGAAAGACCGGTTGACCCGTCGCTTGAGAAAGCGCCACACGAAAGAGGCCGCGGCGGCCTGCGTCGCCGATGCGGGTGAACGCGAGGCGCGCTGCGTCGTTGCCGGGGTCGAAGATGCGCAGCGGCGTGGTCTTGGCTACCACGTCGAACCGCCAATCCGTCGGTTTTCCCGTCGTGGGGACGGGGAATGTGGTGATGGAGTCGCCCCGGTAGACCGTGATGACGAACTGATAAAGGCCGTTATGGAGGGCGGTCGAGGGTATCGAGGTTGTGAAGTCGTACCCACCCGCGGGACGCATCAACAATTGTTGATATGAACCGGCGGGGGCTGGGCCCACGAAGAGTTTGGCTGAATCGGGCGAGACTTGGTCAACAATGCGCGCTTTCAGTTCAACATCACGGCCCACAAGGTATTGTGGCTCCTCCAGCGACACCACCGAGCGCGGGACGGTGTCCGTCGGCGGCGCGTGGTACTCCTTGAAGCCGAGATGACCGATCTGGACGGGCAGTGTTGCGACATCGACCGGCCCGGCCTCGCTCAACACGTACACACCCGGGGTGACCGTGAAGGCCCCGCCATTCGCCCGCGTATTTTGCGGATTGCCTGCCGCCACCGGCTGGATGGTGAAGGATGGGCCAATATCCGGGAGCGTGACGGTCATCGGCCAGGCGCGGCTGATCGCGCGGGTCACGATCTTGTCGGCGCGCGGCGGCTCGAACGGATCTCGAATCGGGACGGCATCGGGATAGACCTCGAGCCGCCAGACTCCCAGCCGGACCTTGTCCAGAAAGTAGATGCCGGTTCCTTCGTAGGTCACGGTCGACGAGGAGCCATGCCCGGCGATGCGCTGCAGCGCCGCCGGATCGGGAGGCCTCGCGCTTGTCGAGCTCGTGTAGAGAAACGCGTCGCGCGCGACCAGCTCGCCCAGGTCACCGTCGTACGAGATATGGAAGTCGCCGAAGCGGGTGTTTTGCGGATACGGCCCGTAGTCGTGCATCCGTGGCAGGCGCCGCATCGCCTCGGCGGCGATGATCGCACTCATCGCCTTGCGCGGCGTGTACACCAGGTTCAAGAAGTGCGTCTGCCAGCCGAGGTTCCGCGACGCGGTCGCGAGCATGTCGTAGGCGAACATCGCGGCGAACTGCGTTCCGACCGCTCGAAACGTCCGCGCCATAGCGGGATACATCGTGCCCGTGCGCAGGTCAGGACTGTCGAACTCGTACACGATGCGGGGCAGGGACGCGAGCTCGGGGCGCAGCATGTCGGGGTAAGCATCAGTCCCGCGGAGATAATTGCCCTCCAGCTCGTGACCGGCGTTGAGACCGGTCGGATACCAGCCAAACGTGACCCCCTGCGCCTTCGACCGCCGGATTGCTTCGCCGATCCGAAAGTCCTGACTCACGTTGTAGAAGACGAGCTTCTGGCATCCCGTGCTGCGGACAGCGTCGGTGAGCGCGTTGATGTAGCGGATCGAGCCTGGCAGATCCTCCGGATGATGCCACGGCTCGTTCACGAGCTCGATGAAGATGATCGCAGGCTCGTCCTTCAACGCGATGTGCGTGTACGGGTTCACATGGCGCAGGATCTGCCGCAGATAATTCACCTGCGCGGCGATCGCCCCCGGATCGGTGCCCATGCGGCCTTTGCCGAAGTGCCTGCCGAATCCTGGTGCAGTGGTGTCGTCGAGCGCATCGGGCCAGTTCGAGCTATAGAGCTGAATCGGGCTGAAGAGCATGAAGATGCCGCGCTCTGTGGCGCGAGCGATGAGATAGTCGAGGAGATCCAGGTGATCGTTGGGGATGAGATTGCCCGCGCTGTCTGACGACTCCCAATCGCCCCAGAACGTGAGCCGCAGGCCATCCCATCCCATGCGGGCGAACTGCGCCACGTCCTCATCGATCATGCGTTTGCGATCGGCATGGAGATAGCCGGCCGCGCGATAGTCGGACGCCGTCGTGAGCACGTAGTTCGCGCCGAACAGCGTGACCTCCTTGCGCGTGTCCTGCCACCGTACGATGCCCTGCTTGTCGAGGAACACGCCTTGCGAGAGCGCGAGGATCGTTAGCAAGATCACGGGTGGTACTCGCGCTCCGTGTGTCCGACGAGCTGTGACCGGTAGAAGTACACATCGCGCAGGTTGCCGGCGGCGTAGCGCTCCGCTTCGTCGTTGAAATGCGTCGATCGCGGAGCGCCGCTCTCGCCGCCGGCGGTGATCGCCCGCGCGCGCACGCTGTCGCCGAACTCGACGACGGCCACGAAGCTGTTGCCGCTCGTGCCGTACCACTTCTTGGTGTTGGGGTAGGCCCTGGCGCCGAACGCTGCGAGCGAGCCCCAGACGCTCGCGGTGAACGGCACCGGGATGCTTGGGCCGGCGTCGTCGAAGTGCGGCGCGATGTCGTCGTTGATCCGCTGGAAGCGATTGATCTGCCCCCACGGCGTTCTCCACGTGCCGAAGTCCGCGTTCAGTGCATCCACGGCTTCCGCGAGTGAGCCGAGTAGGTCGGCGGGCGCGGCGCGAGACACTCGCCGCCGGACGCGCTCACCCCAGAAAATCGCGATCGCAGTCGGCACCGATTCCGCTCCCCAGCGGTAGTCCCATCCTCGCAGCACCGCAACAGGTTCGGCGAGCTTCGTCTTGAGCGTGTCCGTCGCCGGCAGCTGATCGTAGGCGGCGATGAGCGGCGGGAGCATCCGCTCGAAGGCAGGGAGGTAACTGTCGAACGCGGCGGCCGTCAGGGAGCTCATCGTCCAGTTCGTTTTGCCTTCGAGCACGCGGAGCGCGTGATAACCGCGCGCGGTCTCTTCGGTGCCGGTTTCGACGTAGCGCGGAAAGCTCTCACGCTTCGGGCTCGAACCTTCGCCTGCCGCAGACCAGGGCCAGTTGTTCGAATTATAGACCCAGCCACTCGCCGGGTTCACGACGTTCGGCGTCTCGTCGAACGACAGCACGCCGCGGTAGGCGGTCCGCCGGTCGCTGCCGTCCACCGGACGGGTCCAGTCGAAGGAGGTATCGCGGCGTGGGATGTAGTTCGAGTGGAAGTAGGCGATGTTGCCCGACGCGTCTGCAAAGACGGTGTTGTTGGAGGAGTTGGTGTGCAGCTCCATGATCCGCCGGAACGCCGCCATGTCGCGCGCCTTGGTGCGCGAGTACGATTGGATCAGCGCATTCACGTGACTGCTCATCAGGCTCACACTGACGAGCCGGTCGCCTTCCTTGCGCACAATCGGCCCATGTTGTGAGTAGAAGACCGTGAACGTCTTTCGTGCCATGCCGGTATCCGTCTTGAACGAAATCGTGATGGTACGGGAGCGGAGCGGCCGAGTCTCCAGAAACTCGTCGATGTTGTCCACGCCGCTCGAGGTGTGCATCCAGCCGGCCGTCGCGTTGAAGCCCTGATAGATGAAGAACTGTCCCCACGTCACCGCGCCGTACGCGTTGAGCCCCTCATCGCTCACCATCTGGAGCTCGGAGCGGAAGTAGAACGATGTGTGCGGATTGATCCACAGCAGCGCGTGGTGATTGGCCGCCAGGCGCGGGGCGATGGCGATGCCGTTCGATCCCGATGGATCGAGCTCGAACTCGTCTGCGTCCCCGTTCCGCGTGCCGGGTCCCGAGCCGTACAACGCCTGCAGGTCGCGGGGGTTGATCCGCTCGATATCGCCGCCGATGCTCCCTTCGGTGAACGACAGCGCCATCCACGGCTCGAAATGCGTGATCACCCGCGGCTTCACCTCGGGGTGCTTATAGAGGAAGTAGTTCAAGCCGTCGGCGAAGGCGTCCATCAATTTTCGCAGCCAGGGAGGACTCGACCGGTACTGCGCGCGCAGCGAGTCGGGATCGATGAACAGCTTCATCCGCAGATCCTGATACATCGCGGACTCCCCTTCCGCCTCGGCAAGCCGGCCCAGTGCATTCAGGTAATTCGTCTCGATGCGATTGAAGTCATCTTCGGCCTGAGCGTACTCCATGCCGAAGACGGCGTCCGCATCGGTCTTACCATAGACATGGGCGATGCCCCAGTCGTCGCGGACGATCGTGACTTTTTGGGCGCGACGCTGCCAGCGGGCGAGATCGCCGCGCCGCTGGGCAGGCGCGGAAGCGGCAAGGCAGAGCGCACTACTGACGAGTAGCAGTATCGATCGCAATGGCGGATCTCGCGGGAAGAATGAGGTGAACGGCGTGAGTCGAGTCTATCAGCACCGGATTGCCGGCGAGCAGATCCAGGTAGGTCCCGGCCGCCATCCCGGTGGTGATCGTGGTGTCGAGGCTAGAGGTCTCGTTGTTGATTGCCACGAAGCCTTTGTCGCCGCGCGAAAACGCGATGGAGTTCGCGCCGTTGTCCCACCAGTGGTTCACGTCGGTGCCCGCGACGACGTGGCGGAAGCTCACCATTTTCAGAATCGACGGATCGCGGTGCTCGCAGACCCATTGGCCTTGACTGGCGGTCTCGAGGCTCGACGCACAGGCGACGGGCGTCGTCCAGCCATTCGCGTCCGAGGGTGGGCCCAGCGAGTTCTCTGAGGGGCAACTGAATACGTAGCTCGAGAGGATCGACGGATAGCCGTAGGGCTGCGCGAGCATCCAGACGTTCGCCATGCGAAACACGGCGCCGTCGCGGTAGCTGATGCCGCACTGGTGCTGCGTGTCGTGGTTCTGGAGGAAGACGACGGCCTTGTTGGAGGGCATGATGCCCCAGGCGGCTTCCGAGAACTGGCTGCCGGGCGGCCCCGTGGGGTTCAGTTGCGAGATGTGCTCGCCGTTGATCCCCCTGAACTTGTTGCCGACGCCGACGAAGGTGAATTCGATGATGTCGGCGGCGCCACCCGAGCTGTAGCCCTCCCCGAAATAGTCTCGTGGCGACAAAGCCTCGCCGCTGCCGCCTGCGACTTCCAGATACACGTAGGGCCGCGGCTTTCCTGCGGCGGTCATCGTGTCGTTGACGATGCGCAGGATCTCGTCGAGGTCCACCTGTTGAATGTGCTTGGCCGCATCGATGCGGAAGCCGGCAACGCCGAGCCGCGCCAGCGCGATCAGATAGCCGGCGATCTTCTGACGGACTGATGGTGACTCGGTCTTGAGATCGGGCAGCGAAAACAGCTCGCAGTCCTGCACGTTCGCGGCGCTCTGGTAGTTGTTCAGCGCGCATGGCGTGTGGAAGTCGCTCGCCGTATACAGGCCGGGGTACTCGTACTTCGTGTACGCCGTTCCATTGCTGCCCGTGCCTGGACTGGGAAAGTTCGTCATGTGGTTGATCACCGCATCGGCGATGATGTCCACGCCCGCGTTCTTGCACCGCGTCACCATGTCGGCGAGCTCGGCGCCTGTCCCGGAACGGCTGCGCGCCAGGCTATAGCTCACGGGCTGATACCGCTCGCTCCAGTCGTAGCTCGGCGTGATGCTGTGCTCCTGTGGCGGGGAGATCTGCACCGCCTTCACACCTGCGGGACCCAGCACGGTTTCACACTCGGCCGCGATATCGACCCAGCGCCATTCGAACAGATGTACGGAGACGTCGCCCGCGAGCATGTGGCCGCTGGGACGGTAGGTCTGCGATAGGGTTGGGCGGGTCGGGGGGGAGCCGCCGCCCCCGCGGGGGGGTGCAGCCGGAGATCTCTCGCAGGCTGCCAACACGCTCGCAAGAATAAGGGCGGCGGTGACGCGACGAACTGTGCAGGTCAACGGACTCTCTCTACCGCCGCACGCTGGCTGTGCTGTTGAAGAGCGGGTTTCTGATCGCGAAGTCGACGACCACTCCCGGGGAGAGAAGCAGCGGCCCGGATCGAGCCCGGGAATCGCCGTCGCCGGCGAACAGTTCCACCATTCCACCGCCGACCATGGCCTGCGGCAGCACGAAGTCGCCGACCATGCCAGGATGAACGATACCCAGGCGGTGGCTGATGTTCGAGCCTACGGCGACAACCTCCATCGGCGCAGTGTAAAGGTTGGTCACGACGATGCGGATCGGGGAGTCGGCGGACGCAGGCCTCACCTGCTGCCGGCGGCGGCCGCAGCCAGAGCCGGCCAGCAGCATCAACCCAAGGGTCAGGAGGCAGAGTCGACGGTGCACGCATCTCTCCCGGACAAGACGCAGCCTCCCTTGGAATCGTGGGGCTTGATTCCAGGGGAGGCTGGTCTCCTGCTGAGAATCAGTAGCCCGTATTCTGCCGCATGTTCGGGTTGGCGATCAGCTCGTTTGACGGAATCGGGTACAGGTTGAAGTGCGCATCGGTTGAAGTCCCGGCCTGGGTGTTCCCCTTCCAGTCCCAAACGTAGGAGCCGCCGGTGAACACGCCGAACCGGATCAGGTCGGTCCGGCGCTTGCCCTCCCACCGGAGCTCACGGCTGCGCTCGGCGAAAACTGAATCCAGCGGAGCCACTGCCCAGGTGCCGAGCCCGGCGCGCGTCCGGATCGCGTTCACATAGTTCAGCGCCGTTCCGGTATTGCCACCCGCAGCGCCACGGGCGGTCGCCTCCGCGTAGATGAGGTACGCCTCGGTGAGACGGAACATCGGGTAGTCGGTATCGGGATGCGTGGGGTTCGACCCCGGCGTGCCGTCAGCCCTCCGATTGTAGAACTTCGGTGCCGCTTTGCCGGAGTACCAGTCACCCACGCTGTTGACGTTCACGCTCTGGCTGTCGTTCCACTGCTCGGCGATCCAGGCCGAGGCCCGCATGTCGCCTGCCGTGTACCGATTGTAGGTCTGCGGCTTGATGCGCAGTCCCCACCAGCAACCGTTGGTGCCGTAGACACGTGTGTCCATCCAGTTGCCGCCGCAGGCGGCGTGGATCAGGAACGTCGTGCCGCCCCACGTCTGCGTGTGTTTGCCGTCCGACGTCACGGGGAAGATCATTTCCTTCGACTGATCGTTGTCGGCGAGGAACACGCGCAGCGTGTGCACCGTGTCCACGTGCGTCGCATTGGTCGGATCGACCGGCGGATTCGGCGTCGCGACGGTGAACGTGACGACCGTATCCAGCGTGTACGCGCCGGAGTTGATCACGTTCTCGGCCGCGGTCAGTGCCAGGTCATAATGCGGCGTGCCGGTGTACACCTCGGCGTTGAGGTAGACATTGGCGAGCACCATCTCGGCGGCCCACTTGTTCGTGCGGCCGTAGGTAGCCGGTCCCGGCGCAGGCAGGTCGGTCCCGGCGATGATGTCGGTCAGCTCGCTCACGATAAAGTCGTAGACCTCCTGCCGGGTGTTCTGCGCCGGCGGCGTGGCCGAGAGCGGCTGCGCGTCAGTCACCAGGGGGATGTCGCCGTAGGCGTCGATCCCGTGCCAGTAGCTGAGGGCACGGAGAAACCGTGCCTCCGCCCGGTACTGGTGGACCATCGACACCAGCGAGGCATCGGTGTGGCCACGCTCGGCGAGCTTCGCGTCGGTGGTCTGACGCAGGAACTCGTTGGCCAGCTGAACCTGGTAGTACACGCGATAGTAGAACGTCTGGATGAAGTAGTTGCTCGGGCCCCAGTTCCAGCGATTGAGATCGGGAACGCCGGGGTCTCCCCAGGCGAGCACCGCTTCATCAGTCGGGACTTCCTGCGAGTACCAGAGGACGCGCATGTACTGGTTGAAGCCTTCGTCGGGCGTCTGGATATCGGTGTTCCCGTTTGGTCCGACCTGGCCGGTGACCGCCAGCCCGGCGTACAGCTTGGCGATGAATGCTGTGTACGACGAGGGGTCGCTGAAAATGTTGGCGTCACTGACCGTACTCTTGGGCTCCACGGCCGTGTCCGTGCAGCCCGCCGCGGCCATGAACAGGAGCGCGGCGACGCCGGCCGCGAGCGTCTTGCAGGTTCTTAGGTTCATAATCGCGCCGCCCCTTCGTGTCGTGGGTGTCATGGTCGTGTCTACCTCACCTGCAGGGTGACGCCCGTTACGAACGTGCGGGCCCGCGGGTAGATGTTGTTGTCGATGCCATTGATGCCGGCAGTCGGATCCACGCCGCTGTAGCCGGTGATCGTGAGCAGGTTCTGCCCCGTGGCGAAGAAGCGGAACGCCTCGCCGCCGAGCTGCGTGTTGAAGCCGAGCGTGACGTTGTCCAGCCGCAGGAATGACGCGTCTTCCACGTAGTAGTCTGAAAGGACGTTCTCCCGCGTAAAGCCGGTCTCGAGCACCGAGCGGTGCATGTTGCGCGGCGAGGCATTGGCGGTAATCGCCTGATAGGTGCCCTGGTTGGACGCCACGTTATTGTACACGTAGTTGCCGAGGTGGGCCCGCAGCGTGAAGCTCAAATCCCAGCCGCCGTAGGTCATGTAGTTCGACAATCCAAGAATCCACTTCGGCATCGGGTCGTGGAAGGCACGGGCGTCGCGGTCGGTGCTGCATCCGGTGGTCGTGCTGTCCCCGGCCGCGTTCTGCTTCAGGGTATAGTAGGTGTTCTCGATCGGCTTGCCGGCATTGTCATGGGCCTGCCGGCAGAGGAAGAAAGAGTTCACCGGCGCACCCGGCTCAAAGATCTGGACCGTGTTGCCCACGCCGCCGGAGATCCCACCCGTCGGGATCCGCGTCGGCGTCAAGGTGTCGGCATACGGATTGATCCGCGTCAGCTCGTTGGTGTTGTGGCTGACGTTGAAGCTCACGTTCCAGCCGAGCCCGCGGTTGGGGCCTTCCGCCACGCGGTAGTTGAGGCCCAGCTCGACGCCGTTGTTCTTCATGCTGCCGATGTTCGTCGTGACGTGGTTCGACAGGTTGCAGGCGCCGCATACCGGCACGTCGAAGATGAGGTCATCCGTGTTCTTGACGTAGTAGTCGAACGAGCCCGTGAGGCGCTGGTTCCAGAGGCCGAAGTCGAGGCCTAAGTTATTCGAACGGGTCGTCTCCCACTTGATGTTGCGGTCAACGGCGCTGGGCCGAATCGTGCACACGAACTGCGATCCGAACTGCGGACACGCGGTCTCGGTGCTGAACGTATAGGTGGACGACCACAGGTAGTTGCCGAAGGCCTGGTTCCCTGTCTTCGCCCACGAGTAGCGTAGCTTGAGGTCCGACAACCAGCTGCGGTTCCCGCTTAGGAACGACTCGTCGGAGAGGCGCCAGGCGAGAGCGACTGATGGAAACGTCGCCCAGGCATTGTCCGGCCCGAACCGCGAGGAGCCATCCCGGCGCAGCGTCACCGCTGCCAGGTAACGGTCGTTGAGGTTGTAATTCGCCCGCCCAAAGAACGAGATCAGCTTGTAGTCCTCGATGAACAGCGTGTTGGTGACCTGAGAGGAATCGGGGACCAGGATGATCCGGTCAATCGACGCTGAGCTGGGCAAGTACGTGGCCTGGAAATAGGGATACTCGCCGTGCTCGGTCTGATACGAGTAGCCCCCCGTCAGGTCGATCGTGCCCGCCGCGATCCGGAGCGGCGCCGCGTAGTTCAGGTACGTCTCGAACACCCCGTTCTGCTGGCCTGGGTTGGAGCGGTTCTGGAATCCGAACTGTGCCGTACCCTTGTACTGGTCGTGGACGTTGTTGGGTCGGAACTGGTCGCGAGAGGCGGCGGTGACGTCGAAGCCGAGATTGACGTTGAGCCGCAGGTTGGAAACCCAGGGCAACTCATACTCGCCGCGGACGTTCCCGGTCGCGCGATACGTCGTTGCCCGGTCCTGCGCCAACGCGGCGATCTCGAGCGGGTTGTCCGCCGAGGTCAGCGTGGCCCCGGGCCAGTTGTAGTAGCCCGTCGCGCTTGTCGAATCGTAGACCGGCTGGGTGGGCCCCATCTGCGCCGCGTTCGAGAGAACGCCGCCCGGCGTGAACACGTCGTGCTGTCGAGAAGCGCGAACATTGCTGCGCAGCCTGAGGCGATCGTCGAACAGGTGCTGCTCGTAGTTCGCGCCGAGGGTCGCGCGCTGGAGCGTCGTGCCCAGGAGGATGCCGTCCTGGTCGAGATACCCCAGCGACAGCCGCCAGTTGCTAGTTTCGGTAGCGTTCGACAGGGAAAGATTGTGCTCTTGGCCGTGTCCCGTGCGGATCACCTGGCCGAACCAGTCGGTCGTGGTGTTCCCGAGCTGCGACAGTTGGCCGGACGTGCCGTGCTGTTGGACGGCGGCGCGGAAGTCTGTCGCGTTGAGCATGTCGGGGAGGCGGTCCACCGAGGAGGCGGACATGTTGCCGGTGTACTCGACATGCAGCCCGCTCTGTCCCCGCTTGGTCGTGATGAGCACCACACCGTTCGCGGCGTTCGATCCGTAAATCGCGGACGCGGAAGCGTCCCGCAGCACGGTGATATTCTCGATGTCGGCGGGATTGATCGAATTGAGCGGGTCGCGGCCCACCGTGAGCCCGCCGCCGGCGCCGGTGCCCATCGGCATCCCGTCGATCACATAAAGCGGATCGCTGGCCGCGCTGACGGATGTGGTGCCGCGGATCCGGATAGACGTGCCGCCGCCAGGCTCGTTGGTGTTCTCAATCACCTGGACGCCGGGCGCTTTGCTGCCGATGAGCTGTGCTGGGCTGATGATGCGGCCCGTGTTGAACTGCGAATCGCTTACCGATGACACGGCGCCGGTGACGGCGCCAAGACGCTGCTCGCCGTAACCCGTCACCACGATTGCGGAGAGGTTGAGGGCCTGCGCGTCGAGCGCGAGATCGACGCTGACTGTATCGCCGCCCGTGACCATGACCGGTTGGTTCACCGCCGTGTAACCGATCAGGCGCGCGTGCACGAGATCGCTGCCGGCCGGTACACCGGTGATCGTGTAGCGGCCGTCGGGCTGCGTCCGCGCGCTGCGGTTGCCGACGCTGACGAGGACCCCGGCAATCGGTTGTTGCGTGCTGTTGTCGGTGATGCGTCCGCGAATGGTTCCGGTGGGTTGCTGGGCGACGAGTGGTGCGGTCCAGGACAGTGCCAGGAGCGCGCACGTCAAATAGTGAATACGGCGCATACGACCTCGCAGGCTGTGACGGTGACAACTTGATCGGGAGTCCAAAAGGCAGCCCGGTAGAGAGGGTGTCAAGGATTAGAGGAAGGAGTAAGTTCCGGCATGCGCTACGATGATTTGCGAAAGCGGCTCGTGCATGCAGTGCTGACCGCCCCCGGGGAGACCCCCGAAGCGTTACGCCGCGCCGTGCTGGAACATGCTCGTGGGGCGCATGATGGCGTGCCACCGGCATTCACCAGGTACGTGGAGAAAGTGGCAAATCACGCGTACAGAGTGACGGACGAGGACATTGCGGCCTTGCGGAACGCCGGTCAGTCCGACGACAGCCTGTTCGAGATCACCGTTGCGGCGGCGGTCGGGGCCGCGCTGCACCGTCTCGAGCGGGGGATGGCCGCCCTGCGCGGCGAGGAGTCGGACTGATGCGCGTCCGCGCGATCGAGCATCGTCATCGGCTGCCGCAGAAGCTCAAGCTGGGGCTGATCCGGCTGATCAGTGGCCGCCGCGTCCCGGACGTCGTGAAGACCCTGA
>Ga0209056_10002146_pt1 | contig 21453 bp, 16 predicted proteins | sample GraSoiAngelo_114_FD_185876 | JGI IMG/M metagenome (GOLD analysis project Ga0209056, IMG submission 185876) | Grasslands soil microbial communities from the Angelo Coastal Reserve, California, USA - 14_0903_13_40cm (SPAdes) (version 2) | ecosystem: Environmental > Terrestrial > Soil > Grasslands...
TTTTAACTAAATGGCGCGAAGAGCGGGAAGAGAAAGAAGTAGTGGTGACGGCTGATGACATGATGCACATCATCTCGAAGGTCACCGGCGTTCCTCTTCAGCGCATGGAGCAGGAGGAAACGCAAAAACTTCTCATGATGGAGGCCGAGATGAAACAGCGGGTGATCGGCCAGGACGAAGCGGTCACTGCCATCAGCAAAGCCTTGCGCCGCTCGCGCGCGGACTTGAAAGATCCAAAGCGCCCCATCGGTTCCTTTGTCTTTCTCGGTCCGACCGGCGTCGGTAAAACCTATCTCGCCCGAACACTTGCCGAGTTCATGTTCGGCGATCCCGACGCATTGATTCAGATCGACATGTCGGAGTACATGGAAAAATTCACTGCGTCGCGCCTCATCGGTTCGCCTCCTGGTTACGTGGGCTACGAAGAAGGCGGACAACTTTCCGAAGCCGTGCGCCGCCGCCCGTACTCGGTGGTGCTCTTTGACGAGATCGAAAAGGCGCACCCGGACGTGATGCATTTGCTTTTGCAAATACTGGAAGACGGCAAGATCACCGACTCGTTAGGGCGCAAGATCGATTTCCGAAATACGATCATCATCATGACTTCGAACGTTGGGGCCGAGTTGTTGAAAAAGCAGACGGTGATGGGTTTTGGCGCGCCGACGGAAGGTCACGATTACGTGTCGATGCGCGACAAGATTCTCGATGAGACCAAGCGCGTCTTTAAACCTGAGTTCCTCAACCGGCTCGATGAAATCATCGTCTTTCATTCACTCGGCAAACCGGAGTTGCTGCGCATTGTCGATCTGGAAGTGGACAAAGTGCTCACGCGCATCAAAGCGAAAGATGTCCACATCGAGCTAAAGCAAAGCGCGAAAGAATTCCTCATCGAAAAAGGATATGATCCACAGTATGGCGCACGCCCAATGCGGCGTGCGGTGGAGCGCTTTCTCGAAGACCCGCTGGCAGAAGAGCTACTCCGCGGCAACGTTAAACCCGGCGACAAAGTCGAAGTTGTCGCCGTCGATGGGAAGCTGTCGTTCCAAGTGCCCGAATCGCAACCGCAAAGCAGTGCCCCTGCACCGACGAGCTAAAGCGCATTACGAACTCATGCACGCGGGTGTGCGTCGGCGTATGCTTTTTTTAGTCGTTCCACTGTGACGTGCGTGTATATTTGTGTCGTGGAAAGGCTGGCGTGGCCAAGTAACGCCTGAACACTGCGCAAGTCGGCCCCGCGATCGAGCATGTGCGTGGCGAAACTGTGCCGCAGTTTGTGCGGGCTGATTGAAATGGGAATTGATGTATGCCGGACGTAGCGTTTCAACACGAGCCAAATCGAGCGCGCGGACATGCGCTTGCGCGCCTTGTTGATGAAGAGCGGGCCTGCGTGCACGTTGGCCGCCGCCCGATATTTTTGGATCGCCTCCAGCGCAGGCAAGCCCACCGGGCAGACGCGTTCCTTGCGGCCTTTGCCAAATACGCGCACAGACTCCGTGTAGGGATCCACGTCGGCGACGTCGAGTCTGGCTAGTTCGCTCAGTCGCAAACCGCTGCTGTAAAACAGTTCCATGATTGCGACATCGCGCAGCGGCATCCACGACGGCGCGGCGCGGCTCTTCGTCTCGCGTGTGGGGGCCGAAAGAAGTTCATCTACCTGCTGGCGCGTGAGGACCAGCGGCAATTTCTTTTCCAACTTTGGCAATTGCACTTCGCGCACCGGATTACGCCGGAGCCGTTTTCGAGCTGCGAGAAACTGATAAAAGGTGCGCAACGCGGAGAATTGCAGTCGCACGTACGAACGCGCTTGCCCGCGTTTCATCAGCGCAAAGAGATAATCGCGACAATCGTCGGCTGTGCATTTTCTCCACGGTGTTTTGTTCTCTGCGCGAAAAGCGGTTAGCGACTGGCGATATGCTTTCACTGTGCGCGGCGAGGCATTTCGCTCATTGGCAAGATAGCGCAGGAATTCTTCCACCAAAGGATCGAATTTGTTCGAAGTGCTCGGGCCGCTTGTCATGTGAAACGTGATTCGTTACACCGTTACATCGTTACATCGTTACAACGGATCGATTCAACGATTTAACGCTTCAACGCTTTGACGGGGCGAAGCCTTCATTCCGGTTTCTCAACCGTATAACGCAGCTCCGTCGGGCTTGGTTTCCCTCGGATCTGACTTCTGAAAATCGGCGGCGGATTGGTCGAAATTAATTCGTAGCCCTTCAAAACGAACTCGGGATAAACCGAGTTGCTCGCCGGCTCATAGACTTTCTCGCCGCTGAAATAGCCGTAGAGTTTGTATTCGTAATTATTGTCGCTGCCAAATTCAAGGCGTTCGCGATCGGGTGCCAGTTTCTCTTTCTCATTTAGCATCACCAACTCAGCGGTGCTCCATGGTTGCCCCGGCCGCCGGACGTAGCCCCAGAATTTGAAGTCGGGTTTGTAGTAACGCCGGCCAATGTAATAATCCCCGGGTTGCTCCGCGGCGATGTGTTGCGCCATCTCGATTCTTGCCTGCTGAATCCCCTGCGGGACTGTTTGGCAGCCGCCAAAAAACAGTGCGCACAGCAACAGATTAATTCCCAGCAAAAACTCGGTGCCGTGTCTCATCCTTTCGACGGACATCTTTTATGCAGCTTTGCGCCGGGCGCAATGGCAACGTCCGTGTTAATAAAGTTGGAAATCGAATTTGACATGCGCGATCAATTGCGTTCCTGCTGCCGGTCCGCTAAAGTTTCGGACACCATGATCGAAGTGGAAGTGCGCGCGCGCGGCTTGCGGGACATCGGAAAAGACCTGGTCGCTGGACGGTCCCGATAACTGATCACAGATAACAAGGGAATGATGGTTCGATTCTTCAACGCTTTGGGCGCGCCGTTGCTCTCGTTCTTCCAATATTTGGGCGATCTCGTGCTGCTGGCTGCTGACACCTTTCGTTCCATTTTCACACACAGACTCCGCTGGAAATTATTTCTAAATCAAGTTGTTGAAATTGGATTGCTTTCGCAGCTCGTCGTTATAATTACCGGCGCATTCACCGGCGCGGTCTTCGCGGCACAAACATTTTTCCAATTTAACAAACTGGGAATGGGCTCCGCCGTGGGCGCGGTAGTTTCGGCGGCGATGTCGGCTGAGATCGGCACAATGAAAGTGACGGAGCAAATCGATGCACTTCGCGCCCTGGCAGTTTATCCCGTTGATTACCTGGTGGTGCCGCGCGCTCTTGCCATGATGGTATCGATGCCGCTGTTGGTGGCCGAGTGCATCGCCGTCGGCATCGCCTCTGGCTATCTCGTAGCGATTTTCATGCTCGACATTAATGGCACTTACTACATGGCGAACATGGTGCGGTGGACGCGCAGTCGTGACATCATCATGGGTCTGTCAAAAGCATTCTGCTTCGGAATACTCATCGTGTTCATCAGTTGCCACAAAGGCCTGACCACACGCGAAGGCGCGGTGGGCGTCGGCCGCGCCACAACTGAAGCCGTCGTGAACGCGTCGTTGGCGGTTCTGATTTGCAATTTTTTCCTTACCATGATGTTCAACATCATCTACCCGGCGGGCTATCAATGAGTGCAGTGATGGAGTTTTTAGAGTAATTGAAAGTGGAAAGTGGTGAGTTGAAAGTTCGTGTGTTGCCATGATCGAAGCACTGCCGTCTCCAAAGCCGTCTACCAAACCGCATCCGGTTCCGGGTAATTCGCCGCCTATGATCAAGGTGCATTCATTGACAAAAAAAATCGGGCAACAGGAGATTTTGTGCGGGGTCGATCTTGAGGTGCGAATGGGTGAAACTCTTGCCATCATCGGGCGGAGCGGCGGCGGCAAGAGCGTTTTGCTTAAACATCTCGTCGGATTGATGGAACCGGATGGGGGAGAAATTTGGATCCAGGGCCAAAACATTATCGGGATGAACGAGCGCCAGCTCGGGGCAATTCGCCAAAAGGTTGGAATTCTGTTCCAGGGCGGCGCGCTTTTCGATTCGATGACGGTGGAAAACAACATTGCATTTCCCCTGCGCGAAGCCGGCGAGCGCGATCCGAAAGTGTTGCATTCCAAAGTCTCGGAGATGCTTGAGGTGATGGAAATGGAGGGAGAAGAGGACAAGATGCCGGAGAGTTTGAGCGGTGGAATGAAAAAAAGAGTAGGCCTCGCACGCGCCATCATTCGTCGCCCTTCGTGCGTTTTGTACGATGAGCCGACGGCAGGGCTTGATCCTGTTGTGGCGGACAGCATCAATCGATTGATCCGGCGGCTGCAGCAACGTTTTGGAATGACCAGCGTCGTGGTTACGCACGACATGAAAAGCGCGTTCGATGTGGCTGACCGGATCGCGTACTTGCACGAAGGGCGCATTTATTTTCACGGCACTGCCAGTGAGCTTCAGCAATCGGCCGATCCACTCATTCAGGATTTCCTGCTTGGCCGATCCGACGGCAGGGGCGATTGACTCAATCATGCTCGGCTGGTTGCGGCGAGCCGCCGCTACCTTGCGAAAATCAGCAGCAAGACGACAATTAGTGTCTCAAAATGAACCGGCACGAGCGAGGCTTGGAATTTAAAGTTGGTATTTTTGTTTTTGTGGGTTTGGCGATGTTAGGCGCGCTGCTGGTGCAATTCGGCAGGCTGGGAGAGGGTTTCAAGACCTATTACCCCCTGACAGTTCGCTTCAGCAATGCGAGTGGACTTTTGAAAGGCTCCGATGTCCTGCTCGCCGGCGCGAGAATTGGAAAAGTTGCGGGTGGTCCGCGGCTGGTTCGCGAAGGCGGTGGCGTGGCTGTGCCGCTGAAAATTTATGATTACGTCAAGGTTCCTGAGGGGACCAAATTCACGGTTGGAAGCTCCGGACTGCTGGGCGATCGATTTGTTGTCGTAACGCCGCCGCCCGGACAACCGAAAGCGTATCTGCCGGCGAATGCGTATATCGATGGAACGCGTGAGACCGGTATCGATGATCTCACGCAAGAAGGCGGCGCACTGGTAAGCGACCTCCGGGGGACCGTGCAAAAGCTGAATCAAGAGACTCTTTCGTCGGAGAACATGCAAAATCTGAAATCGAGCATGGAACATTTAAACCAGGCTACCAGTGCGCTGGCAGAATCATCGAAGAAATTGGACGGCGTTATCGAGCAGGCGGACTCGACGATGGCATCGGCAAAAAAAGCAGCCGACAGTTTGCAGAACGCGATTGGTGACACGCGCAAGGTGTTGCGCAGCGCCACACAAGGCAAAGGCTTGGTGGCGACACTCCTGAACAATCAGGAATTGGCCAACGATCTGCATGCGCTGATCAGCAATCTGCGCGCACATGGCGTCCTGTTTTACCGCGATACGGCTGCAACCACTCAGGCGAAAGCGCCAGAGCAAACCAAGCCGAGCCGCCCAACTCGCGGCCGCTGAGCTCTTGGGTGGCAACTCACATCGCACCCAGCCGCTCGCGCACCTCTTCTTCGCTCAGACCACCGATGCGAATCACTTTGTCACGTGACCTCTGACCGTGTTCCAGCGCGATTGCGCGCTGCGGGATTTTCAATTGGCCGGCCAGAAAACAACGCAGCGCAGCGTTCGCTTTTCCTTCCACTGCCGGCGCGCGCAGCTTGATCTTGATCGCGTTTCCATGCTGGCCGACCACCATGTCGCTTTTCGCGTTCGGAACGATGTGAAACCGTAGAATGCCCATTGATTAATCTAGGTGATGAAAGGCAAAGACCTCAAAATAGCGGAGGACAAACAAAAGCGCTCGCCGCGGCGAGCGCACTCCAAGACGTTGCTGCGATTTTGACACGCATGGCTATCGCTTGCGTTTTGGCGTGCGGCGGTGCTCTGCCGCTTTGGGACGCAGATGATCGCGATGCATCAATTGGCGGCCGTGTTTCCTTGTCAATGAGCTAGCGCAGACCAACTGCCCGACGCACGCGCTGCATGACTTGATTGGCAATTTCGTTTGCGCGCTTTGCGCCATGGGCGAGGACATCGTCGATGTAGGATTTGTCCCTCAGAATTTCTTCCCGGCGTTTGCGCATCGGCGCAAAATATTCCCACAGTTTTTCGAAAAGCTGATTCTTGAATTCGCTGTAGCCGGCGCCGCCTTTCAAAAATCGTTCGCGCATGTCGGCGATCTCATCCGTGGACGCCACCAGCGAGTATAGCTTGAAGATTGTTGATTTGTCCGGGTCTTTCGGCGCCTCCACTGGCGTAGAATCGGTGACGATGCTCATCACGCGTTTTCGTGTCTCCTTTTCGTCGCCGAAAATGTCGATGTTGTTGCCGTAGCTTTTGCTCATTTTCTGGCCATCAATGCCGGGCACGGTTTCGGTCGTGGGCTGAATACGCGCTTCCGGCAACTTGAATATCTCGCCAAACGTTTCGTTCATCTTCACCGCAAGATCGCGCGTGATTTCGATGTGCTGTTTCTGGTCTTTGCCGACCGGCACGACATCGCTGTCGTAAATCAAAATGTCGGCTGCCATAAGGATCGGGTAACTGAACAGTCCAACCGTCGCGCTCACACCGCGGGCCAGCTTGTCCTTGTACGAATGGGCGCGCTCCAACAAACCCATCGGCGCTACTGTCGATAAAATCCACGCGAGTTCGGTCACCTGCGGCACATCTGAATGCCGAAAAAGGGTCGCGCGCTCCGGATCGAGTCCGCATGCGAGGAAATCGAGCGCGACACGCCGGCTGTTCGCGCGCAGCGCTTGTGGATCGCGCAAACTGGTCAGCGCATGGTAGTCGGCGATGAAATAAAGCGCTTCGCCCTCGGTTTGCAGCGCGACGGCCGGCTGCATCATACCAAAGTAATTGCCGATGTGCAGAGCACCGCTGGGTTGGATGCCGGACAAAATGCGCATCGGACTTACTAAATGACGAATGCCGAATGTCGAATGCCGAATGCCGCATCGGGTTGAATCTTGAACACGTTTGGAACCTTCGGCAGACTGGCGCACAGTGGAAACATCGACGAAATCGCCCTGATTGTTGCCATTAGTCTGCGCGTTGCTCGTGCGCTCGGAGGTAACACTTTCGTTACCAAAGTTTGGTTGACACCGGAAGGTGAGGGGAAGAGTGAGATAAGGCGCCGAAAGCATTTTGAGCATGAAAATAGATCGTGCGTCTGATCTTAGTCGGAACGTGCCGTTCCGATTGGTTGCGCGTTGGTTAACGACGGGATCGCTCTGTCTGTTATGTTGCGCTGGATTAACGGAAGCCGCTCCCGCCAGCACAGTTTGCCCCTGCGCCGCGGTCGCCACGGCCAAATGCCTTCCCGCTTGGAACCAAACCACGACTCCGGCCGGATCGAATTCATTTTATGCTGCTGCGGCGTTCGCGCGGAATGATGTGTGGGCGGCTGGTTCGCGTTACGATGGAATCGATGATCGGCCGCTGGCCGAACACTTCGACGGTTCCCGGTGGGCGATCGTCACGGTTCCAACCCCTGGAGCCGGTGCTGCGTATTTGCGCGCTGTAGGCGGAGTGTCGGGCACGGACGTGTGGGCGGCGGGCTATCAGACAACGCAATCGGGAGCGCAGCAAAGTTTGATCGAGCATTACGATGGCGTTGCCTGGACCATCATTCCAAGTGCGAACCCTGCGTCTCTTGCCGTGTATCTTTCTTCGATCGTGGCGCCGGCGGCGAACGATGTCTGGGCGGCCGGTCATTACCTCGATAACACCGGCGTTTATCGGACGCTGGCAGAACGGTGGGACGGAGTTTCGTGGACAATCGTGACGACCCCGAACGTCGGTAACGGCGATAATGCGGTGAATGGCCTTGCTACAACCGCGGCGAACAACGTGTGGGCGGTCGGTTATTCATCGAGCGCTCCGGGCGGTAGCACCACCAGTTTGATCCTGCACTTCGACGGGACGATTTGGAGTGTTGTCCCAACCCCAAGTCTCGGCCTAACGAGTTCGCTCAGCTCGGTGGTCGCATTGCTGGACGGGACGGTTTGGGCGGCTGGGTTTTATTATGACGGAACACAGACGCGCACACTGCTGTTGCGTTGGGACGGCTCCAGCTTCATTGCGGTGCCGGGTGAAGATTATCCGAATGAAGGCAATGTGCTCAACGGAATTGCCGTGTCGGCTTCGGGCGACATTTGGGCGGCGGGCTATCATTATCCCAGCGGCACCAGTGATTATCAGGGCCTCATTGAGCATTACGACGGCCAGCAATGGAGTCGTGTCTCGAGGGTGCAGGGGACATCCTACACTTATCTGGCCGGAATCACCGCTCAACCAGGCGGCGCAGGTTGGGCCGTCGGCAACACTCTCACGACGACAATCGCCGAATCAGTGTGCGAAATTCAGGTCGCTGATGTTGGATTCACTCCATCGAGCACGTCCGCTAATCAGGGCGATAGCGTGGGCTGGAGTATCACCGGCAGCGGCACGCACCAACTGGTGGACGGCTCCGGAATGCAACTTTTCGATTCCGGATCGCGGCCTACAGGCGGGTCATTTCAAGTCACCTTGAATGCGGCCGCTACGTATTCGGTTGTCGATCTTGCCACGAACGCCAGTTCATCCGTCGGTGTGCCGGTGAAGTTGCCGGCAAGTGGCAGGACGGGTATGCCATTCACGGTGACATGGAGTGCCGCTGCGCCCGCACAAAGCTTCGTTTTCGACGTTCAGGTGCGCACACCTTCAGATACTGGGTTTCACAACTGGCAAGTTGGGCAAACCAATGTCGCCGCAACGTATGTTCCGTCCGCGCCGGGTTCGTACTCATTCCGAGCACGACTCCGCAACTCGGCGAACGGCGCATTTTCAAGATGGTCGCCGCCGCGCGCGGTGACCGTCACGAACCTGTAGCAAAAGAAATCGCCCGGCGAATGTGCCCTGATTCAGTCGCACGATTTGTTTGTTTCTGCTCGCAATTTTTCGCGGAGCCCGTAGATAAAACTCGCGATGGCGAGCAAAAGTTCCCAGCCTGTTTCAGTCGTTACCGGCGGCGCGGGTTTTCTCGGATCGCATCTGGTGGACCGGCTTCTGGCGGAAGGGCATCGCGTCATTGCCATCGATAACTTAATCACCGGCAACACCGCGAACATTGGACATCTCGCCGGCAACGAGAAGTTCCAATTCGTCAAACACAACGTCTCGAATTTCATTTTTCTGCCCGAAGAAAAGATCGACTACGTTTTTCACTTCGCATCGCCGGCCAGTCCGATTGATTATCTGGAACTCCCGATCCCCACTCTCAAGGTGGGCGCGCTCGGCACGCACAACACCCTCGGATTGGCCAAGGACAAAAAAGCTTCGTTCATTCTGGCATCGACCTCCGAGGTGTACGGCGATCCGCTCGAGCATCCGCAAAAAGAAGATTACTGGGGCAACGTCAACCCGATCGGGCCGCGCGGTGTTTACGATGAAGCGAAGCGTTTCGCCGAGGCGATCACCATGGCGTATCATCGCTATCATCGCGTGGACACCAAAATTGTGCGCATCTTCAACACATATGGTCCACGGATGCGGCTGCGCGACGGGCGTGTGGCGCCGGCGTTTATCGGGCAGACCCTGAGTGGGCAGCCGTTGAGCGTTTTTGGCGACGGCTCGCAGACTCGCTCATTCTGTTACGTCTCCGATTTGATCGATGGGATTTTCAGACTCGCGATGAGCGACTTTCACGAGCCCGTCAACCTGGGTAATCCACGCGAGATGACTATCAAAGAGCTCGCCGACGAAATTATTCGCATCACAGGGACGAAATCGGCAATCGAATACAAACCGTTGCCGGTGGACGATCCAAAGGTGCGCCAGCCGGATATCTCCCGCGCAAAAGAAATCCTGGGCTGGGAGCCGCGAGTCGGATTCGAGGAGGGGATCAAAAAGACGATCGAATATTTTAGGGAGTCGTTGGCTGCGCCACGGTAATTCGTTTAAAAAGTTACAACAGCTACATAGGATGCCCGTTGTAAACGATGTAACGATTGTAACCCAATTGCTGCGCCGCTTGCGCAAAATTTTACTGGCGTTTGTGGGGATTTGGTTGTGAATTCTGGTATGAGCAGGCGCGCACTCTTCCTCGCGCTGGGCTTATTTGGCTTATGCTTTCCAGTCGCGGCGCAGCAAGCGAGTCGGCCGGGGGCAGCAGGAGGTCGCACGATCAAACAAATGCACTCTGCCGGTTTGTTCGACGCTTTCGAGCTGAACTTTTATCGGCCAAAAATTTTCAGCGCCGCAAATAGTTCTCTTCTGTTTCACAAAGGACCGGTTCGAGCGTGGTCGGACGGCGGCCAGCTGGTGAGCGAGAACGCATTGGCCAACATCGGCATGGCGTCGCTTGATGTCTTTCCCGCTGCGTATTTGGGCCCGAATACTATCGAGGCAGCGCCAGCACGAAGAGCAAGCGCTGCCTCTGATTCTCGGTCGGAGAATTTCGGAACGGATGGAAAGGATTTGTCCGGGATGATGGTGTCGTCGCCCGATCAGTTTTATTATGGCGGCGAAGTAGGCATTCTATACGGGCGATGGACCGGCAAAGGCGGAGGCGACCTTATGCAGAGCTATATTCTGGGCACAGTCGGCAATGACAAATTCCAAATCACAGTGGGCACCGAATATGATGAGTCGAGTGGACGCACAGTGCGCTTCCGCTCATTCAATGGCCAAAGGTGAGCCATTGAGAAATCCCAAATCTCAAGCTCCAGCTCCGAAGTGCCATTTCGTTGATCGACCCTTGCCGAGGGTCGCTGCGCTTCATTTCAAGCGCGACCCAGAATTGCAACTGGCGTTTAGCGCCAAAGGCGCTCTCTCAATCTGAGCCTGTGGCATCGCCCCAGGAATTTGATGATCCATAGAACGCAGCGCCGAAAGCGCGAGTCAGGTGGTTCTCAAACCCAGACATACGGCTCGTCGAAATCAACGCCGTGCCTGCGTTGTGACGCGGACAACCTTGTCTGCGCCGGCAGTTACAGGCACGATTACCCGCCTCACGCGAGGGCGGCCTGGAGGACACCCTTCCTTTTTTAATGCGGAAGTGAATCGCGCTTTCAGCGCTGGCGTTTTTCTTATTTCACGAATCCCTGGGGCGATGTCCCAGGTTCGCCGCAGTGAATCCGTCCTGTGACGGACTTCGAGGTGACACCGCGCCTTCGGCGCTACTTACACGTCTTTCGTCATTCTCCGATCATCCGTGTCATCTGCCTGCCGCGCCGGAGTCCCGCGACTGCGGGACGAAGGCGAGTGGTCGGCCTCTTCCTCAATGTTCCTGCCACTGGTTCGCTGAAGATTTAGCTGTTGAAATCTGGTTTGTATTAGAGAATTGGCATTGGGAATTTTAACGATGGCTGTACCGACGCGTCTCATTAGCCTCAATATCGGGTCGCAGACGATTGGTCTGGCGGAATTTCGGACGCAGGCCAAAGGCGGCCTCGTGCTGGCGAACTATCGGCTGCGCGAAATTCCCCCTGAGCCGGCCAGCGAGGAGGCGCGCAACTCGCAAATCACCGTTGCCGTTCGCGAAATGATGAACGAGCTGCACATCAAACACGGCCATGTCAACTATTCGATTCCGGCGCAATCGGCCTTCGTACGCTTCGTGAAGGTGCCCGTAATGGACACGGAAAAGATCGAACGCATCATCGGCTTTGAGGCGCGGCAAAATGTGCCATTCCCGATCGATGAAGTGGTTTGGGATTACCAGCTGGTTGGTGGCGGAGCCGGCGAGAACATCGAAGTCGTCATTGTCGCGGTGAAGTCCGACTATCTCGAAGCCATTAATGCCGCGGTCGAGGAGACAGGATTGCACGCGAGCAAAATCGGCCTCGCTCCGACGGGTCTCTACAACGCTTTCAAATATAACTATAGCGACGTCCCTGGTTGCTCTTTGCTGGTGGATATCGGCGCACGCACGACCAACGTTCTTTTTATCGAACCCGGAAAAGTTTTTTCTCGTAGCGTTCCCATTGGCGGCAGCTCCATCACCGCCGCGATCGCCAGGGAATTTCGCGAATCGTTCGCGGAGGCTGAATTGCGCAAGAGCCGCGACGCTTTCGTCAGTTTGGCCGGCGCGCATACCGAGCCGGCGGACACGGATTCAGCCCGCGCCTCAAAAATCGTGCGCGCCACCATGACGCGGCTGCATGCGGAACTGATGCGTTCCATCACGCATTACCGCGCGCAACAACAGGGAAGCCAGCCGGACCGCATTTTCCTTAGCGGTGGAAGCGCCGGCATGCGGTACATGCGCGAGTTTTTCAACGAAAAATTCCAGCTGCCGATCGAGTTTTTTAATCCGCTCCAAAACGTGGCCGTGTTGGATTCCGCGCGGGCGCAGGAGGTGGCGCATTCGGCGCATTTGCTTGGGGAATTAGTGGGTCTGGCGTTGCGCAGCGTGACCGTTTGTCCGCTGGAGCTAAATTTGCTCCCGGCCAGCGTCGTTCGCAGACAGAACCTGGAAAAACGCCGGCCATTCTTCATCGCGGCTGCGGCATGCGTCATCCTCGCGTTGCTGGGCTGGTCGGCTTACTACACGCGGGCGGCCCAGGTCGCGCAGCAAACTGCGCAGCTAATGGGGCAGAAGAACGACACCATGCATGTGGCGGAAGCGCAGCTGGACAAAGTTAAAAAGCAAATCACCGCGTTGGACAACACCGCCACTCCGCTCATCGCGGCAGTCAACGATCGCAATTTCTGGCCGGAAATTCTTGAGGAGTTAAACACCCGCCTGCCCGAGGCGGACATCTGGATCACTGAACTTGCCGCGACTTCCGGAGGGAAACTGCTCGGGGCGCCGGAAAAACGCGCGGGTGAAACTGCGCCTACCCCTGCGCCAACGCCTGCCGGACCGAAGACGAAGACCGCGGCCGCCGGGCCTGTGATCGACGGCATCATAGTGCGCGGCCTGTACCTCTATAATCCAAAACAACAGGAGATCGTCGTCGATTACCTTCGCAACCTGGCGCAGTCGCCGCTTTTTGTCGTTGACATAAAGAAACCCGAAGGCGTGATCAAATCCAATAACGTCCCGAACGACACCGAATGGGCGTTCCCGTACGAGCTTCAGCTCCCGCTGCGCAAACCGGTGAAACTGCCATGAAGCGATTGAACCACGGATTGCACGGATAACACTGATGATACAATGATTCATGAAGAGCTGAGCGGCGAAGTCATCGGTGCTGCGATGGCAGTGCTTAACGAGTTAAAACCGGGACTCGACGAGAAGCTTTACGAACGAGCGCTGATTATTGAACTGAAGCAACGCGGACACACCATTTCAGTACAAAGCTCATTTCCGGTTTTTTATCGTGGCGAATTAATCGGCAACCTCATTCCTGATCTGATCGTGGATAATGCGGTGATCGTTGATCCGAAAGTAGTCGCGGCCTTTACGGATACGCATGTTGCCCAGATGATCGGATATCTAAATATCGCGCAGCTGGATTTGGCGATTCTCATTAATTTCAAGAATGCGCGGTTGGAATGGAAGCGAGTGTTACGCGCGCAACAAACCGAGAAAAACGATCAGCCTGATCTTCATGTCTAACTCTTCTCATGCGTGATATCCGTGTAATCCGTAGTCAATTCCCATGAAATGGTTTCAACAAAATCGTGAGCTCGGCACGCTGCTGGTTGGTTTTGGAATTGGCGTATTGCTCGCTGCGGCTCTGCTTTTCTGGAGATGGAGCGCGTGGAGCGGTGCGAGACAAGCGTTCGACCGGGCGGCAGCGGAACGGACCCGGCTGGCGCATCTCGATCCGTTTCCGAACGACGCCAACCATCGCAAATTGCAGGGTTACCTCAAGAGCTACACCGCCGGGCTGGACAAATTCAAAGAGCAACTGAAAACCGAGGTCGCCGCCGCGCCCCCGCTTGCGCCCAATGAATTTCAGTCGCGTTTGCGCCAGGCGACCGTTGCCGCGCTGGATCGCGCGCGCGTGAACAACGTGAAATTGCCGGACAGATTTCAGCTCGGCTTCGATGAATTCGCCCGAGTAATGCCAGGCACGGCCGTGGCGCCATTGCTCGGGCAGGAGCTTTCTCAAATCCAGATGCTCATTAGCATCTTGCTCGATGCCAAGGTGGACGCCGTGACCGCGTTTCGCCGCTATCCTTTGCCGGAAGAACACCCGGCTTCAGCGAAGCCGACTCCGACGCCGCCTTCAGCGTCTGGCCGAAAGGCACCGGCCGCGCGCGCCCTGGCGAAACCGAGCGCCACGCCGGCATTGATCGAGCGCAACGTGGTCGATGTCAGCTTCAAGGCCGCGCCCGGCACGGCGCGGAGAGTTCTGAATGAAATCGTAAGTTCCAGCGGGCAATTTTTCATCATCCGCACACTTTACGTGCACAACGAAAAGGACAAAGGCCCGCCCCGCGAGAGAGCCGCAAGACCGCCGCCGCCGCCGCAAAGTGCGCAGGCGACTCCAGCCCAGGAAGGCGCACCCGGTGCACTGAACTTCATCGTCGGCACCGAGCACATCGAAGTCTCCGCCACCATCGAAATGTTAAGATTTACGTTTTAACCACGAATTACGCGGATAACACGGATGTCCTGTCGGATGTCATGTCGAGCGAAGTCGAGACATCTCTAATTTCAATTCTGAGCTATGCCGCGCGATTACAATTTTTGGGTTTACATCATAACGAACCGCAGCCATTCGGTTCTTTACATCGGTGTAACTAATCGATTATCACGGCGAACTTGGGAGCATCGAGAGCAAGTTAAATCAGGATTCGCTTCCAAATAGCAGTGCTGGAAACTCCTCTGTTACGAGCACTATCGCAACGTTCGCGACGCGATCGCTCGTGAATCGCAGTTGAAGAAGTGATCGCGAGCGTAGAAAATTAGCCTCGTGAATCGATTGAACCCAAATTGGAACGATCTTGGCGCTGATGTGTTGCAAGACAGATAAAATCGAGAGATTTGGTGTGCTCACTGCCCGTTCGCTCAGCCTTCGGCCTGCCCGCCTATGTCGCAGCTCCCCAAGCCGCTCCATTCTCGACCCTGCGGAGTTTACCCTGAGCGAAGCCGAAGGGCTCGAAATGACAGAATTTGCGGTTGGAATGGAAGCGAGTGTTACGCCTGCAACAAACCGAGGAGGGCGATCAGCCCGATCTTCAGGCTTAACTCTTCCCAATCCGTGTAATCCGTGGTTCTCTTCTTCTGAACATGGCGAAGGTGTTCGACTGGGTTAAGGCGAATTACGATCGCGCGGTGCTGATCGGCGCAGGGGTGTTCCTTTTCATTTGCGCCATCGCCATCTGGTGGAGCGCCATCGGGTTCGGCAACCGCCTCGTCGCGCAGCAGTCGCCTCGGGCGAAAGCTGCGTCACCGCCTGCTGTCGCAGTCGAGCTCGATCAGGCCGCGGAGCAACTCCAGCATCCGGCACAATGGAAATCCAGCAGCCGCTCCGGGCTGTTCGTCCCGGAAAAACATTTCATCGGCGCGGACGGCCTGCCGGCCACGCTGAAAAACACCCAGGTGCATCCGCCCGTACCTAACGAGTGGTTCGAAAAATACGGGTTGCCTATCGAAGATGCCGACGCGCTCGATCAGGACCCGGACAATGACGGGTTCACCAATCTCGACGAATGGCAGGCCGGCGCCGATCCGACGGACAAGAATTCACACCCGGATTACACCACCAAACTGCATTTGGTGTCCGCCACCGAGGAGCCGTTCGCTTACATATTTGCTTCGCGCATCGGAGACACATTCGGCATCAACACCATCGACCTGAGCGAGCCGACGCAATTTCTGAAGGTCGGCGACGTCATCCGCGGCACCGATTTCAAGATCGTCGAGTTCATCCCAAAACGCGAACGCAACCAATACGGCATCAACGAGGACGTATCGGAGCTAGTGCTGGAACACCAGGCTACACACGCGCAGGTCACGTTGGTGAAGGGAAAAGTCGCCACCTCGCCGCAATCCGTGGTCACCTTCGTTTATACCTGGGGCGGCCGCCAGGAATTCGAAGTGCGCAAAGACCAGGAATTTTCCCTGAAACCCGAAGAAGAGATCAAATACAAGCTGGTCGATGTGCAGCCGGACAAGGCCGTGATCGTCAACACGCAAAAACCCGATGCGCCCATCGAGATCGGCTTCGCCGCCCCGTAAAGGGGAGAACCACGGATTGCACGGATATCGCGGATAGGAAGGAAAAGCAGGTTTGCCCGCGAATCACGCGAATTAGCGCGAATGATTTTCTCTTCCTGAGATTTTTCGCGTGCATTCGCGCCTGCCTCGCTGTAGCGCGCGGAGGCGGGTGATTCGCGGGCGTCACACCTCGTCACGTGCTCGCGAATACTTTCGGAGTTCGTCATTCGGATTTCGTCATTGTGTGAACATCCGTGTCATCCCTGCCCGCAGTGCTACGCACAGCGTTGCAGGCGTTATCCGTGGTTGTCTGCTCTGGTGTCAATTCGTGTTTATTCGTGTCCATTCGTGGTTAACCCGAAAAAACTTGAAAAATTTTCCTTGAAGTCCGTGGAAGAGATCAAGTAAAAGCGCGGGAATGTGCAGCAAGACAAAGCCGATCGAGATCGACTTTGCCGCGCCGCCGTAAGGAGTTGCTTATGAAAAAAATTCCCAATACCTTCGCCGTAGCGGTGGTCTGTGACCACCGATCTCTGCTCGGTTCCTGTAGAGGCAGCCGTGTCGGCTGCAATGGATGGTTGAATGCAGGCGGCACGCCTGCCACTACAATTGCCGCGGTGGCGCGTGCGCTCCCCGGATTGCTCGCGGGCGCGTGCCTGTTGCTCCTTTCCGCTACCAGCTTTGCGCAAACTCCGGAGAGCGTGGCGGAGCGGGAAGTGGTGCGGCGGCAGGCCGGCATCTCGCAGGGCGAAGCCGCCCTTGCCCGGGGCAAGACCGCCATGAAAGCCAGAAATTACACCCTCGCGCATGAGGAATTCAAAACCGCGGTGGCATATCTGCCCGATGCGGTCGTCTCCGGGAAAGCGCACGACCAGGCCGTGGACGGTTTTTGCAAGAGCGGCGTTGTGTTGGCCGAAGCGCGCATTGCGCAGGGCGATTACGCCGGAGCCGAAGCGATCCTGGGCGAGATCCTGAGCGACCGGTACGACCCGCATTGCCGCAAAGCGCAGGAACTCTACGCGCACCTGCATCAGCCGGGTTACTTCAACAAAACGATGAGCGCGGACTTCATCAACAAAGTCGAGCAGGTGAAACAACTGCTTGCCGAAGCCGACGGTTTTTATCAGTCCGGCCGGTACGATCTTGCCATGAAACGATACGACCAGGTGCTGGCGATCGATCCGTACAACACCGCGGCGCGCAAAGGCCAGGAAAAAATCGATAACACCAAATATCAGTACGGCGAGCAAGGGTACGACGAGACGCGCGCCCGGCAGATGTGGAAAGTGGAGGAAGCCTGGCAACAACCTGTCAGGAAATATGGTGTCGTAGGTCCGGTCGCTGGAGCTCCGGGGCGAGGCGAATTGCGCGGGACCGCGCAGATGACTAACAAGCTGAACACGATCATCATTCCCCACATTGAATTTCGCGATACGAGTATTCGTGAAGCGATCGATTTTCTCCGGGAACAGGCGGCGGAGAACGATCCGCAAGGGAACGGCGTGAACATTGTGCTGCGGCTTGTTCCTCTCGGACAGGTTGCGGCGCCGTCGATACCAGGCGCACCACCCGAAGGCTCGGCTACACCGGGAGCTGGTGCGCCTCCCGGAGGCTCACCCCCAGCAGGCGCACCGGCCCGCGGACGTCCTGGTGCAGCGCCGGCCGCCGCGCCCGCAGCGGGCCCGGCAGGCGCCCGCATCACTGTGACGCTCGACAACATTCCCCTTGGCGAAGCACTGCGGTACGTCGCCAATCAAGCCGGATTGAAAGTCAAAGTAGAACCGTATGCCGTTGCGGTTATCCCGCTCACCGAGCAAAGCAACGATCTGGTCACAAAGCGCTATCATGTGCCGCCGGAATTCTTCGGCGGCCCGCTCGATGTCGGTTACTACATAGGAAGTAGTGTGACCGGTGGTGGTGGGCAGGGCGCTAACATAACGACCGGAGCTAGAGAGGCGCCGCCGGTCGCTGAGAACGTCATTGAGAAGGAGGCGGTGAGTTTTCAGACCGCTTCTGGAACGGGCACGGGCGCCGGTGCGGCAAGCCAGGCAAACCTGTTGCAAGGCACTGCCAGCACTCGCCAGACTTTGCTGAACGATCGCCAACTCGTCGGCCGCGCCGACGCGATAACGATGTTAAAGAGCATGGGCGTTAGTTTTCCGCCCGGCGCGAGTGCAACCTTCTGGGCGCACAGCGGGACGCTGATCGTTCGCAATACGCAGGATAACCTGGACATGGTGGATGCGTTAGTTGACCAGGCGAATTCGTCAGCACCCAAGCAAGTCGAGATCGAATCGAAGTTTGTTGAGATCAACCAAAACAATCTCAAGGAACTTGGTTTCGATTGGTTACTTGGCCCGTTCAGCTTAAACGGCAAGGTTTTCGGCTCAGGTGGAACAGCCGGAAACGGAGTACCAACGAATGCGGCGAATTTTCCGTTCGTTGATCCGGCGACCGGAGTTCCGATCGGACAAAATCCTGTCACTGCCGGCAACCAAAGCGGCAATTTTGCAATCAGTGCCAACGCGCTCGATGCGCTTTTGATGCCAGGTCTTGGGCAAGTCGCCGGTGCCGCCCCGGGAATATTTGGATTGGCCGGCGTTTTCACCAATCCACAATTTCAGGTTGTGATTCGCGCGCTGAATCAGAAAAAAGGCATCGATCTCCTTTCCGCGCCTAGCGTGACCACTAAGAGCGGACAGCGCGCCATCATTGAAGTCATCAGAGAACTGCGTTATCCCAGGACCTATACAGCGCCTCAAGTTCCATCGATCAGCAGCACCACCGGAACGACAGCCGCAGTGGTTCCAGTTGTTGTGACTCCAACCACGCCGCAGGATTGGGAAACGCGCAACACCGGTGTCACTCTGGAAGTCGAACCGGTAGTAGGCGGGGATTCGACCACCATCGATCTCAACCTCATTCCGCAGGTGGTCGAGTTTGAGGGTTTCATCAATTACGGGAGCCCGATCAACGCAGTGGGTGTGAATACTGTTGCCGGAATATCAATTTCTACGCCTGTCCAGCTCACGCCGAACGTGATCAACCAGCCGGTGTTCAGCACGCGCAAAGTCACTACGAGCGTGAGTGTGTGGGACGGGCAAACGGTGGTGATTGGCGGGTTGATGCGCGAGGACGTGCAGAGAACCGAGGATCGGGTCCCCATCCTGGGGGACATCCCGCTGGTCGGCCGCGCCTTTCGCACCAACACGGAACAGCACACTAAAAAGAACCTGGTCATCTTCGTGACCGCGCGCATCGTCACCCCCGCAGGTCTGCCGCTAGCTGAGGAAGAAGAAGGCGTGCTCCCGCCGGAGCTGCCGGAAGTGCCCGCCTACAAAAAGTGAGACACGAATTACACGAATTCACACAAATCAAAAAGAGAGGACCGCGGATGACACGGATTACACGGATAGATCTGTAGCCGGCATCGGTGATGCCGGTTTATAAAATCTGCCCACGGAACACACGAACAAACGAAAAGGTCTGGTGATTTTTGCGTTCGGAATCCCGAAAAGGGTCCGCAAACTTCTCAGCAATTTTCTCCCTGAGTTCTCTGTCAAGGAACAGCTTTAAGGTTTATTCACAACCACTTTGGCTGCCGGCTTATCCATTTCGAGCTGGGCGTTGGCTTTTTGGATTTGCGCAGTGTTCTCTTTAAGCTGGGCTGTCAGCGTCTCTATTTGTTGCTGTTGCTGCGAGACAGTTGCTCGCAAGTTTTGAAGTTTCAGATTAAGCATGGCTTGCTTGGCGGCGTCGGGAATGGCTTGGGGCTGGATGCCTTTGGGAGAAGATTGACCGGGATTTCCGCCGGCAGCAACGGGCACTGTGCCCAACCTTCCATCGGGATCGACGAGCACAATTTGGGCAATCCCGCCCGAATCATCAACGTTCGAACCATAGATGTTGCCGATATAGCAGACGCCATCTTCTTCGCCAAAGCGACTGTGCACACCGTTGTGGTGGCCGATGATGATGTTGTTATTGGCGGTAGTGATCCCAGACCCGGCCAGTCTGCCTATGGCCACGTGGTTGCTGGTGTTCACGCTGTTCTGGAGCGCCAGATTGCCGATGGCTGTGTTGTTGTCTCCGTTGGTGTTGCTTGCGAGGGCAAGAGTACCTACGGCCACGTTATTAACTCCAATGGTGTTGGCCGTGAGCGCTTCCCAACCGATGGCTGTATTGGAGCCGCCGGTGGTATTATTCATCAGCGCAAACGCGCCAGTGGCAGTGTTGGATGAACCGCTGCCGTTAAAAACGAGCGCGTCAGTTCCAACAGCGGTATTCTGTGTGCCGCTGGTGTTGAGCAACAACGCTGCCGCGCCGACCGCGGTATTGGAATCCGCGGTATTCAGCAACAGCGCTCCAGCGCCGACACCGGTGTTGAAGCTGCCGGTGCTATCCGCAAAGAGCGCAAGCCAACCGAGCGCTGTATTTCCAGCTCCGGTGGTGAGAGAGTTAAGCGCGTCGCATCCTTCCGCTGTTGTGAAATTGGGATAACACCCATCCGGCGGTGGATTGACCGCCCGCGCTCCTGGTAAAACCGTAAAGCAGGCTAACACCGGTAGGATGGCCAGTAATATCGCACTTCGATTTTTCATTTTTTTGGTTCGTTTCATTTTTTCAGCTTTCCGTGAACTCTCGCTCAAGGAAAAGCTTTGGTTTTGTTCACAATGATTTTTGCCGCTGGCTTATTCATTTCGAGTTGGGCATTCACTTTCTGGATTTGCTCGATCTGTTCTTTAATCTGGGCGGCGAGCATCTCTATTTGGTCCTGCTGCTGCGAGATGGTTGCCTCCAGGTTCTGAAGTTCGAGCTTAAGTATGGTTTGCCTGGCGGCGTCGGGAATCGCTTGGGGCTGGAGGCCTTCGGGAGAAGAATTACCCCCACATGCGTCGGCAGGACAAGGCACTGTGCCCAACCTTCCATCGGGATCGACGAACACCATACGGGCAACCCCGCCGAAGTTGTCCACGTTCGCACCATAGATGTTGCCGATATAGCAGACGTGATCTTCCTGGCCAAAGCGACTGTGCACACCAGAATGGTGGCCGATGATGATGTTGTCATCGACGATGGTAATTCCAGACCCGGCCATTGTGCCTACGATAACGTGTCTGTTCGGGGCTATAGAGTTCTCGAGCGCCAGACTACCGATGCTTGTATTGTTGAATCCGCTGGTGTTGCTTGAGAGGGAAAGAGTACCCAGGGCCACGTTCTCGAGCCCATCGATGTTGGCCATGAGCGCTTCCCAACCGATAGCCGTATTGGAGCCGCCAGTGAGATTGTTCATGAGCGCAGAGTAACCGGTCGCAGTATTGCCGTCGCCGCTGACGTCCCCGCTGCCGTTAAAGACGAGCGCATCAGTTCCAACAGCAGTGTTCTGTGAGCCCCTGGTGTTGAGCAACAAG
>Ga0209056_10002147_pt1 | contig 21452 bp, 19 predicted proteins | sample GraSoiAngelo_114_FD_185876 | JGI IMG/M metagenome (GOLD analysis project Ga0209056, IMG submission 185876) | Grasslands soil microbial communities from the Angelo Coastal Reserve, California, USA - 14_0903_13_40cm (SPAdes) (version 2) | ecosystem: Environmental > Terrestrial > Soil > Grasslands...
ATCCTTTAACGAATTGAGGACCCTTTCCAGCACTGTCGAAGCCCAACGGCGTTCGTAAATCCGCTCTGCCGTAAGGGGATCTGCTGGCTCGATGTCCATCCCATTATCGGCGCGCAGTTCGTCCAACGGAATGAGCCGCTCCCCTTTTCCGCGTTTGATCGCCGTCGCGCGGCGCCGTTCGTCGGCCAAAAAGTGCTTCAGCGCTGAGAGCAAATAAGAACGCAATCGCCCCTTCTCTTTGCGCACAGTGTGCAGATCCCGGCGTTCCAACAAGAGTGCAAAAAAACCTTGCGTGAGATCCTGCGCATCCTCGGGGCTGATACCCTGTCGGCGCACAAACCCATAGAGCGGCCTCCAGTAAGTCCGGCAAAGCTTCTCCAGCGCTTGTTGTGCCGCTGGCGAATCACCTTGCGCCTCCAGCACCGTGGTCCAATGCGTGGTGGCAAATGCGACGCCGCCAGATTGGCCGGCAGATGCCGGGCCAATCGCGGTCAAATCGCGAACACTTTCGGAGTCCTCAGCAGGGGGCACACCGCGATTAAATCAAAAAAGTCGCGCGAAAATCAAGCCTGCTTTCGGGCACACACCACTCCCAACTGCGGGAGGTCGGTCATTTTTCGTCGCCTCAAGTTATACGAGAGCGACATCGCTCGACCTGTAGGAAAGGCGGTATAATACCGCCTTTCCTATTACGGTCCGCAAGACACATTACCTACCACCATGTAGGTGGCGGCTGGATGTCCGTTGTCGCGCTGGCCTTTAACAAAGGTGTGATCCACCAAAAGAGTTGAGCGCTCCAGGTTTTGAGTGTCTGGCGTGTCGCCGGTGAAGGTCCTTCCGTTGACGGCACCAAGCAGATCGCCCGTGGCCGGGCTGCCAACCGCCGATTTCGGAACGATCAGCGTAATCGTTCCATCCGCGTTGAAGCTGCTTCCCGGCAAGGGTCCGATCGGAGTTTCCGTTGGAACGCCAATAACGAGACCAACAACTTGGGTAAAGATAGTCCCATACTCAAAGCTGGGTATCCCGTTACTATCGGTCCGCATGCCGACGTAGAACTGCTCGGCTGTCGGATCGTATGATTGCGCCGCGTACGAGTTCCAGACGATTCGCCACCGGCTGCTGGAAGGCACGCTCGCAAGACTCGTAACTTTTATCTTGAACATGAGATTGTTCGTCCCGGGCGGCTCGCCGACAGCAACAGAGTCGATAGCGAGCGAGGCAGGTGCTAGTCCTTGGAGCTGCTGTTCTGGATGGCCTGGCGGCGTTTTTTGAACAATCAAACCAGTGCAGGTATCGCCGAGGAAGGGCGCGGCAATTTCGTTATTTCCGCATGAGGTCCCAACGCTGTTTACTGCCAGTACCTTGTAGTAATACGTAACGTTGGGATCAGTGGCAGTAACATCGTCGTATGTTGTCTGACGGCCGGAAGCAGTTGTTAGCAGCGTTTCAGCGCCGCTGGCTGTGCCTCTCATGATCCGATAGCTGCTGATGTTGGCGTTGCCAGTGTCGGCCTCGGACCAGGCAAGGTGAACAACCGAGTTGACACGCCGCACTGTTACGGAAGGCATGCCAGGTGCTGACTTGGCATTTTGGGAATGCGGCGGATCGAAGCTGGCAATAAGCCGGCGCCCGCTCGATTGACGCGCGATCACGCCTCGAGCCGTGTAGGCGTTGCCGTTCGCTGTCGCGGCCGCCTGGACACAGGCGCCGTCGGTGCATCCATCCACGTAGCCGACCTGCACGCGTCCCTGCTTGTCCACGGTCATGTCAAAGAAGTCGAGCAGATTGCGGCAGATATCGGCGCCGCCGTGATTCCAGATGCAACCGCGCTGCATCGGATCGTTCGGTGTCACGTCGGTTGTAGTCCAATGCAGGCCGCCATCGAACGTATTTGCGACATAGAGATGCCAGATACCACTGAAGCTGTTTGCTGAACCGTCGCCTGATGTCGTTGAGCCGAAGAACGCGACTGCTGCGCGGTCGGCATCGGCTGCTACTGCCGCAGGGAAAGTAATATTCTTCAGACCGTAAACCGCGCCTACGTCGTAGATATTCTGCCACGTCTGGCCACGGTCGGTGGATGTCGCCACGACTGCATTGGAACCACCCGTAGCTGTGCCCGCTACGGTGCTGCTGGACATTGCGAAATAGACTTTGCCGTTGTTGTCCACTCCTACCGCTGGGTCTTGAAGATTTGCATTTGCCCGCGTCTGAGTGCTTGCGTTTTGCACAGGACGCACGCTCCACGTTAAGCCGTTATCTTCCGATACCACAACGGCGCCAGTGCCACCGCAGTTGTTGTTGGGAAGATAAACTGTGCCGTCTGGCGCAACCTTAACGTGCCCATGCAACCCGCCACACTGCGATGTATAGGTTGGTACCGGCGGGCCGTAGGTCGCGCCTCCGTCATCACTACGGAGGCAAAACGCGGTGACCAAATCCTGCGAACAATAATAAACCGCGTTTGCATACGACTCGTGAGGCGGAGCAGGCGCGTGATACGGCCCGCCCCCGATCGTCTCATGGTCAACACCAGAGCCGAGCGGTCCAGAACTCGGTGACCAGCCGGCATAGCTGGGGTTCCCCAACGCGTCGAGACCATCTGTATCTGTGAACGAAACCTTGCACGTCGGCGTAAGAAGTGTGAGTTCTCCTGCAAACACACGGCCAGTCTGACGATCCGTGAAGCCGATTGGATCGGAATCAACGAACTGCGATGTCGGCGCTGGACTGTTGTACCACGTCGCGCTTTGGCCGTTTGTCGGGCAGCTATCGTCGAACTTAATGAACAGTGTTTGAAGATCCGACTGAAAGTTCGTTACGCCGGTCGCTGAATTTGGTGAATTCCAATTGACCCCGATGGAAGGTTCGCCTGCATCGTGGCCCATGTATTCCACCGTGTACAACGTAGGCCCCTGGCTGCTGTCGGTAACCTGCACCAATGTCCCGGGCGCCTCGAAATTCTGAAAGCCGATTTTTGGCCCCTTATCCAGTGGCGCCGAGGGAGGTAACGAAGATCCTGCTGATGTCGATACTGGAGTGGCGCTTCCGGAATACTGGAACGCCATAGCGGAGCTAAAATAGACCACGTGGACCGAAAACTGCCCGGTGCCGATAGTTGGATCGCTAGGATCAAGATCAACAACTTCAGGCGGCGTTCCGCCGTGGGCGGATTCTCCGACCAGCGTCCCGGTGTTATCGCCTTTGTGAACATAGAGGTCGTAGTCGCTCAGGCCAGAAGGATCGGCGTCACTGATAACGATTCGCGCCTTGAGCCCGGACCAGTTAGTCGGCGTTCCGGACAAAGTCAGCGTGTAGGTATCGCAGTTTACGCCTTCGACGCAGGTGCTTTCGTCCAGCGAACCGCCGCCAACCGCCGTCCCGACCCAACTCAGCGCTGGGCCACCGGGATTGAGTGTTCCCGAAGCGGGCATCGCCGAACGCACACCGGTTGTGAAGAGCCCGAATACAACCAGGAAAATCCCTGTGATAAAAAAAAGCGCGCCGATAGTGGCGCGCGCCGTCATTGAAGGAAAGGAAATCTTTTTCATAGGCAGAACCTCATAAATTCTGCCCTAAGATTCGTGAAAATGAGTGATCGCGGTCGCCCCGTTAGGCCGAGTTTTTTTGGAATGCGCTACAGCCGCTTAAGGGCTTTTTGGGCGAGGCTCTTCGACTTCTCGAGCTTGGTCGCTTCGTCATCGGTTCCGCCGATGCCGACCGAGATAAAGGCGTCGCCTTTTAAAACATAAAGTATTCCGCCGAATCGATTGCTGACCCAGTAGGCGTCATCTCCGAGACCAGCGATTTTTTTTGGCGCGGGGCCCTTGTCGTTTTCTGCAGTTTCCGTTTCCGCTTTTTCGCGGCGCTCCGTGTCGGTTGCGTAAGGACCGAACTTTTCTTTCCAGAAATCTCTTGGATTGCGTGCACCGTGTTGGTGCGGGTCTAGCTGTATGAGTGCCAGACTTATGGATTTACTGAATTCCGCTGCTGTGTAGAGGCATTGTGAGATCCGGAAGGTTCCATCTACATGCTCGCTGCTCTTCATCTCATTCACGGGCGATTTCTGAACCGATTCGACATCCTTTTTGGAGAGAAGGCTACATGCGTCGCGGGGGACGGGCGCATGGCGGCGTTGCCTGCACCCGCTGAGCGTCAACAAAACAGATATGCACAGACCGACGAACAGAAGAGAGCGCACAGAAGAGCTTCGCGTAGCGCAAACGCTCGGACAACACGTCGGCGGATGATTTGCCGCTACGGGAACATAGACTTGCAGTCTGTGCGCCCAGTGGGCTTGTAGCCTGCCGAAGCAACAACAGCGGCGAGCATCTCTGCTGGACGCACAGGACACAGCCCTATGTTCCAATTTGGCCATTTTCCGGAATGCTCGCTACGTTGCTTCGTTAATTGACGAATGTTAGCGTCGCCCGCTTACGATGACTCAGAATTACAAAGAAACACTGAATTTGCCGCGCACGGAATTTCCTATGAAGGCGAACCTTCCCGCGCGCGAGCCGGAGCTGCTTCGGGTTTGGGAGGAGACGCGCCTTTACCAGCAGGTCCAGAAGGCGAGGGAAGGTCAAGAGCTGTTTGTTTTGCATGATGGCCCGCCGTTCGCGAACGGCGATGTGCACATGGGCACCGCGCTCAACAAAATTCTCAAAGACTTCGTGGTGAAATCGCAGACGATGCTGGGCAAACGCGCGCCGTTCGTTCCCGGCTGGGATTGTCACGGGCTGCCAATCGAATACAAGGTGGTCAAGGAATCGCGCGCTCTTTCGCCGCTGGAGGTCCGCCAAAAATCCGAGGCGTTCGCGCGAAAATTCATCAACATCCAGCGCGAGCAGTTCAAACGACTAGGCGTCTTTGGCGACTGGGAAAATCCATATCTGACGATGGATCCCAAATACGAAGCCGAAATCCTCCGCGCGTTCGCGGTTTTCGTCGAGGAAGGATTAGTTTATCAGGCGCAAAAGCCGGTCTTTTGGAGCACCGGCGCGCAGACCGCGCTTGCTGAAGCCGAAGTCGAATATCAGGAGCGCGATGACACAGCCGTTTACGTGAAATTTCCGATCGTTGGTAGGGCGCGACCGCCGGGCGCTCCGGATGGAACAAGCATCGCCATTTGGACAACCACGCCATGGACATTGCCGGCTAATCTCGCCATCGCGGTTGATCCCAAAGAAACGTACGTTGTCCAGGAATTTAAGGTAGGGCATGCCTCCGGCTTGCCAGAGGACGAATCCGCTGTGACGCCCTCGCTCTCTGCTCGCAACCGAGACGGTCGCGCTACTTTATTGCTCGCCCAAAAGCGTCTGCCTCATTTTTGCGCGGCCACAGGATTCGATCCGGTCGGCGAACCGCTGGCATCGTTTACCGGAGCAAAACTCGAGAACATCAAAGCGCGCCATCCATTTCTCGATCGGGAAGTGACAATCTTCACGGCCGATTTCGTGACCATGGATACGGGGACTGGCGCTGTGCATATTGCGCCCGGGCATGGTGCGGACGATTACGCATTGGGGAGGCAACACAATCTTCCGATCCTGTCGCCGGTAGATGATCATGGTCGTTTTACTGACGAAGCTGGCCTGCCGAATCTCACCGGCAAATATGTCTTCGAGGCGAATCGCAACATTGTGGAGTTGCTGCGCGACCGCGGAGTGCTGCTCGGCGAAGAGACTTTCCATCATTCTTATCCTTATTGTTGGCGCTCCAAAACACCGATCATCTTTCGCAATGTCGAGCAATTCTTCATTCGGATCGATGACCTTCGCGCCAAAGCGCTCGGTGCCATTCACCACGAAGTGAAATGGATTCCAGCGTGGGGCGAGAACCGCATCGCGGGAACTGTCGAATCGCGGCCCGACTGGGTGATTTCCCGCCAGCGCAGCTGGGGTGTGCCGTTGCCGGTTTTCTATTCGAACGATGGCAAAGTTATTCTCGACCCGAAAATTATCCGTAAGCTCGCTGATCTGGTCGCCGAACGCGGTTCAAATATTTGGTTTGAGTTGGATGATGCCGCTCTAGCCAAAGAACTCGGATTGCCCCCGGACGTAAGGAAAGGGACCGACACGATCGACGTCTGGATCGATAGCGGCGTTTCGCACAAAGCAGTCTGCGCGTTGCATCCGGAGCTGCGCGATCCCGCCGACATGTATCTCGAAGCGACCGACCAACATCGCGGCTGGTTCCAATCCTCACTCATGACCAGCATCGCGCTCAACAACCGCGCGCCGTACAAAACTTGTGTCACGCACGGTTTCGTGGTCGATCTGGACGGCAAGAAGATTTCGAAATCCGGCACGTATGAGAAGCCAACGGCGGCCGATCATTTCGTCGGCCGGTACGGCGCCGATTTGCTGCGGCTATGGGCCAGCAGCATCGATTATACCACCGACGTCCCGTTTTCGGAAGAAATCTTCACGCGCCTGGCCGACACCTATCGCCGGATCCGAAACACACTGCGCATCTTGTTGGGCAATCTTTACGATTTTATCCCTGTAGCCGGGGTCGGTGACCCCGGCCGGCCGGCATCACAGATGCCGGCAACAACATTGATTGATCGCTGGATTCTTGAGCGACTGGATGAAGTGATCCGCAGCTGCCGCTCTGCCTACGAAAAATTCGAATTTCACAAGGTCTATCACGCACTCAATCAATTTTGCGCGGTGGATTTGAGCAGCCTCTACATCGACATCACCAAGGACCGGATGTATTGCGACGCGCCGGATTCACCCCGCCGCCGCGCGACGCAAGCAGTCATGCATGAAATTTTTGACGCGCTCTGCCGGCTGCTCGCGCCGATCCTTGTGTTCACGGCCGCGGAAGCCTGGCGACATTCGCCGGCGGCCGGGTCGGTTCATCTACAGGAATTTCCTGAGCCCAAGGATCGGGATGGCAGGGCGCGACCGCCGGGCGCGCCGGCTTCGCAGATGTCCGAGCTTTTGAGATTGCGCGGTGTGATCGGTCACGCGATCGAACGGGCGCGCCAGGAGAAACTGATCGGGAACACTCTGGAAGCCAGAGTTGTTTTGCGCTCGGATTCCGATGTGACCGAGAAGATGGATAAGGAAGAACTGGAAGAATTTTTTATTCTGAGTGACCTCAGGATCTACCAAGCAAAAGAAGCCAGCGCGTCGGTCACAAAAACGCCATATAAAAAGTGTGCACGTTGCTGGCGCCATCGCTCGACTGTCGGGACGAGCAAAGCGCATCCGGATTTATGCGATCGCTGCGAGAGCGTGGTGGTCACAATGACGAAATCCGAATGACGAATGACGAAAGAATGTTCAAATGACGAATGATGAAGTGAGGGCGCGGAGTAGCCTCGTCATTCGTGCTTCGTCATTAATTCGTCATTCGGCATTGGGCATTCGTCATTCAACTGCCTCGCAGGATTGATAATGAGATTCATTCTTTTTCTCTCTCTGCCGCTCTACGCGCTGGACCAGTGGACCAAACAATTGGTTCTGCGATTCATTAGCCCATATGACGCCCGCATAGTGGTGCCGGATTTTTTCAGTCTGGTGAACATTACCAACACCGGCGCAGCATTTGGGTCTTTCAGGGGTAATAATACGTTCTTCATTGTGATTTCGATTATCGCGCTGCTCGTAGTTGTAAGCCTTCTCGCACGACGGCGGCAGCCGGACATCCTGCGCGACGTATCGCTTGCGCTTCTTCTCGCAGGGATCCTGGGAAATCTGACCGACCGCTTGCTTTATGGGCACGTGATTGATTTTCTCCTTTTCAATTTGCACATTCGATACGCCGATCCCTGGCCTGCATTTAACGTGGCCGACTCCTGCATTACGATCGCGGTAGTGCTTTTTATTTTCCATTCATTCCTTAAGGCGAAGAAAACTACGGCAGCAGGATAGACCGCAACCGCAAGAGCGCGTTGCGCTTCGCACAGCGAAGCGGCTACAGTGGTTCTGTGAAAAGTTCGTCCATGGAAGAGGCTGCCCGCAGAGTAGTCACGCAGTTGCGGGAGAGCGGTCACATCGCGTACTTCGCCGGCGGCTGCGTGCGCGACATGGTGCGCGGTTTGACGCCGAAGGACTACGACATCGCGACCGATGCCAGGCCGGAAGCGGTGCAGAGTTTGTTCCCGCGCACGTTTGCTGTCGGCGCGCATTTTGGCGTGATCATCGTTCTGGAAAACGGGTTTCAATTCGAGGTGGCGACTTTTCGTTCCGATGACGCTTACATCGATGGAAGGCACCCCAGCGCCGTGCATTTCTCTTCGCCTGAAGAGGACGCACAACGCCGCGATTTCACCATCAACGGAATGTTTTACGACCCCGTTGCTGAAAAAGTGATCGATCTTGTCGGCGGTCGCGCCGACATCGAAGCAAAACTCGTGCGCGCCATTGGCGATCCGGCACAACGGTTCGCCGAAGATCGGTTGCGCATGCTGCGTGCTGTCCGCTTTGCCACGGTGCTCGATTACGACATCGAGAAACAGACGTGGCACGCGCTCCTCACCAACGCTGCTTCCATCAGTCAGATCAGCGCGGAACGCATTCGCGACGAGTTAGTGCGGATTTTTCTCTCACCGAATCGCGTGCGCGGCTGGGACTTGCTTGATTCCAGTGGTTTGATGCGCGCGATTCTGCCGGAACTCGACGCGATGAAAGGCGTCCTGCAGCCGGAACAGTTTCATCCCGAAGGCGACGTGTTCGTGCACACCCGACTGATGTTGCAGCTGCTTCCGGAGAAAGTTTCCGTCCAGTTGGTTTTCGCGGTGTTATTTCACGATGTCGCGAAACCGGTCACGGCGCGGGTGGATGAAACCGGTCGCATCCGTTTCAACGAACATGATCGCATCGGCGCTCAGATGACGGAGGCGATCATGCGGCGCTTGCGATTTTCAGGTGACGAAATCCAGGCGACCGTGGAAATGGTCAGGCAACACATGGTCTTCAAGGACGCCCCGAAGATGCGAGTGGCGAAGCTGAAGCGGTTTATGGCGCGACCGACATTTGAGGAAGAGCTGGAACTGCATCGGGTCGATTGCGAAAGCAGCCATCGCAATCTCGACAATTACGAATTTCTCGTGCGCAAACGTGAAGAATTCGCGAGCGAACCGATCATTCCACCGCCGCTGGTGCGCGGCGACGACCTCATCGCGCTCGGCCTGAAGCCTGGTCCGAAGTTTGGCGAAATTCTCGAAGCAGTGGAAACGAAACAGCTCGAAGGAACGCTGCGCACACGAGAGGAAGCCTTGGAATGGGTGAAACGCGAATATTTGTTAGGCAGAAAGAGTTGAAGAAAAACGTCCAACACCCAAGATCCAACATCGAAACACCAAATGAGGATTCTCATGATCAGTGCCGAAGGGCCGCCCTTGCAACGCGCAGGCGCGCTGGTCGATGTGATGGATGCGCTGCCGAGCGCGCTGCGTACGCGCGGACATGAAGTAAGCGTCGCTCTGCCGTTCTACGGTGAGATCAAAGAAAATCGCGGATTTAAAAAGAAGGACACCGGCATAGCTGTTGACGTGCAGGTCGGCGAAGCGACTCACGTCGCTCGTTACCTTGAAGGACGAAGCGCCAGCGGCGTGCAATTGTTTTTGATTCGCTGCGACGAATTTTTCGATCGCCCAGGAATCTACGGCGAGCGCGGCAAACCGTACCAAGATAATGCCGCGCGATTTATTTTTTTCTGCAAAGCCGCGCTGGAGTTAGCCCGGCGATTAACACCGCAACTGCAAATCCTGCACGTGCATGATTGGGCACCAGCGCTGGTGCCGGTCTTTGTACGCGCGCAGGGACTGCCGTTTAAAACCGTGTTGACCATTCATCACGTGGCGGAGCAGGGCAGTTTTTGGGGGCTCGATTTTGCGCTTACAAATCTGCCGGAGCAATTTTTCACCTTGCACGGAGTCGAATTTTTTGGGCGGCTGAATTTTCTCAAAGGCGGCATTCTTTACGCCGACAGAATCACCACGGTCAGCGAACATTACCGGCGCGAAATCCTGACGCCCTCCGACGGGTGCGGCCTTGATGTGGTGCTGCGCGAAAATGCGAATCGCCTCAGCGCGATTTTGCACGGCGCAGATTACGCGCGCTGGAATCCGGCGTCGGATCGTTTGCTTCCCGCTCGCTACGATGCGAGACGGCTGCGAGGGAAACAGGTTTGCCGCGAGGCGCTCCTCAAGGGACTGCAACTCGCGCCGGCGCCGCGCGGGCCGGTTTTTGGAATGGTGACTCGCGTCGTCCACGAAAAAGGTTTCGAAATACTCGTGCCGCTCCTTGATCGCTTGCTTTGGGATGATGTTCGCTTGATCATTCTCGGGGAAGGGGATCCCGCCTACGAAACTGCGCTTGCCGTCGCAGCCAGAAAATTTCCGACGAAGTTTGCTTACCAAAAAAATTACGACGAGAAACTCGCGCACCTGATCGAGGCAGGCATGGACATCAGCCTGATTCCATCGCGCGTCGAATCGGCGGGCTTGAGCGCGATGTATAACCTGAAATATGGCGGGCTGCCGGTCGCGCGCGTGACCGGCGGAATTCAGGAGATCATTCAGGATTACGATCCCACAACCGATAGCGGGTACGGGTTTCTCTGTTACGAATATTCCAGCGAAGCTTTCTGGGACGCGGTGAAACGCGCGCGGGGACTATTCAACGATAGCAAGCTGTGGACAAAAATGATGAAACGCGCGATGGCGCGCGATTTTTCGTGGTATGCGTCCGCAGCGCACTATGAGGCTCTGTATGCGGAGCTCGTCGGCGCAACCGACCAAGCAGCGGCTTAGCCTCTCACAATTATCGAGCTTTCCGCTTGTCAATTCGACTGAGTTGTGGAATTTTGCGCGGCTTTTTTCTCCCCCCACACTTTTATGGCTTACGCAATCATCAAAACCGGTGGCAGGCAGTTTCGCGTCGCGGAAGGCGACACGATTGATGTCGATCTTCTCGATGTCGATCTCGGCAAAACCGCCACCTTTGGCGAGGTGCTAATGTTTGCCGATGGAAAAGAGGTCACGCACGGGAACCCGCTCGTTTCCGGAGCTAAGGTCACAGCTGAAGTTCTGGAACAACGCAAGGACAAAAAGGTTGTCGCGTTCAAGTATAGGCGGCGCAAAGGCTATCACCGCACCGTTGGGCATCGTCGCAAATTGACGCGCGTAAAAATTAAGAGCATCAGTGTAGGAGCGAAAAAAGCCGCATCAAAAAAAGCTGAGGAATAAAACGCGTCGCAGTCTATCAACTATCAAACTCCACGTCCGCCGTAGCCTTGGCAAAGGCGGATCAACCATTAATTCTCTTCAATGGCTCATAAAAAAGGACAAGGCAGCGTTAAGAATGGGCGTGACAGCGTCAGCAAGCGGCTCGGTGTGAAAAAATTCGGCAGTGAAATGGTCGTCGCCGGCAACATCATTGTGCGCCAGCGAGGGACAAAATTTTTACCGGGAAAGAACGTCGGTCTCGGCCGCGATTACACAATTTTCGCGCTGATCGATGGGAGCGTGCGCTTCGATCGCGGCGGGCGACGAGTGAATGTGGATCCCTCAGCGACCTCTTCGTCATCTTGAGCCCCCAAAGCTTTCGGGGTCGAAAAATCCCGTTCAACAACCTTGAAGTAAGGCGGTGGGATCCCTCAATTTGCTCGGCATGACAGTGCTTGCCGAGCGGGTTCCTTTCGCGGTATAAGCGAGTTTCCGCATGAGATACAACACCTTCATCCTTTTCGGCGCGCCTGGCAGCGGCAAAGGCACCCAGGGCAAAACGCTCGGCACGATCCCCCGTTTTTATCATTGCGCTTGTGGCGATGTATTCCGCTCCATCGACACGCGCACAAAGGTCGGCAACGCATTCCTTGAATACTCGAGCAAAGGCCAGCTCGTCCCAGATGACATCACGGTGGAACTTTGGCGAGAGGCAATCGAGGCGGCTGTGGAAGCGCACAAGTTCAAGCCGGACATCGACACACTGGTGCTCGACGGTATTCCACGAAATCTTGGCCAGGCCAAGATCATGGATGAAATGATCGACGTGAAAAAAGTGTTTCATCTGGCGTGCCCTGACCGCGAGACGCTCTTTTACCGGCTCAAGAAGCGTGCGCTGAAGGAGAACCGCCTGGATGACGCAAACGAGCAGGTCATCGAGCGGCGTCTCGACATATATGAGAAAGAATCGAGGCCGGTGCTCTCATATTACCCGCAAGAGCTGGTCACCGTGGTTGACGCCACTCAGCCGCCCGCGAAAGTTCTGCTTGAGATTCTCAAGAGCGTGAACGACGGCGTATATGAACCAGCAGCAGTTTGAAAATTTCACCGCTTCAAGTCTCTATTGCGAAAAGTGCAGGGTGGCTATGCCCGTGCGTGAGCGGCTGCTTTTAGTGCTGCCCGACCGGGAGATTTTCGATTATCTCTGCACGGGGTGTGGGTCATCGGTAGGCCGGCGTGAAGTGACCGCAGGCGAGAAAATGCTGGCGCAAGCGATGACCGCGCGAACCCGGCGTGCGCCGGTTTCGATTCCGCTTCGCTAGATTCGAAAAAACGCGGCTTGGTAGGGCGCGACCAGAGCCGTGCTCGTCCTGGCGAGGGCGCGCCGAAGGGATGGACGGCCCGGCGGTCCGTCCCTACCATTGATGCGATGGCTTCTCGGAATATGCGCATCGTTTTCATCGGCACGGGCGAAATCGGTGTGCCGACGCTGCGAGCATTGCTGAACTCAGAACACAAAATTGTCGGTATTGTAACGCAACCAGACAAACCGGTCGGGCGCGAACAGCGCATCGAGCCGCCGCCGGTCAAAAAAGTGCTGATCGGTAGGGCGCGACCGCCGGGCGCGCCGATCTTGCAACCACCGCGAATCAAAGATTCCCACGTCTTCGAAGCGATCCGTGCGCTCAAGCCGGACGTGATCGTTGTCATGGCGTACGGGCAAATCTTGCCACGCGACGTCCTCGAGATTCCGCGGCTGGCTTGTTTGAATTTGCACGCGTCGCTCTTGCCACGCTGGCGCGGTGCGGCGCCCATTCAAGCGGCTATCGCTGCGGGCGATCGCGAGACGGGCGTTACCGTGATGTACATGGATGAAGGACTGGATACCGGTGACATCTTGTTGCAGCGCAAAATTGCGATTTTACTGACAGATACTGGCGGATCGCTTCAGGATCGCCTTGAGCAAATTGCGCCTGAAGCATTGCTTGAATCTCTGCGACTACTTGGAGCCGAGAGCGCGCCTCGCGTTGCGCAAGACAATGCGCGCGCGACGTACGCGCCAAAGCTGAAACGCAAAGATGGCAAAATAGATTGGTCGGAGCCTGCGGAAGCGATTGAGAGAAAAATTCGCGCGTTTAATCCGTGGCCGGGGACGTTCATGAAACTTAACGGCCGAAATCTGAAAATATTTTCCGCCCGAGTTGCCGATCTGAGTGGCAAACCAGGAGAAATTTTGCGAAGCGAAAACGAGCTAATTATTGCCGCGGGCAAGGGCGCTCTTTCCCTCGGCGAGGTGCAGCTGGAAGGAAAAAGGCGCATGAGCGCGGCGGAATTCTTGCGCGGGCACGCTTCGCGATTGCGCGGCGCAGATTGATTTTGAGGAGCACAGGCTGCCAGCCTGTAGTTGCCGGCAACATCTTCGCACACTTAATATCGCAGCATCCCCGGATGACCCGGGTCTCGGCGAGCTGCCGAGACCTACAGGCTGGCAGCCTGTGCTCCCCAGAGCGCGAACCAGCGCTCCCCCACCATTTTGCTTTCCAAACGTCGCGATCTTCTGTTTGATGTTGATCTGCGGCGATGGAAACGGAAACGCCAGTTTACAAGCGCATCGTACTGAAGCTCAGCGGTGAAGCGGTGCAGGAGCGCGGCGGGCGCGATAACATCTCGCCAGCGGTCGTGCGGGAGATTGCCGAGCGCATCAAAGAGGTGCGCGATCTTGGCGTGCAAGTGGCAGTGGTAATTGGCGGCGGCAACATCTGGCGTGGACTTTCCGCAGCGGATCGCGGCATGGACCGCACTACTGCGGATTACATGGGAATGCTGGCCACAGTGATCAATGCGCTAGCCCTGCGAAGCACGCTGGAGCAAATCGGAGTTGAGACGCGTGTCCAAACCGCGATTGAAATGAAAAATGTGGCCGAGCCTTTCATCCTCGGTCGCGCCATTCGCCATTTAGAGCTGGGCAGAGTCGTTATCTTCGCCGCCGGCACTGGCAATCCGTATTTTTCGACGGACACGACGGCGGCACTGCGCGCGAGTGAGATTCGCGCAGACGTCATCCTGAAAGCCACGAAGGTCGATGGCGTTTACGATCGCGATCCAAACAAGTATCCCGATGCGCGCCGTTATGACCGGCTTACGTTCACTGAAGCGCTCACCAAGCGCCTGCAAATCATGGACTCGACCGCGTTCAGTCTGTGCATGGACAACAAAGTTCCCATCGTCGTGTTCGACATGTATAAGCCAGGCATCCTCCGCGACGCCGTGCTGGGGCGAAAAGTCGGCACGCTGGTTTGCGACGAGCTTCAACCGAAGTAAGTAAACCTTCGACGCCATGAGCAGAGATGACATCCTTCTGGAAGCCGAGATGGCGATGGAGAAAAGTGTGAACCACCTGGTGCACGAATTTGCTGCCGTGCGCACCGGCAAAGCCTCGCCTGGACTGGTGGAGAACGTGGATGTGCAGGCTTACGGCTCGACCATGAAATTGAAACAGCTCGCCCTCATCACCACACCGGAGCCGCGTTTGCTAGTCGTTCAACCATTCGACGCGGGCACGGTGCGGGACATTGAACGCGCGCTGAAGGAATCGAAGGTTGGAATTACGCCGGCCGTCGATGGGAAAATTATTCGCCTGCCGATTCCGGAGTTGTCCGAAGAGCGGCGCAAGGAGCTTGCGCGTTCACTCGGCAAAATGGCTGAGGAAGCGCGGGTGCGCGTGCGCGCGAACCGGCGCACCGCGCTTGACGAAGCGAAGAAACTCAAGACCGCCGGCGAGTTAACTGAGGACGGCTTGCGCGATGTTGAGGAAGAAGTGCAAAAATTGACCGATCGCTTCGTCAAATCCATCGACGACCATCTCAAGCACAAGGAAGCGGACATCTTGAAGGTGTAGTCAAGTCCGACTTTATCGATCAATCAGTGTCGCGATTTGTTCGGTGAACGCGTTTTCTATGGACGCGGGGGTGGTGTCGGTCGAACTCTCGGAGTCGGAGCTATTCTTGGAGTAGCCGTTGCTGTAGCACTGGATGTTGCACTTGGTGTAGGTGTTGACGTCGGAGTTGCAGTAGGTGTGGGCGTAGGTGTCGGCCCGGATTGCGCGCAGTATCTGCCGCCGGTGTTAAAAAACAGGTTGTGGGTATAGTTGTATCCGCCCCAGACAATCATTTCGCTGCCTGTCCACACTGCGGATTGATCCTCTCGGGCAAAGGGAGCATTGGCGGTACTAGTAGATGCCCAGCTGTCGATGGTAGGATTATATCTGCCGCCTGTGTTAAAATCGATCGCCGGGCAGCAAAAGATGCCGCCCCACACACACCAACTTAAAGCAGCTTACCATTTTTCGTCGCCCCGCGCCTCGCTCATGGTAAAATGCATGCAAGGAAGCGTACGTGGATTCGGGGAGAGAAATTACCTCTGTGAAAAACTCAAACGATTTCGGCGAAGCCAATGGGCGTCGTTGGTGATGCTCGTGATTGTCTATCTAAGGACCGGTGTTGCACGCAAGATTAAGATAGACGTGATTTGTATCGTAAGTGATGACGGGTGTGAAGCCTTGCCCCGTCGGGAAGTTAATTGAAACGCTCGAGAATTTGCTGTCGTTTACTCGGCCGCCGGCCGCGTGCAAAAGAGTATATGTTGTGCCGCATGTAAAGGTACCGGTCATGGTCACCGACAAGCGCCCGTTGAGCGTCGCTGCCCCGAGACCTCGGCATCGACACTGCCCAAGTTGGCTGGTGTAACGCTGCACTGCATGGTAGCTGCGATGTTGGCAAAGGTGAGATCGCCGCTAATAGTCAGTGTCCAATTCGGCGAAAGCGTGCCGTCAACGGTCGTTCCGTTGGTCGTGCTAACCGTGCCATTGCCCGTTAACGTGCCGGAGGTGTACACATGAAGGTTTGAGGCGGTTACGCTTCCACCATTCGTAATGTTCAGAAGACCGATCCCGCCTGGCGTACCGTTGTCTCCGCCTACGTCGGCCCGTGTGTTGATTGTGAAAGTTGCCCCATCGACCGTCACGGTACCAACCGAGTCTGAATTCCCATGGAGCGCTGCGATTGTGAGAAGTCCAGCAGTGACGGTCGCTCCATTTGTGATGCTCAGTTTGCCTTTGCCATAAGCGCCGACCTCGACCTCGTTGGTGACGGCGAGGCTCCCACCATTGACGGATAGTGTCCCGGAGTCCACCGCATTGTAGCCAAGAGTTAGATTGCAGGTCGCTGCGCCAGTGCTGCTTATGTTAGCCGTAACCCCGTTGTTAATGTAACCGTCTTTACTCGAGGCTGGTACACCATTGCTCCATTTGGTTGGGTCAAACCAAACTGCCCGTGCCGTCGGTCCAAGTCGTCGTAGCGATACAGCCGTCGGCGGGCGTGACAGCAGACCAGACGCAAATCGCTAAGGCGGCTATGGCGAGGAAAATTGCATTGTTGGTAAGTTTTCGTGCTGTTTGTAAAGCGTATTGCTTTTTCATGAGTGGCCATTAGGTGCAGGTTATTTTTCCGGTTTCTTCGTGTCCTGGGTTTTACTAAATATGCGAACGAATGACAAGCTTTTGTCGGAATGCCTCTAAACCGCGAAACTTTCGCCGCAGGAACAGTGAGCCACCGCGTTGGGATTGGTGACTTTGAAGCCGCCTTTTTGCAGGTCTTCGCTGTAATCGAGCACAGAGCCGCTGACAAAAAGCGCACTCTTCGGATCGATCACCAGGCGCACGCTTTGCGTCGGCACAAGAATGTCCCGCTCTTTCGGGCCATCCACCAAATCCATCACATATTGCAGGCCGGAGCAGCCTCCTCCCACGACCTTGAGACGCAACGCGCCCTCTGGCTTGCCTTTTTCTTCAAGCAGCGACGCTAATTTCTGCGCAGCTTTTTCGGTCACGCCGATCAGTCGCTCATTGCCAATCTTGTAATTGATTGTTGGTGCTTCTGTGCTCATCGTGCTGGTGACGTTTCAATTCCATCAGGCTTAACAGCGCCGCGCAGCAACTCCGCGACTTCGTTCTGCATGGTTTCTAGTTCATCCAGTCGCAGCTGCGGATCAGGCACGATGAACACGTCGCCTGTTGTGGCCTGCTCGTAAATGAGAACGCGCCTCCCGCCGTCGCGGCACTCAGTCTTCACTTGTTTGAAGACGCGCTTTCGCTCAAGCATCGCGGCAAGCACGTAGCAGGCGTTTGCAGGCGGATTTTTCGACGCCATCAAACGGCGGAAGAGTTGCTCCGCATTTTCTTTGGGCACAGGTTCGGCCGGCTTTGCTGCCAACGGCTCGTAACGCGATTTCCAAAACGAAAACGGCCGGATGTTTTCATTCCGGTTCTGCCAGGCCTCTTCGCTCAAATCCTCGCGCCGATAGCCATCGGTGTCGTGATAGAGCAACGTGTAAAAGTATTCGCCAGGAACAAAGGGCCGCTGGGTCACGGCGCAGACGTCTGCCCGATGCGTGATCGCCCATTCGTTGGGGAGGGGATTCATCGCGTTACCATACGACGCGATATGAAAAAACGAAAACTGGGCGCCTCGCGGTTGGATGCCCGGAGATAGAGCAGGTAAAGGCCGATTGCCGCGAAGAGCAGGTTTGGAGTCCATGCCGCGAGCAGCGGAGAGACGCGGTCGCCTTCGCCAAGCGCGAGAAACAGGTGAACCAGAAAGTTCATGGAGAAAACGAGAATAACGGCTGCGGCAACACTCGATAACACGCCCCGGCGCGAGTAACCGATCCCGAGCGGAGCTGCAATGCAGACAACAACCAGACAGGTCCAGGGCAGGGCGAGCCGATACTGTAAATGCGTGCGAAACGGCGCAAGCAATGTAGCGGGAAAATCCGCGTTGAAGTGCAAATACTCCCGGAGTTCTGGCAGGCTTAGGAATTCTGCGCGCTCATTTGCGCTGCCCAGCCGGAACGGGGTTTCACTCCAGTGCTCGATCTTGAGCGAAGGATAAATCTGCTCGTCGATAATATTTCCGGCGTGATCGTAGTGGACGACTTTGACGTTCTGCAGATGCCAGGTTTTCGTTTCCGAACGGTAGTCGGCGCGGCTTGCGATATAAGTGGTAACGATATTGTCGTTGGCGTCCTGTTGCAGCACCTGAACGTTGTTAAACGTTTTGCTGCGGGGACGGAAATTCTGAATGAACCAGGTACGCAAGTCGGTTCGATTGCGAAAGATTTGTCCTTGAACGTAACGCCCGGGACGCGACTGCGCTTCGGAGAGGAATGTTTTGCGCGCCAGTTCTGCATGCGGCGCCAGCGAATAGTTAAGCGCCATGCTTGCGGCGACTGTGAGCAGCCCCATGCCGATCAACGGCAGTAAAACGCGCGGAAGACTCACGCCCGCAGTGAGCATGGAGACGATTTCGTTCGCGCGCGACATTCGACCCAGCGTAAAAAGGAGCGATAGCAAGAGCGACACCGGCAACAGAATGATGAACACCTGCGGGATCTGCGTAGCGTAATAGCGAATGACCAGCCAAAGACCGATGTGTTGGTCAATGAAGGTGGAAATATTGTCGCTGACGTCGAAAATCAGCCAGATCGAGATAAAGCCGGCGATGCAATAAAGATAGACCTGCAAGAAATTGCGAAGGACGTAGCGATCCAGAAGTTTCATTGCGATTTGGGATGGTTCCGTCGTAATTAGCGTACTCAAATCGGTGGCTTCCGCCAAATCACAAGAGAAAAGAATGACGAAATCCGAATGACGAAGCTCGAAGGAATCACGAATGGTCAAATGCCAAAAGAGTGTGACACGGCTTCTTCGTCATTCGGGTTTTGTGCTTCTTTCGTCATTCGACATTCGTGCTTCGACATTCGTCGTTGGCATCGGCCATCATGATTGCGCTGAAACACAATATGGGCAGTGAATTTGTGGAGCGAGTCCATGCGTTCTTTTCTGAAAATGGTCCCCTGTCGAAGGCAAAGAATTTCGAGTTTCGGCCACCACAGCAGGAAATGGCGACCCGGGTCGCGCAAGCGCTGGAAGAAGACCGGCATCTGGTAGTGGAAGCGGGAACCGGCGTGGGCAAATCGCTGGCCTATCTCACTCCAGCGATCCTGTTCGCGCTGGAGCAGCACAAAAAAGCGATCGTTTCCACGCACACGATCAATCTTCAGGAACAACTGTTGCACAAAGACATTCCGATTTTGAAAAAAGTGCTGCCGGTCGAGTTTGAAGCAGCGCTAATGAAAGGCCGGCAAAATTATCTTTGTCCGCGCCGGCTCGAGCGCGCGTTCCAAAACGCGAAGGAACTTTTCACTGGGCCGGAGGAGAGCGAATTACAGCGGCTGGCCGAATGGGCGCGCACCACTCGCGATGGAACCCTGAGCGATTTATCCATTGAGCCCGATCCAAAGGTTTGGGCGCAAGTTTGCAGCGAAGCGCACATTTGCACACAGAAAACGTGCGGCCAGGATTCGCGCTGTTTTTATCAGCAAGCGCGCAAACGTTTGCTGGCCGCCGACGTCCTCGTGATCAACCACACGCTTCTGTTCATTCTTCTCATCAGCCCGGAGGTCCAGGAAGAACGCGAAAGCGGTTTCATTTTTCCGAATGATTTTCTCATTTTAGATGAGGCGCACACAGTCGAGCAGGTGGCCTCGCGACAGATCGGCATTGGCATTTCGCAATATGGCCTCAGATCGACAATTCAGCGGTTGTACAATGCGCGGACGAAAAAGGGGCTGTTCACGGTCATGCGCGATGCCGATGGGGTGAGGCTCGCGGCCGAAATAGTCGAAGACGCGGAGAAGTTTTTCACCGCTGTCGAATCCAAATGCAATTTCAAGAAAGGCCGCGAATTTCGTGTGCGCGATGTTGATCTTGTTCCCGACACAATCACCGGCCGTTTGACCAGGCTGCAGGCGCGAATCGCCGAGGTTGTGAAACGCGCCGATGACGAGTTCCTCAAAACCGAATTGCAGGAATACGCGCGGCGGATTTGCGATGCCCGCGAAGGGATCGCAGCGTTCTTGGAGCAAAGCGCTCGCGAACACGTGTACTGGGTCGAGCGCACAGGCAAGGCGGCGCAATTTCTCACTCTGAATGCTGCGCCCATCGACATCGCGCCCGTGCTGCGACGAATGCTGTTCCGCGACAATTGCTCGTGCGTGCTGACCAGCGCCACGCTCTCGGTGGGTCGCTCGAACCTCGCTTATTTTCGTCGACGCATCGGCGCAGATGAAGCCGAGCCGTCGATGCTGGGCAGCCCCTTCAATTTCCAGAAACAAATGAAAGTGTTCATCGTGAAACAAATGCCCGACCCGCGCGACGCCGCTTATCAAAAAGAGCTGGAGCGATGGATCGCGCATTTCGTGAAACAAACCGATGGGCGCGCGTTTGTTCTTTTCACGAGTTACCGCGACATGCAGCAGGTCGGCGGGGCGATGCAGAAATTTTTCATGGAAAAGAACATGAACCTTCTCATGCAGGGAGGGGGCGCGCCGCGCAGCAAGCTGCTTGAACAATTTAAATCAACGCCGCGTAGTGTCCTGTTTGGCACGGACAGCTTTTGGGGAGGCGTCGATGTTCCCGGCGAAGCGCTTTCGAATGTAATCATCACGCGCCTGCCATTTGCCGTGCCTGATCATCCGCTTATCGAAGCGAAACTGGAACTCATCGAGGCGCGCGGTGGCGATCCCTTCACGGAATATTCGCTGCCGGAAGCGATCCTGAAACTACGTCAGGGCGTAGGCCGCCTGATTCGAACCAAGAGCGACCGCGGCATCATCGTCATCCTGGACAACCGCATCGTCGCCAAGCCTTACGGCCGCGCCTTTATGCAAGCGCTGCCGAAATGCGCGGTGGAAATTGTATGAAGGTTTTCCGGTTACCGAGCTGTCATTCCGAGCGAAGCCGAAGGCGAAGTCGAGAATGCAGCGGCTGGGGAAGCCGCGATATAGACGTGAAGGCCAGAGGCTGAACGAACGGGAGTGAGCGAATCAAATCTCTCGAGGTTGGCAGTTTCAAACAGAGATGTCTCGACTCCGCTCGACATGACAGAGCCTGGAAAAATGTTCGCTTGAACATATATCACAATCCCGCTATAAATTGCCTGTATAGACAGGCACATGAAGATGCAGGAAATCTTCGCCATTCTGCACAAGTGGGGGATTCATACGCTTGGTCAGCTCGCGGCGCTGGATAAAGAGCAACTTGCGGCGCGGCTCGGTCCGGAAGCTGTCCGGATGTGGGAGCGCGCGAATGGACAATCTCATCGCGTGCTGAAACTGGTTCGCCCGCCGGAGTCGTTCGAGGAGAACT
>Ga0209056_10002149_pt1 | contig 21449 bp, 14 predicted proteins | sample GraSoiAngelo_114_FD_185876 | JGI IMG/M metagenome (GOLD analysis project Ga0209056, IMG submission 185876) | Grasslands soil microbial communities from the Angelo Coastal Reserve, California, USA - 14_0903_13_40cm (SPAdes) (version 2) | ecosystem: Environmental > Terrestrial > Soil > Grasslands...
GGATAGAGCTGCCTCCTGATAGGATCGGAGGTCGACGTCCGACCACGCCTCCTGCATCGGTCGTGGAGGCGTGGTGATGTCCACGAATCGGGCACCGCGCTCGAGAAGCCACCGCTTGAGGGCGGGGTATTTGCTCGCAGGTGCCCGATGCGCATTCACGCGAGGGTCCCAGAGAACTCCCGGCGCCTCGGCGAGTTTGAGGTCCTTGGACGGATCGGTCAGCAAGATGGTGCCGCGGTCGAATCGCAACTTCATGATTGGCGCATGATCCGAGTTCTGGCGCGCTCCACCCTTCATGGCCGCACGCCACACCTTTTGATACCGCGAGGGACGATCCGAGCCAATGCCCAAAGATGGATACACGGCTGAAGGCGGCGCCTCGCGCATAACCAAGTGGTGCCTCGGGTCCCAGATCGGCGTTCCGGACCTCTCAGCCCTGACGAACTCAGGCGTCGCGGGCTGTGCGATTCTCTAAGTTCGGTGAGGCGGACGTGAGCGTCCGGAGAGGGAGGTGAAGACGCGCGCGCCTTGTGAACGGGATGAAAATTTCAGCCACGTACTCGAACATGCGGCCATCAAACATCAACGAAAACAATTTGGTGGCCCCAACGGGATTCGAACCCGTGTTTCAGCCTTGAGAGGGCCGTGTCCTGGGCCTCTAGACGATGGGGCCGGCTGAACGCGTGGCCAGAACCTACAACAAATCTGTTGGCTGGGGGAGGAGGATTCGAACCCCCGCTACGTGGTCCAGAGCCACGCGTCCTACCACTAGACGATCCCCCACCAACGCCCCAACCTTACCACACCCGGACAGCGCCCCACGCCTCGGGCGCGCGACTGAACCGTCAGTCAGCGGATCGCGGTCTTGAGGGTGCGGCTCGGGCGGAAACGAGGAACTTTAACAGTAGGAATCTGGATTTGCGTGCCGGTGCGGGGGTCGCGGCCGTTGCGCGCGGCCCGGCGCGTCACCACGAACGTCCCAAAACCGGAAATTGTTACACGCCGGCCGCGGCGCAGGGACTCCACGATGCTGCTGACCATCGCGTTCATCGCGCGTTCTGCGGAGGTTTTCGAACCTCCCGCGTTCTTGGCCATGATGGCCACGAGCTCGGCCTTCGTCATCCCGCCCTCAGGCCTTCCCTCTCTAGCGCGGCCGGGACGACGGTGTCAATGACAGAAGATGGCGAACAGCGACAAGCCGCCAGGGCGTAGCGCTTACGAGGACGGCGTCAGCGAGGTCGCGACGCGGCGGATCGCATCGAGCAGCAGCGTGGGCGCGAACGGTTTCTCGATGATCGGCACGCCCGCATCGGCGAGGAGGCTGTAGGCCTCGCGGTTCGCGGTGTCGCCGGTGATGAAGATGAAGCGGTTCGTGAGGGCGGCATCCAGGGCGACCGCGTCGCGATAGAAGTCTTCGCCGCCGCCCTCGGGCATTCGAATGTCGGACACGATCAGGTCGTAGCGCTGGCTTCGCACGCGCTCGAGCCCTTTGCGACCGCCCGTGGCGACTTCCACGCGCCAGCCGGTCTGGGTCAAGAGCGTCACGATCAGATCGAGCACGCTCGGCTCGTCCTCGACGATGAGCGCGGTGCGGCCGTCGCCGGTGATGACCTTGGGCGAGCCCGCCGGCGTCTCGCGGGGCGGAGACGCCGGCCTCACGACGGGAAGATCCAGCGTGAACACCGTGCGGCCCGGGCGGCTCTCGACGCCGAGACGCCCGCCGTGCTCCTCCACGATGCCGTAGGAAACCGAGAGCCCCAGGCCGGTGCCGCTCCCCACGGTCTTGGTCGTGAAGAACGGCTCGAAGATGTGCGGCAGCGCGTCCGGCGCGATGCCGGGGCCGTCGTCGATCACCTCGGCGTGCACCTCGCGGCCGTCGCGGGAAACGTTCGTGGTCACCATGATGCGCCCACCGGTCTTGGCCTCGAGCATGGCCTGCTCGGCGTTCAATAACAGATTCAAGATCACCTGCTCGAGCTGGTGCGGGTCGGCGAGCACGGGCGGCAGGCCGCGGAAGAAGCGCTTCTCGACCGCGATACCCGAGAGGGAGAGCTGATGGACCCGGAGCGCGAGCGTCTGCTCCATCACCTCGTTGAGATTCACCGTGGTGCGCTCGGCCGGGCGCTGGCGCGCGAACAACAACAGATTTCGGACGATCTTCGCCATCCGGTCGGCCTGGCTCACCATCAGCTCGATCGGCCGCAGCACGCCCGGCGCCACGTCCCGCGCGAGCAGGAGCTGGCCGTAGCCGACGATGACGCTGAGCGGGTTGTTCAGCTCGTGGGCCACGCCCGACACGAGCTGGCCGAGCGCCGACATCTTGGCGGCCTGGACCAGCTGGGCCTGCGTCTCACGCAATCGCACGAGGCTGTCGCGGGCGCTCGCGTAGAGGCGCGCGTTTTCGAAGGCGAGCGCCGCCTGGTCGGCGAGCGACTCGAGCGCCTGCACGTCTTCGGGCGAGAAGGTGCTGCCGGGCTCGGCGCCGAGGCCGACGGCGCCGATCACCCGATCGTGCGTGAGCAACGGCACGCCGATGACGGCGCGGTAGCCACTGGCGCGGATCCGCTCGCGCACCCACGCGGACAGCCGGATGGCCGGATCGCTCAAGATGTCGGGCGTGATGACGATGCGGTGATCCGCGACCGCGCGGCCCACCGCCCCCTCGCCCGGCTTGAAGACCAGCTCCTGCATGATGTCGGCGTCGGCGCCGTAGGCGGCCAGCGCGCGCAGCGAGCCGTCCTCGGGCTCGACGAGGTAGACGCCGGCCGCGCGCGCGTTGACGAGCTCGGCGGCGCCGCGCGCCAGGAGCTTGGCGATCGGCTCGACCTCCAGCGTGGCCGTCAGCTCGCGGGCCAGGCGGGCCAGCACCTCGGCCACGTCGCGTCGCCGCTGGGCCTCGCGATAGGCCCGCGCGTTCTGGATGGCGATGGCGGCCTGCGCGAGGAACATATCGATCAGGTCCTGCGTGTCGGCGCCGAAGCGCAGCGGCTCCGTATTGGCCAGTGCCATCACCGCAAGGAGCTCGTCACCGACCAGCACGGGATATCCCGCGAACGAGCGCAGGCCCCAGCGCTCGACCCAGGCACGATTCACGAGCCGCGCGTCGGCGAGCACGTCGTCCACGACGAGCGCCCGACGGTGGCTGGCCACCCAGCCGACCGAGCCCTGCTCGTAGCTCAGGATGCGCGGCGAGTACTCCTCCACCAGCTCGGCCCGCGAGCCGCTGGTGAACGAGAGCTGGCGGCGCTTCTCGTCGGCCAGCCAGAACGACGCCAGCCGCGCGCCGGTCAGCTCGGCGGCCGACTCCGAGATCGTCCGTAGCAGCCCGTCGAGCTCGAGCGCGCTCGAGATGCGCCGGTTGACGTCCGTGAGCGCGCGGATGCGCGTGGCCTGGCCGTGCTCGGCCTCGTAGCGGGACGCGTTGCGGATCGCGATGGCCGCCTGCTCGGCCAGGAACTCGAGCGCGGCGACCTCTTCGGCGCCGAACGTCCGCTCGCGCCAGTAGTGGACGACCAGCGCCCCGAGAATCCGCCCCTCTGCGGCAAGCGGCGCCGCCGCCACCGCCTTGAAGCCCTCGCGCTCGATGTCGGCGCGGCGCGCGGGCGCGAGCCACAGGCTCGTGTCGGTCAGGATGTTGCGCGTCGTCACCGTGCGCGCTTCCTGCACCGCGCGGCTGATGGGGCCGCCGCCCATCGGGATCGAGCCGGCCGCCGCATACTTCTGGCTCAGCCGCCCGGCCGCGCGCATCACGCGATACTCGCGCGACGTCGCGTCGCCCAGCACGACCACGGCCGACTCGGCGGCCATGACCTCGAGCGCCTTGCCGACGATCGTGTCGAGTACCTCGTTGAGGTCGAGCGACGACGTGAGCGAGTGGCCGATGGCCTCCATCGCGCGGAAGAGCAGCGCGCGGTGCTGCCGGTCGCTGATGTCGGTGAGGATTGTGACGATGCCGGCGATCGCGCCCTTGCCGTCGCGCCACGGGGCGCAGCGCGCCTCGAGCTGCACTACGCGATCGTCGTCGCGCATCGTGTGCGACAGCTCGATCGCGCCGGGCGTCTCGCCGGCCAGCGCGCGGCGCACGAGCGGCGCCAGCGCCTGGTCGCGGAACAGCGGCAGCGCGGCGTCGGCGTTGCGTCCGACGGCGTCGGCGCGCGAGACGCCGGTCAACCGCTGCATGGCGACATTCCACTCGAGGATTCGCAGCGACGGATCGAGGACGACGAGAGCTTCAGCGAGGCTGTCGAGGAGGCCCTCAAACGGCATTCTCCGAGTATGACTGGGCCCCGGCCGGCTATGCAATAATGCAGCGCATGCGTTCGCCGCTTGACACCTCGACGCTGTTGCTCGCGGCGCTCGCCCTCGTCTTGGCCGCCGTCGCCTACCTGAAAGATCCGGGCCTGCCCGTACTCGGCGCGAAGGCCGGTCTCTCGATGCTCGCGTTCGTCCTACCACGGATGGTGGTGGCGCTACTGCTTGCGGGCCTTATGCAGGTGTTGGTGCCCCAGGACTTCGTTTCTCGCCACCTCGGCCAGACCGGCGGGTTCCGCGGCATCGTCATCGCCACGGTGGCCGGGATGGTGACCCCCGGCGGTCCGATGGTGACGGTGCCGTTCATGGTCGTCCTCGCGAACTCGGGCGCCGCGCTGCCCGCCCTGGTCGCCTACATGACGTCCTGGTCGCTCTTCGGCGTGCAGCGCATCATCGCCTGGGAGGCGCCGCTCCTCGGCTGGCCCTTCGTGTTCGCCCGCGTGGTCCCGAGCCTGGCCTTTCCCGTGATCGCCGGCTGGCTCGTCTCCGTCTTCCACTCGGAGTGAGCTTCACCGACCTCCGCGAGTTCGTCGGCCATCTCGAGAAGCTCGGGCGGCTGCGCCGCGTGGCGGCCCCCGTCTCGCGCGACCTCGAGATCACCGAGATCACCGACCGCGTATCGAAGGGCCCGCCCGCCGCGAACGTCGCGCTGCTGTTCGAGCGCGTCGAGGGATTCGACATGCCGGTGCTGGTGAACGCGTTCGGCGCGCCCGACCGGATGGCCGCGGCGCTCGGCGTGCGCCACCTCGACGAGCTGGGGGAGCGCGTCGCAAAGCTGCTCGACCTGAAGCTGCCCGGAACGTTTGCCGAGCGATGGGCGAAGCTCGGCACCCTCGTCGACCTCGTGAAAGCGGGGCCGAAGCGCGTCACGGGTGCGCCCTGCCAGGAAGTGGTCGAAACCGCGAGCCCGTCGCTGTCCGCGCTGCCGGCGCTCCGTTGCTGGCCGGCCGACGCCGGGCGCTACATCACGCTGCCGTGCGTCTTCACTCGCGATCCCCTGACCGGCCAGCGCAACGTGGGCATGTACCGTCTTCAAATTTTCGACGACCAGACGCTCGGCATGCACTGGCAGACCCACAAAGGCAGCGCCGAGCACCACCGCATTGCGGAGGAAATCGGGCGCCCGGAGCCACATCGCGCCTCTCTCAGGCCACCCTCGGTCCAAGCCGGCCCTGAGGGCCCCGCTACAACAAACCCCGCGACGATGCCCGTCGCGATCGCACTGGGCGGCGACCCGGCGATGATCTACGCGGCGTCGGCGCCGCTGCCGCCGGGCGTCGACGAAGTCATCTTCGCCGGCTGGCTGCGCGGCCGCGGCGTGGAGCTGACCCGCTGCGTGACGAGCGATCTCGAAGTGCCCGCGCAGGCCGAGATCGTGCTCGAGGGCTACGTCGACGCGCGCGAGCGGCGACACGAGGGGCCCTTCGGCGACCACACCGGCTACTACTCGCTGGCGCGCGACTATCCGGTGTTCCACCTCACCGCGATGACGCGACGGGCGCGGCCGATCTATCCGACGACGATCGTAGGCCGTCCGCCGCAAGAAGACTACTGGCTCGGCAAGGCCACCGAGCGGCTCTTCTTGCCGATCATCCGGCTGCTGCTCCCGGAAGTCGTGGACATGAACATGCCGGCCGAGGGCGTCTTCCACAACCTCGTGATCGTCTCGATCAAGAAGCGCTATCCCGGCCACGCCCGCAAGGTCATGAGCGCGCTCTGGGGCATGGGGCTCCTCATGCTGGCCAAGACCATCGTGGTCGTCAGCGAGCACGTGAACGTCCACGATCTCTCCGAGGTCGCGTGGCGGGCCACCGGCAACATCGATCCGCGGCGCGACTTGATGATCATCGAGGGGCCGATGGACGATCTCGACCACGCGGCGCTGCGTCACCGCTTCGGCGGCAAGCTCGGTGTCGACGCCACCGAGAAGAGCGCGCTCGACGACGTCGTGCAGCCCTGGCCCGACGAGATCGCGATGACCGACGAGATCCGCGCGCGCGTCACGCGCCGCTGGAAGGACTACGGGCTCTGAGCAAGCTCGCCTTCGTGCTCGACGCGATCAAGTTCGAGCACACGGTCTTCGCCCTTCCGTTCGCTTACATCGCCATGGTGCTCGCCGCCGGGGGCTGGCCGGGCTGGTGGACGGTGGGCTGGGTGACGGCCGCGATGGTCGGCGGCCGCACCTGCGCGATGGCGACGAACCGCGTCGTCGACCGCTTCATCGACGCCCGCAACCCGCGCACCGCCGGACGGCATCTGCCGCGTCGGTTGCTGGGCGTCGGCGAGATGCGGCTGCTGGCGGCCGCGGGCGCGGTGCTGATGTTCGTCGCGGCGTGGATGCTGAACCCGCTGTGCTTCCTGCTGGCGCCGCTCGCTCTCCTGTTCCTGGTGGGCTACGCCTACACCAAGCGCTTCACCTGGCTCTCGCACTGGGTCCTCGGGTTCACCGACGGCATCGCGGCGGCCGGCGGCTGGGTCGCCGTGCGCGGTCAGTTCGATCCGCCCGCGTTCGTGATGTGGTTCGCGCTCACGACCTGGATCGGCGGCTTCGACCTCATCTACGCCTGCCAGGACGTGAAGGTCGACCGCGAGCAGGGCCTGCACTCGGTGGCCGCGCGCTTCGGCGTCGCCGCCTCCCTCACCGCCGCGCGCGTCAACCATGCGCTGACCGCCGTCGCGCTGGCGATGCTCGGCTGGCAAGTCGCGCTCGGCCCGATCTACTGGGTTGGCTGGCTCGCCGTCGTCGCGCTCTTCGCCTACGAGCACTCGCTGGTGAGCCCGCGCGACCTTTCACGTCTCGACGTTGCGTTCTTCAACGTCAACGGCTACATCGCCTTGATCGTCCTCGCCTCGGTGGTATTAGGACTGTGGTAGACGACCCGCAATCCGATTCCGTCCGCGCGATGTTCACGCGCATCGCCGACCGCTACGACCTCATGAACTCGCTGATGACCGGCGGGCGCCACCACGCCTGGCGGCGCCGGGTGGCCGCAGCGGTCACGGGGGTGCCGGCGGGACCCGTGCTCGACCTGGCCACCGGCACGGCCGATCTCGCCATCGCCGTCCGCGCCCGCGACCCGGCGCGCTTCGTCGCCGGCGCCGACTTCTCGGAGCGCATGCTGCACGTCGGCGCGGCCAAGCTCGAGGCGCGGCGCGTGACGCGCGTGCGCCTGCTCGCCGCCGACGCGCTGGGCCTGCCGTTCCGCGACGGCGCCTTCGCCTGCGTGATGTCGGCGTTCCTTCTACGCAACCTCGAACATCTGGAAGCCGGGCTCCAGGAGATGCGTCGCGTGACGATGAAGGGCGGCCGCGTCGTCACGCTCGACATCGTGACGCCGGCCGTTCCCGTGTGGGGCGCGCTCTTCGGCGCTTACTTCAACCGCGTCGTTCCGCTGGTCGGCGCGCTCGTCGCTGGTGACCGGCGGGCGTACACCTATCTGCCGCAGTCGGTCGAGCGGTTCGTGACACCCTTCGAGCTGGCTCGGCTGATGGAGAAGGCCGGGCTCCGCGAGGTCAGCTATCATCGCCTCGGCCTGGGCACGATCGCGGTCCACGCCGGAGTCGTCTAGAAAAGGAGAGCGCTCGGCGTCAGCTCTGGATCCAGCCGATCTAGCGGCGGGGGCCTCCGGGGCTCCGTCGCGATTCGAGTCGCATTACGCGCCGATCCAGGGTGCCGATGGCCGTTTCGGTCCACGCGCGGAACTCACCGAGCCGGCGGTCGATGTCGCGATAGCCCTCGGCGATCAGGTCGAGCTTGCCCTCGAGTCGCTCGACCCGCACTCCGAAGGTGCGCTTCGACTCGTCGAACGGCATCCAGCACCCGTATTCCTAGCACTCGCGACCCCCGCCTCACGTATCGATTCACCGACGCAACGCGCCGTTGCGCGAAATCGACGAGAGGCCTATGCTTGCGCCCCGTGAGAGCTCGATGATGAGGAGGTATCGATGGCACGCGCAGTCGCGCTCGTCGCCCTGCTCACCCTCCCGCTGTCGGGCTGCGCGGAAGTTCCCGCGGCGCGCACCAACGGTGCGGACATGACGCCGACCGACTCGCGCGAGCGCGTCGTGAGCCGCACGTTCACGGTCTCGAGCTTCAAGCTCGAGAGCGGCCGGGTGCTCCCCGAGCTCACGCTGGCCTACGAGAGCTACGGCCAGCTCGCGGCCGACGGGCGCAACGCGATTCTGGTGACCCACGGCTTCACGAGCAATCACCACGCGGCCGGTCAGTACACCGCGACCGACACGCAGGCCGGGTGGTGGGACGGGCTCATCGGCCCCGGCAAGACGATCGACACCAATCGCTACTTCGTCGTCTCGTCGAACATGCTCGGCTCCTCGTACGGCTCGACGGCGCCCAAGAGCGTGAACCCGAGCACCGGCAAGCCGTACGGCCCCGACTTCCCGGACATCACGCTGCGCGACATCATCGGCGCGCAGAAGATCATGCTCGACGGCCTCGGCGTCCGGCACCTGGTCGCGGTGGCGGGCCCATCGTACGGGGGCTACCAGTCGTTCCAGTGGGCGGTGACGTACCCGACGTTCATGAGCGGCGTCGTGCCGGTCGTGACGGCGCCGAAGGGCTCCGGCGGCGAGGCGGCCGTGAAGTCGCTGGTGGACCGGCTCGCCACCGATCCGAACTGGAATGGCGGCTGGCACTACGAGCGCGGCGGCATCTTCCCCACCCTGCTCCAGATGCGCATCGAAACGCTGGAGCGTTACGGCCAGAACGAGATCCTCGCGCGCACCATCTCTGACCCGGCGGCGCGCGCGGCGCGCATCCGAGAGCTTGCCGAGACCTGGGCGCGCCAGTTCGATCCCAACTCGATGGTCACGCTGCGGAAGGCGGCGGTGAAGTTCGACGCCGAGAGCGATTTTCCACGAGTGCGCGCGAAGGTGCTCTACGTGCTGTCGCGGACCGACAAGCTCTTTCCGCCGTCGATCGCGCCGGCGGTCATGGACAAGCTCTCCCGAGCGGGCATCGACGCGAAGTACTTCGAGATCGACACCGAATTCGGGCATTCGGCGAGCGGGCCCGAGTGGGCGAAATGGGCGCCGACCCTGAAGGACTTCCTCGCGAAGCTCGAGCAGTAGCCCGCCGGCGCCGATGACCGACCCGACGGACTCGCTCGCCGCGTTCCCGCGTGAGCGCACGTGGCTCCTGCCGGCACTCCGGGCGGCGCAGCAAGCCGAGCGCTGGCTCTCTCCCGAGACGCTCGATCGCATCGCGGCGCACCTACGCGTGCCGAAGAGCGAGGTCTGGGGCGTCGCGAGCCACTATCCCGAGCTGAGGCTCGCGCGGCCGGGACGGCGGATCGTGCGGGTGTGCACCGGCGTCAGCTGCCGCGTGGTGGGCGGCCGCGAGCTGCTCGCCGCGTGCGAGCAGCGGCTCGGCGTCCGCGCCGGTCAGACGTCGGCCGACGGCGCGGCGACGCTCGAAGAGCTGGACTGCGCGTTCGCCTGCTCGGTCGCGCCCGTGGTCGAGGTGGATCACGCTCTCCAGGGCCGCGTAATGCCCGGCGATCTCGCGGCGCTGCTCGGCGGCGTGGGCCACCATCACGCCGTCTCCACGCCGACCGTGGGGGTCCTCACGGGAGCCGCTTCCGGATCACCGACCCAGTGTCTCGCCGCGCTCGTGCGCGCTGCGCAGCGCGGGCGCGCAGCGACGAGGCTCGTCGTCGGCGTGGGATCTTGCTCGGTCGCGGTCGGCGCCCGTGAGACGATCGCGGCCCTGCGCGACGAAGTGGCGCGGCGGAAGCTCCCCCACGCGGTCGGCGCCGCCGGGTGCCACGGGATGTGCTGGGCCGCGCCCACCGTCACGGTCCTCCGCGAGGGTTCGGCGCCCGTCGTCATCGGGCCGGTGGCCGCGGCCGAAGTCCCGCGCCTGCTCGACGCGCTGTCGTCGAGCGATGCGCTCCGCGACGTCAGCGGCGACGTCATGGGACCGCAGCACCGCGTCCTGCTCGAGCGCTGCGGCCTGATCGACGCCGACGACATCGCCGACGCGCTCCGTCACGACGCCTACGCCACCTTCGCCCGGGCGCTCGAGGCCGGCGCGCCGGAGCGCGTGATCGAGGAGGTTCGCGCCGCCGGGCTGGCCGGACGCGGGGGCGCGTACTTCCAGACGGCGGTGAAGTGGGCGGGCTGCCGGGCGGCGGCCGGCGCCCCGAAGTACATCGTGGTGAACGGCGAAGAGGGTGAGCCCGGGATCTTCAAGGACCGCCACCTGATGGAGGGCGACCCGCACCGGCTGCTGGAGGCCGTGCTCCTCGCCGCCTACGCCGTCGGCGCGGCGCGCGGCGTCCTCTATATACATGGAGAGGCCGAGCTCTCGGCCGAGCGCGTGGCCGGCGCGCTCGCGCAGGCCCGGCGCTGCGGCTTGCTGGGCGATCGCATCCTCGGCTCCGACTTCTCGCTCGAGATCGAGATCCGGCGCGGCCTCGGCGGCTTCGTCCTCGGCGAGGAGACGGCGCTGCTCGAATCGATCGAAGGCCGACGGGCGATGCCGCGCACGCGGCCGCCGTTTCCGGTCGAGGCCGGGCTCTGGGGCAAGCCCACGGTCATCAACAACGTCGAGACGCTCTTCGCGGTGCCGTCGATCGTCGCGCGCGGCGGCGCCTGGTTCGCGGGGCTGGGCGGCGGCCGGGGGACCAAGCTCTTCGGCCTTTCCGGCCACGTCCGGCGCCCCGGCGTCGTCGAGATGGAGCTCGGGTGCACGCTCCGCACGCTGATCGACACGGTCGGGGGTGGATCGTCGACGGGCCGGCCCATCCGCGCCGCGGTGGTCGGGGGACCGTCGGGCAGCGTCGTGAACCCGCGCCACTTCGACGAGCCGCTGATCCCGCGCGGCCCGGTCAATCCCGGTACCGGCGGCGTCGTCGCGCTCGACGAGCGCGCCTCGGTCCGCGACGTCGTCCGCACGCTCCTGGCCTTCAACACGCGCGAGTCGTGCGGCAAGTGCACCCCGTGCCGCGAGGGAACGGCGCGGCTCCTCGCGATGCTCGACGCGCCGGTCGATCAGGCGACCGTGAAGCAGCTCAGCGAAGTCATCCAGCTCGCTTCGCTCTGCGGCCTCGGCCAGGCCGCGCCGTTCGCGGTCCTGTCGGGGCTCGCCGAGTTCCCGGGCGAGTTCGGCGTATCATAAGCCCGCGATGAAGCTCTCGATAGACGGCCGGAGGGTCGAGCTCCCCCAGGGCGCCACCGTCCTCGACGGCGTGAACCGCCTGGGGATCCCGCTGCCGCAGCTCTGCAAGGATCCCGACCGGCCGCCGCTCGGCGCGTGCCGGACCTGCCTCGTCCACGTCGAGGGCCAGCGCGGGCTGCCGGCCTCCTGCCACCTGCCCGCGCGCGACGGCATGGTCATCTCCACGGAGGACCCCGACGCGATCCGCGTGCGAAAAGCCGTGCTCGACCTGACGCGCTCGATGCTGACGGAATCGGACGAGCGCAACGGCTTCGGACAGCTCAGCCAGGCCGGAGCGCGGCACGGTCTGCTCGAACCGGCGTGGACGCCGCTCCACCGTTTCGACGTCGACGCAACCAAATCGTTCTTCGTCCTCGACCGCGAGGCGTGCGTCCTCTGCGGCCGCTGCGCGGTCGCGTGCGACGACGTCCAGCAGATCGGGGCGATCGCGCTGCTCGGGCGCGGCCACGCGACGAAGGTCGGCGTCTTCGGCGACGGCGCCATGGCTTCGTCCGTGTGCACCTCGTGCGGCCAGTGCGTGGCGACGTGCCCGACCGGCGCGCTGCGGCCGAAAGAAGCGCCAGCCAAGATCGCGCGCACCGTCGAGACGACGTGCCCGTACTGTGGCGTTGGCTGCGGCATCGCGGTGAGCGTGTTCGCGGGGGAGTCGAGAGGGGGGCGGAGCCCCCTTCTCCCGGAAAAACTCTCGGTGATGGCCGACGACGTGCCGTCGAACCGCTCGAGCCTCGGCATGCTCTGCGTCAAGGGACGCTTCGGGACCGGCTTCATCCACTCGCGCGACCGGATCACGTCTCCGCTGGTCCGCCGCGACGGGCGCTGGGTCGAGGTCGGCTGGGACGAGGCCCTCGACGTCGCCGCCGAGGGGCTCGCGCGCCACCGCGGCCGGTTCGGCGCGTTGGCCAGCGCCAAGGCCACCAACGAGGACGGCTACGTCATCCAGAAGTTCTGCCGCGTCGTGATGCACACCAACGACGTGGACCATTGCACGCGCCTCTGCCACTCGCCCTCGGTCGAGGCGATGCTGGCCTCGATGGGCTCGGGCGCCACCTCGAACTCGTATCAGGACTACGAAGAGGCCGGCTGCCTGATGGTCGTCGGCGCCGACGCCTCCGCGAACCATCCGGTGATCGCCATCCGCTTCCGCCGCGCCGTGAGCCGCGGCGCCCGGCTGATCGTCATCAACCCCAAGCGCGTCGAGCTGTGCGATCAGGCCGATCTCTGGATCCAGCAGCGCCCGGGCACGGACGTGGCGCTCTTCAACGCGATGTCCCGCGTGATCCTCGACGAGGGGCTCGCGGCCCACGCGTTCATCGGCGCGCGCACCGAGGGGTTCGAGGCGTGGCGCGAGTCGCTGGCGCCGTTCACGCTCGAGCACGCGTCGCGCGTCACCGGCGTGCCCGCGGAGGACATCGCGCGGGCCGCGCGCTGGTACGCCCGGCCGCCCTTCGCCGGTTCCTGTCTGATCTGGGGCATGGGGATCACCCAGCACGTCAACGGGATCCACAACGCGCACTCGCTCCTGAACCTCTCGCTGGTCGCCGGCCAGATGGGCTTTCCGGGCAGCGGCATCTCACCGCTGCGCGGCCAGAACAACGTCCAGGGCTGTGGCGACGCCGGCTGCATCCCGACGAACCTACCGGGCTACCAGCACTACATCCCCGAGACGCTCGCGAAGTTCGAGTCGGCGTGGGGGACGAAGCCGCCGGCACGGCCTGGCCGCGTCGTCACCGAGATAGTCGAGGGGGCCCTCTCCGGGGAGACGCGCGCGATGTACGTCGTGGGCGAGAATCCCCTGCTCTCCGAGCCCGACCTGCACCACGCCGAGAAGGCGATCGGCCAGCTCGACTTCCTGGTGGTCCAGGACCTCTTCATGCACGAGACCGCCGAGCGCGCGCACGTCTTCCTGCCCGCCGCGGCGTTCGCCGAGAAGGAAGGCACCTTCACCAACTCCGAGCGCCGCGTCCAGCGTGTCCGTCAGGCGCTACCGCCGCCCGGCTCGGCGCGACCCGACTGGTGGATCGCGAGCCAGCTGGCGAAGCGGGTCGCGGCGAGGCTCGGCCTCGACGTCGGGCGCCAGTTCGACTACGAAGGCGCGGCGCCGATCTTCGACGAGATGGCCCGGCTCACGCCCTTCCTCGCCGGCCTCTCGCACGCCCGTCTCGACCGCGAGGGCGGGTTGCAGTGGCCGTGCCCGACCGCCGAGCACCCGGGCACCCGCTATCTCTACGGCGAGACGTTTCCCCTCGGCCGGGCGCGCTTCATCCCCGCCCTGGAGACGGTCGAAGCCGCCGAGCTTCCGGACGCCGATTTCCCGTTCGTCCTCAACACCGGCCGGCTCCTCTACCACTGGCACGGCGGCACGCTCACCCGCCGCGTCGAGGGCTTGCTCGAGCTGGCGCCGCGCCTCGAGGTGGCCGTGCATCCGAGCGACGCGCGCCGGCTCGGTGTGGACACCGGCGCCCGCATCCGGGTGGTCTCGCGCCGCGGCGAGCTGGAGGGCTACGTGCGGGTCACCGAGGCAGTGCGCGCCGGCGCGGTGTTCGTGCCGTTCGTGAAGCTCGCGGACTCGGCGGCGAACTTCCTGACGAACTCCGCGGCCGACCCCGCGTCGAAGATCCCGGAGTACAAGGTCTGCGCGGTTCGCCTCGAGCGGCCGGCCCAGTAGCGATGAAGATCACCGAGATCGAGACCATCCCGCTGCGCCTGCCCTTCGCGCACACGTTCACGATCTCGCAGGGGCCGGGGCGCGAGTTCATCGACACGCTGATCGTGCGGGTTCACACCGATCAGGACCTCGTCGGGATCGGCGAGACCCAGGCGTGGCGCCGGCAGGGCAGCGCCGAGACCATCTGGAATCTGGTCCGCACCATCAAGGACTACTTCGAGCCCGCGATCGTCGGCCGCTCGCCGTTCGACATCGCCGGCATTCTCAAGACGCTCGACGCGACGCTCTCCAACACGCTCTATCCGCAGGCCGCCGTGGCCGACGCGCTCTACGACATCGCGGGCAAGGCGGTGGGGCTGCCGGTCCACAAGCTGCTCGGCGGCGAGTGCCGCGAGCAGGTGCGCGTCTGCGGCCTCCTGTCGCTGCGGCCGACCATCGAGGAGCTGCTGGACGACGCGCAGCGATTCCACGACCGTGGGTTCCGCCACTTCGGGCTCAAGATCGGCGTCGACCCGCGCCGGGATCTGGCCAACGTCGTCGCGCTGCGGAACCGCTTCGGCGACGGGGTCGTGATCCGCGTGGACGCGAACGGCGCGCTCTCGTACGACGCGGCGCTGAGCCTGCTCAAGAAGCTCGAGCCCTACGACATCGACTGCGCCGAGCAGCCGATCGCGATCTGGGACCTGGACGGGCTGGCGGCGCTGGCGCGCGCGACGTCCATCCCGATCATGGCCGACGAGTCGGTCTCGACCGACCACTCGCTGCTCGAGGTGATTCGCCGCCGCGCCGCGACGGTCGTCCAGACCAAGATCGCCAAGAACGGTGGGATGTACCGGGTCTGGCGGCTCTGGGCGCTGGCCAGCGCCGCGGGGATGCGCATCTACCCGGGCAACCATCCGAGCACGAGCGTCGCCACCGCCGCCGTCGCGCACCTGTGCGCGGCCTGGCCCGAGCCGCTCATGGAGGGCGTGTTCGCGGTCGGCGTCAGCGGGGCGCTGGCGGGCGATGTCGTGACCGAGCCGCTCGCCCCCGAGAACGGCGAGATCCCGGTGCCGAAGGGCCCCGGACTCGGCGTCGAGCTCGACGCCGAGAAGATCGCGCGCTTCCGCATCGACCGCTAGCGCCCCGCCGGTCGCGACCGGCGTACGTCAGATCAGCGGCGCCAGAAACCTGTCCAACGCCTGAACGAACGCGCCCGGGTTGTCGAGCACCAGATGGTGGTAGCTCGCCGGAATCTCCACCAGCGTCGCGGCTCGGATGGCCACCCGCAGCTTCTCGGCCATCTCGGGCGGGAGCACCGGGCTCAGCTCGCCCCGGGCGATCAGCGTCGGCGCGGTGATCCGCTCCAGCAGCGGCCAGGCGTCGACCGGCGCCCGCGCGCTGTTGCTCGCCGGATCGAAGCGGTAGGCCCAGTGACCGTCGCGCTGGACGATGCCGGCGCGCCCGAGGTGCGCGAAAAAGGCTGGCTCGGCGTTCGTCTCGCGCGGCAGCAGCCGGAACGACTGGGCCGCGGCCTCGGCGCTCGGATACGGCCGCAGCGTCCGCTGGCCGCGCGTGCGCAGCCGGTCGAGCCGGTCGGCCGGAATCACGGGTCGCGAGTCGACGATCACGAGGGCGCTCACCCGATCGGGGTGCCACGCGGCGAACGACATCGCGTTGTGACCGCCCATCGAGTGGCCGACCAGCGCCACCTGGCGCCAGCCGAAGGCGTCGATGACGCCCAGCAGGTCGGCCGCGAAATTCTCGGTGGCGTACGCGGGCGGCGTCGCCCAGTCGCTCTCGCCGTGACCGCGCTGATCGAGCGCGATGGTGTGGAAGCGATCGACGAACGCGGGCGCCACCAGGTCGAACCAGTGGGCGTGGGCGGAGCCGCCGTGGAGAAAGCACAGCGGCGGGCGCCCGGCGATTCCCCACTCGAGAACGTTCAAGCGGAGCCCGCCGACTTTCACCGTGCGCTTGCGCGCGCGCTCGCAGCCGAAGCGAAGTGTCGACGACACCGCACGAATTGTATCCGCAAAAACTTTTCCTTTGAGCGCATTCCTGCTCCGAGTATTGTCGAAAGTACCCATGAGTGCAGCGCCAGCGTCGTCGCATCGTCGACATATCCTGGACGGCGGATACACGCTCGGGCTTCTCATCGTTGCGATTCTGATCGGGTACGGCCTGCTCTCTCCCTCCGGCCTCGCCCGCGCAACGACACTGGCCCGACCCTATCCACCGCCGCGTCCGGACGCCCTCCACGAGCTGACCGGGCGTCCCGCCGAGCGCGCCAAGCCGGAGCCGCCGCAGCCCACCTGGCCAAAGATGGTCAGTGGTCAGATCCTTGACGCGAGCCGCGCACCTATCGAGGGCGCGTCGATCGTCACCGGCGGTGTCGAGCACCTGACGGACGCCGAGGGAAAATTTACCCTCGAGGGTCTGCCGCCCGACGCGCCGCTGCTGGTCAAGCGGCCGGGATTCGCGAAGGTCACCGTGCCGCCGACCCGGGACACGCTCGAGATCGTCCTCAAGCCGCAGAGCGTGCGAGCCGCCTACCTCACCTATTACGGCGTGGGCGACAAGGGCATCCGCACGCGCGTGCTCGACCTCGCGGCGCGCACGGAGATCAACGCGGTCGTCATCGACGTGAAGGGCGACCGCGGCTGGATCCTCTATCGCACCCAGATTCCCCAGGCACTGGCGGTCGGCGCCCAGGGACCGGCCACGCTGAAGGACTTCGACGGCCTCATGGCCGATCTGAAGGCGCGCGGAATCTACACGATCGCGCGCATCGTGACCTTCAAGGACAACATCCTCGCCAACGCCCGGCCCGACCTCGCGGTCATCGACACGCGCACCGGCAAGCCATGGACCGACAACGAGAAGCTCGCCTGGGTCGACCCGTTCCGCGAGGAGGTCTGGAACTACAACATCGCGATCGCCCGCGAGGCGGCGGCCCGGGGCTTCGACGAGGTCCAGTTCGACTACGTGCGCTTCCCCACCGACGGTCGGCTCTCGGCGGCGAAGTACGCCTCGCCCAACAACAAGGACACGCGGCTGCCGGCGATCGCCGGCTTCCTCGGCCGCGCGCGCCGCGAGCTGGGCCCGCTGGGCATCTTCGTGGCCGCCGACATCTTCGGCTACACCGCGTTCAACGAGAACGACACCGACATCGGCCAGCGCATCGAGGAAATGGCGCCTCACCTCGACTACTTCTGCCCGATGGTCTACCCGTCCGGGTACCACATGGGCATCCCGGGATTCCGGAATCCGGTTCACCATCCGTACGAGGTCGTCCACGAGAGCGTCCGGCTGATTCGCCAGCGGTCCGCTCACACACGCGTACGCGTGCGGCCGTGGCTGCAGGACTTCAAGGACTACGCGTTCGACCGGCGGATCTTCGGCGTGACCGAGATCCGTGCGCAGATCAAGGGAGCCGACGACGCCGGGGGGGTCGGCTGGATGCTGTGGAATCCCCGGAACGACTACACGGCCGCGGCGCTGCGGCAGAAAGAGGCCCTCGCGGCCACCACCAAGTGAAACTCCTGCTGGTTCTCTCACTCATCCTGACCGCCGCTCTGCTCCTCGTCTCGTTCGTCGGCGCCGGCAATCTCGCGCCCAACGAGCTCGGGCGCATCATGATCCTCGAGTACCACAAGATCGACTATCCCGAAGAGCGCTGGACGCGGACGCCCGAGAACTTCCGGCGCGACCTCGAGACGCTCTACACCAAGGGCTACCGGCTGATCAACCTGGGCGACCTGCTCGACGGGAGCATCAAGCTACCGGCGGGCACCACGCCCGTCGTGCTCACGTTCGACGATTCCTCGCCGGGCCAGTTCCGCTACATCGAGGCGAACGGCTCCGTCCAGATCGACCCCAAGTCGGGCCTCGGAGTCCTCGAAGCGTTCATCGCCGAGAAGCCCGACTTCGGCCGGGCGGCGACCTTCTACGTGCTGCCAGGCGCCTCCAAGCCCAATCGGCTCTTCAACCAGCCCGAGTACGAGGGGCGCAAGCTCCAGTACCTGGCGAGCCACGGCTACGAGATCGGCAACCACACCCTCTGGCACGCGAACCTCGCCAAGTACCCGGAGGCGACGGTCCGCGCTCAGGTCGCCGAAGCCCAGGTGTGGATCCAGCGCCACGTCCCCGACTACCGTACGCGCACGATCGCGCTCCCGCATGGCGCCTATCCGACGGACGTGAACTGGGTGCTGAATGGATCGGCCAAAGGCACGACCTACAGCCACGAGGCGGTGCTGATGGTCGCAGGCGGCCCCGCGCCGTCGCCGTTCTCACGGTCGTTCGATCCGGTGCGCTTGCCGCGCATCCAGGCCGTCGAGCGAGAGCTCGCCTACTGGATCGACTACTTCGACAAAAACCCTGGCGAGCGCTTCGTCAGCGACGGCGACCCGACCGCGGTCACCGTCCCGGCCGCCCGCCGCGATCGTCTCCGCACCGAGCTCAAACCGACCCTGCGAGTCGTCGAACGCTAGGAGCCGCCGAACGCTGAATTCCAGGGGTCCGGGCAGACGCGAGCCCCGCGGGAGCGCGCTCAAACGCTGAACAACCCCAGCGTGCCGCCTCTGCCCGACCGCTCTGGGCTCCCGCCTCACGCCCAATCCCCCGGCGCGCCGTCGCCGCTGCCCAACAGACTCTCGCCTCACGCCATCCCATTAGCGCGCCGCCGCCACAACCGCAGAGGGTCGCGTCGTATGCCCGATCGTCCGCGACGCGATCTGATCGGCGGCAGTGGATCTCACGTGCAGGGCGAGCGGCGGGCGGGCGAGTGTGGTGGGGGCGGGGTCCACCGGACCCGTTCCCGATCTAGCGGCGTCGGGAGATGTGCGCCCGGATGGAGCCTAGGCGAGTGGAGCAGCGCACGCGTGCCGCGTGGTCCGGGGATCCCCGCCCCCACCACACTCGCCCGCCGCTCGCCCGCGAGCAGGCGCTCCGCTAGCGATAGATGAGATACGACGCGCGGCGATTCAGGAAAGCGCTGCGATCGATCTCGGCCCAGGCGGTGACGCGCTCAAAAGCTTCGCCGCGGAGAAAAGCCCACATGGTCGACCGGTTCACGAGGAGGTTCTGGATGTTCTCGGGCCTGAACTGGTCGCGGTGACGGGTCCGCAGCGTCCGGCCCAGCGCGAGGCCGACGGTGACCGGTCGGATCGCCTCGCGATCGGTGACGATGAGGCGCACGCCCCCGCACAAAACGTTCGCGTACACATCCGCCGTCGGCGTGAACCAGATCGGCTGGAAGGTGACCCCGCGCAGGCCCTGCTGGTTGAGCGCCGCCGCCAGCCCCTGAGGCTCGATCCACGGCGCGCCCACCACTTCGAAGGGTGAGTCGGTCCCGCGTCCGACCGAGAGATTGGTGGCCTCCAGGAGCCCCACGCCGGAATAGAGCAGCGCCTGGGTCACCGACCGGATGTTCGGCGACGGGTTCACCCACGGCAGTCCCGTCTCGTCGAACCAGCGCCCGCGGTCCCAGCCGACGAGCGGCACCACGGTGAGCGCGACCGGAATCTTGCGCTCGGCCGCGGCGAGCCGGGCGAATTCGCCGATCGTCAGCCCGGTCCGCACGGGAATCGGATGAGGCGCCGTGAACGACTGGAGATCGGAATCCATCAGCGGCCCCTCGACGACGCGGCCGTTGATCGGATTGGGCCGGTCCAGCACGAGGACCGGGATGCGCTGCTTCGCGGCCTCCTCCATCACGTAGACGAGCGTCGTGAGGTACGTGTAGTAGCGGACGCCGACGTCCTGGATGTCGAAGACCACGAGCGAAACATCCTTGAGCATGGCGGACGACGGCCGTCGGGTGGGACCGTACAGGCTCCAGATCGGGCGTCCGGTGACGACGTCGCGGCTGTTCGGCACGTCGGCGTCCACGTCGCCGGTGAGCCCGTGCTCCGGTGAAAAGATCGCGTGCAGGCGCACCCCCGGCGCGTTGGCGATCAGGTCGATCGTGCGCCGGCCGCGGGAGTCGATGCCCGTCTGGTTGGTGACGAGGCCGACCGAGTGGCCTCCGAGCATCACGAACTTCTGCTCGACCAGCAGGTCGAGCCCGGTCAGGATGCGCTCGGACGGCAGTACCAGGTGCTCCGGCGGGCTCTCGGGCGCGGGCGCGTCGGCCGCGGGTCCGCTCGCGACCGTCGCATCGCTCGCGAGCGTCGGCTGGAAGAGTTGGGCGCCCGCCGCCGCGGTGAGCCGCGCCCGTAGCTCGCGGATCTTCGCGACGCCGCCTCCGTAGGGGTGGACCCGATTCGTCAGGATGATCATGTAGCTCCGGGTCGGCGGGTCGATCCATATCGACGTGCCGGTGAAGCCGGTGTGGCCCACGGAGCCCTCGGGAAAGAACGGCGCCATCGGCCGTGAGTAGGGCGAGGAGAGGTCCCAGCCGAGCGTCCGCATGCCGCGCCCCTCGGGCGCGGCGTCCCACATCATGCGCACGGTCGCCGCGTCGAGGACGCGGTGTCCGCCGAGGATGCCACCGTTCAGCAACATACGACAAATGCGCGCCAGGTCGGCCGCGGTCGAGAACATCCCGGCGTGGCCCGCGACGCCGCCGAGCAGCCGGGCGCGAGGGTCGTGCACCTCACCGTTCAGGACGCGGCCGCCGACGAACTCCGTCGGCGCCACGCGGCTCATCAGGCTGGCCTTGGGATGAAAGCTCGTGTCCTGGAGATCGAGCGGCCGGAAGAGGATCCGCTCGAGGTACCGATCGAGACGCGCGCCGCTGACGCGACGGACGACCTCGCCGAGGAGGATGAAGCCGGTGTCGCTGTACTGGAACGCCGAGCCCGGGGGATACTCGAGGGGAATCTTCGCGATCTCGGTCACCGCCGACGGAAATCCCGCGGTGACGGCGGCGTTCGGCGGATACGCGATCAGTCCGGCGGTGTGGGTCATGAGCCGCCGGATCGTGATCTCGTCGAACTGCTTGCCGCGGAACTCCTTCAGGTACTGGCCGAGGGGCGCGTCGAGCTTGATCGTGCCCTTCTCGACGAGCGCCATCACCGCGATCGCCGTGCCGACCGGTTTGGTGAGGGAGGCGATGTCGAAGATCGTGTCGACGGTCATGGGGGAGGACTTCGGCAGGAACCGGCGCGACCCGTACGCGCCCTGGAACAGAATGTCGTCGCCGCGGCCGACCAGAACCACGACGCCGGGGATCTCGCCGCTGGCGACTGCGTCGGCGGCGCCCTCGTCGATTCCGGGGAAGTTGTGCGTTCCGGAAACGACGGACGTTCCAACCACGGCTGGCGGTGCGAGAACTGTAGCGGGGAG
>Ga0209056_10002150_pt1 | contig 21443 bp, 17 predicted proteins | sample GraSoiAngelo_114_FD_185876 | JGI IMG/M metagenome (GOLD analysis project Ga0209056, IMG submission 185876) | Grasslands soil microbial communities from the Angelo Coastal Reserve, California, USA - 14_0903_13_40cm (SPAdes) (version 2) | ecosystem: Environmental > Terrestrial > Soil > Grasslands...
AACATGGCGGGCAAATCGACTTACATCCGGCAAGTCGCGCTGATTGTGTTGATGGCGCAGATCGGCAGCTTTGTGCCGGCGGCGAACGCGGAGATCGGATTGGTCGATCGCATTTTCACGCGCGTCGGCGCGAACGACGATCTGGCGCGCGGGCAATCGACCTTCATGGTGGAGATGAACGAGACCTCGAACATCGTGAACAACGCGACCGAGCGCAGCTTGGTCATTCTGGATGAGATCGGCCGCGGAACATCGACCTTCGACGGGTTGTCGATCGCCTGGAGCGTGGCGGAATTCTTGCACGACAAGATCAAGGCCCGCACGCTGTTCGCGACGCATTATCATGAGCTGACGAAACTGGCCGCCGAGCGCAAAGGCGTCGGCAATTTCAACGTCGCAGTGCGAGAATGGAACGAGCAGATCATTTTTCTGCGCAAGATCGTGCCCGGCGGCGCCGACAAAAGCTACGGGATCCAGGTGGCGCGGCTGGCGGGTTTGCCAAAGGAGATTCTAGATCGGGCCAAAGAAATTCTGGCGCACCTCGAAAATCCGAACAGTGTGGCGGCGGTCGAAAAAACGAAGCGCAAGAGATCCAGCAAGAACATGCCGCAAGCGGACAAGCCGCAGCTGGATCTGTTGTGATAGTCCGAGCCGGGCTGGCCGTTTTTCCCTGACCGTACGCGCCAAGCAATTTATAATGGTAGCCGAAGCGACGACTTATGCCGGTTAAAACCGAAAAAGAACTCAACGAAACCCAACGCAGTCTTTGGTTGAAAGCGATGGCCGCGGTCGAGCTGCGCAATTTTGGTTACGCGATTTCGCTTTTGCAGGGAATCCTGAAACAGGAGCCGGAGTTTTTGACCGGACGTCAATTGTTGCGCCGAGCCGAAGTCGCGAAACAAAAGGCTCGCAAAAAAAGTTTCTTCAACATTTCAACCGCGGCGATCGCGGTGATGAAAGCGCAGCGTGAGATTAAGAGGAGACCGCAGGGCGCGGTCGAAATGATCGAAAAAATTTTGGAAGATGAGCCTTACAATCGACAGGCGAACCTGACCTTGAAAGAAGCCGCGGTCGCGGCCGGTTGGCCGGAAATTGGTGTGTTCGCGCTGCGAACTTTGCTCGAGGAAAATCCCCGCGACGTAAAATTGCTGCACGAGCTGGGGCAGCTTTATCATCAGACCGGTCAAAGCGAGGAAGAGGTCGAGGTTTACAATCAAATCACAGAGATCGACCCCCTCGACACGGCGGCGCTGCGATTGGGAAAGGACGCGTCGGCGCGGGCATCGATGAGCACCGGCGGCTGGACCCAGGCCGAAAGTTATCGCGAACTGATCAAAGACAAGGATGTGGCAATTTCGCTCGAGCAGCAGAGTCGAATGCAATTGACGGGTGAGGCGCTCGACCAGCAGATCGCCGAAATGCAAGCGCTTCAACAGAGCCAACCACAAAATGTCGATCTTGCCCGGCGGCTGGGCGCGCTGTGCGAACAAAGGGACGACATCGAATCAGCGATCAAATGGTACCAGCGTGCGGTCGAGCTAACTGGGAGTAGCGACGCCGGCCTTATTCGAAAGCTGTCCAATTTAAAAATGCGCGGCGCAGAGCGCGAGATCGCCGCGCATGAGGAATTTCTTGCCGAACATCGGGAGAAAGACGCGGCGCACGCGAAGAAAGCCGAAGAGCTTCAAGCCGCGAAGAAAAAGCGAGCCGGAATATTGATCGAAGAAGTGAAAAAGCGGTTGGAACGTAATCCGACCGATTTGCAATTGCGTTTTGAACTTGGCGAGCATTTCGTAAGTGCGCAACGATTTCGCGAGGCCGTGCCGGAGTTGCAACGCGCGCGACAAAATCCAAATGCGCGTTTAAAAGCGATGAATCTGCTGGGTATTTGTTATCGCGAGCTCGGCATGCTGGATCTGGCAATGAAACAATTCAAAGAGGCGGCGAAGGAGATTCTAACGATGGATGGGACGAAAAAGGAAATCGTCTACAACCTCGGGATCGTTTACGAAAAAATGGGCGAGCGCGAAAGCTCCCTCAATTGCATGAAACAAATTTACGAAGCTGATTACGGCTACAAGGACGTGGCCGATCGGGTGGAAAGGTCGTACCAACAGGGCGAGGACCGGAGTTGAGTTGGTGAAGGTTCGCCACGAGGAATCCGTCCGGTGGCGGATCGAATTCCGCCAGCTCGAATAGCTGGCTTGCATGCACGTCCAAAGCTGTGTCATGATGCGAACGTCTGATGCCGAATGTCGGCATCAGAACCTGCACACACCTATGAAAAAGAATCTTATAATGTCACGAATCGCAATTGTCGCCTTGGGCGCCGGAGCGCTCTCCCTGGCTACGACAAGCAGCGCACTTAATGCCTATCCACCACTAAGGACGGGGGCGAACAAAGACGTGAGCCCCGCTCCAGCAAAGGGCGCGGCCAAAGCCGGCAGCAAACTAAGCGCAGCGGACAAAACTTTCATGACGAACGCAGCCAAAGGCGGCATGATGGAGGTTGAATGGGGCAAGCTGGCGGCGCAGAATGGCCAAAACACGGATGTAAAAAAGTTCGGCAGCCGAATGGTGACCGATCATTCCAAGGCGAACAGTGAATTGATGGCGCTGGCAAAGGAGGAAGGGGTCACGCTCTCGGGCGCAAAGTCGCCGGGCAAATGGAAATCGGACAAAGATTACATGGATATGATGGTGAAAGACCATCAAGCGGACCTGGCTGAGTTCCAAAGAGAAGCACAAGGCGGAACTGATCCTGACCTGAAAGCGTTTGCGGCCAAGTATTCCAAAGTCGTCCAGCAACATCTCGATCTTGCCAAGCAGACTCAAAGCAAGCTGAAATAACGACTGCGATTTGGTTTTACGCGCGGCACGTCCGGCACGGCGTGCCGCGTTTTTTTTGGGCTTTGCGTTCCGCCGGACAAACTTAAGCATTCTAGAACATGCGGAAGACAAAAATCATCTGCACGCTCGGCCCGGCGACCGAGAAACCTGAAACGATCAGGAAACTGATCGCGCGCGGAGCAGACGTTTTTCGGTTGAACATGAGTCACGCGGCCCGCGAATGGGTGCGCGAGATTGTCCCGCGCATCCGCAAGCTCGCGGATGAGTCGACCCGCCCGGTCGGAATTCTGCTCGACACCCAAGGCCCGGCAATCCGGACCGGGCCGGTGAAGACGCCGTTAGAACTAAAGAAGGGGGACGTGCTCGAGTTTACCGTCGGTCACGCGAAAAAGACGGAAAAGAAATCGGTCGAGGTCAATTACGACAAGTTCGCCGACGACGTGAACGTCGGCGATACCGTTCTGGTCGACAACGGGCTGATCAAGCTCACGGTGACCGCGAAGAAAAAAAATCGCGTCCTTTGCAAAGTCGTCACTCCGGCGGCACTCGGCTCGCGGCGCCATATCAATTTACCCGGTATCCATGTCAGTCTTCCGCCGCTAACAAAGAAGGACATTGCCGATGTTGGACTCGGGGCGGAGCTCGGTGTCGATTTCGTCGCGCTTAGTTTTGTCCGCAAACCCAGCGATTTGGTGGAGCTTCGCAATTTGCTCGTCCGCAAGAAAAGCAAAGCACAGGTGCTGGCTAAGATTGAGGACCAGGCGGCGGTCGAATCGATCGACCACATTATTAAGACTGCCGACCTTGTCATGGTCGCCCGCGGCGATCTAGGCATTGAAGTGCCGATGGAAGAGTTGCCGATTATTCAGCGACGAATCGTCAAAAGTTGCATCCGGCTCGGCAAACCAGTGATTGTCGCGACGCACTTGCTCGAATCGATGATCAATAACCGCGTGCCAACGCGAGCGGAGATCACCGACGTGGCGAACGCCGTCTTCGAACAAGCGGATGCGATCATGTTGAGCGGCGAAACCAGCATCGGCCATTATCCGGTCGAATGCGTGGAGGTCTTGAATCGCGTGGCCACGCGGATTGAGCGGAGCGGCGGCGCCGGTTATGCCGAATCAGCTATTCTGGAAGACGCGCGGCAGAAAACCGTTGCCTCCGCGGTTGTCCTGGCCAACTCGCTAGCCTGGTCCAAGATCATTGTTTTCACGCGACATGGAAGGATGGCGCGCAACACCTCAAATCTCCGCCCGCAACGCGCCACTATTTTTGCGTTTACGCCGAGCGAAGAAGTCCGGAGACAGTTGTCGATCTGCTGGGGCGTTTACCCAATACAGATCGAATTCAGCGATGATCCGAATGCGACGATTGAGACCGCACAGAAATATTTGCGCGATCAAAAGCTGACTGCAGCGGGCGACAATCTCGTCATCATCAGCGACGTGCGCGCGCGGGACGCGTTAGTCGATTGCGTCCAGTTGCGCACGGCAAAATAAAAACGCGCGGATTTGCATCCGCGCATTTCAAAAAGACGATGTCGATCTTGCGTTAAGCTTCAACCGGCAATTCGACGTCGATCGGCTTTTCCTTCTTGCTCAGTGCCCGCCGCAATTTCGAGAGCGCAATGTTCTGCAGCTGACGGATACGTTCGCGGGTCACGCCGAATTTCTTGCCGACTTCCTCAAGCGTCTTCGGTTTCCCGCCATCGAGGCCGAAGCGCTGGAAAATAATTTTCTTCTCGCGATCATCGAGCACGTCGAGCAAGCCTCCCACTTCGTTGCGCAAGTTTTTGTCGCGCAAAAGCTCAAATGGTGTCTGCGCATCCTCATCGCCGACGATTTCGCCGAACTCAGTCGAATCGTCATCGCTGATCGGTGCATCGAGTGAAGCCGGACGGATTGAAACGGTTTTGAGCTGCGAAACTTTACCAGCGGCAATTCCGATCTCTTCGCCGAGCTCATCATCGGTCGGTTCGCGGCCGAGCTCCTCGCTCATCTGCAAAGAAACACGGCGCATCTTGGAAATTTTGTCGACCAGATGAACCGGCAAACGAATCGTCTTCGATTGATTCGCGAGCGCGCGCTTGATCGATTGTTTGATCCACCACGCCGCGTAAGTGCTGAGCTTGCCGCCTTTGGCGGGATCAAAACGCTCGACTGCTTTCATCAAACCGATGTTTCCTTCCGAAATCAGGTCGAGCAATGGCAGTCCGAGATTGGCGTAATCGTGCGCGATCTTGACCACGAGTCGCAGATTGGAGCGGATCATGAGCGCGCGAGCCTCGCGATCGCCCTTTTTGATCTTGGCGGCGAGCTCAATCTCCTGCTGCGGCGTCAAAAGCGGGATTTGCCCGATCTCGCGCAGGTAAATCTTTATTCCAGTATCGCTATCTTCAGCGGCCATATAGCCTTTCTTCATGAAAATTTGGGGGTAGGTCCGACAAGTTGCCGGCTTTTAGTTTCGTGGCTGGCTCCTTAAACGGATTTCCTAACATCAAGAAAACTAGTTAACAAGGTTAAATATTCCGAATATTGACATTTCTCCAAGTGGCTTTGTTCAATTTTTCTTAAAACAATTGGGGAGACCTGTTTACCAAGGCGAAAGGCACCGGGGATGCGCCGCTATTTGGCGCTTTTCGCCTATATCATTTTCTGCAAGTCTATGCCCAATCGTTCCCTCCCATGCTGGCAAAGATTTATTCGGCCGCAGTTTACGGCGTTGACGCTTACGAAGTGGAAATCGAAGTCAACGCCGGCGCGGGCGACCCGAAGATGGTCATTGTGGGCCTGCCGGATGCCGCCGTAAAGGAAAGCAAGGATCGGGTCCGAACAGCAATTGCTAACAGCGCGTACAAATGGTCGCGCAAGCGGACCACGATCAACCTGGCGCCGGCCGACATCAAAAAGGAAGGACCGAGCTTTGACCTTCCGATCGCGCTCGGAATGATTGCGGTCGCGGAAGGGCTGAATACTTCGGCGTTCGAAAAATTTAGTTTCGTTGGGGAGTTGGCCCTCGATGGCAGTGTGCGTCCAGTCAAAGGTGTGCTCCCGGTCGCGTTAGAAGCGCGGCGCCGCGGCAAGCAAGCGCTCTTCGTGCCAGAAGCGAACGCGCTTGAAGCCGCCATGGTGAACAAGATCGACATCTACGGCGTCCACAATCTGCGCGAGACCTTCCAATTTCTTCGCGGCGAACTTCCGTTGCTCCCAACTCGTGGCGATCTCAGCGGATTTTTCGCAACCCACCAAAGTTACGATGTCGATTTCGCTGACGTGAAAGGTCAACATCACGTCAAACGCGCGATCGAGGTCGCGGTCGCCGGCGGTCACAACATTCTCATGATCGGCCCTCCTGGTTCTGGCAAATCGATGTTGTCGAAGCGCATTCCCACAATTATTCCGCCGATGTCGCTCGACGAAGCGATCGAGACGACCAAGATCCACAGCATCGCCGGCTTTCTCGATGGTGAAAAATCGTTCGTCGCCACGCGACCGTTCCGCTCACCGCATCACACCATCAGCGATATCGGTCTGCTCGGCGGCGGTGCGTTCCCCACTCCGGGCGAAGTGAGCCTCGCCAACAATGGCGTCCTTTTTCTGGATGAGCTACCGGAGTTCAAAAGATCGGCGCTAGAAGTGATGCGTCAGCCGCTCGAAGACGGAAAAGTAACGATCTCGCGCGCCGCCGGCAGTCTCACCTTCCCAAGTGAATTCATGCTGGTGGCGGCGATGAACCCTTGCCCGTGCGGATATTTTGGCGACCTCAAACGCGAATGCCGCTGCAGTCCGGTGCAGGTCCAGCGCTATCGCCAACGGATCTCTGGACCGCTCCTCGATCGGATTGATCTTCATATCGAAGTGCCGGCGGTGGAATACCGCGATGTTTCGAGCGAACGCACGGAAGAAAATTCGACCGCGATTCGCGAGCGAATTGCTCGGGCCAGGCAAAAACAGCACGAGCGCTTCGCGCGCGACGCAAAAACAAATTGCAATGCGCGGATGACTACGCGGCATTTGAAAACGCATTGCAAACTAAATGCCGATTCTCAGGAGCTGATCCGCATCGCGATGACAGAGCTGAACCTGAGTGCGCGCGCGTACGATCGAATCCTGAAAGTCTCGCGGACCATCGCCGATTTGGACGACAGGATCGACATCGCGCCGGAGCACGTAAGCGAAGCGATTCAATATCGCACCTTCGATCGCACGCTCTGGATCTGAACCACAGACGCCGGCCGGCGGACAGTTTGCGAAAAAGAATTTTGCAGGAATGTTGAATCCGAGTTTGAGACCGGCTGCATCTCATTAAAGGAACGTGAGCGAACGATGAAACCGAGGTCCGAAGCAAACGAGGAACGGAGAGGCAGGAATTCTGGAACCCGGTTTCCCATTATCGATTGCCGTTTTCAAGCTTTACCGATCGACCGTTATTACGGTGGTTCCACCGGGAGTTCGCGGCCATCGTTCCTCAACATTAGTCGCGAGTATTTCCATTACGAAGCGCGGCGAAATTTTCTGGTCGAGGTCGCGTTCTTTCTCGTCATCGCAGCCATTCTCGCGGCGACGTTCATCAGCGGCGCGCGTGCGATCATTCATTTCTTGAATCTTCCCGCCGCTTGAGGCTGACCCGACTGGAGAACATGGACATGACAAAAGCGGTTCGGTTCGCGCCGGCCTCAATCGCCTTTTGTTTGCTGCTGAGTTGTCGCCCGGCGGTCGATCGAACATTGGAGGAAATGATTGATCACAGCTATCCAATCGAGCCGACCGCGACTCTCAGAGTGACTAATCGCGATGGTTCCATTCGCGTTTACGCCGCTGGCGCCGAAACACGCGACATCCGAGTTGAAGCGATTAAAAAAGCATACCGCGCTGACCGGCTGAAAGCGATTTCGGTCCAGATATCAGCGGGGCCGAATTTAATTTCCATCGAAACAATTTATCCGACAGCTTCAGAGGCAGGATTCTCCGACCGATCCGGCACAGTCGATTATGTGATTGTTGTTCCGCAAACAATTCGCATTTCAAACTTGGAATTGATCAACGGCGAAGTACAACTTGAGGGGATGCGCAGCAAAGAGGCGCACGCACAATTAGGCAGTGGCCGATTGTTCGCGCATAACTGCTTCGGCAATCTCGATCTCAGGCTCAAGACCGGCAATCTCGCGATCGCTTACGATTGGTGGGAGGAACGTGAGTTCTCAATCCACGCCGCCATCCAAAATGGCAACGCTTCCGCTTACATTCCAAGCGACGCCGCATTTCATCTCGTCGCGCACACGGCTACTGGAAAAATCGCCAATGATTTTGCGGAGAAGGAGCAGCGACATGCCGAGCCGATCAACATGGTCGACATGTTAGTCGCCGGCGGCGGCAAAACGACCTTTGAGTTCGAAGCACAAGATGGCAACGTCAAGATTACCGGACATAATCCATAACCAAATCGTCTACGATGCCTTCGTTCGATATTCTTTCTGAAGTCGATGAACAGGAAATCGATAACGCGCTCAATCAGGCGCGGAAAGAACTCGTCACCCGTTTCGATCTCAAAGATGCCAAGACTGAGATTGTTCAAGAAAAGGACAAGATTGTGCTCTCGGCCGATGACGCCGCCCATTTGAGGGCACTCCGCGAGATTGTGATTGGCAAACTTTCCAAGCGGGGTGTCGATCTCCGCAACGTGAAACAGGACGAACCGGCGCTTTCTTCAGTTGGTCATGCCCGGCAGGAACTGAAAATTCAACAGGGCCTCGAAGGCGAAAAAGCCAAGGAAATCATTCAGGCGATCAAATCCCAGAATTTCAAGGTGCAAAGTCAGTTGCAAGATCGACAAATCCGCGTGACCGGCAAAAAGAAGGACGAGCTCCAGACCGTCATTCATTTTGTCCGCAGCCGCGACTTTGGCGTCGCGACAAATTTCAAAAACTTTCGAGACTAGCCGCCCTGCACCGGCGGCATGATCGAAATCTCATCCCCCGGTTTCAGTTTGTATTTGCGATCGACAAAATCGACGCCGGCGCCGATCAGAATATTTCTATCGTGTGATCGCAGCGCGGGAAACTGGGCATAGATATTTTCCAATAAATCCAAAACCGCCGCGCCGTTGTTTAGATCGACATCAGTTTCATGAGTGCCGGCCAAATCGCGCAGTTGAGAATAAAATCGGACATGAAACTTCATTATTTCGACAAGGTAATTAATTCTTTCGGCAGAACTCCAATGCAGGGCAAATTACGATACCGCTCGTCGTAGTCGAGACCGTAGCCGACCACGAATTCGTCTTCGATCTCAAAGCCGAGATAATCAGCGTCGACCTCGCGCGCGCGCCGCTTCTTCTTGCTCAAGAGCACGTAGATGCGAATGCTGTGCGGTCGCGCCGTTTCTAGCTTCTCCCGAATGGCGGCGAGCGTGTGTCCGCTGTCGAGAATGTCGTCCAGAATGAGAACGTGTCGATCTTTCACGTCCGGCGGCGCGACTTGTTTGAAAATCACTTCGCCGCTGGTTTGCGCTTGGCCACGGTAACTCGCCACGCTCAAGCAATCGAACTTTAGCGCGAGGGGTATTCGCCGAAGCAAATCGGCCATGAACATCAAGCTGCCATTCAATACCGCGATCACCGTCAGTTCGCGGCCGCGGTAATCAATGAAGATTTGGGCGGCGATTTCGTCGAGCCGCCGCAGAATCGTTGGCTCATCAAAGAGCACACGCTCGAGGTCGCCTTGCACTGAACATTACTAGGTCATTGCTTTGGGCAAAGATCAACGCGCGACTCACCCGTGCCCAAATGCTAATTTTTGGCTATGCTGGTGCAGCACGAAAAATTCGAGGTCGCCACAAATGGCAAGGGGACTTACGAAATTACCAATGCTGTTCAGGACAAGATCGACAAATCGGATGTGCGGAACGGGATCGTGACGATTTTCGTGCAGCACACCAGTTGCAGTCTGACCGCGATGGAGAACGCGGCCCCCGGGGCGCGGCGCGACGTCGAACGGTTTTTCGAGAAGCTCGTTCCCGAAGACGCGGACTACGAACACGACGATGAGGGCCCTAACGACATGCCCTCGCACATTCGGATGCTGCGAAACGACTATCATCAACAGAAACGCATCTCAAGCCAGGCAATCATTCTCCTATGATCGACACCACAATGCGCCGGCGATGGGGGGACCGGCGATGCTCAAACAGGTAAATACCCTGCCAGGTCCCAAGTTGCAGCCGCCCTTCGACAATGGGGATAACCTCGCTGGAGCGAGTCAAGGCCATTTTGATGTGTGAGGTCGAATCGTCCGGCCCTTCCGAAGTATGGCTGAAGTATTCACTGTCTTCAGGGACCAGCCGCTCGAAGAAAGCGTGCAAATCGACCCTTGCTGATCGGTCTGCATTTTCGAAGACGATTAGGCTGGCACTGGTGTGCTGAATGAAAACAGTCGCTGTTCCTGTGGCCACCGCGCTGTTCGCGACCGCATCAGCGATCCTGTCGGTGATCTCGTAAGTTCCTTTGCCCCGTGTTGCAACCTCAAAGAATTCGCTGTGTGTCTTCATAATCTCGCAGAGGGCGGGCACGAGGCACGCCCACAACCAAGCTATAGTGGACTCGCTCAAAGCTGTAGGGAATTGAGGATGCCAGAGTGCGCACATCGAGCCGAAGCATCGCTTGGGTCGTCGCTCACGATGGACGAACCGCTATTTATGCTCGCCGTCACCCCCGTTTGAACCCGCACGGACGCGGCGATCAGCGGGAACGCTCTCAAATCCAATCAGTTGATTTGCGTTTGAGCGAACCGCTAGACCCTACAGACTCTGTTGAGGCCCTGCCCAGTGCCGCCGTTGTTACGATCGCTGATTAGCCAATACTTCGGTACATTTTTATTTTAACGGCTGAAGCGGGTCGCAATCAACGGGATTCGAGAGTCGCAACATTGTTCCGCCAGCCTTTAGATTTCAGGTGTACAATACTGGTGGACAAAGGCTCGCGTTCCGCAGCTTTCCCCCAACTGGAGACGAGGTAGAGCGTCTCATACGTTCTGAGTTCAATGATCATTCCCACGTGTTCCATAAGCGAAACGGAAAATCTCGAGGCTCGATTCCGCCTGGGTCGAGCCCTTGAAGCGGAGGGGTCCGAACCCTTTTGACACTAACTTCTGATCTCGGACCTCTGGGCAGACGGGTTACGGACCCTTTATTTGATGCCCTTTTGACGCCGCCGCCGATCCGGCCGGTGGAAATTTTTCCTTCCGTGGGAGGCACTCCCATCAACTACGGTAGTAAAGAGCAGTGCGTAAACGCTCTTCTACAGTCTTGCTTCGCTGCAAAGCCTCATGGAAATGTTCTTTTGCCAAGGTAAAAGCTTCTACGCGATCACGAGCTATCACTGTTGCGTTGCGAGGCGCGCCCGTTAAAAGCGCAACTTCGCCGAAAAAATCGCCGGGACCGAGGGTAGTACGAGCAACCTCAGAGTCCCCCGACGTCTTTTCACGCAATACCTCCACCGAGCCAGATTCAATGACGTAGAATTTGTCCCCGGCTTCGCCCTCGCGAATGATATCTTCGCCTGGATCAAAACTCTCACGCCTCATAAATGCGGCAAACTCCGTGAGCATGGCAATCGGTTGCTGCGCAAAGATTGGGCATCTCTGCAATGATGTGGCGATCAGTAGTGCTCTTTTTACCGAGGTATCTGAGACAATTCGGCCATCTACGAGTTTGATGATTCGATCTGCTAAATCGAGAATGCGAGTGTCATGTGTGACGATCAGAACGCTTGACTGCTCCTCAAGCGCGAGAGTTTTCAGAATATCAACAACTTCACGGCCCGATAATTTATCCAAGGCTGCCGTTGGCTCGTCAGCAAGTACGAGTTTTGGCCGGTTAGCAAGGGCACGAGCAATAGCGACTCGCTGTCTTTCACCGCCAGAGAGACTATTCGGTTTGTACCCGATCCTGTCAGACAAGCCGAGTCTTGTCAGAATGGCTTCGCAGCGTCGATCGCGCTCGCGCACATCGCAATTCGTGAGTTCGATAGCCATATTGACATTTTCTCGGGCAGTCAGTGACTCAAAGAGGTTATGCGCTTGAAAAATGAAGCCGATCTCGCGACGCAGTCGGACGAGCTGTGCCCTTGTAAGTTCTCGCAATCGGCGTCCCAGCACCACCGCTTCTCCTTCTTGCACTGAACGCAGCGCCCCGATCAGGGTGAGCAGGGTGGTCTTCCCGGAGCCGGATGGACCAGTCAGGATTGCCACCTCACCCGGCATGAGGTCGAAATCGATGTCGTGCAGTACTTGTTTAGGATTCTCCTTGCTGCCGTAACTGTGACAAACCCTCTTCATACTTACGGTCAACCCGGTGGCTGCTTCTGCGCTCATCAGAAGAGCTCCGCTGGATCAAGCATGATCACCCTGCGGACGGCGAGGAGTCCGGCGGCGATGCACATAGAGCTCGTTAGGATTAAAACGACGCCAACCCGGAAGACCGTTAACCGGGTAACGACCCCGGTCGTCGCTGTTAATATCGCGTAGAGAACAGATGTAATCGCGACAGCCGGAATGAAAGCGAGAAGTGTCAGCAACGCGGCCTGCGCCAAGACCAACCACATCAAGTACCCATTTCCATTCCCAATCGCTTTCAGGGTGGCCAATTGGGGAAGATGGTCCGAGATCTCTATATAGAGGATCTGGTAGATAATGAACACACCGATGATGAACCCCACGGCTACCCCCATCTCAAAGATGTAGCCTGCGGCGGTCGTCTTTTGCCAGATTGCCTTTTCACGCGCGATCAGTTCATCCTTCGTCACTACTTGAACGTCTGAACCGACCCTATTGTTGACCTGATGCATCGTCTCGGTCATTGAATAACCGGGATGTAATTGGATCAGACCGAGAAAAACAGCATCACGGTTCTGGTTGGGAAACAACTGAAAGAGCGTGTCTGCGCTAACCAAAACATTGCCGTCGTAACGATAGTCCGCTCCGAGATCAAAGGTTCCGACGACGGTGACAGCGCGGTCGGCAAGTTCTGTCCTCGTTTCGGCCCCTATGGGCCCGAAGAGACGCCGTGATCTCCAATCGAAAAGGACGGTCAGCGGTTGCCGAAGAGCGCGGGACAACACATTCATTTTGTCGTCCTGAAAAATGTCATTGCCGGGCGCGAACGCGATAACACGGATATTGTTTCTGGTGCCCGTGATCGAATTCCGAAAAAGGGAAAATTTATCTTCGATGTAGATCGGATAGACCGCTTTGACCGCCTGGACGCCTCTCAGCTGTTCGAGACGCGAACGCGGAAACGTCTCGCGACTGGTCAAGGCATGCCATGCGCGACTAACCATGATTAAATCGGCGCGCAAAAACGCGGCGGCACCGGTCTGGCTGTCGTACAGCCCGTTCAAAAAGCCGAGTTCCATGAACATGATTGCAATGGCGAACGCGACCGCCGCAATCGAGATGCTCGTTCGTCGCATATCGTGAAAGAGGTTTCTCCATGGCAGCAGGGTCCACTCGAGCCACTTTGCTGCTGGCGGAATCTTGTTGATGACGGTCATCAGAATAGATCCGCCGGATCAGACGTCTTCAATTTCCGCAGGCTCAGAAGGGTCGCGCAAAGACACATGATCGAAGTGAGAAGGATCACGGCTCCGACACGGCCGATGTCCATCCGAATCGGGACAAGGGCCTTCATCCGCACCAAAAGGTAGAGAAGGAGAGAAAGGAAGAAGGCGGGAATAAACGCCAGCCAGGAGTAGATCAGTCCCTGCCTAACAACCACGCTGTAAACAAAGCGATCATGGTATCCAAGAGCCTTCAGGGTTGAATATTCTCGAAGCCGGGTTTGCACTTCGGCCACGAGCACCTGATAAAGAACAACCGTTCCTGTCACGACGGCGACGAGCACGCCGGTCTGGAACATGATTCCAATCGGCTTCACCCTGAGCCAAAACGCCTGTTCGTTTTTCAAGAAATCGGATCGAGTCAGAGCAGTTGCGACCGGCGACATTTGCGCGGTGATTTCCGACGCGATCTTCCGGGGAGACGCGCCGGGAGCGATCTTGACCAGTCCGATGTTCGGTCGCTCGTGAGAGGCCTCCTGAAACACGTCAAGAAATGTCTGTCGACTGGTTATGATCGCGGAACCCGCGACAAAGCCTGCCCCCATCGTGAACTGGCCCACGATTCGAATGCGATGGTGTACCAGTTCGGATCCGACTCCCGCGGTCAAGATGCCGTACTCCGAGCGCGAGACGGCATCGCTTAATGCGCGATCGTGCATGGCTACCTCGGGAAGCCGACCGTTCAGTGCGCTATCCCGAAAAGGCCGCTCACTTGGTTCGACCGCAATGGCCAGCATATCCCAATCTTCGCGCGTGTCGGAGTTGCGCCATCGCCCCACCTGAAGCCACAAAGGAGAGAGCGATTCCACGCCGTCGATTGAGCGAATTTCTTCAAAACGATGCCTGGGGAAATCGCCCAGTTGTCCGAGATACATGCATTCCGGCGACACCACCGCGACATCGAAGTCCAGCATGTCATAGACGGCGATCGCGTTCGTTCGCGCTGAGCCGTAGAAGCCGAGCTCCATGAAGATAAGCAAAATGGCAAACATGATTCCGCAGAGTGCCACCAGCGAACGCACCTTGTTGTGCCACGCATTACGCCAGCTCAATGGCGTCTTCATCGCCCGGCGTGGTTCGCTGCCGCTGGTTGAGCCTTTGTATCAATGCGAACGGAAACTTCCAAATACGTGAGGCCTGCGACGGGCTGCGGCGTGTCCAATTTGATCCGCGCTTCGACGATACGCGTGTCTCGGTTGGCCCGCGGGTCCAGGTTGAAGATGTCGTTCTTATAAATGAGACGTCCGATTTCCTCGACCGTGCCCTGCAGCGGTTCATTCACCGCCTCGCTTGTGATCGTAGCGCGCTGCCCCACATGAACAGCGGCGACGTCGTTTTCTTCCACTTCCGCGACCACATACATATTAGTGGTGTCGCCCATTTTCAGGATCGGGTCGTTTCCAATCCGTTCCCCGGGATAGGTGAGGATTTTCAGAATCTCACCGTCGATCGGCGCTCGAATGGTGGTGAGCTCGAGCTGGGCCTCCGCGACATTCAGGTTTGCCTGCGCGGACGGAAGCCCCACCGTGCTGCGGACACGAGCCAAAGCCGCCTGCGCGGATTGCAATTCGGATTTCACTTTGCCCAGCTCGAGTTCGCGGCTTTTCGCGACAAATCTTTGAGTGTCGAGGCGCTGTTCCTCGACGGTTTTTTCCGAGGCCAGCTTCTCGAAGCGATTCAATTCCTGACGTTCATGCTGGGCGGCCAGCTCGAGCATTTGCACGGCGTGTGAGCTTTGATCGACAAGCGCGTGCGCGTAGGCCGTTTCGGTTTCCTCGCGTTCCCACGCCTGGTCCAGCGCGGTCTTGGCCGCATCCCGTTCGGCCAATCTCAGCGAGTGCGCGTCGAGATAGGCCAGCACGTCGCCAGCTTTGACCTTTTGGCCTTCGACCACTTCCAGTTTTGCGATTCGGCTGCCGGGCTGCGCTGCGATTGCAAGCACGGACCGTCCGGGAGTAACACGCCCAAGAGCAGTTACGGTAAGCCGATCTCCCGCCCTGTGCGGTCGATCGCGTGACGCATCGTGTCTTCCGCAACCGCTTGCACTTAGCATCAGTGCCAGCAAAGTTGAAGTCGTTCTCAACCGCGTTTGGTAACGGAGCGGCATGAAATCGGCTCAATTCACCGCGACCTTGGCGGGGTTCGGGCGCGGTGATCTTCCGGCTCGCGGCCTAACGAATTGGCCGGAAGGACCTCGTTTGTTCCGTTAAGTGCCGTTGGCTTCGCTCCATCGGAGCGATGATCGATTTCGGGGGATGAGCTTTTGATGATCTCTACCAGGGTCGCCGCCATGGCGGACAAATTCTGACTGCCCATGAGTGTTCCGCTGGGCAGAGCCAGACCGAGTTCGCCTTCGATCCGGTTAGTCAATTCGACCGCCATCAGTGAGTCCAGGCCGAGCTCGTGCAGTGGTTTTGAGACGTCGAGGCTGGCCGGGGAGCTCCGCATGACCTGCGCGGCCTGCCGACGGAGAAAGGATCCCATCAATTCGCGGCGCGCCGCGTCCGTCGCTGAAAGAAGAGCTTCCCGCAGCGCCTTGCCTTGCGCGACCTCTTCGTTGGCGTCATCAGTGCGGGAGATTAACGACGAGAACCTCGACGGGAACCGTCCGAAGAGGCCCTTGACCCACACGTTCCAGTCAACTTCAAAAACCCCCATTTGCGCACAGGGTGTTTGCAACAGGCGACCCAGCACGACCAAAGCCGCGTCCACGTCCATCGCCGCGAGTCCCATGTGAGCGAGGGATTCTTTCACCGCCGCGTGCCGCTCGACATAACCGACTCCCCGGATTCCTCCCCAGTTCACGCTGAGACCGGGCAGATCCTGGCTGCGCCTGTAATGAGCCAGGCTGTCTAGAAATGTGTTGGCGGCGGCATAGTTTGCCTGCCCGGTAATGCCGACCGCCGAGGAAACCGAAGAAAAGAGAACAAAAAAGTCCAGCGGATCGCCACAAGTCTGGCGATGAAGATTCCATGCGCCGTCGATCTTCGGCGCCGTTACCGCGCGGAAGCGCTCCGGATCGAGTTGGAGAATAGTGCTGTCGTCCAGGACCATCGCAGCGTGGATCACACCTCGAAGTGGTGGCAGGCGACGACGAACATCGTCAAGCACGGCGGCGAGTTGTGCTTCGTTCGACACATCAGCCCGGCCGATGGTGACGTCGACAGATTTCCGTCGCAATTCCTCCACGGCTCGGCGCGCTTCCTCGGTCGACGCCCCGCTTCGGCCGACCAAAACAAGATGGTGCGCTCCTCGTTCGGCCATCCACTTGGCCGTGGCCAGGCCAAACCCGCTTAACCCACCCGTGATCAAATAGCTGGCATCGTCATCAAAGCGCAATTTTCTCGCCTCGGGCAGCGGTTCCATGACCGCTTCTTTCCCGCTCACGGTCAGGACAATTTTCCCGACGTGCGTGCCCCGCATCATGCACCGAAAAGCGGAGACTGCCTCCGTCATCGGAAACAGCCGTCGCGGCAACGGGTGCAGCCTGCCTTGTTCAATGTCGGACATGATCTTCTTCCACATTCGTTTCACCAGCCGCGGGTCCCGAAAGACTAGCTTGTGAAAATCCGGCGCCCGCACAGTGATATCGGTCCGAAATGGTCGCAGGCCGATTTTGCTGTTTCCGTAGATATCGCGTTTGCCGATTTCGATAAACCGGCCACCGTGCCGCAGCAGCTCAAGACTGCGGGTGAGGGCCTCACCTGCCAGTGAATTGAGCACGATGTCGACGCCTTCTCCGCCGGTAATCTCCATCACTTCGTCGGCGAAGTTGAGGGTGTGGGAATCAAGGACGTGGTGGGCGCCGAGAGCGCGCAGTAATTCCCGTTTTTCGGCGTTGCCAGCCGTGGCGAAAACTTCACAGCCATCGCTCAGAGCCATCTGCACGGCGGCCAATCCGACGCCACCCGCGGCCGAATGAATCAGCACACGCTCGCCTGCCGTCATTTTGGCGATATGCCGGAGCGCGTAGGCGGCGGTAACGAATGCAACTGGAATTGTCACGGCATCGATGCTGCTCAGGTTGCGCGGGTAACGAGAAAACAAGCCCGCGGGGCAGCAAACATGCGAACACAGGGCGGGAGTAACCAGAGCGAGGACTCGGTCTCCGATGCGAAAGTCGGCCACGCCCTCGCCGATTGCCACGATACGCCCGGCGGACTCCGAACCGAGCATGAAGTAATCGTCCAATTCTCGCGGATACATGCCGAGCGCTTTCATGACATCTCGGAAGTTCAACGCGGTGGCCTCGATCTCCACTTCGACTTCTCCCGGGCCGGGACGACGCCGCTGGATCGGTCTCAGCATCAAGTCGTCCAATACCCCGGGCTTGGTGATCTCCAGGCGGAACGGGGTGCCCCGAGGCAGCTGACAAACTCCGCGCGCGGCCGCCGAACTGCGCGTCACACGCAAGGCGTATCGCGCCGAGCCGCGCAGAGCAATCTCTTCGTCGGCGGATTCGTTATCCAGTTCTTCAATTAACGATTGGATTTCGCTTTGGCTGCGGTCGAGGTCGAGATCGATCATCCGGCAGCGAAGCCGCGGATGCTCGTTCATGATGACCCTCCCCATGCCCCACAGTGAGCTTTGCCTTACGGACATGTGCTTGACTCGTCCGGCCGGCTGCGCTCCGCGCGTGATCAGCCAGAGTTGGGGCGGATGATCTAGCGCCGCCAGTGCCTGGACGAGTGTGAGCACACTGTCGCAGCCCCTCCGCTGGCTTTGTTGAATTTCTGAAAGGGATGGCTCAGGCTTTCCGGCCCGGTCGGCGCTCCAAAGAAAAATGACACCGGTCAGCCCGGCGTTCCGAGCAAGAGCGGCCTCGACCACGCGCTGCATGTCTTCTTTCTTCGCAGGCCGAATCTGGAAATTGCCGTCCGCGATTTCTCGATAGGCCGGACCCGCCGTGACCAGGAAACACCTGTCTCCACGCGCGGCCATGTGCGTCGCAACGTTTTGCGCTGTCTCGTCCTCACCGGCAAGCAAAAGCCAGCTTCGAATTGTGTCCGTCGTCGCTCTCGGAATCGGCGCTCGATGACGAATCCGCGCAGGACCGCGTGCCAGCAGGACCACCTGGTAAGCCTCGCGCTTCTTGTCTGAGTCAGGGACAGCGGCTGCGTCGCGAAACCCTTCCTCATTTAACAGCGTCAGCCATTGGGCGCGGCTTAGCAGGGGCGAGCCTGAACGGAGATTGGAATCGGCAAAGCCCCACCAGCCCTTCGTTAGTCCAAAAACGAGGTCGATCCAGCGCTCCGCCCGATCAAACTCGACCAGGACAAGGAAGCCGCCGGGCGCCAAAAGCTGTCTGATATGGCCGAGCGATCGTCGTAAATCCGGAGTGGCGTGCAGAACGTGCGACGCGAGGATGACATCGAATGAATGCTCGGCCAAACCCTGTTCAGGCGGAGGTTTGTCCAAATCGAGCGTTTGAAAACGCATGAAAGGGCGGTCGTGGAATTTTTGTTCCGCGTTCGTAAGGAAATGGCTCGATAAATCCGTGAAGACGTATTCGACCTGCTCCGGCAGCGATGTCGCCAGTTCCGTTAGAACGGCGGATGTCAGGCCCCCGGTACCTGCGCCCACCTCGAGAAAGCGGAGCTTGCGTCCCTCGGGCAAATTTGCCACCACGGCCTCAATCGTTTCCCGGACGATGCGAAAGTATGGGCGGACGCTGACACTGTCGCCGTAAATCTGTTCGATAAACGAATTCTGGCCGAACAGAAGCTCCAGCGGATCGGTTTGTCCTCGGAGCACCTCCGCCAATCGCAGCCCGCACAATCGCAGAACGGATAGTTCCGGAAGGAAGGCGGGGACGCGGCTGAAGATTGAGCGCCAGACCTTTTCCACATCGGTCTTCGCCGGTGTCTTTCTAACGATCCAGTCCGAATCCGTCTTTTTAAGGAGTTGGTCTTCTTCCAGAATTTGGAGGAAGCGTCCGAGCACCATGTGGTGTGGCGAGACGACTTGAGCGTAGAGCGACGCCGCGGCGATATGCTCGCCCGCTCGCAGTTCAACGCCGAGCTGCCGAAGAGCCCTTATAATATAGTACGCACACAAGCGATCGACGTCCCTTTTCAGAACGCCGCCGATGATCTCAGAGCTGCTTTGCCGGGCGGCTTTCCGTAAGCCCCGGGTCAGGGATGACAGATCGGGAAGGAAATCCGATCGCGTCCGGGCTTCATTCTCAGCACGGCTCTGGAGTTGCCACTGAAAGTCATGAAGGGCGTTGTCGAGATCGGATCCTCCAACGTGGCGCGAGCCTTCGACGGCCTGGGCCTCGAAGCCGTCGATCTCCAATAAGACTTCTCCCCCGGGTTCCATCATCCGAAAGCGTGCCTCTACGATTCCGCCCAGCTTTTTTGTCATCCGCGCGTGGACCCAAAACTTCGTTGGGAATTTTCCATGCAAGCGGAGTCTCTTGATACGAATGGGAAGAAAGAGCCTCTCTCCAAAAAGGTCCTCCGACGCGGTCATGAGTGAATGAAAACAGCTGTCCAGGAGCTGTGGCGGCACTTGATAGGCCTCGTCGTCTCCCGCAACCGGCAGTTCAATCCAGCTGAGCGCCTCGTCCTGCCCGCGCCAGGTGCTGCTGATACCCTGAAACCGAGGTCCGTATTGAAGTCCGAGATCGGCGAGTCGCCGATAGACTTCGGTCCGGGACGTCTCGTGCTGACACCGCTCCTGCAGCCCGGCCAGACCTTCGGTTGGACGATCGGCCGCGGGCGCTTGCAGCAATCTGCCGGAACAATGAACAACCCAAAATTCCTGCGAGTCTTTGGGCCGACTAAGAACCTGGAACGCTGTTTCAGTTGAATTGTAGCTGAATTGAAGGCGGGGGGCTTCGCCGGATTCGGGCAGGAACATGGGCTTGCGAAGTTCGACGTCCGCTACAACGCAACTATCAGTGCCATAAAGCTGGCGGCCGGCGCCCAATGCCATCTCGACATAGGCGGCTGCCGGAAAAACGATTTTCCCCTGCACGCGATGATCCGCCAGAAGTCGACGGGCTGCGCCCTCGATCCTGGTCGTCCAATAGGGATTCGCCGCCATGAACCTGCGGCCGAGCAGGGGATGCAGAGAATCGGGGAGCCGGTTTCGGCGCGCCTCATCTCTTTCCTGCCAGTAGCGCTGATGTTTCCAGGGATATGCCGGAAGGCGCAGACAACTCCCGCCAGCCGGGAACAGGGCGGCCAAATTCGCCGGGTAACCCGCGCCGTGGAGCGCGCCTAACGATGAAAGCATTGTGACCCGCTCGCTTTCACCGCGCTTTAACGAGGGTAAAACCAGAGGTTCGTTAACCCGGTGTCGCGCGCACTCGGCCAGAGAACCAGCGAGAACCGGGTGCGGACTGATCTCCACGAAGCTGGTGCAACCGTCTTTCAGCATCCCGTCGACGGCGTCGGCAAAACGCACCGTCTCGCGAACGTTGCGCCACCAGTATGCCGCATCGAGGCGGGCCCCATCCACGGCGGCACCCGTGACGGATGAAAAGAGCGGCAGTTGGGGCGACTGAACCGCGAGATTGCGCAACGATTCGAGGAGATCGTGTTGCACTGGATCCATCTCTGCGCTGTGGAACGCGTATTGAACGCGCAGAAACTGACAAAAGACGCCGCGCTCCTTTAATGCCGGTTCAAGCGCCAGAAGACGCTCGGCCTCGCCGGAAAATGTCACCGACGACGGACTGTTGACCGCCGCGATGGAAACTCGGCTATCTCCTCTCTCTTGCAGGAAACTGCGCGCTTCAGCTTCCGGCAACGCTGCCGCCAGCATTCTCCCCGTCTCCGGAGCTAAACGCACGCAGCGGCCGCGATGGAAAATGGTTCGCGCCGCCTCTTCCAGCGACAGCACGCCCGCGACATGAGCGGCGGCGATTTCTCCGACACTGTGGCCGACAACCATGTCTGGCTTGATCCCCCAAGAGGACCACAACGCTGCCAGCGCCACCTGAATGGCAAAAATCGCGGGCTGCGCGAGCG
>Ga0209056_10002152_pt1 | contig 21434 bp, 15 predicted proteins | sample GraSoiAngelo_114_FD_185876 | JGI IMG/M metagenome (GOLD analysis project Ga0209056, IMG submission 185876) | Grasslands soil microbial communities from the Angelo Coastal Reserve, California, USA - 14_0903_13_40cm (SPAdes) (version 2) | ecosystem: Environmental > Terrestrial > Soil > Grasslands...
GGCGAGCGACGCCTTCATCATCGATGACTATCCCGGCGTCGGCTATCTCTTCGCGGTCGCGTCCGCCGATCCTTTCACCTACGATGGCATCGAGAGTGGCGATCATTGGGATTACCGCGTGATCGCGGATGGCCGCGTGCGCGGTGATCCATACGTCGCGCTCACCGATCTGGCGCAACGCATCGTTTCGGAAGGCTATTCCGACTGGGACTACGACATTGTGTCATACAACGTCGAGCGCCAGTACGACTATCCGCGCTTCCTCTGCTACGACTGCCACTCGTACGTCAGTTACCCGTACTGGGACCCCTATTCCTATTCGTGCGTGCGGTTCCGCATGTTCGTCTATGACGACCCGTGGTACTATCCGTACCGCTACTATGGCGGCACCAGGGTCGTGTTCGTGCGGCCGTTCCGCCCACAGCCGCGCTACATCTTCAAGGATTGGGGATCGGTTCGTCCGACCCGCGAGACGTTCGTATCCCGCGAGCGCGAGCGCCCCGACAACGACAATGGGCGCAGGGGTGTAACCGGTCGCGATATCGGCGGCCTGGGCGTCATTCCTCCGCCGAACGTGCGCGATCGTGGTGGACGTCCTGGCGACGACCACAACGGTGGCAACGGCAATGGCAACAATGGTAACGGCAACAACGGTGGCAAGGACGATCGCGGGCGCGATCGCCGGGACCATCCTGATCATCCTGATCATCCTGATCATCCTGATCATCCTGACCATCCGGAGCATCCAGATCGTCCGGATCGCCGAGATCGTCCCGACAACCAGAACAACCCCGACCGGCCGAATCGTCCGGATCGGCCAGACCGGCCGGACAACGGCAACCGGCCCGCTCCCGTGCGGCCCATGATTTTGCCGCGTGATGATTCGCGTCCTGATCCGCGGACTCGGGCGCAAGAGCCGCGGCGTGCGGAACCCGAGCCTCGCCGTGAGGAGCCCCGTCGCGTTGAGCCACGCGCTGAGCCTCGTCGTGAGGAGCCTCGTCGCGATGAACCGCGGCGCGCAGAGCCACAGGCGGAGCCACGACGGGAAGAGCCGCGCCGTGCCGATCCACCGCGAGCGGAACCGAGCCGAGATCCGCCTCGCGAGACGCCGCGCAGCAGCGGCAATGAGCCGGAAATGCGGCGACGCAAACCCTGACCGTTCAACATGAAACCCTGACGCGCCCGATCGTAGTCTCCCCCAGTCGGGCGCGTTAGTTTTTGGGTCCCTTTTTCTCCTGCTTGAGGTCGGTCCCGTGCGTCATCCGCATCGTCTGCTTGCGCTGTTGCTTCTTCCAGCACCCGTTGCTCTCGCGGCTCAATCGACTGCGCCGCCTTCTCCCTCCGCGCAGGCAGCCGCGCGCACAATCACTTCCGAGGACATCCGCCGCCGCATCGGCATTATCGCCGACGACTCGATGCGGGGTCGCGACACGCCGAGCCCGGAACTGGAGAAGGTCGCAGCGTACATCGCTGCTGAATACCGGCGGTTGGGCCTGAAACCGGGCGGGGACAGCGGCGGCTTCCTCCAGCGTTACACACTCGATCGTGTGCAAGTCGTCGCGGAGAGCTCGATCGCGTTGCTGCACGGTGGAGGAGATGCTACTCTCAACTTCGGGAAGGATTTCGTATTCGCTGACAACATGTTCGAGAGCGGCGACTACGCCGGCGCGCTCGTGCTGCTCTCCGGGCCAGTGGGCGGTGCGTTGACCGCGGACACCGCTGCAGTCGCAGGCAAGATGGTGGTCGTGACGTCGAGCCCGCGCAATCGCGTGGAGCGTCAGCGCGTGCTCTCGTGGCATCCCGCAGGGATCGTCCTGATCACGCCCGTGCCCGACTCGCTTTGGGCGCAGGTCGTCAGCCGCAATACCCGACCGCAGCTACGCGACCCGAGTCGCCAGGTCGGCGGCCCGGTGATCCTCGGCGTCCGGTTGGCGTCGTTCCAGCCGATCGTCACGCGACTGGGCGGTGACCTAGCGGCCACTCAGAATGCGACGACCTTCGCGGTGAGACCTCTGGGCGATGCTCAGCTTCACGTCCACGGCCGCATTCAGGCCGTGGAGCGCAATTCAGCTCCCAACGTCGTGGCCATACTCGAGGGCAGTGATCCGCAGCTCAAGAGCCAATACGTCGTCTTCAGCGCGCATATGGATCACATCGGCGTCGCGGGACCGCGCGGCAGTGGGGGCTGTCGGGCACAGGGCGCCGACTCGATTTGCAATGGCGCGGACGACGACGGATCCGGAACGGCCGCGGTCGTCGAGCTGGCGGCAGCGTTCGTCAAGCTCAATCCGCGTCCTAAGCGGTCATTGATCTTTCTAAACGTAAGCGGTGAGGAAAAGGGGCTGTGGGGGAGCGGCTACTTCGCGGATCATCCCGCGGTGCCGGTCGGTGACATCGTGGCCGATCTCAACATCGACATGATTGGTCGGAACTGGAAGGACACGATCGTCGCGATCGGCAAGGAGCACTCGGATCTGGGCGCGACCTTGAATCACGTCGCCGCCGCGCACCCCGAGCTGAACATGCACGCGATCGACGACATCTGGCCGCAAGAAAACTTCTATTTCCGGTCGGATCACTTCAATTTCGCGCGCAAGGGCGTGCCCATTCTTTTCTTCTTCAGCGGCACGCATCCCGACTACCACCGGCCGGGGGATTCGGTGGACAAGATCGACGCCGAGAAGGAATCACGGATCGCGCAGCTGATCTTCTATCTCGGACTCGACGTGGCGAACGCCCCCGAGCGCCCCAAATGGAACCCGGACAGCTACAAGCGGATCGTGATGGGTCAGTGAAGCGGCGCTAGCGCTCCAGGACGACCAGTACGACGGAGCCCGGAATGATCGGCGGCCGCGGCCGTGGGCGATCCGCTGTCGGTGCGGGTGGCTGTCCGAACTGCGCGGCGACGGTGTAAATGCGGTGGGTGCGCTCGTCGAGGGCGACGGTGCGCCCACCGCGCTGCGTCGGGACCGTGGCAACTACCTTGAAGGTGTCCGGGCTTTGTTCACGCACCACAGTCAGCGTGCCTTCTCCATTCGAGCTGAACGCGAGCCGTGTGGCCGGATCGAAAGCGGCACCATCGACGCCCGCACCGATCGGCAGGGTCGCCAGAACACGGCCGCTGTCGGCATCGCTGACTGCCATGACACCGTTACTGCACACCGAAAAGAGTCGGCGCTGCGCACGGTCCATCGCCAACCCAGATGGCTCTTCGCAGGGGGCGAGCGACCACCGTTTTTGCACGGTCAGCGTGCGCGCGTCGAGCGCTGCCACCTCGCTCTTGTCTTCGATGTTCACATAAATACGCCCGCGGCCATCGGCGACCGCGAACTCGGGAGCACCGCCGAGGTCCGTGGTCCCCACAACTGCGCCAGTACGAGGATCGATAACGGTTGTGTTGCCGCTGCCGCCGTTGAACGTGAACACACGCTGCGACACTGGCTCGTACGTGATCGCATCGGGATTGCGGCCGGTCACTTTGATGCTCGTGACAGGAGCAAGCGTCTTGAGGTCAAACACGGTCACCGTGGAATCGCGGCCGTTGCTCGTGTACCCGCGCCCGAGATCCCGCACGAGCGCGATCCCATGGACGCCGAGGGTGTTGGGGATGTCGCCGACGATGGAGTCCTTGTCGAGATCGACGACCGTCACGTGCGTGCCGCGCGACACGTACAGCCGATGCGCGGCGGTATCGACGGTGAGATAGTCCCAACCGCCCTCTCCGGGCAGTGGAATACGCGCGACAACGTGATACGTGGATTGCTGAGCACTCACTGGCGCAGTGCACATGGCGACGAGTGCGAGGAGCGGCAATGTGATTCTCATGTGTAGAGCCTCCTGGGGTGCCTTGAACTTAGTCCTCTGGCGCCGACCTCGCCGCCTGATAATCCTTCGACGTTCCAGACTGAGGTTTAACGGGTGCGGGTACTGGTCGTAGAAGACGACCCTGAGCTCGCCGGCTTGCTGCGCGATGGGCTGCGGGAACATCGCATCGATCCCACACTCGCGTCCAGCTTCGCCGAAGGGCGCGAGCAGGCGCTTGCGGGCGACTACGACGTCGTGATCCTCGACGTGCGGCTGCCGGGCGGAACCGGGCTCGATCTGTGCGCGGAGCTGCGACGCGACGGCATCCACGTTCCTGTCTTGATGCTGACCGCGCTCGATGCCGTCGATGATCGCGTGCGTGGCCTCGCCGCCGGCGCCGACGATTACCTGACCAAGCCGTTCGCCTTCCGCGAGCTCGTCGCCAGGCTTCAGGCACTCACCCGCCGGCGCGCGCTCGCCGTAGCCCCGCCCCGACTTGGCGTTGCGGATCTCGAGGTCGACCTCGCATCACGGCAAGTGCGCCGCGGCGGCCGCCCGATCGCCCTCACGGCCAAGGAGTTCGCGCTGCTCGAGCTGCTGTTGCGGCATCCCGGCGAAGTGGTCGATCGCGCCACGATCACCGCGCATATCTGGGACACCAACCACGACCCGTTCGCCAACGTTTTGGAAGTGCTCGTGCGCCGGCTGCGCAGCAAAGTGGACGATAACTTCGATCACAAACTGATTACGACGGTCCGTGGCGCCGGATACCGACTCGGCAGCTCACCATGACGCTGAGCCGGCTGCGGGTGCGCTTGACCCTCTGGTACGCAGGGACGTTCGCGGTGATTCTGCTGTTACTGGGTGCCGGGATTTTTCTCGCGATTGGCATTCAGGTGTCGACCCGCCTGGACGCCTCTCTCGTCGCCGCGACATCGGCCGTGATTCGCGCTACCCACGATCTCGAGGCCGAACGGGCGGCCGGTCGCGCGGCCGACGCCGTCGAAGAGCTGCACATTCCCGACCGCGATCTCTACCTCTTCGATTCCACCGCCCGGCCGATCACGCCGCCGAGTGCCGATGATTGGATTGTGGCCGCGGCCAGACTCGCCGCGAACAGGGGGCGCGCTGACACGGACCGCACTTCCGGCGAACGCGAGCTCAGGTTGCACGCCACGCGCTTCGTGACGCCGTCAGGCACCACGTACATCGCAGCAGCCGTCGCCGAGCGACCCGCCATCGTGGATCAGTACGCGTGGCTCATCGGCACGTTCGGTGCGGCCGCGTTGTTCGGAATCGTGCTGGTAGTTGTCGGCGGCTTCGTACTGGCGCGGCAGTCCACACTCCCCATTGAGCGGTCCATGGAACAGATGCGGCGATTCATGGCGGATGCAGCGCATGAGCTGCGGACGCCCGTCGCGATTCTGCGCGCGCGCAGCGAAGTCGCGTTAGCACACGCGCGCGATCCCGCCGGAGATGCAGCCGCCTTCCAGGCGATCGAGCGCGAGGCGGACCGAATGGGCAGCATCGTGGGCGATCTGCTGACGCTCGCGCGCGCCGACGCCGGCGAGCTGCCGGTGGTCCGCGAGCCGCTGTATCTGGACGACGTCGCCTCGCAAGCGGTGGAAGCGGCTCGGGCGCTGGCGGAGCGAAAGAGCGTCACGCTGGAGGTCGGTGCGTTTGAAGAAGCGAAGATCCTGGGCGATTCCAATTTGGCGCGCCGGCTCGTTTTGATAGTGCTCGACAACGCCATCAAGTACACGCCCTCAGGCGGCAACGTCCGACTCGACGTGATCGCGCGCGACGGCAAGCGCTCGGTCATCGTTTCCGATACCGGGATTGGGATTCCAAGCGAGCAGCTGCCGCGCATCTTCGAGCGTTTCTATCGTGGCGAAAGCGCCCGCCGCCACGCCGAGGGAGCGGGATTGGGGCTCGCGATCGCGCGGTGGATAGCCGATTTCCACGGTGCGCGCATTGCGGTGACGTCGCAGTCCGGCGGTACGCGCGTGCAGATCGACTTTCCCGAAGGCGTGTAAGCCTCCCGTAAGGTTCGCTGATTACTTTCCCGCCCATGCGTTTCGCATTGACGCTGGCCTGTCTTCTGGCACCGGCAGGGCTTACCGCGCAACGCACCGTCACGCGCGCGGACGCCGTCACGGCGGCGCTCGCTCGCGGCGCCCGTGCGGCGCTGGGCCGCGCCGACACGACGGCTGCATTGGGCGGCGTTCGCGCCGCACGCGCATTCCCCAACCCGACGTTTTCCGGAAGCTATACAAAGGATGCGCCGAATTATCACGCCCTCGGCGATCTGCCGCTCGATCTCCCGTGGCTGCGATCACCGCGCATCGGCGCCGCCGAAGCCGCCCGAGATGCGGCCCGCTACCGGTTTGCGTTCGAGCGCGCCGCCATCCGTTTCGACGTCGACACGACCTACTCGCGCAGCCTCGCGGCCGCGCTGCATGCGCGGCTCTCGCGCCGCACCGCGGCCGACGCCGACAGCCTGCTCAAGGTCGCGGAGCTGCGGCGCGATGTCGGCGACGTCAGCGAGTTAGATGTTCGGCTCGCCGCCGTGAATGCCGGACAGCTGGAGAACGTCGCGCTCGACGACTCGTTGGCGTCACTCAGCGTGCTCCTGTCGCTGCAACTGCAGATGGGACTTACCGGTGATGCGCCAGCAATGGCGCTTGCCGATTCGCTGGCTGCGCCGCCGGACTCAGTTGACGCAGCAACGCACGGACGTGAGTTCCTGCCGGTTGCGGCCGCCGCGGCCTCCCTGCGTTCCGCGGACCGATCGTTGACGCTCGCTCGCGCCAGCCGGTTTGCGCCGAGCTTCCAGTTCGGAGTCGACAAGGGCGATCCAAGCAGTCCGAACCCCAATCAGCTCCTGCCGGTCATCGGCTTTTCCCTCCCACTGCCGCTGTTCAACTGGAGCGGCGGCGAAGTCACGCGCGCGATCGCAGAGCGGGATCGTGCGAACGCGGAGCTCGACCTGACGCGCCGTGAAACCGACGCGGCCGTATCGCGCGCGCGCCGGGAACTGGTCGCGGCACGCGATCGGCTGCGTCGCTCCGCAGCGCTCGTGGCCAGCGCCGACCGAGTTGCCGCTATGTCGCTCCGGGCCTACGGCGAAGGCGCGATCGCCCTGGCGAATGTCCTCGAAGCGCAGCGCAATGCGCGCGAGATTCTAGCCCGCTACATCGACGATCTCGCGGCCGCGGATGCCGCCGCTCGCACGCTGCGCTGGCTCACGACCAGTCCGGAGGAGCCGTGATGCGAATCGCACGCGCCACGCTTCTCACAATGCTCGTCGCGTGGGGGGGGGGATGCAAAGGCAGCGCCAAGGCCTCTACCGACGAAGCGCCCGCAGTCACCGGTGTGGGAACGGCGGTCGCCGCGGTTCAGGTTTTCCCTCAGAGCGTGAACGCAATCGGCACGGTCGGTGTGCGACCGGATCGGTTTGCGGCAATGGCCGCGCCGGGTCCCACTCGTGTGGCGCGGGTCTTCGTGGTTGTCGGGCAACGAGTCGCGAAGGGCGATTCCCTGGTCGCGTTCGAGCATGCGCCGTTCGACGCCGCGGCGCAAAGCGCCGGCGCCGCGCTCTCGAACGCCGAGCGAGCGTACGCGAGGGCCACCCGCCTTGCCCAGGCCGGCATTCTGCCACAAAAAGATGCCGACCAAGCCGCCGCGGATCTTGCCGCCGCGCAGGCCGCGGCCGTCACCGCGCGCCGCTCGCAGGAGCTCGCGACGTTGCGCGCTCCAATCAATGGTGTCGTTACGCAGATGAGCGCCGTTTTGGGCGCATCCGTCGATCAAAGCCAAGCCCTCGTACAGATCGCCGATCCGCGCGCCCTTGATCTCCTGTTCAACGTTTCGCCGTCAGAGGCCGCGCGGATTCACGTCGGTGACACGCTCGCGCTGAGCAGCGGCGAGGGAACGCAAGGAGAATCGCTGGGATCCGCGACGGTGGTGAGCGTTGCGGTGGCCGTGGATTCCGCCTCCCGCGCCGTGGGTATCCGGGCTCGTCCTCGGCCAAGTCCGAAAGATTCGTCCGCGCGACCCCTGCGACTTGGCGAATCGGTGTTCGGGCGAATCGTGACCGGCGCCCATGCCAACGCGGTCACCGTTCCGATCGAAGCACTCGTTCCGGAAGGGGAAGGGTTCCGCGTCTACGTGGTGGACTCCGCCGGAATCGCGCACGCCCGCCCAGTCACCGTCGGCGCGCGCACCGAAGCGCGCGCCGAGATCGTCAGTGGCCTCTCCGCCGGTGAGACGGTGGTCACGACCGGTGCATATGGCGTGACGGACAGCGCAAAGATCGGTACCAAAAGTCCGTGACGCTGTTCGACGTATTGAACCGACAGCGGCGTTTCATTTATCTGATCGTCGCGATTCTAAGCGCGGCGGGCATCTGGGCAGCGCTACGGCTGCCGTCGGCGATCTATCCGGAGCTGCGCTTCTTTCGCATTACGGTTGTCGCGCAGGGCTCTACCCTTGGGGCCCGGCAAGTGGTCTTCAGCGTCACGCGACCCCTCGAGGAAGCAGTGAGCATCGTGGCGGGCGTCACGCGGGTGCGATCGCACACGATCCGCGGCGCGACGGAGATCTCGATCACGTTCGCCTCAGGGACGGACATGGATCGCGCGCTCCAGCTGGTGCGCGCGCGCGTGAACCAGGTCCAGGGGGGGGGAGCGTTGCCGGCGGACGTCGAGATCGAGGTCGAGCAGCTCGCGCCGTCGCTATTTCCCATCCTCTCCTACAACGTCGAAGGGGGTGAGCCAGCGCGGTTGTACGATCTCGCCCGCTACGAGGTCAAGCCGTTGATATCGCGCGTTCCCGGCGTCGGACGGGTCGACGTCCAGGGGTCGGATGTACGCGAGCTGGAAGTCATCGCCGATCCCGCGCTACTCGCGGCACATCGGCTGAGCTACAGCGATCTGGCCGACGCGATTCGCCGGGCGATCACGGTGCAGGCCGTGGGTCGCGTGGCGCAGGACTATCGACAGTATCTGATCGTCACCGATCAGGAAGCTCACGCCGTCGACGACATCGGCAACGTCGTGGTGCGGGGCGGTCTGCACGTGCGCGATGTCGCGACGGTGCAGCTCGGCACTGAAGACCACGTGCGCATCATCGCCGGCGACGGCCGGCCCGCCGCGCTCATCAACATCACCCGGCAACTCGGCGGCAATACGCTGGCGATCGCGGACAGCGTCGCGCGCATCATGAACACGATCGGGCCAACGCTGCCGCCGGGCGTTCACCTGAAGCCGGTCTACGATCAGGCGGAATTGGTTCGCGAAGCCGTGCGCGCGGTTCGCGATGCGATGTTCATCGGCGCCGCCCTCGCGGTCCTCGTGTTGCTTCTGTTTCTCCGCCACGGACGGATCACCGCAATCAGCGCGACGTCCATCCCGTTGACGCTCGCGATCACCGTGTTCGTCATGCAGCTCCTCGGCCAGACGTTCAACCTGATGACGCTCGGCGCTATGGCGATCGCGATCGGCCTCGTCATCGACGACGCAGTCGTGATCACGGAGAACATCGCGCGCCATCTGCCTCTCACGAGCGATCGCACCCAAGCGATCCGGGCGGCGGTTCAGGAGCTCATCTGGCCGGTCACGACGTCCACGCTCACGACGGTGGTCGTGTTTCTGCCCCTCGGTTTGCTGCAAGGCGTCGTCGGCCAGTTCTTCGCGGCGCTTGCGACGACGTTGACCGTGGCGGTGCTCGTCTCATTGGTACTCGCCCTGACGATCATTCCGCTGCTCGCCGAGCAGTTTGTGACGGCGCATGAAGTGGAGCCTACGCGAACCGGCATATTGGCGCGCGCGCAGAGCGCGCTCGAAGCGCTGGGCTCACGCTACGAACGAGCGCTCGGCTCGGTGCTGCACCACATCCGCGGCGTCGTCATCGCCGCCCTCGCGTTGGTTCTCGTCGGATTCGGATTGTGGCGACTCGTGGAGACCGGCTTTCTCCCCGAGATGGACGAAGGGGCGTTCGTGCTCGACTACTTCACGCCCGGCGGGACCGCGTTAGCCGAGACCGACCGCGAAGTCGGGATCGCGGAGCGGATCCTGGCGAAGACGCCGGAGATCGAGGGCACGTCCAGACGGACGGGAGCGGAGCTGGGACTGTTTGCGACTTCGCAGAACACGGGCGACATCGCCGCGCGACTGGTCGCACCGAGCAAGCGGTCGCGGGACATCTTCGCCGTGATCGACGACGTACGTGACCGAATCACGGCGGCGGTACCGCGGCTGCACATCGAGTTTGTCCAGATCCTTTCCGATGTCATCAACGATCTCGCCGGCGCGGCGAAGCCGGTCGAGATCAAACTGTTCGGTGAGAGCCTCGATTCGCTCGAAGCCTACGCGAAGCGACTCGAGCCGGGAATGGACAGCGTCGCGGGACTCGCGGACCTCTACAACGGTGTCAGCGAGCCGTCACCAGAGTTGTTGATGCGGGTGAATCAGGCCGAGGCGGATCGGGTGGGACTGGCGCCGGAGGATGTCGGCAACGCGGTGAGCGCCGCTCTCCTCGGTACGCGCGCGGGCGAAGTGCGGACCGGGGACCGGCCCGTCGCGGTGCGCGTGCGCGCGCCGGACTCGGTGCGTTTCGATCCGCTCCGTCTCCGCTCCCTTCCGGTCATGGGAACGCCGCTGGGGAGTCTGGCCACGTTCACGCAAGCAGAGTCGCGCATGAGCCTCGAGCGAGAAAATCAGCAACAAATGATCGCGATGACGGCAGACGTGAGCGGGCGCTCGCTAGGCGGGGTCATGGGCGACGTGCGGCGCGTGATCGCCGCGCAGCCACCGCCCGCGGGAATTCGCCTGGTCCTGGGCGGGCAATACGAAAGCCAGCAGCAAGCATTCCGCGCTCTACTGCTCGTGTTGTTCCTCGCCGCGGTGAGCGTGTCGGCCGTGATGGTCGTGCAGTTCGAGTCGTTCGTCGAGCCGCTGGTCGTCTTGCTGGTGGCGCCGGTGTCGTTCGTCGGCGCCCTGATCCTGCTGCTCATCACCCAAACGGCGCTGAACGTGGCCTCCTTCATGGGTTTGATCCTGCTCGTCGGCTTGATCGTGAAGAACGGCATTATCCTGCTCGACTTCACGCGACTACGGATGCGGGACGAAGGAGTGCCTCTGGAAATCGCCATCCGAGAGGCGGCGAGAGTCCGCTTGCGGCCGATATTGATGACAACCCTTTGCACGCTGTTTGGTTTGCTGCCCCTGGCCCTCGGAATTGGCGCTGGCAGTGAGCTGCAGCGGCCCCTGGCGCTGGCTGTCATCGGGGGATTAGTGCTCTCGACCCCGATTACGCTCTTCGCGGTCCCGACGCTACTCGTTGCGATTCGGGGGAGAGACTATCGACTGCCGTGACCACTCGTGGATTAGGGTGGTCTCAACAGGCGACGTTTACACCACTTCTTCTTTTTCGGAGCTGCACCATGCGCCTTCTCAGCATCCTCACCCTACTGGCTGGACTCTCTCTTGGGGCGAGCGGCCTCGCCGCCCAGGAGCGGAACGTTCCGGACAGCCTCGTTGCCAAAGCCAAGGTCAGCGAAGACTCAGCCCGCACCGTCGCGCTGAAGCGCGTGCCGGGCGACCTGCAAAGCACCACGCTGATGAGCCGGCGCGGACGCCTGTCGTGGGTGTTCGAAGTCAAACGCACCGGCCGCACGGGAACCACGAAGGTTACCGTGAACGCGAACAATGGTCGCGTCGTCTCCGTGTCGCGGTCGGGATCTAAATCGAAGTCAGCAACTCGGCATTCGTCTTAGCGCGTTTCATCTGTTGTAGTAGCGACTGCATTGCCTGCTCCGGCGGGAGCCCGACAAGGCCCCGCCGGAGTTTTTGTTTCGCCTCGATCGTCTTCGCGTCGCCGAGCAGCTCTTCGCGACGCGTTCCGCTCGCCGCGATGTCGACGGCCGGATAGATCCGCCGGTCAGCCAGCTCGCGCGTGAGCCGCAGCTCGGCATTCCCTGTCCCCTTGAACTCCTCGAAGATGATGTCGTCCATCTTGCTTTCGGTTTCGACAAGAGCGGTGGCGATCACCGTGAGCGAGCCGCCACCGTCTTTGGGGGGAACGGCCCGCGCGGCCCCGAAGAGCCCCTTGGGCTTCGCAAGCGCGTTCGCGTCGAGACCACCGGACATCGTGCGGCCGCTGCCCCGCCCCGTGGTGTTGTGGGAGCGCGCGAGCCGCGTGAGCGAGTCGAGCACGATCACCACGTCCCGGCCGAGCTCGACTTGTCGCCGGGCGTGATCGAAAACCATATCGGCGGCGGCCACGTGGCGTTCGTGGGACAGATCGAAGCTCGACGCGATCACCTCGCCCCTGCCCCAGTCCACCATTTCGCTGACCTCTTCCGGCCGCTCATCGACGAGCAGGATCAGCAGGACCGCCTGCGGATGATTCTCCGCGACTGCCTCCGCGATCGCCTGCAGCATCATCGTCTTTCCCGCTTTGGGCGGTGAAACGATGAGCGCGCGCTGGCCGAAACCGAACGGACAGATGAGATCCACGACGCGCTGTGTTTCGGCGGTCCGCGGACTCGAGGCGCGTGCGGTCTCCAGCGTGAGCGGGCGGTTGGGATGGACGGCGCCGAGGGATGCGAATTCCGGGCGGCCATCGAGCTGTGCGGCCGGAAGCCCGTTGACGGTAGTGACACGCCCGTTCTCGAGGACGATCAAGTCGCCGCGGCGCAGACCCGGCAGTCGAACCTGGGGATCACCTTTCGCGGGGAGATAGCTGTGCACCGCGAGACGGAGAAACCCGCCTTTGGGTGAAGGATCAAACCAGCCGGTTATTTGTGGCATCTCGAGGAGGCTGAGGAAAGCTACCCACTATATTTACCGCCGCATGCGACAGGATCACATCCGCAATTTCTGCATCGTGGCGCACATCGACCACGGCAAGTCCACCCTGGCCGACCGGCTCATCGAGCTGACGGGTACCCTCGACAAGCGGCTGATGCGCGACCAGGTCCTCGACACGATGGATCTCGAGCGCGAGCGGGGCATCACGATCAAGCTGAACGCGGTGCGGATGAGCTATCACGCGAAAGACGGGCAATTGTACGAGCTGAATCTCATCGATACGCCTGGTCACGTCGATTTCACGTACGAGGTATCGCGGTCGCTGGTTGCCTGCGAGGGCGCCATTCTGGTGGTGGATGCCTCACAGGGCATTCAGGCGCAAACCCTCTCCAATCTGCTGCTGGCGATGGATGCGGGACTCGAAATAATACCCGTCCTCAACAAGATCGATCTTCCCGGTGCCGAGCCCGACAAGCGTGCCCAAGAGATCCACGACCTCATCGGCACGAAGCCTGAGGAGATTTTGCGGATCTCGGCGAAAGAGGGAAGAGGGGTGCCGGAATTGCTCGAAGCGGTCGTGCGGCGTGTCCCCGCGCCCCGCGGCAACCACGAGGCCCCGCTGCGGGCGTTGATCTTCGACTCCTACTATGACCGCTACCGCGGCGCGATTCCCTCGATCCGCGTTGTCGACGGCGTCGTCAAACCGGGGATGAAAGTCGCCTTCGGCGCGCACCGCGACGACGTCTACGAGGTCGACGAAGTCGGGTATCTCCAGCTAGGCCATAAGCCTACCGAGCAGCTCGAGGCGGGCGAGGTCGGCTATCTCGTGGCCAACGTGCGCGGCGTGCGGGAGATCAGGCCAGGCGACACGGTGTTCGATGCCGAGCATCGAGACGTCGCGCTCTTGCCCGGCTACCGCGACATCCAGTCGATGGTCTTCGCGGGACTCTATCCGACCAACGCCGAGCAGTATGAGGAGCTCCGCGACGCGCTGGCGAAGCTGCAGTTGAACGACGCATCGCTCCATTATGAGCCCGAGACCTCAGTCGCCCTCGGCTTCGGCTTTCGCTGCGGGTTCCTCGGCTTGCTGCACATGGAGATCGTGCGCGAGCGGCTCGAGCGCGAGTTCGATCTCGACCTCATCAGCACCGTTCCCAACGTCGAATACCACGTCTATCGCACCGACGGCACGATGGAGCTGGTCGAAAACCCGAGCGTGTTGCCGCACGGTTCGGAGGTGGACCGCATCGAGGAGCCGTACGTCAAAGCCCGCATCTTCGTGCCGGCCGACTACATCGGTGGCATCATGAAGCTCGGGCAGGAACGTCGGGGCGTATACCGCGGGATGCAGTATCTCGATCCCACGCGCGTCGAATTCGACTGGGAATTCCCGCTGGCGGAAATCATCCTCGATTTCTACGACAAGCTGAAGACGATTTCACGCGGGTACGCTTCGCTCGATTACGAATTCCTCGCCTATCGCCCGGGCGAGCTGGTGAAGCTCGACATGCTCCTGAACGGCGAAGCGGTGGACGCCTTCAGCGTCATCATCCATCGCGACAAAGCCTACGAATGGGGACGCAAGATCGCCGAGAAGCTGAAGGACCTGATTCCACGCCAGCTGTTCGAGGTGGTCATCCAGGCCGCGATCGGGACGAAGGTGATCGCGCGTGAGTCGATCCGGCCGCTGCGCAAGAACGTCACCGCCAAGTGCTACGGCGGCGACGTCACGCGCAAGCGCAAGCTGCTCGAGAAGCAGCGCGAGGGAAAGAAGCGGATGAAGCAAGTCGGAACGGTCGAGATTCCTCAGGAAGCTTTTCTCGCGGTGCTGCAAGTCGAATAGACCGCCGGCGGGTATTATGTTGTGCGATCCATGAGTCGCCGCATCCTTACCGCCATCCTGTTTACGCTCGCCGCAGGCATTGGCTGCCGGGCGATGATCAATTATGAGAGCCCGGTTGGCCCCAGGTATGCCGCCGTCCGTCCTCCGAAGTCCACCGCCGAACCACACGCATCGGTCAACGTCAGCACGCTGCGCGTCGTCACCTACAACGTGCAATATGGACACCAGGTGAATCGCGCGATTTACGCACTCCGCCACTACGGACCGCTGCGTGGCGCCGACATCATCCTGCTACAGGAAATGGACGCTCCCGCGACACGGCAGATCGCGGAGGCGCTGGAGATGGCCTACGTCTATTATCCCGCGGGCGTGAACGGGCACACCCACAGAGATTTTGGAAACGCGATCCTCTCCCGCTGGCCGATCACAACGGATGAAAAGCTCCTGCTGCCACATCTCGGCCGGATACGGAACGAGCAACGGATCGCAACGGTGGCCGACGTTCAGGTCGGCGCGCAGACCGTGCGGGTCTACTGCCTCCACCTCGGCACGCCGTCCGAGATCGGATGGGCGAAGCGCCGGGATCAGGCACATGTCGTGCTCGCGGATGCCGCCCAATATCCGTTAGCGATCGTTGGCGGCGATATGAACAGTCATGGTATCGGTAAGGAATTCCTGCATGCCGGGTACCTGTGGCCGACGGAGCACGACTCCTGGACGACGGCCATTTTCAACTGGGATCACATCTTTCTGAAGGGCTTTGGCTCTCCCCTCAACGGAGCGGGCGTGGCACGCGATACACTCGAAGTGAGCGACCACTTTCCCGTCTGGGCCGTCGCGACGCTCGTTCCCTAGCGCGCTTGCCGTTCTTGCCCGGAGATGTCGAAGGCGGTAGATCAGGGCGCGTGGATCGTTGCGTCTTCGCCCTCCTGATCGCTGCATTGCTCTTCGGCCAAGGGACCCGTGCGCAGACGCGCACCGCCTCGCTCGGCCAACCACGGCGCTGGCATTGGCAACTCGGTTTAGGTGCGGGCGGAGACTTCAGTGGCACGTCCAACAATCTCATGATCCGGGCGGTGGGCGGCGGCTACCGGGCGTCGCTCAACCCAGTCACGAAACTCGCCGAGTTCGGAGTCGAGGGATATGTCGGCGTCCGCGGCTATCGGGCCGACGCGGGAGCACGGGCGCTGCTTCAGATCCCGTATTTCAGCACCGCTGCCGGCGGCGATTACAACGTCCGCAGCGGACGGCTCAACCTGCTGTTGACGGTGCACACGCCCGTGCGCCGCGGCGGCTTTCTCACGCGCGGGACGTTGCTACGGTTGGATTGGTATCCGACACTCGGACATAGCTTCGCCATCGGTGTTTCGGCGCCGATCGGTGACCCGCTCGCCGGGCGGAACCGCCCAATTCAGGATTATGTCGTAGTCAGCCCTGCCGTCCCCACACCGGAAGCCCACGCTTCATCCAATAGTGCGCTGCTCGCTGAGCTCGACAGCGTTAGGGTCGCAGCCAGGTGGATTCGTAAGCTCGTGGTCCCGTTTCTCGACCAGGACGGGCGCAGCAGCAACGTCGCGCTTGCGCGCACGGCTCGGTACGTCGACGACCTTCGAGCGCATCTGTTGGTCCGGAGCGTCGAAGCGGAGATCCGTTTTTTCCACGTCCACGTCCGGCAGGCGTTCACTCTCGCCGCGGGCAGTGACTCGGCAGGCAAGGAGCTCGCCGTTCATGCCCGCCAGATTCTTCTCGCAGACATGCTCATTCCGTACGATGCACTGCTCGGTCGCAAGAAACACGGCGACACGTTGAAATCCCTCGCCATCACAGCGCGCGGGCGGTTCAGCCGTTGGCTCACCTCTTCCAGTCTGGTCGCCCTGGGACGCAACGAGGACGTGCTCTTCGTCTTCGAGCGCCTGACCGAGATCCTCGAAGAGCTGCGCACCGAAGCCGCGAAGGAGTGGGATGACCCGCGGCTTGTCTGGCTGCCGCTGCAGCTCGGCCTGCTTCCCGAGGAATATGACGAGCAGGCCGAGCTCGATGCGCTGCTGGAGCGGGTCACAGGCGCCCAGTTCACCGAGCACAACCGACTCACCTACGTCGTCAATCTGCAGTTCCATTGGGAGCTGCTGCACATGATCCGGGAGACCCAACGCTACCATGTGCTTTGGGTCCACGACTTTCCATCACATAAGTCTGCCGGCACTCTCGATGCAGCTTCGTTTGCACAGGTGGTCGACGGATACCTCACGACGCTCGCCGATCGTGTAGCGGCATACGATTCGACGGGGACGCTGCCGCAGTTTTTCATCTTTCTGGATCAGCATTACTACGAGGAGGGCAAGGCGCGCGTCTGGATGACAATCCTGGAAGACCCGCTGCACGCGAGCCCACAACTGCCGTTCGGGACGGCCGCCGACGTCGACCGGCTGCGGCAGGCGCTCGAACGGCTCCGCCTGGCCGTGCAGCACTCGCACGTGCTCGCGGCCGAAGCCCGCGAATACGGTGATGCGTGGCTACGCAATCGCGTGAAAGTGCACGTGAACATCACCAATCGTGTAGACGCATCGTTCTGGAGTGGCGGGCTCATCTCGAGCGTCTTCGGATATCCCGACGACGTGATGCGCGACCATCGCAAGATCGCGTTCCGGGACGTGAGCGAGGATGATCCTTCGGCGGGCGTTGGCATCATCACCGGGATGGGAGTCGGCCAGCACTACCTCGGGCCGAGCTGGGACGACCGATCACTGCTGCTGCAGGGCCCCGTCTTGCTGCAGCTGAAGACGGCCGCGCGCGAGCTGCTGATCAGCCAGGGACTGACGCCGGCGGAGATTCCGGAGCCGCTGCGCGCGCCGTCAATTACATTCGTCACGCGCGTGGCGGCGCCTGCCGATGCGATCGCGTTTCACACCCGCGCCATGGCGCTGATCAATGAGACGGGCTATCTGCCGAAACCCCTGAATGCCGCGAAGGCGCTTCTCTATTCCTTGATGCCTCGAGGATCGGTCATCAAGGTACCGGACTCGCTCTGGAATGCGACGTTCTATGCCGCGTTGCTGGTCGGCGCGTCACTGCGCGGCGCGACGGTGCTCATCATTGCGCCGGCGCTGGCCAACGCACCGAGCAGCGGTTTTCCGCAAATGGTTCGGGCACATGAGCTGTTCTCGCGACTGTTGCTCGTGCGCCGCGAGCTCGGAGCAGCGATCGCGACAGCGGGCGGCGCGCTCCACACGGGGCTATATGCGCTCCCTCCGGATCAGCACGGCTTCGCCAGCCGCGCGGACCGGTGGGTGAAACAGGTCGGCGCCACTCCGTTCCTGCAACGACTCTTTCCGTTCGCGCCGCAGTTGCTGCCGCTCGTCGCAGAGGCGGGACGGACCGATGCAGCGAGTGATCCGCCGGATTCCGCCGAGGCGCCCAAGCTCCATCAGAAGGTCCAGTTTCTCGCAACCGGCGAGTTCTGGCGTCGCGTCGGCACCTCTCCCGAATGGCCGAGATTCCTGGCGACATACTTGCGCTACCGACAGGCCACCTATGCCCGGGCGCCCACGGAGCAAACCGGAGCACGCGGCCTCGCCGATTCCCTCGCACTGATCGCCGAGCAGCTTCTCGCGCCGATCCAGAATGACCCCCAGGCGGCAAGCTTCGCACTGGTGGGGTCCCAGAATCAGGACTATCGCGGAATGTTCATGGATGGCGAGGACGCCGTGGTCTTCACTGGCGCGACGTCGCTCGTGCCGCTCGTCGATCTCGTATTCATGGTGGGCTGTGTGACCTGGGTCGACGACGACGCCACCCTCGATCGACTGCTGCCGCCCGTCGGCGAGCTGCGGCGCCGGATTGCGCGCGTCACGAAAGACGGCGTGTGAAACAGTGTCTTTCGTTGCTGCTCGTGATCGCCGCCTCCGGGCGGGCGTTGTGGGGTCAATTAGGGGAGCTGCAAGCCGGCGTGATCGGAAGCTATGGGACGCGCGATCCGTACCGGGGAGGCGCGGGCCTCGTGTTCGGAGTGGCACCCGGGCGCCTGGTCTACACGGGACTGCGGTGGATCTACTATGGGGGCGCGAATATTTCTTCCGGTCCCGCAGCAACGCCAACGAATGTACGGAACCGCGCGCAGGTATTCGCGACCGATCTCGGCGTGGAGATCCCCGTGACGGGGGGGGTCGATGCGCTGCCGATGGTGAGCCTGGGCGTAGTACAATTCGCGCAGCGCGGCTACCCCACGACCGGGCCGGTCGCCGGGCACTCGAAGGAATTCTTTGCCGCTCCGGGTCTTGCGATGGAGGTAAGCGTTGGACGCATCGCTGTGATTCCGGAGGTGCAGTATTACTTCACGGGCGATACGGAGCTCACGTGGCCCGTGCACAATCGCGGCCTGGCAGTCTCCGTGAGGCTGGTCTTCCTGGCCGAGGTCCGGCGCATTCGTCGCTGAGAGAGGCAAAGGAGGCTAAGATTCCCGGACGTCATGCGGGCGTCCGCTCATACCCTCGTCATTCAGACAGCCTTTCTCGGTGACGTCGTACTGACGACGCCACTGCTCACAGCACTCGCTGTCCGGCATGGACCCGTCGACATCGTTACCACACCAACAGCCGCACTACTGATTGAAACCCATCCTGCGGTGCGTCAGACCATCAGCTATGACAAACGCGGCGCCGACCGTGGCTGGGACGGGCTACGGCGACTGGCCCGAGGGCTCCGGCAGGAGCGATATCGGCGTGCGTACATTCCCCATCGCTCACTGCGGAGCGCCGCTCTAGCCCTGCTGGCCCGCATCCCCTGTCGCATTGGCTTTGCCGGCACCTGGTCCTTCCTCTATACAGAATCCCGCCGGAAACCAGCAGAGGGCCATGAAAGCGACCGCCTCCTGGCCCTCGCGGATGGGGCCCCGGCTGCCTATCCTCCCCACCTGCGGCCCACCCCTATCGATGTGCAGGCAGTGGCCGACTTGCTCGAAGGGGCGGGCATTGGCTACGCGGCGCCGCTGATCGCAATCGCGCCCGGCTCGATTTGGGGCAGCAAGCGCTGGCCGTACTATGCGGAGCTCGCCGCCGAACTGGCGACCACATGCGCGGTCGTCGCGGTGGGTGGCCCGGAAGATGTCAGTTTGGGCGATCAGATCGTTCGGGCCGTCGAGTCATCCGGTGGTCAGGCCGTCAACGCCTGTGGCAAACTGACGTTGCGGCAGTCGGCTGCGCTGATCGGCCGAGCAGCGCTCGTCGTGACGAATGACAGCGCGCCGCTGCATCTGGCGACTGCAATGGGGACTCCCGTCGTCGCGGTGTTCGGTCCCACCGTGCCGGAGTTCGGGTTCGGTCCATTGCGCGCGGGGGACGTGTCGTTGGGAATCGACGGGCTGCAGTGCCGGCCGTGCTCGGCGCATGGACCGCCTGCGTGCCCATTGGGGCATCATCGCTGTATGCGCGAGCTGACGGTCGAAGCCGTGCTCGCCGCAATCGAGGAGACCGGTGCGCTACGTCGTCGGCGTTGACGTCGGAGGAACGAATCTCGTAGCCGGAACCGTCGCGGAGGACGGCTCCGAGATCCTAGGCGTCGTTTCCGAGCCCACGATGTCGGCCCAAGGTGCTGATGCCGTCATCTCGCGAATCGTGAAGCTCGCGAAGGCATCCATTGCGGAGTCGGGGAAAAAGGTCGAGGGCGTGGGCATCGGCTCGCCGGGGCCGCTCAACACGAAGACGGGCATCGTGCTGCTGACCCCGAACCTCGGCTGGACGAACATGCCGCTCCGCGATCGCGTCGGCGAGGGGCTCGGCCTGCCCGCGACGCTCGATAACGACGCCAACTGTGCGATCTTCGGCGAGTGGTGGCGTGGCGCCGCGCGCGGCTCCAAGTACGTCATCGGTCTCACCCTCGGCACCGGGATTGGGGGCGGCATCGTCATCGACGGTCAGATCTACCACGGCGTCACAGACGTCGCTGGGGAATTCGGACATGTCACGATCGATGCCAATGGACGCCGTTGTAAATGCGGCAACTACGGCTGCATCGAGGCCTACGCGTCAGGACCGGCGATTGCGGAGCGTGCGATCGAAGGTATCGCGTCGGGCGTCGAGACGTCCCTGTCCCAGTACGTAAAGGGCGACCTCTCCAAGCTCACTGCGCAAATCGTGTATGAAGCGGCGAGCGACGGCGACGAATGGGCGCTCGAGGTGGTGCGCGAGACCGCATCGCTGCTCGGCGCAGCGGTCGCAGGCTTCCTCAATATTTTCAACCCCGAGGTCGTCGTGATCTGTGGCGGCGTCACGCAGGCCGGAGACAAGCTATTCCAGCCGCTGCGCAGCGAGGTTAAACGCCGGGCGTTCAAGCCGGCATGGGAGGCATGCCGCATCGTGCCGGGCGCGCTTACCGGCACCGCCGGCGCATTCGGGGCGGCCGCGGTGTTCATTCAAAAGCACTGGGGACTCCGCTGAAGCGACTCGGTGTGATCGGGTCGATGGTCTGGGACACGATCCACGGACGTGATCCCGCACAGGCCGCCGTGCAGGAGTGGGGCGGGATCTCCTACGCGCTCGCCGCGCTCGATGCCACGCTTCGCGACGATTGGCAGATCGTGCCGCTCATCAAGGTGGGCCGCGACCTAGCAACGAGAGCGAACGAGTTTCTCCGCAGTCTCGGACGCACGACGCACGACGCACGGTTTATTGAAGTGCCCGAGCCCAACAACCGCGTAACCCTGCGCTATGAATCGCTCGAGCGTCGCTGCGAGCAGATGAGCGGCGGAGTCCCACCGTGGACGTGGCCCGAGCTGGGACCATTGGTGCGCGATCTCGACGCGCTGTACGTCAATTTCATCTCCGGCTTCGAGATGAATCTCGAAACAGCGCGGCTCCTGCGCCGCGGCTTTCCCAGATTCATGTACGCCGACTTGCACAGCCTCTTCCTGGGCAAGGAAGCGGATGGGATGCGCGTGCCGCGCGCGTTGCCGCAGGCACCCGCCTGGTTTGGGTGCTTCG
>Ga0209056_10002154_pt1 | contig 21416 bp, 28 predicted proteins | sample GraSoiAngelo_114_FD_185876 | JGI IMG/M metagenome (GOLD analysis project Ga0209056, IMG submission 185876) | Grasslands soil microbial communities from the Angelo Coastal Reserve, California, USA - 14_0903_13_40cm (SPAdes) (version 2) | ecosystem: Environmental > Terrestrial > Soil > Grasslands...
GAGGGTGCAAAGCCAGGCGGGCGCCTGAAACCTTCGCGGATCCAGGAGACGATGCGGGTGCAAGTAGGCCTCGCTTCGCCCAAGGACCTGGATTCCGAGGTCCTCGAGTTGTTGCGACGAGCATACGAGGAAAACCGGTGAGGTTCAGCCCGTCCTCCTACAGGGTAGACCTTCCTCCCATGTCGCTGCCGTTATCCAGTCCCGCTGTCCAGTGGCTTAGACGGATGGGTGACGGCGACGCGTCGACGAAAGCCTAGCTCTCGCGCCCGACGAAGTCGCGATAGACGTGGATCGCTCGTTCGCTCGAGTGCCAATCCCCCGAGATCTTGATTGCGGGCAATTCCTCCTGCCCAGCGCGCAAACCGAGGTACTTGGCCGAGTATGACCCGCGACGCCCCAGCACCCGCAGCGGTTTGAGCTCGTCCTCGCGCGTGCCGACTTGGTCGAGGAGGTCGATCAACGAGCGCGTCATCGACACCCGCAGGAAGGTCTCCAGCTCCGATAGGTTTCCTTCGTGTCCCCGGACGAGGCCGTGGAGGTACCGGTCACGATCTGGCGGGAGGATGTGGACGGGCGGCCAGTCGTGCTTGAGAAAGTGCAAATTGAGGAGGAGCCGGCCGACGCGGCCATTCCCGTCGCCGAACGGATGAATTGATTCGAACTCGAAATGCATCCAAGCCCCCAGGCCGAACGGGTCCTCGCCGAGCATGTCTCGCCGCGTGTACTCAGCCTCCCACCTCGCCATCATGGGGAGCACCTGCTCCATCCGCGGCGGCGCGTGCTTCATGCCTGCGATTCGGACGTTGACCCGTCGCCACTGGCCGGCATCGGCCTTAGTCCCACCGAAGACCTCCCGATGGAGCTGCAATGCGGTCGCGAGGCGGATCGGCTCTCTCCGTCGGTCGAGCAGCTTCCCAAAGGCTGCGGCGTGCTGGATCGTCTCGATGACGTCGGGCATCGGTCGATTCCCGACCGATTTCTGCTCGAGAAGGATTCGCTCCACGTCCGAGCGGTCCAGGGTGTTCCCTTCGATTGCGTTCGTACCCCATGTGTTCAGTGCGCCAGTGCGCTTCCAAACATCTTCGGGCAAGGAATCGAGCGGGCTTCGGGTGAGCAACTCTGCCCTCAGGGTGGCTAATATGCTTTTCCGCATCAGCAGATTTGAATCCCATATTGACTATTTAGATGTATATGTGATAAGACAATAAACATACCATAGACCATATGCACGTGAGTCCCGCGAACCCGCGGCCGTGTCGTGGCGAGCAGGGTTCACGCCTTCTGACGGAACTCCATCTGTTGGAAGACTGCGATCGTGAGGATGACCATCGCGATCGAAAACGCGATGAGGATGCCGACGGCCGTCGCGACGGAAAGGTCCGTGCGGTATCCGGCGAGGGGGCTGACCGTGATCGTGCCCTTCAAGATCGTCCGCAAATAGTGGATGACGCTGAGTTTCGGGACGTCCCCCGGAATCGATCCCACGATCGACTCCCAGACGAAGCCGATGAGCAGGCCGACCGCGAGCGGCTTACGGACGAGGACCGAGATGAAGAGGAAGAGGCCCCCGTAGGCTGCACTCCCGAGGATCGTCACGAGGAGGAACCCTCCTAGCACATCGAGGTCGGTGGCGAACGAAAACCCGCCGTACGCCTCGGTCACGCCGTACGCCACGACCAGCGGGGGGACCAGCAGGATCAGAACCGCGGCGAGGTAGCCGAAATACTTGTACGTCGCGATCGCAGGCTTCGAGATCGGGCGGGTCAGGAGGAACGGAAGCGTGTTGTCGTCGATTTCCTCCCGAATGAGGGAGGTCGCGTTTACTAAGGTCACGAAGATGAGGACGACCTGGAGGAAGAGCGGCACCATCACGGCTTGGAAGAGCTGCAGGACGTCGAAACTTGCGACGCGAGCCGCCGCCAGTCCCACCGCGAGAATTAGTGGCACCGAGGAGAGCAGGGCCATCGCGATGATCCGTCGCGTCCCCAACAAATACCGTAAGGTCAGGCCGGTGACGACCCAAATCTTGCGAACCGCTTCCGCGAGGCCCGTCCGATCACCCGACCAGATATCGGAAGACCGCGTCGAGGCTATCGTCGGGGCTCTCGAGGCTACGGACCTCCAGCCGGGTGTCGGCCACGATCGCAGGGAGCTCGCGGTAGAAGGCATCGGGCTTGCGGGTCCGGACGAGCAGGGCGTCCTCTTCGGGAATCTCCAACGAGACGATATGCTCCATCCGGGCGAGGGCCTGCGCGAGCTGTCGCGGCTGCGGCGTCTCGAGGCGCACCGCGTGCGGATGCTCGTCGATCAAGGCCCGGATCGAGTGGATGTCGCCCGCCGCGATCGCCTTGCCGTTGTTGATGAGGACGATGTTGTTGGTGACGCGCTCGATCTCGTAGAGCACATGGGTTGACATGAGGACGTGACCGCCCGCCTTCGCGAAGTCCGAGATCGTCCGAAGGATCTGGACCCGGGCGAGCGGGTCGGCTCCGGAGAGCGGCTCGTCGAGGATCAGGATCTCCGGTCGGTGGGCGAGCGCCTGGGCGAGCTTCGCACGTTGGCGCATGCCGCGGCTGTAGGTCCGGGTGGGACGCTGCGCCGCGCTCGAGAGACCGACGAGCTTCAGGGCGTCTTCCGCGGCTTTCTCGGCCCGCGAACGCGGCATCCCGTCGAGTCGTAGGAGGGCCTCCACGAACTGCTGCCCCGTGAGCCAACCGTAGAGCGTGTTGTGCTCCGGACAATAGCCGAGGCGTCTCTTCACCGGGACGTTGTTCCACGGATTCTCGCCGAGGAGCCGCAAGGTCCCTTGGTCCGAATGCAGCTGGCCGATGAGGAGTTTGAACAACGTGCTCTTGCCGGCGCCGTTCGGACCGACGAGGCCTGTGATGCCCGGGCCGAACGAGGCCGAAAAGCCGTTGAGGCCGAGGACCTCGCCGTACCACTTCGAGATGCCCGCCGCCTCGACGACGCCCGTCATCCGGACACTACCTCGACGAACTTCATCCGGAGGTAGGTGGCGAGGGCCGCGATCGCGGTGGCCACGAGCAGGATCGCGAGGGACCAACGCCAATCGATCGGAGCGCTCGGTGCGCCAAAGGCCGCACGGGCCACCGCGAGGTAGTTTTCCCAGGGCGATGCATAGAGCACCGCAGGGTTGTTGAAAGGCGGGCCCGCGAGGATACCCGCCGGGATCGTCAGGCCGAAGGTCAAGGCGAAGACGCCGGCGGCCGCGTAGCTCTTGCGGCGGGTGAGGCTTGAGAGGGCCAACGTCGCGGCGGTGTAGAACGCGGTGAAGAGGGATCCTATCAAGAACGAGAGGCCGATGGCCTCGACCGCGATCGTCCACGAAAAGGATCCGAGGAGGGCCGCGACGAGAGGAGTGAGGACGAGCGGGAAGACCGCGATCATCGAGATCATCGGGGCGAGGATCGCCGCTTTCGCGGCGAGGTAGTCCCCTTCCGTGATCGGACGGCTCAGGTAGAGCGTCAAGGCCATCGACTGGAGATCGTCCGCGATCAGCGCGGACCCGACGACGGAGGCCATGAGCGTCACGAAGAACAGGATCGCCCCGTTGGACGCGGGCGTGAAGAAGAAGCTCAGGTCGAGCGGCTGGCCCTGGAGGAACACGCCTGCGAAGAGCACGATCACGATGGAGCTGATTATCGTGACGCCGACGCCGATCCCGATGACGACCAGGACTGCGGGGCGCTTGAACTCCCGGCGGAGACCGGTCGTGATGATCGCGCGGACGCGATGCCGCCGTCCGAGGAGGGGCATCTCGCGGCGGGTGTAGGTCGGGAGCGAGATCGACATCTAGGCACCTTTCCCTTCGTTCCGAGCGACGAGTTCGAGGAAGAATTCCTCGAGGCTCCGGATCTCCCGGCCCATGTACCGGACCTCGGCCCCGAGGGCCTTCGCGGCCTGGAAGACCTCGGCCTCGACGCCGGGTCGCCGTCCCACGTGGACGCCGGTCGGGCCCGCTTCCGCTTCGAGGCCCGCCTCCCGGAGCCGTTGGACAAAGGCCTCGCGGTCGCCACGGATGTCGATCCGGAGCCGGTCCGCGGCTCCGGTCAGGAGATCGTGCAAGTCCCCGGCGGCGATCTGATGTCCGCCGTCGAGGATCACAACGTATTTGCAGATTGTCTCGACATCGGGCAGGAGGTGGCTCGACAAGATGACGTTACGACCTGGGGAACTCGCGATCGCGCGCACCAGGTCGAGCATTTCCGTCCGGCCCCGCGGGTCCAGACCCGTCGTGGGCTCATCGAAGATGTACAGCTGCGGGTCGTGCACCATGGATTGAGCGAGCTTCACCTTCTGCTTCATGCCCGTCGAGTACTCCGCGACCTTGCGGTAGCGCTCTTCCTCGACCCCGACGAATTGCAGCACGTCATGCGCGCGGCCGATCGCACTGTCCGCGTCGAGCCCGCTCACGCGGCCCATGAAGGCGACGAGGCCGACGCCCGTCATATCCGGGATCAGGCAATCATGCTCGGGCATGTAGCCGATGCGCTCGCGCAGCGGCACGCCGTCGAGGATGTTGCGGCCGAGGACCTTCGCGGTTCCCGCGGTGGGCTGGAGGAGGCTCAGGAGCAGCCGGAGGAACGTCGTCTTGCCGGCGCCGTTTGGGCCGACGAGTCCGATCGCTCCCTCCGGAATCGCGACGGAAAGGTCGTCGACGGCGCGGACTTCGCCGAACACCTTGGTGAGGTTCTTAGTCTCAACGAGCACGATCGTCCCCTCCACCGGACGCCGGAGCATCGGCCGGGGCAGGCGGCGATGCCGGTTGTCGGATTCGAGACTTTCGGCGTCGCCAGAACACGATCGCGAGGATGGTCCCCGCCACGACCGCGATGACAAGGAGCGGGAGGCCCCACGTACCGAGCCAAGACGGCGGCGCCGGTCCGAACGAGTAGGACTTCAGTCGCATCTCCCCGACACGGCTGCCGTTCTCGTAGGCCTCGCGTTTCGTGTAGTACCCGACGTCGTTCGAGAAGAAGGCCGTCTCGTTGCCCGCCGAGATCCCAGGGGGAAGCCCTGAGAATCCCGCGGCCGTCTGATTCAGCCGGTAGGAGGAGAACGTGCCCGCTTCCACCGTCACGTTTTCCCGCGAGAGCACGTCGCGCCGCCACGTCGACGACACGTCGGTCGCGTTGCTCTGGCTCCTCGTCTGCCCGAAGAAGGTGAAGGTCGAGTTCAGGTTGACGTGGGTGACCAGATTCGCGGTGGCCTGCTGTCCCACATCGAGGTCGAAGGTCGGAATCGGTGAAATCGACGTCGTCGCGTTCGCGCGGAAATCGACGAGGAGGTCCGTCGGGAGACCGATGTACGTCACATGGGCAACGTATGACGTCGTCCCGGTCGAGGCGATCGAGAGGTACGATTGATTTTCCCAGTACTCGGTCGCGTCGGTCGTGAAGGTCCCGGTGACGTCGGCGGACCCGAAGCCGGGCGTCTGGAATGTCCCGTTGAGAAATCCCGTCGCGCGCGTGAGGACCTGGACCGTGTGCACCGACGTGTTCCCTCGCGGGATGTCGGCGGGGCCAATCACGCGAACCTCGACCTGACCGACAAGGCCGAATTGGCCGCTGCCTTGACTGGAGTTCAGGCCCGGGAACGAGGAGATCGATGCCGTCGTGATGTAGATCCAGTGATCGCCCGCCGAATAGGCCGGCTTCTGGAGGGCCGCGGTCGCCGGGCTAGCGATTCCAACGGACGCCGTCACGGCGAGCACGAAAACGATGGGCCATACGAGGGTCCTAGTCCGCCGCCCCACAGAGTGCCTCGCGCCCCGGACACCTGCGCCGCCTAAAGCATTTCGCCATGCGGAAAGGCCTGTCGAGCGCGGGACTGGACTCCGCCCCTAATCCGACTGCGTTCAAGGCGTCTTGTCAAACGTTCTGCGTTGCCGCCTGGAGTCGATCCTTTTCGTCCTCGAGCTTCAACAGATCATTGAGGAACGAGCTAACGGGCATGGATAACCCGTGTCTCGCCCCAAGTCTCTCTACCGCACCGTTCAAGGCATCCGCCTCGAGTCGCTTTCCGCGTTCCACGACGCCCTTAGCTCCGAGCACCACGCTTCGCATATCGGGAGGACGGCATGCGGACCGCACCGAAGGCATTAACGGCTCCCTTGCCCTGAGGCCCCGGGGGAGCGGATGAAAGAATACGACGTCATCGCGGTGGGCACCGGATCGGTCATGGCGGTCGTTGAGGCCATGATCGAAGCGAATCCTCAGATCAAGGTCGCGGTCATCGACAAAGACGAACCGGGAGGGATCTGCCTGACCCGCGGCTGCATCCCCTCCAAGATCTTGCTCTATCCCGCGGAACTCGTCCGGACGATCCGGAAGGCTCGTGGCTTCGGACTCGACGTCGAACTGCGGTCCGTGGACTTCGCCAAGGTGATGGAGCGCATGCACGCCCTGATTCACAAGGACATCGACCAGATCCGGAAGGGGCTGTCGAGTACCGAGAACCTCGACTACTTCCATGTGCCGGCGGAATTCACGGCGCCCTACACGATGCGCGTCGACGGTACCGAGATCAAGGGGTCCAAGATCCTCCTAGGCGCCGGTTCGGAACCGATCATCCCCCGGATCCCGGGCCTGGCGGACGCCGGCTACCTCACGAGCGACACCGTCCTGGGAATTCGAAAGCTCCCGCCGCGGGTCGCCGTGATCGGTGGCGGCTACATCGCTGCGGAATACGGATTCTTCCTGGCGGCGATGGGCGCGACCGTAACGATCCTGGGGAGGAATCCTCAGTTCCTCCCGGAGGAGGAGCCCGAGGTTTCCCGAGCCGCCCGAACGCACCTGAGCGAAGTCATGCGGATTGAGACGAACCAGGAGGTCGTCGAAGTGACCCGAACGGGCGGTTCGAAGCGACTTCGAGCGCGGGATCGGGCGACGAAGAAAGAAACCGTGGTCCTTGCCGATGAGATTCTCGTGGCCGCCGGCCGCGGCCCGGTTCGGATCCTTCATCCCGAGCGCGCGGGGATCAAGACCGATGCCGACGGCTGGATCGTGACGGACGAGTACCTCGCGACGTCCCAGCCGAACGTCTGGGCGTTGGGCGACGCCACCGGGAAATTCCCCTTCAAGCACAAGGCGAACTACGACGCGCAGATCCTCTACTCCAACATCCTCGGGGGAGAGAAACGGAAGGTGGACTACCATGCGGTCCCGCATGCCGTGTTCACGGACCCCGAGGTCGCGAGCGTCGGCCTGAAGGAAGCGGAGGCCGTCAAGCAATTCGGGGCCGCGAATGTCCTGATCGGCTTCTACCAGTACCAGGACACCGCGAAGGGCGAGGCGATGGACCTGAAGGACTACTTCGTCAAGGTCCTGGTCGAACGTCAGGGACACGCGATCCTCGGAGCCCACATCGTCGGACCGGAGGCCTCCGTTCTCATTCAAGAGCTGATCAACCTCATGTACACGAAGGACCGGAGCATGGATCCCGTGCGGGAGGGCATGCATATCCATCCGGCGCTGAGCGAAGTCGTGGAACGAGCTTGTTTGAGTCTGATGCCGCCGGAGCACTACCACCACACGATGGAACACGCGCTCGACATTCATTCACATTAGCCCGCGTCTCTGGCGGTCGATTCAAAGCGCGGGGCCCCTCCCAGGTGTGAGGTTATCCGCTCAGTGATTCCAGAACGAAACGAGATTGCATGCTGGGCTGGCGCTAGTCGTGGTCCGGATGGCCCTTCATCCACCGCTTCTCCTCGTCGCTAGGAGTGAGGGGAAATCCGACCGACCAGAGGAACACCCGGGCGGTCGCGGGGCCCATGTGCTTGAACTTGTATTGGAGATCCTCGAGGAGCTTCCCTTCGCGCTTCCCAAAGCCGGCGATGTATGCCTTCACCGAGCCGTGCTCCTTCGCCAGGTCCAAAATCGTCCTGGCGTTCTCGACCGTCGCGCGGATTTTCTTTTCGTTCCGGACGATTCCCGAATCCTGCATCAACGCCCGGATGTCGCGCTCCGAGAGCCGTGCGACCTTCTCCGGTGAGAAATCCCGAAACGCCTTTCGAAAGGCGGGCCACTTTTTCTCAACCATCTGCCAATTCAAGCCCGCGCTGAAGATCGCCCTGGACATCAGGTCGAGGTATCCGTGGTCATCCTTCGGGGGGCCCGATTTCCATCCCGGCATGGGGACACCGACCTTGCTCTCTCTATTTATTCCTACCTTCGCGGCTGCCCTTGCCCCATCGTGTGGGCCGTCAGGATGCCCCGGTCCGCCGCCTCGGTCGAGACGGCGACGATCGCGCCCTTCATCGAAAGTGGACCGGATGGGATCTGAACCTCAACCGCGGGGTTTGCCGGGCAACTGGGTCGTCAGAAACCGAATCGTTCGCTCCCAGGCGGTCTTGGCCGCGCCAGTGTTGTACGCGTCCGGTCGGTCGTTTTCGAAAAACCAGTGCGTCGTCCCGGGGTACGTGTGGAACGTGACGTTTTTCCCAAGGGTGCGGAGGAGCTTCTCGAGACCCTGCACCGAGGCGGCGGATTCAAACTCGTCCGTCTCGGCAAAGTGACCGAGGAAGGCCGCCTGTGCCTTCGACAGCTTTGTCTGATCGTAGTCGCCCTCTCGAGTCCCGTAGAAGAGGACGATTGCACCCAGATCCCCAGGGAGCTCCTCCGCCAACCAAAGAGACCAGAACGCTCCGAGGGACAGCCCAACGACACCGAGCCTCTTTCCCCGCACCGCCGGATGGCTCTGGAGGCCTCTCACGCTCCCGACAACGTCCCGGCGGGCCCTTTCGTCGTCGAGTTTCGCGAGCAGCTTCTTCGCCTCCTCCCTGGTCGACGCGGTCGCCCCGCGGTACAGGTCGGGAGCAAAAGCGACGAACCCGGTGCTTGCGAGCCGGTCGGAGAGGCCCTTGAAGAAATCCGTCAAACCCCACCATGCGTGGAGGACCAGGACGCCCGGTCCGCTGCCTTTCTTCGGGACGGACAAGAATCCAGGGACCTTGCCTTCGGGGCTCTTGAGTTCAATCATTCCCATGTTCTCACATCGATCAGGAGGAAAGCGCGCCCGAATCGGCGGGTGCGCTTAAGCGTTTGCTGAAACGGCCGGTCGACCCCCTCGAGGAGACTTTTCGGAATGTCCTTTCTCAGGCCTCGGAGACCAGGACCTCTCGGCCGTTTGTCGAGTCATGGAGTAGTAGGAGCCGGGGGGCCGACCTGGCCCGGGAAATCCTCCGGAGACCACGGGTTGCTTAAGGCCCCGATCCCGTTCCGGCGCCTAGCGCCGACGATGACCATCGCTTCAATCACCCGCGAGAATGTGCTTGGGTTCCGGCAACGTGCGACGTTTCTGCACCGGCGCTTGCCGCCGGTGCGGCTCGTCGAGGCCGCGTTCGCAGGACTCCAAGACAGCGCTCCGCGATCGGCCGTGTTGGCGCTCCACGCGCGCGTGAAAGACGTCTCCCCTTCCGCCTGGAAGGATCCCCGGTTCGCCCAGCTATGGGGCCCTCGCGGTGCCGTGTACGTCGTACCCCGTCACGATGTGGCCGTGTTTACGCTCGGTCGGTTCCCGCGCGATCCCGTCCTGGGAGCGTCCGTGCGAGCCGCCGGCGAAAAGGCGAAACGCGCCTTCCGAATCCGAAAGGCTCGGCCGGACCGCGGGCTTTCCGATCGAGCCCTCGGAGTGAATTTCCGCGAATTGAGAATCGCCTCGATGACGGGCTCGTTGAGGATCGAGTGGGATGGAGCCACGACATCCTGGTGGCTGGTCGACCCTCCGACCGAGGCGCCAGAATCCGCTCGCCTCGAGCTCGCACGTCGGTTCCTGCGGTCGGTCGGGCCTTCGACGCCGGAGGAATTTGCCTGGTGGTCGGGCGGGTGGGCCGGATGGTTTGGTGCAACCACACGCGGGGAGCTCTCGGACGCGCAACAGACCTTTCGGTCTCTCGAAACGGAACTGACCGAGGTTGTACTCGGCGGTCGGAAACGGTGGGCTCTTCGGGCCGACCGATCTAGTTTGGAACGCGCGGGGCCCGTCGAAACGGTACGCCTGCTGCCGGCCGGGGACCCGTATCTGGCGTCTCCGGACCGGGCACTGCTCGTGCCGGAGCCACGAGCTCGATCCGAGCTATGGCCCAAGTCCGTGTGGCCGGGTGCGCTCCTGGTGAATGGTGAGCTTGTTGGGACGTGGCGTCGTCAGGTGGGCCGAGTCACGGTGCGAACGTGGCGACCATTGGAAACCGAAGTCAAAGAAGCCGTCGAGGAGGAGGTTTCCGGCATGCCGATCCAATCGGCGCGGAAGGAGGTCCGTTGGTCGACCAGCGATGTCCCTCTCTGAGCTGCCCGGCGGCCACCTCATGAGGGAGATCGGGACGAATTTGGACCGCCGGCTCCAGAATCGAAGTCCGATCTCAAACCGACTCCATCCCGCCTATCTGTCGTAGATCGATCCCCTGTGTCCTACTTTGAGGACGAGAATTCGCAGGAGACGCTGCTGAATGTCGAGGATTACGCGATAGTCCCCGACTCGAAGCCGGTAATAAGGGGAGCTCACGAGCCTTTGGACCAGTCGATGGGGATTGTCCGCGAGTTCTCCGACCTTGTTGAAGATCCGGCGGGCGACCGTTCGATCGAGCTTCCTCAGTTGGCGAATGGCCGGCTCGGACCAGATGATCTCGAAGGCCATCAGAAACCCAGTTCATCCTTCAGTTGCTGGTGGGTCCGGTACTTGCCCGCCTTGACATCGCGGACGGCCTGCTCGATTTCCTTCTTGGTTTGCTCGTTCAGCTCTTGGAGATCCTCGAGGAGTCTCTCGAGGACGTTCTCGTAGGTCTCGCGGGGGTGCAGCTTCATCCCTTCGAGGGTTTTCTTCATTTCGTGGCTGAGCTGGATCGTAGTTGTGGCCATGAAGCAGACACGCGCACGCACCTACTTATGGGTTGCTATAGCATGCAATAGGCAGGTATGGGCCGAGGGAAAAGTGGACCGGGTGGGATTTGAACCCACGGCCTCTACCATGCCAAGATAGCGATCTTCCAGCTGATCTACCGGCCCGCGAGCCCGATGTATCCTCGAGTGGAATATGAACTCTTGCGGGAACATGGGCCACGTCTCGGAGGCGCCAGGCCTATCGGGAGGAGCTTGCTTTCTTCCTGGCACTTGGTTTGGTCGCGGAGTCGGAGAACATCTCGAGCGGCCTTTCCTTGCGCATCTTCTCTCCGGGGATCGGGACCGGATATTCCCCGGTCAGGCAGCCCAAACAGATGTCGTCCCGCGAGTGCTTGAGGGCGGAAATCAGCCCGCGGAGGGAGAGGTAGCCAAGGCTGTCCGCCTCGATGAAGTCCGCGATCTCCGGGACGGTCTTCTCGTTCGCGATGAACTGGTCGCGGGTCTTCATGTCGATCCCGAGATAGCACGGGAACCGAATCGGCAGACAGCCGATCCGCACGTGGACCTCGCGGGCTCCCGCGAGCCGCAAGATCCCGACGATCTTCCGGATCGTCGTGCCGCGGACGATTGAATCGTCAACCAGGACGACGCGCTTGTTCTTGACCGCGGATCGAATCGCATTCAACTTGAGCATGACCCCCGTCTCCCGGTCCGCCTGCTCCGGCATGATGAAGGTCCGCTCGATGTATCGATTCTTGATCAGTCCCTCGACGACCGGCAAACCGGAGACGTGGGCGTATCCTTGGGCCTGCGCGCGCCCCGATTCGGGCACGGGGACGACGATGTCCGCCGGGACCGGATACTCGTGGGCGAGCTGTTCGCCGATCTTCACGCGGGCGTCGTACACGAGCCGCTCATCGAGGACGCTGTCCGGACGGGCGAAATACACCCACTCGAACATGCAATGCGCCGTGTGGTTCGGGTGAGGCAGCCGCGTCGATTCGAATCCATCGGACCGGAGCTCGACGATCTCGCCCGGCTTCAGGTCTCGGATGAACCTGTAACCGGGGAGCGTATCGAAGACGACGCTCTCGGAGGCGATCATCATGCGGTCGTTGCCTTCGCCGATGCACAGGGGCCGGATCGCGAGCGGATCCCGGATCGCGTAGACGCTGTCGTTGATCATCAAAGCGAGGCTGTACGCGCCGACGAGGCGGTTCGTGAACTCCCGCAAGGCCCGTTTGACATCCCCGGTGTTCACGATCTCGTTCGCGAGCAGGCGGACGATGACCTCGCTGTCCGAGGTCGTCATGAAGGCCCAGCCCTTCTTGCTGAGCTCCTCGCGGATCTCGTTCGCGTTCGCGATGTCGCCGTTGTGCGCGAGCGCGATCTCTCCGTACGAGGTCTTGGCGACGATCGGCTGCGCGTTGTCGAGCACGCTCGATCCGGTCGTCGAATAGCGGACGTGACCGATCCCGGAATTGCCGCGGAGATCGACGAGGTCCTCCTTGGTGAAGACCTCGTGCACGAGGCCCATCCCGCGTTTCGACTTCAGGCCGTCCTCGTAGACCGCGAGGCCCGCGGACTCCTGCCCACGGTGCTGCAGGATGCGGAGGCCATAATACAGGTCCGAGGTGATCGGCGAGGTGCCCGCGCAGCCGATGATGCCGCATTTTTCCTTTGGACGAAGGTCGGAGAACTCCGACGTCCCCTGGTCGCGGGCCATCGCTAATGCCTCTTCGCCCAGGAGAAATTCCGAAGCCGTTTGGTCCGTCCGAATCCGCAGGAGGCGCAGTACGCTTTCTGTTTGTTGTACGCCCGCTGGCCACAGCGTCGGCACCGGATGTGGACGCTTTTCCTTCCCATTTTGCCGAGCGACGCGGTCCCCTTGGTCACGACGGCCACCTACGTCATGGGGAGATGTAAATGACGTTGTCCCCGCGGACGATCGCGAGGTCCATCTTGCGCTGGGACTGGCTGTCCTGCGTCTCTTCCGCGGCCCGGAGGACGAGGTTCATGTGGGGATCGAATCCTTCGAGGATTCCGCGGTATCCCCGCCCTCCTTTCAGCTCAACCATCACGTTCGAATTGATCCGCTGGTTGAGGAGAGAAAGCGGCTTAATCATCGGACCACGGCCTCGCCATGGAGGCGGCGTACTTAAAGGTTGTCGGGAGGCCGCGGGAATTTCAGTGGCCCGATCGGTGGCGGCTTCGCGCGGCAGCTTTGCCTTTCGCGTTGCGTCCGTTTCGAGCGCCGCGACCTTTCGGAAGGGCCTTTCGCGGCACCGGGACGTGTCTCCAGCGGTACACGGCGAAACCGACGGCGGCGACAAGAAGGACGAGCACGCCTCCCGCGAGCCACGGGGTGTTGTCGCTCACCGGCGCGGTCGATCGGACCACGACCGTGCCCCATTGCATCGACAGCTCATGCGTCCCGCAGAAGTAGGTGAATTGTCCCGGAGTGTTCGGATAGAAGAACGCCGTGCCGGAGGCGTTGAACGGTTCCGACACGACGTCGCCCGAGCTCCGGGTCCCGCTCCCGTCGAGATCGATGACGAGCATGTGCGTGGCCCCGTCCGCGGAGAACAGGTGGAACATGATTGTGTCGCCCTGGTTGACCGTCAAGGTGGGCCCGGGATTCGTGATGTTCACAGGGCCGAGCCCCCAGCCGCTTGGATTGGCCATGCTGGCGTACAGCGTGATCATGATTGTCTGTGCGGCGGGCGCTGCGGTTGTGGATGCCGTCGCGACCTCGACCGCGGGCGTTGCGAGCGCCGCGAACGCAATGGCCACGATCGCAGCCGCCACCGCCTTCTCGTTAGACTGCAGTGTTTCGAAGCCCCTCTCGGCGCAAACCGCTGAACGCTCGGACGCCAGCGGTTCGCGGCCGTCATCCTCGGAGTAGCTCAGGTCCTAGATTAACCTAGCAGGTCGACCGTCCTCCGGTGAAGCGGAACTCTCAATGAGACGCGTCGGCCCCGTTCTCGCGACCGTTCCCCTTCGACGGGTCGACGAGGAAACCCGCCTCGCGGAGGATGTCCATGCCGACGATCATGTGATACCGCATGTCCTTGCGGTCCGTTACTGCGGCGGAGATGTCGAATTCCCGCCCTAGGATGATGACCTTGGCATGGACGACGTCCCGCACCTCCAGCTTGGAGGCGGCCGAGGCCCGGATGCGCACGCGATCGAGGACCGGCCCCAGGCCGGCCCGAGCCGCGAGGTCCGTGTCGAGCGTCGTCCGGGCCGCGCCGGTGTCGATCCGGGCGAGCACCCGGACGCTGCCCTTCGGCCCGACTACGGTGACCTCTTCCACCACGGGGATCGTCGCCCGTTTGTCGACCTTCGGCTCGCGCATAGTATCCGAGTGAACAGGTCCCATGCCCTTCCGCCGTTCCTAATGGGCTCCGCCGATATATCGTTAACCTCGTGATTCTCGCTCGACACGTTTTTCTCCCTCTCGCGCGTTCCCGCGGCCCCGCGGTCGGGAAGCTTCGATGAAGATCGGCGTGATTTCGAAGAGGCCGAGCTACTGGTCGACGCAGGCCCTCCTCAAATCGATCAAGGAGCACGGGCATGAACCGACCTTGATCAAGACGGACGAGGTCCGGCTCGTCGTCGCCGGCACGGACGACGCGACCTTTTCCGGCGCCTCCCTCCGCGACCAGGACGTCATCATCCCACGCATCGGTCGATCGATGACGGACTTCGGGAAGATGCTCCTCCGCCAGCTCGAGCTGATAGGCCTCGTGACGACGCTGTCCAGCGACGGCCTCATCACCGCCCGGAACAAGTTCCTCGCCTTGCAGTCGCTGCGGCAGCCGGGCATCCCGATTCCGCGGAGCATCTTGCTCGCGTCCCGACCGAACTTCATGGAAGCGGCCCATCTCGTTCGCTATCCCGCGGTCCTCAAGATCCTCTCCGGGACGCAGGGGATCGGCGTCATGCGGGTGAAGAGCCTCGAGGAGACCGCTTCGATCCTCGACACGCTGAAGTTCTTCGGCGAGGTCGTTTGCCTCCAAGAGTACATCCCGAATCCCGGCGTCGACATCCGAGCTCTGGTCGTCGGCGAACGCGTGATCGGGTCGATGAAACGGATCGCCGCCCACAATGAATGGCGGGCGAACATCCATCTCGGGGCGAAGGGCGTCCCGATCGAGCTCGATGATCATTCGAAATCGATCGCCGTCCGCGCATCGAAGGCGGTCGGCCTCGAGATCAGCGGCGTCGACATGATCTTCCGCGGGACGACGCCGTACGTGCTCGAGGTCAACGCATCCCCGGGATTCCACGGCCTCCTCGACGCCGTCGGAGTGAATGCCGCGGACGCGATGGTCGAGTACGCGGTCGCGAAGGCGAAGGCGGGGAACCCAAAACCTCCTTGACCGAGACGCCGTTCCGGCGCGCATGGACGAGGCCATCCCCGGTTCGCGGGTGCGGGCGACGACCAAGCACGGCACGCTGACCGTGGACGAGCTTGCCGCGATGCAGCCCGGGATGGCTCGCCTGATGGACGAGCTGAGCCGCCGCTATTGGGTCCTCTACTACGCGGCGAAGGCGGGTAACTGGGAGCTCGCCGGGTACATGGAGCGGGAGTCGGAGAAGATCCTCCACACGGCTTCGGCGGCCCGACCGAAATACCGGGAGGACATTGCGGCGTTCGTCCGCGACCGGTTCGGACCGGTCGCCCGCGCGATCGAGGCGAAGGATTGGCGGGCCTTCGACGTCGCGTACCACCGCGGGATCGAGGACTCGAACATGTACCATGACAAATACAACAAGAGATTCATCCGCTTCCGGCTCCCCGACCACCCGCCGGAGTGGTTCGACCTCGTACCGCGATAGGTTTTTTGCCCGCCGCCCCGTGCCGGGCGCCGAGGATTGCATGGACTACATTCGGCTGGGCCGCGGCGGTCCAGAAGTCTCCGCGATCGGGCTCGGCATGTGGCAAGCGGGCGGCAAGGCTTGGGGGAACGACGTCCGCGATGCGGATTGCCGGAAGGCGATGGAACGAGCCGTCGAGTTGGGCGTCAACCTGGTCGACACGGCCGAGGCGTACGGCGAAGGCCATTCCGAGAAGGTCATGAGCCGCGCGATTAAGGAGGTCGGGCGCGACGCGGTGTTCATCGCGACGAAGGTCGGAGGATGGCACCTTCACGCCGACGACGTGAAACGGGCGTGCGCGGCGAGCTTGAAACGCCTGGGAGTTCGGGAGATCGACCTTTACCAGGTCCACTGGCCGGATCCGTGGAGCCAAGTGCCGCTCCGCGAGACGATGAAGGCCCTCGAGGCACTGCATCGGGCGGGCAAGATCCGACAGATCGGGGTCAGCAACTTCGCGGTCCGCGACCTCGTCGAGGCCCGGACCCACCTGTCGAGGACGGACATTGCATCCAACCAGGTGCGGTATAACATGTTGCAACGGGACGTGGAGGCCGAGGTCGTCCCGTATTGCCGCCGCGAAGGTATCACGATCCTCGCCTGGAGTCCAATCGGAAAAGGCCTGCTCAGCGGCAAGTATCACAACGGCAAGAGGCCGAAGGACCGCGTGCGATCCGACGAGGACCTCTTCAAGCCCGCGAACATCCGGGCCACGTCGCCGCTCGTCCGCGCGCTGCGAACGATCGGGAAGGCCCACGGCAAGACGCCCGCCCAGGTGGCGTTGGCCTGGCTGCGGCGCAACCCGCACGTCATCCCGATCCCGGGAGCGAAGCGGGCCTCCCAGGCCGAGGAGAACGCGGGGGCCGCCGGGTGGTCGCTCAGCGCGCGCGAGCTGCGCCAGCTCGACGCGATCCTCCGACGCCTCCGGCTCGACTGGTTCTAGGGATTCGGCGGCTGCTTCGGCTTCTTCCGACGCATGGCCATCGCCGCGCCCGCCCCGACGATCACGACGACTACGACGACTCCGGCGACGATCAACAACGTGTTATCCGTCGGCGGTGCGGTCGGCGCGGACACCGTGAGGGCCCCTCGCATCAAGGCCCCGCCATGGAGGCCGCAGATGTAGAGGAAGGTCCCCGTGACATTCGCGGTATACTGAAACGTGATCGACGTGGTCGGGCTCGAGAACGTGTCCGAGTGCGGTTCGCCGGTGTCCTGGAGCTGGTTGCTGTTCAGGTCGATGACCAAATTGTGCGTCTGGCTGTCCGCCGCGAAGAGGGTGAAGGTGATGACGTCGCCCGTGGTGACCGCGATCGGAGGCCCCGGTTGGCTTATGCTGTTCAGGTCGAAACCCCACCCATTGGACTGGCTCCCGTACAGGGTGATTGGGACGGCTTTCGCGATCCGGGGGCTCGTCGGCGAAGCCACCGCCGCGGGAGCGACCAAGGAGACCGCGATCGAACCGATCAAAAGGGCCACGACGAACGCTTTCGAGAGGGATGCCACCGTTCCTATCCTCCTTCGGCGGGCGAGCCTCTGCTTTCACATAAACATTTCCCGCAATTGCAATGAGGACGGTGCGGGGGATGGGACTTCCCGCTCCGCGCGATGCGCGGGGCTTTTGAACCCACGGACTCCTGCGAGACCGGATCTTAAGTCCGGCGCCGTTGTCCTAGCTTGGCTACCCCCGCGCGCGGCCCATCGGGCCTCCCGTAATTAATGCTTCTAGGTGCCGGCCGGCGGCGCGCGCAACTCGACGCGGCGGCACGCGGTACACGCCAGGACTTCGAAGGACAGCATGTCCTCGCCGAGTTCCGCCCATTCTCCGAACAAGAGTTTCCATCCACCCGTCGTCCCTCCAACCCGGAACTGCTCGGTGCCGATCGATTGCAGCTCTCCCTTGCAGGCGATGCAACGGCCATCCGGCGTGCCCATCGAACTCTCCATGGACCCTCGCACGCGTTCCGATTTCATCCGCCTTTCGCGGGCCGTCCGCGAGCCCGCGAGGATTTATTACGCGCCGCGCGGCTGCGGTGCCCGTGGGTCGACTGGAGGGCCGCGTCGCGATCGTCACCGGGGGCAGCGGAGGAATCGGCCGGGCCGCGGCCTTGGACTTGGCCCGCGAAGGCGCCAACCTGGCGGTGCAATACGGCCGCGGGAAGGACGCGGCCGAGGCGGTCGTCGAGAAAGTGCGGGGCCTCGGACGGAAGGCGACCGCGGTCCAAAGCGATGTGACGGATCCCGGTGCCTGCCGTACCCTCGCCTCGAAGGTCCTCGCGACGTTCGGGCGCATCGACATCGCCGCCTGCTTCGCGGGGCATCCGTTCCGGGTGGAGGAATGGAACAAAGAATTCACGGACTTGACTCCCGCGGAATTCCGTGGGCCTCTCGACGTGGACCTCCTTGGGTCGGCGTACGTCGCGCAGGCCGTCCTCCCATCGATGGTCAAGGCGGGACGGGGGAGCGTGATCTTGATCGGTTCGACTCCGGCGATCACGGGCGACCGCGTCGGCATCACCTACCAGCTCGCGAAGGCGGGGATCCTGAGCTTGACGCGCGCGCTCGCCCTCGCGTACGGGCCGAAGGGAGTACGGGTCAACGCGCTCGCGCTCGGCAGCATTACGACCGATCCTATGGACGCGGTGTCGACGGACGAGCGGCGGACCCTCGCGGAGGAACCGGCCCTGAAACGGTGGGGATCGCCGGAAGAGGTGGCGCGCGTCGTCTCGTTCCTCGCCTCGGACGATGCGTCCTACATCACGGGGCAGACGATCGTCGTGGACGGCGGGTACGCCCTTCGGTGAGGATCACGCGGTCGGCAGGCTCCACGGTTCCCGGGAGAAGGTCGCCCGCGTGCCACAGTTGTGGCACGTGACGACGAGGGTTGCCGACCGATCCGAGGATACCTCCCGCACGATCCAGTGGCGGCGCCCGCAGCGGCACACGAGGCGCGTCTCCTCGCTCTGCCCGCGGATGCGGAGGGAGAGTCCCCCTTCGCTGCTGCGCCAGCCCAAGACGACAAAGCCCCTAGCCGAGTCGATCGGCACGTCGCGGGTCATTTCCCCTCCCCGATGCAAGGTCGCGCGGCTTAAGCCGCTTTCCTGCCGCGGGATAGGTGACCCGATCTCCGTCGACCTTCGCAAACGACGTGAGACGATGTTCCTCCGACTTGCCGGGACCGAGGATGTGCACGACACGGGCGCCTCGGATCAGGAGGGCATCGGACAGCAACGATCGGTGGCACTTCCACGGCAATGCTTCCGCGCACATGAGGGCGACGCGGGCGTCCCCAGTGAGACGAAGCAGGTGGTCTAGCGCCGCTCGGAATTCGGGGGAAGCCATATGGTCTGCGTAGCCGCGGAATCCCGCATTTCGCCATCCTTGATTCAACCTCGTGGTGGCGGCCTTCCGGTAGCCGCCCAAGTCCTCGAAGTGCTCGTAGGCGATACCCCTTTCTTGCAAGCCTCGGGCCAAATTCGTCTTCGTCGTCCACGGGACTCGTTGCGAGACGGGGTAGTGACGGACGTCCGCAAGGAGTTGGATTCGGTACTCCAAGAGGAGGGCGAGAAACGCATCGAAGGATCGAGTCGAGTGGCCGATCGTCCAGATAGTGGGGCGAGATTCCCCGGTCAGGAGCGATTGGGTCGACATACGCTCAGCCATCGAACGCTCGGATCGAATCAAGCCTGAACCATAAAGGTCTGCGCGGCTCTCGGCAGCGGCAAGCACAAATCCGCTTCATCCCTTGTCCTCGCGATGAGCCAAGGCAACGCGAAATACATTGGCCGCGAGGACGGCGCCCATCTCTCTTCGAAGACCCCGCCCGGCACCTTCTACACCGACGACCGGATTTTCCAACGAGAGCTCGAGGAATTCTACGGCACCTCCTGGCTGAATGTCGGCCGGGAGAGCCAGGTTTCTCAGCCTGGCGACTTCTTCACCCGCGAGATCGGCGGCGAGAGCGTCCTCGTCGTCCGCGGCACCGATGGGACGCCGCGGGCCTTCTACAACGTCTGTCGTCATCGCGGGACCCGGCTCGTTGAAGACCCCGAAGGGGCGAAGCTCCGAACGATTGTCTGCCCGTACCATGGTTGGACGTATTCGTCGGAAGGACGGCTCGTCGGGGCGCCCCACACGGATTCCCTCGTCGACTTCGACAAGGATGCCAGCGGCCTGTACGGGATCCGACTGGAGACGTGGGGCGGCTTCGTCTGGGTGAACCTGGACCCGGAGGCGACGCCGCTACGCGATCATCTCGGCCCTTTCTTCGCGAAGTTCGACCGGTTCCCGCTCGGGAAACTGCGTCTCGCCTCCCGCAAGACCTACGAGGTCGACGCGAACTGGAAGATCCTCGTGGAAAACTACCAGGAATGCTACCATTGCGCGCCGGTCCATCCGGACTTGAACCGGATCACGCCGTACTTCAGCGGAGAGGTGCACGACTACTTCATCGATGGGGCCTCCCGCGCGCCCTTCTCCGGCGGGTGGATGGAGTTCGCGAAGGACTACGCGTCGATGACGTGGTCCGGATACACGAGTCGCCCGCCCCTCGAAGGCATGACGGAGGAGGACCGCCGCCGCGTCTACTATTATGCCGTCTTCCCGAACCTCTTCTTCAGCCTCCACCCGGACTTCCTCATGATCCATCGGACATGGCCGGTGACCCCGACGCACTCGCGGGTCGAATGCGAATTCTTCTTCGATCCGGCGACGATGGAACGCGCCGGATTCGATGCGAGCGACGCGGTCGAACTGTGGGACGTGATCAACCGCCAGGACTGGGCCGTGTGCACACGCTCCCAGAAGGGCATGGGCTCCCGCATCTGGAAGGGCGGCCGGTACAGCGAGCAGGAGCCGCAGGTCTTCGATTTCGACCGGTACGTGATGGAGCGCCTCGGGCTCAAGTGACGCCGGTCGGGAGGGATGCCCGGTCCTAGAGCGGCTGGCCGCATTTCCGACAATAGGCGGCGTCCTCGGCTTCCAGGCTGCCGCAGTTTCGACACTTGATCTTCACGACTTCTTTCGGGGCAGATCCGGCCTCGATCTGTCCGATCTGATTTCGGCTCGCCGCCATCGTCTGTTGCATGTAGTCATTCATCAGCTCGGTCGAAGGGAGGCCCGCGGCGCCCAATCCGGCACCTCCCATGCCCATCGACGGGGACATCACGGAGGACCGGAGCATCGCGCCGCCGGCTCCGAGAAACGAGAACCCGAATCCGTAGACGACGAACGGGAGGTAGCCCTCCGAGAAGCCGGAACCGGTGAGGTTCGATGATCCCGCGGGCGGAGGGCTGATGAATCCGCCCAGCTGGTTCGCGATTTCCGTCGTGTAGCGGAAGACGAACAGGCCGAGGCCGATCAGGACCAGTCCCAGGACGGCCTTGCCGATCCTTCGACTCCCTGAACGAGCGCGTTTAGAGCGCATCCTCGCAAGCGACACGACCGCCGACCCCTCTTCCCGCAAGTGCAATGGCCCGGGACGGAATAAACGTTCCAGTACCGTGCCTGGCTTCACGCGTCGCGGATCCTCGCGAGCCCTCCGGAGGCCTAGCTTTCGGACGCGCCGCGGCCGGCGATCAGCTGCCGGATGGACCCGACCTCGTGGTAGGCCCTGGCCAATTGGGCCGCGCGGTCCTTCGGCATGCCGACGCGCAGGAGCTCCCGGCGGAACGCCCG
>Ga0209056_10002155_pt1 | contig 21415 bp, 16 predicted proteins | sample GraSoiAngelo_114_FD_185876 | JGI IMG/M metagenome (GOLD analysis project Ga0209056, IMG submission 185876) | Grasslands soil microbial communities from the Angelo Coastal Reserve, California, USA - 14_0903_13_40cm (SPAdes) (version 2) | ecosystem: Environmental > Terrestrial > Soil > Grasslands...
TGGGCCACGTGGGCCGTCAGGCACGACGGCGATGAGCTCGCCGCGGCCATCGGCACCGAGTAAACCTCGGAGCGCCCCGACCCAGCCCCGCGTCGACGAGCCGCGGACGGGGCGAATCCCAAGCCGACGGATGGCCTGCGCCGCGATCTCGGCGTCGCGGTGCCAGCTGAGCATGACGGCCACCCGGGCGCGCGGATAGACGGTGGTCACCATGAGCGGCAGCAGGACGAGCGTGTCGTGCCAGAAGGCGAACACGGCGCGCTCGCCGCGGTCGATCGCGCCGATCACCCCCGCGGGATCGACGCAGCGCACGCGGAGCGTCCGATAGAGCACGCGGAGCACGAAGGCGATCGCCCAGCCGGCGACGGTGACGACGACGCGCGTCCGCCAGCTCCATCGCCGGCGGAAGGACGAATCGGCCGCGGTCGCGCTGTCGCGCGCCGCCGCGCCACGCGCCGCGTCCGCACTCAACGCGCCTTGCCGGCCCGCGCCCGGCCCTCCTCGCCGATGATCTCGTCGTTCCCGGCGGCTTCCGGCATCTCCAGGTCGCGGAACTGGAGCTCGTAGAGCTTCCGGTACTCGGCCCCTTGCGCGAGCAGCTCGTCGTGCGTGCCGCTCTCGACGATCTCGCCGCGCACCAGGACGACGATCCGGTCGGCGCGCCGGACCGTGGAGAGCCGGTGCGCCACGACGAGCGTCGTGCGGTTGGCCATCAGCCGCTCGAGCGCCTCCTGGACGAGGCCCTCGGCCTCGTTGTCGAGGGCGGAGGTGGCCTCGTCGAGAATCAAGATCGGCGCGTTCTTCAGCAGCGCGCGCGCGATGGCGAGCCGCTGCCGCTGCCCGCCCGAGAGTCGCACGCCGAGGTCGCCGATGTGCGTGTCGTACCCGCGCGGCAGCTCGAGGATGAAGTCGTGCGCGTTGGCCGCCCGCGCCGCCGCGACGATCTCGTCCATCGACCGGCGCGGATCGCCGTACGAGATGTTGGCGCGGACGCTGTCGTTGAAGAGGAAAGTGAACTGCGTCACCACCGCGATGTGGGCGCGGAGGCTTGTGAGCGTGAGATCGCGCACGTCGACGCCGTCGACCGTGATTCGCCCCTCGGTCGGGTCGTAGAAGCGAGGGATGAGGTCCGCGAGCGTGCTCTTGCCGCCGCCGCTCATGCCGACCAGCGCCACCACCTCGCCCACCCGGATGTGGAGGTCGATCGCGCGCAGCACGGGCTCCCCGGGCTCGTAGGCGAAGCTCACCCGCTGGAAGGCGATCCCGTCACGCACCCCGTGGAGCACGCGCGCCGCCGGCCGATCGACCACCTGCGGCCGCGTGTCCATCAGCTCGAAGACCCGGTCGGCGCCGGCGAGCCCCTGCTGAATCGAGTAGTTCGTGCGGACCAGCCGCTTGAAGGGCTCGTAGAGCAGGAAGAGCGTGATGACGAACCCGATGAAGGCGCCTTGCGTCCGCGTGCCGGCGATGACGCTCGCGCCGCCGTAGTAGATGATGCCGGCGACGGCGATGCCGGCGAGCAGCTCGGTGATCGGCACGGCGCGCAGGAGACTCTGATGCATGTAGAGGTGGAACAGGCGCTCGTTGTGCTCGTGGAAGCGCTCCTGCTCGTAACGCTCCTGGCCGAACGCCTTCACGACGCGGTTGCCCTGCACGTTCTCGTGGAGCATCGCGTTCAGGCGGCCGATGCCCTCCTGCATGCGGCGCCCCGTCTGGCGGAGCTGCTTGGAGAAGTACCGGAGCGGCAGCCCGGCGACGGGGAAGAGGATCACGGCGAGGAGCGCGAGCACCCAGTCCATGTAGACCGCCACCGTCACGAGGCCGATCAGCCGGGTGATGTCCTCGAAGAGCGACGTGAGCGCGTCGGTGACGGTGCCGCGCACGAGCGACACGTCCGTGGTCACGCGCGACACGATCTGCCCGGCCCGCTGCCGGTTGAAGAAGGCGAGGTCCAGCCGCTGGATGTGGGTGGTGAGCTGGTCGCGCAGGTCGGTCACCACGCGCTGCCCGATCCAGTCGGTCAGATACTCGGAGGTGAGATCGAGTCCCCCGCGCAGGACCGCGAGCACGAGCACGCCGACGACGGCCAGCGGCAGCGCGTCGCGATGCTGCTGGGTGAAGACCTGGTCGAAGGTGAATCTGGCGAGGAACGGGATCGCGCTCTCGACCCCGCTGAAGCCGAGCATCGCGGCGATCGCGAGCACGCCGCGCGGCCAGAGGTAGGGCCGCAGATAGCCGAGCAGCCGGCGATACTGCTTCACCCGCGGTCCCCGGCGCCGAGCAGCTCGGCGGCCATGGTCGCCGCCCGGCCCGCGGCGCCGCCGCGCCCGAGCCGCCGGCGCACGTCGCGCAGCTCGCCGACGATCTCCGCGCGGCGCGCCGGGCTCTCGAGGATGCCGCGCGCCGCCGCCGCGATCCCCTCCCCCGTCGCACGGCCCTGGAGAAGCTCCGGCACCACCTCGTGGCCCGCGACGATGTTGGGCATCCCGATGTGGCGAACGCCGCGGACGAGGAGGCGCGCGACGAACGCCGTCAGCGGTGAGACGCGGTAGACGATCACCATCGGGCACTCGAGGAGCGCACACTCGAGCGTCGCGGTTCCGGACGTCACCAGCGCGAGGTCGGCGGCCGCGATCAGGTTGTACGTGTCGCCCTCGATCACCGGGACGTCGACGCCAGCGGCGCGGATCTGGTCCTGCACCTCGGCGCGCGGCACCGTGTGGGCGAGCGCGAGCGGGAACTGGTACCCGCCGGCGCCCGCGAGCCGCCGGACGGCGTCGAGGAGGTCCGGGAGGAGCGAGCGGATCTCGTTCGGCCGGCTGCCGGGGAGCAGGAGCACGGTCGGCCGGTCGGGGTCGAGGCCGTGCGCGACGAGCGTCTCCCGGCGCCCGCGCGAGACCGTCACCCGGTCGAGCAGCGGATGGCCGACGAACTCGACCGCCGGCAACCGGGCGGCATAGAGCGGCGGCTCGAAGGGAAAGACGACGGCGAGTCGGTCCACACGGCGGGCGACCTTGCGAACGCGGCCGCGTCGCCACGCCCAGACCTGGGGGCCGATGTAGTAGAGCACCGGCACGCCCGCGCGCTTGGCGGCGCGCGCGAGCCGGAGGTTGAACTCCGGGAAGTCGATCAGCACGCACAGATCCGGTGGGTCGGCGCGCAGCGCGCGAACGAGCCGGCGGTAGGCGCGCACCAACGCCCGCAGCCGCCCGATCACCTCCGTTACGCCGACCGTCGCCACGTCGCCGGCATCGGCGACGGTCTCCATGCCCGCCTGGCGGAGGCGCTCGCCGCCGATCCCGAACACGGTGACCTCGGGCATCCGCGCGCGGAGCGCCGCGAGGAGGTCCGCGCCGTGCAGGTCGCCCGACGCCTCGCCCGCGACGAGCAGCACGCGCGCGCGCCGCGCCGGCGCCGCCGGGACGGCGGATGCACCACGTCCGGCCATGGTCTACGAGCGCGCCTGCGCCGCGCGGCTCTCCGTCTCGAGGCTCTCGAGGATCACGTGCGCCACCTCGAGCGCGCGGAGCCCGTCCCAGCCCGTCACGGGTGGAGTCTCGCGCTCGCGCACCGCACTCAGGAACGCATCGATCTCGCTGCCGAGCGCGTCGGCCTCGGGCACCTCGCGCTCCTCGAGGCTGAGCGCAGGAAGACCGTCCGGCCCCGACTCGCGGCGGCAGATGAGCACCCGTCGTTCGCCGTAGTCGACCGAAAGGTACGCGTCGGGCTGGAAGATGCGGAGCTTCCGCTCGCGCTTGAGGGACACGCGGCTCGCGGTGACGTTGGCGATGCCACCGTTGGCGAAGCGCAGCCGCGCGTTGGCGATGTCGACGGAATTGGTCAGGACGGGGACGCCGACCGCCTCCACCGAGCGCAGCGGCGACGGCATCATGCTGAGGATGACGTCGAGGTCGTGGATCATGAGGTCCAGCACGACGTCGACGTCGGTGCCGCGCTCGGTGAACGGCGCGAGGCGGTGACACTCGATGAAGCGCGGCTCGCGGACGATGCCGTCGAGCGCGCGGATCGCCGGGTTGAAGCGCTCGAGGTGGCCGACCTGCAGCACGCGCCCGCGGCGGACGGCGAGCTCGAGCAGCGCCTTGCCCTCGTCCACCGTCGTCGTGAGCGGCTTCTCGACCAGCACGTCGACCCCGGCGTCGAGCAGGTCGCACGCGACGGCGTGGTGCAGCTGGGTCGGGACGGCGACGCTCGCGCAGTCGATCCGGCCGGCGAGCGCGCGGTAATCGGTGACGGCCTCGACGCCGAGCGCGGCCGCGACGGCGCGGGCACGCGCGGGGTCGACGTCGGCGACCGCGACGAGCTCGGCCGCCGGATTCGCCGCGTACTTCTCCGCGTGAAACCGGCCGAGGTATCCAACCCCGATGACTGCGGTCCGGAGCCGCGGACCGCCGGCCAGGATCGTTTCCGCGGGTGTGCTCATGTCGGGACCTCCGCCGGCGCGACCGCGACGACCGCGATGCCCGCCGCGTCGGCGAGCGCGATCATCTCGGAGCGATCGAGAGTGATCGTCCGTCCGGCCTCGACGGCGAGCGCCCGGCCACGCATCTCGGCGAGCGTGCGCACGGTCTCCGGACCCACCGCCGGCAGGTCGAAGCGCGTGTCCTGCGTCGGCTTGCACACCTTCACGACGACGATGTCGCCGTTCGCCAGTTGCCCGGCACGCCGGATCGTCGCGTCGGTGCCCTCGATCCCCTCGACCGCGATCACCGCCCCGCTCCGCACCACCACGCTCTGGCCGATGTCGAACTGCCCGATCACCTTCGCCGCACGGAAGCCGAAGCGGATCTCGCTCCACTCCTCCTCGCTCGGCGCACGGGTGCCGAGGACCCCGGCCACGGGCACGATCTCCTGTAGATACAGCGTCGACTCCACCACTGCTATCCCCTCCGTCTCGAACTCCGCCGCGAGTGCGCGCAGCACCAGGTCGTCGCGCAGCTTGTCGAGCCGCGCCAGCAGGCGCGTCGCGCGCTCGTCCGGCCTGAGCTCGCGGAAGAGCCGCGGCTTGGCGATGCCGCCGACCATGACCGTCCGGCGGATGCCGGCCGTCTGCAGCGCGTGGATCATCGCATCGAGCTCGCCCGGATGGATCCACGTGATGGCGCTGACGACGCGCTCGAGCGCCGGATCCGTCTCGCCCAGGTGGGCCACCGCCACGACCTCGACCCCGCGGCGCCGCGCGGTCTCGGCGAACAGCACGGGAAAGCGCCCGCTGCCCGCGACCAGACCGATGCGCTCGGCGGCGAGCCGTTCCGCCTTCGGGCGTCGCTCCATGCTACCGGCACACCCCGCGCTGCGACGCCAGCACGAACTCGAGCAGGTGCGCCACCTCGGGCACGTGGCCGACGGCCTCGCGCGTGTGCGCGACGGCATCCCGGCGCGTCCCGGGCGCCTGGAAGAGCATCCGGTACGCCCGCTTCAGCGCTGCCAGCGTGGCCGACGTGAACCCGCGGCGGCGGAGGCCGACGACGTTCAGGCCGCGCAGCCGCGCCCGATCACCAGCCGCGACGCAGAACGGCGGGACATCCATCGACACCATCGCCCCCGCGGCGCACAGCGCCGACTCGCCGATCCGCACGAACTGGTGCACGCCGACGAGCCCGCCGATGATGGCGTGGTCCTCGATCGTGACGTGTCCGCCGAGCGCCGCGCCCGGCGAAACGATCACATGATCGCCGAGCCGGCAGTCGTGGCCGACGTGCGCGTTCACCATGAACACGCACCCCTTGCCGGTCCGCGTCGCCATGCCGCCCGCCGCCGTGCCGGGGTTGATCGAGACGAACTCGCGCACGATGTTCGCCTCGCCGAGCTCGAGGGTGCTCGCTTCACCGGCATACTTGAGGTCCTGCGGAATCGACCCGACGCTCGCAAAGGAGAAGATGCGCGTCGCCTCGCCGAGCGTGGTGTGCCCGTCGACCACGGCGTGGGCCCCGATGCGGCAGCCGGCGCCGACGCGGACGTGGGGGCCGATCACGGCATACGGCCCCACCGTGACCCCCGCCTCGAGCTCGGCGCCGCGCGCGACCACGGCCGTCGGATGGACGGTCGGCCCCGCGGACGGCGCGGCGGCGAAGTCGACCTCGGCCACCACGACGGACCCCGCCGACACGACGCCGTGGAGCTGGAGCGGCGAGCCGGGGGTCCGCCGCGTCACCTCGAGCCGCAACGCGTCTCCGGGCACGACCGGCCGCCGGAACCGGGCGCGCTCGACCGCAAGCAGCCGCAGCGCGTCGGGCTCGTCGACCAGGTGCGCGCCGAGCTGGACGAGCGCCTCGCAGACGAGCACGCCGGGCAAAACCGGCGCGCCGGGAAAATGGCCCGCGAAGTACGGCTCGTTGGCCGACACGAGCTTCGTGCCAACGGCCCGCGTCCCGGGCTCGACCTCGAGCACCCGGTCGATCAGCGGGTAAGGAAACGCCGGCGACGGCCCGCGCTGCTCAGTCTGTGACGTGATGAGTCCCTACTCCTTCACCTTGCTGGACCGCGCTCCCTCGTGGCGCGGCGAGGTGTTGTAGAGCTTGATGATGTCGTCGGTGATGTCGGTCGCCTTGTCGTTGTAGAGGAGCGCGCCGTTCGACGCCTCGAGCACGAACGAGTAGCCGTGCTTCTCGCCGTAGTCGCGCACGAGGCCGTAGAGCTCGTCGACGATCCCCGCGGTCAGCTCGGAATCCGTGCGCTTGAGATCGCGCTGGAAGTCCTCGTACTTGCGCTTGAACTCGAGGCTGCGGTTCTCGAGGTCCTTCTCGAGGTTCCGCCGCTCTTCCTCCTTCAGCACCACCGCCTTCTTGTCATAGTCCCCGCGCAGGCGATCGAGGTCCTCGCGCTGCCGCTTCAGCTGGTCCTGCGCCTTCTCGAACTTCGCCTTCACCTGATCGCGCGCCTTCTTGCCCGCGTCGCAGTCGTTGAGGGCCCGCTGCATGTCCACCACGCCGATCTTCAGCTCCGCGCGCACGGGCGCGGCCGCCGCGAGGGCGAGGAGCATCGTCATCCCGATCCACCGGGTCATCTGGCTCACGCAACCTCCCTAGTATTGAAACGGCCCCCCGAACGAGAAGAGCACGAGGCTCTTCTGGTCGTGGGGCTTGGTATTGAACGGCTTCCCGAGCTCGATGCGGAGCGGGCCGACGGGCGACAGCCAGCGGACGCCAGCGCCCGCCGAGAAGCGGGTGTTGCTGAGCGAGATGCCCTCGTCCGCGCCGTAGGCGTTGCCGGCGTCGACGAAGAACACGCCCTTGAGACCGATGCCCTGCACGAGCGGGAAGATCATCTCGTTGTTCAGCACGACCTCCTCGCTGCCGCCGATCGGAGTGGTCGAGATCACGTTCCCGAAGAAGTCCTTGCGCTCCTCGCGCGGACCCAGCGTACGGCTCTTGTAGCCGCGGATGGAGCTGATCCCGCCGGGGAAGTAGCGCTCGAAGAGCGGCAGGTCGGTGCCGGTGAGGCCGCCGCTACCGAACCCGTAGCCCACCGTGCTGCCCAGCGAGTACGTGAAGTCGCCGAGGGACTTCGAGCGGAGGAACGTGTAGTACCAGCGCTGGCGTCCCTCGATCTTCGTGAACCGCTCCCCGCCGAGTCCCGCGGCCTCGAGGGAGACCTCCTGGAAGGAGCCGGCGGTCGGGTCGAAGGCGTGGTTCAGGGTGTTGCGCGACACGTGGGGCGTGACGCTGCTGATCAGGCTCGTCCCCTCCTCGGCGCGGATCGAGCGCGTCGCGCCGAACCCGAGGTTGTTGATGTCGGCCTGCTCGAGCCGGTAGTCGGCGCCGACGCGCACCTCCTCGAGCGGCAGGCCCCAGAGCGAGGTGTAGCCCCATGCCGTGACCGGGTACGTCAGCTGGGTGCCGATGCCCGTGCCGCCGCGTGCGAACTCGTCGAACTGGAGCCGCCAGCTGAAGGCGCTGGCCCCGACGGTGAGCGGCGTCTCGCGGAAGTACGGCTCGGTGAACGAGAGGATGATGTTGCGGCGGAGCGAGCCGACGTCGCCGTTCAGCACGAGGCGCTGGCCGCGCCCGAAGAGGTTGTTCTCCTGGATGCGGAGGTTGAAGAGCAGCGAATCGGCGGAGCTGAACCCCGCGCCGGCGCTGAAGGCGCCCGTCTGCCCCTCCTTCACGTCGACGACGACGTTCATGCGGTCGTCGGCGCCGGTCCGGCGGGTGGTGATGTTCACCTCCTTGAAGAAGCCGAGGCGCTGGAGCGCCTCGCGGCTCTTGCGGAGCTTGGTGGCCGAGAAGAGCTCCTGCTCCTGGAGGCGCATCTCGCGACGCAGCACCTGGTCGCGCGTCTTCGTGTTGCCGGTGACCTCGATCCGCTCGACCGTGACCTGGCGGCCGCGATCGACCTGGAAGGCGATGTCGACCGTCTTCTGCTCGGGGTGCATCTCGGTGTCGGGATCGACCGTCGCGAAGGCGTAGCCGTCGTCGGAGAGGCGCTCGGTCAGCTTCTGCACGTCCTCGCGGAGCGCGCTCGCCTTGAAGACGTCGCCCGGCGTCGTGGCGAGGTCGCGCCGCAGGCGCGTCGTGTCCGGGGGGACGTTGGAGCCGACGATCGTCACGTCGGCCACGCGGTACTGATCGCCCTCCTCGATCTTGACGGTGACGTGGAGACCGTCGTCGCGCCGCTCGACGCGCGGCTCGTCGACCTTCACCGTGATGTAGCCGTGGTCGTAGTAGAAGGCGGTGAGCCGTTCCATGTCGGTGCGGAGCACGTCCTTGTTGAGGATGCCCGCGCCGGTGATGATCGAGAGGAGCCACTTCTTGCGCGTCTGCATGACGCGCCGGAGCTTCCGGCCCGAGAACGCCCGGTTGCCCTCGAAGGCGACCTCCGTCACGCGAACCGGCGACTCCTCCTTCACCGTATAGAAGAGGTCGACCTCGTTCTCGCCGACCGGGGCCGTCCGGTACGCGATCTCGGCGTCGAGGTAGCCCTTGTCGACGTAGAGCTTCTTGGCGGCCTCGATGCCCTGGCGCGCCTTCTCCGGATCGAGGATCGTGTGCGGGCGGACCTTGAGCGCGCCCTCGACCTCCTCGCGCTTCAGCTTCTTCGTTCCCTCGACCTTGACGGTGCGGACCAGCGCGCGCTCCTTCACGCGGAACGTGACGGCGACGTGGTTCTCGCCGGCGGGGCTCACGTCGGCGTCGACCTGGTCGAAGAAGCCCATGGCGTAGACCGCGCGGATGTCGCGATCGAGCGTGTCGCGCTCGAAGGGCTGTCCCGTCTGCGTGCGCAGGTGGACCCGGATCGCGTCCTCCTCGACGCGGACGTTTCCCTCGATCGCGACGCGGGTGATCGACGGCTCGCCCTGCGCGAAGAGCGGTGCTGTGGCGGCCGCGAGCCCGATCGCCACGGCCAGCGCCGCGCCGAGCGGCCGGCTCACGACACGGCTCCGGCCGCACCGCCTACGCGCGCGAGCGGCGATGGGCGCTCTTCGCGGAGCCGCCCCGCAGCGAGCCGGAGCGTCCGCCCCATGGCCGCGGCGAGCCGCGCGTTGTGTGTCGCGACCACGAGCGCCGACCCGTGCTCGCGGTTGAGCTCCATCAGGAGCTGCTGGACGCCCTCGCCCGTCGCCGGGTCGAGGTTCCCGGTGGGCTCGTCGGCGAGCAGGAGACGCGGCCGGCGCACGAGGGCGCGGGCCACCGCGACCCGCTGCTGCTCGCCGCCGGAGAGCTGGCCGGGGCGGTGGGCGAGACGCGCCTGCAGGCCGACCCGCTCGAGCAGCGCGGTGGCGCGGTTGCTCGCATCGCGGAAGGCCTCGCCCGCGATCAGCGCCGGCAGCATGACGTTTTCGAGCGCAGTGAAGTCCGGCAGCAGATGATGGAACTGGAAGACGAACCCGACCTCGCGATTGCGAAAGCCGGCGAGGTCCGGCTCGCGGCGCGCGAACACGTCGTCGCCGTCGAAGAGGATGCGGCCGGCGGTCGGGCGGTCGAGCGCCCCGAGGAGGTGGAGCAGCGTGCTCTTACCGACGCCGGACTCGCCGACGATGGCGATCCGCGCACCGGGCTCGATGTCGAGGTCGAGGCCCTCGAGCACCGACACCACTGCCGGCCCGTCCACGTAGCGCTTTTCCAGCTCGATCGCCTGGACGAGAGGCATCGGGCGCTATTCATAGCGGATCACTTCGACCGGGACCAGGCTCGCCGCGCGCCGCGCGGGTGAGAGCGCCGCGACGACGCAGATCGCGACCGAGACGGTGGCGACGACGAGGAAGTTGATCGGGTCCATGCGGACCGGGAGCGTGGTCACCAGAAAGACGTCTTTCGGCAGCTCGACGAAACGGTAGTGCGCGAGGAGCCAGCAGCCGCCGAGGCCGAGAAGGTTGCCGAGCACGGTGCCCGCGACGCCGATCACGGCGCCGTTCAGGATGAAGATCCGGGCGATCGAGCCGCTCGCGCCGCCCATCGACTTGAGGATCGCGATGTCGCGACGCTTCTCCTTCACGACCATCGTGAGGCTCGCGAGGATGTTGAAGGCCGCCACGACGACGATCAGGCAGAGCACGATGCCGTACACCACCTTCTCGAGCTTGAGCGCGGAGAAGAGATTGCGGTTCACCTCCATCCAGTCGCGCGCGCGGTAAGGAAAGCCGCCGAGCGCGCCCTCGATCGCCCGCGCGACCCCGCGCGCCCCGTAGATGTCCCGGACGCGCACCTCGATGCCGGTGATGCCGTCGTGCAGGTCGAAGAACCGCTGCGCGTCGGGCACCGCCATGTAGGTGAGCGTCGTGTCGTAGTCGTAGAGGCCGGAATCGAAGAGGCCGGCCACGACGAAGCGTTTCACGCGAGGGACCATGCCGGCGGGCCCCGGCGTCCCGAGCGGCGAGACGACGCTCACGACGTCGCCCGGGGCGACGCCGAGCTGCCGCCCGAGCTCGCGGCCGACGAGGAGCCCCGAGAGCTCGACCGTCCCTCCGCCCTCCTCCGGCGGCAGCGTCACGCGGTGCGGGGTCGCGAGACCCGCGAGGCTCCCTTGCTCGATGTGGCGCTCGACGTCGACCACGGCCCCGACGGCCGACGGGTCGATGCCGCGCACCACGACGCCCGACACGTTCCGTCCGACGGTGAGCATCGCCTGGCCGTAGACGAACGGCGCCGCCGCGACGACGCCGTCGACCGCCCGCACGCGCTCGACCAGCCGCCCCTGCCCCTCGATCGGGCCGCTGTAGCTGACCACCACGATGTGCGGATTGAAGCCGAGGATCTTGTCGCGCAGGTCCTGCTCGAAGCCGGTCATGACCGCGAGCACGATGTTGAGCGTCGCGACGCCGATCGTGACGCCGAGGAGCGAGATCGCGGAGATGAGCGAGAGGGGCGCTCCGCGGCGGCGGGCGCGCAGGTAGCGCAGGCCGACGAAGAGCTCCCACGGCCCGGTCACGCGGGCGACTCCGGCCGGAGCTGCGGGAAGAGGATCACCTCGCGAATCGACGTCGCACCGGTGAGGAGCATGACCAGGCGGTCGACGCCGATGCCTTCGCCGGCCGTCGGCGGGAGACCGTACTCGAGCGCACGCAGGTAGTCCTCGTCCATCGGCTGCGCCTCGAGGTCGCCGGCCGCCCGCGCTCGCCGCTGCTCCTCGAAGCGCCCGCGCTGGTCGTCGGGATCGTTCAGCTCGGAGAACGCGTTCGCGATCTCGTGGCCGGCGACGATCAGCTCGAAGCGGTCGACGAATCGGGGGTCGCCGTCGTTGCGACGGGCGAGCGGCGAGAGTTCCACCGGGAAGCGGGTGACGAAAGTGGGCTGGACGAGCGTCGGCTCGACGAGCGCTTCGAAGAGCGCCCCGAGGAGGTGCCCCGCCGAGGCGTCCGGACCGACGGCAATCCCGCGGCGGGACGCCACCGCCGCGACCGCGTCGCGGTCGAGCAGCCGGTCGGCAGGGACGTCCGCTTTTTCCGCCACGAGCTCGATCATCGGACGTCGCGGCCAGGGCGGTGCCAGCTCGATCGTGTGGCCGCCGTACTCGACGGCCGTCTGCCCGGTCACGTCGCGCGCAAGCGACGAAAGCATCTCTTCGGTGAGGACCATCAGGTCCTCGTCGGTCGCATAGGCCTGGTAGAACTCGAGCATGGTGAACTCGGGGTTGTGGCGGGTCGAGAGCCCCTCGTTGCGGAACACGCGCGACAGCTCGAAGACCCGCTCGAGGCCCCCGACGACGAGCCGCTTCAGATAGAGCTCGGGGGCGATCCGCAGGTAGAGGTCGACGTCGAGGGCATTGTGATGCGTGACGAACGGCCGCGCAGCGGCGCCGCCGGGGATCGGCTGCATCATCGGCGTCTCGACCTCGACGTAGTCGCGGGCGGTGAGGAACCGGCGGAGGCCGGTGATGACCGCCGCACGCATCCGGAAGATGCGACGGACGTCGGGGTTGACGACGAGGTCGACGTATCGCTGGCGGTAGCGCGTCTCGACGTCGTGGAGGCCGTGCCACTTCTCGGGCAGCGGCCGGAGCGCCTTGGCGAGCAGCCGGACGGAGTTCGCCTCGATCGTGAGCTCGCCGGTCCGGGTGCGGAACGGCTGCCCTCCGAACCCCGCGACGTCGCCGACGTCGAGCGTCCGGTAGAGGTCGAAGTCGCCCTCGCTCAGGCGGTCCCGCCGCGCGTGCACCTGGAGGCGCCCTGTCCGGTCCTGGAGGTGCACGAACCCCGCCTTGCCGAAGTCGCGGAGCCCGACGATGCGCCCGGCCACCCGCGCCGGCGCGGCGGCGGCCAGCTCCGCTTCCCCGAGTCCGTCACACCGGGCGTGGATCTCGCCCGCGCTGTGGTCGGGACGGAAGTCGTTCGGGTACGGGTTCACTCCCCGCGCCCGCAGCGCTTGCAGCTTCTTCCGCCTGACCACGGTCTGCTCGTGGTCGTCGGGCATCGTGGGCGTCTCGAGGTGTGCTGAGTACTGGCTTCGGTGGGGGAGTGTCAAATGAGGAAGGCGCGGCCACGCCGCGTCTTCGCCCGTCACCCACGCGGACGACGTCGTCTCAGGGCAGGACGACGATGGCCCGCGCGGTCGATGCGCCGAAGAGGTCGGCGGTGAGCGCTACGGCGCCGCCGGAGTTTCCCGCGGGGTCGCCGACGGCGACGAAGGTGCCGCCGTCCGGTGCGGGACCGCCGACGGAGGCGAGCGCGTCGACGGACACCGGCGGCGCCTGCGGCACGCCCGCGACGCGAAAGATCCCTTCGCTGCGCGGACCGCCCGCCACGGCGGCGTGAAAGACGAGCCGCGAGCCGGCGAAGGCCGTCGCGTCGAAGCCGCTGAAGCGGCCGCCGTCGGGCGCCGCGTCGCCGGTCGCGACGAGGACGCCGCGCGCGCGCCGGTTCACGAGGAAGAGGCCCTGACGGCCGCGCTGGTCGACCAGCGCGCGGAAGGCGACCCCGGGCGGTCCCGCCGCCGGCGAGTCGAAAGAGTTGAATTTCCCGGCGACGCGGGTCCCCGTCGCTTCCCCGGCCCGCGCGAGGAGGCGCGTGCGCCCGCCGCTTCGCAGGAAGATGCCGACGTCGCCCGAAGTCCCGCCGAGGCCGGCGACGAACGCCGCGCGGGTGCCGCCGAGGTACGCCGGCGTGCCGAAGCTCGTGTAGTGACCGCCCCCCGGCGCGTGCTGATCGGCGCGCGCGACGAGCATGCGTCGGTGGCCCAGACGCACGAAGAGGCCGGTCGGTCCCGACGTGTGCGTCAAATCCGCCTGGAAGGCGAAGCCGCCGGGGCCAACGCTCACGTGCGCGGTCGCGTCCCGCACGCCGACGAAGAAGTCACGGATCGAGCCGCCGCCGGGCGCCCGATCGCCGGCCTTCACGAGCGGCACTGCGCCGCTCGGGCCGGCCAGGAAGAGCGCGCGCCGGAGATCGGGGCCGAAGACGGCCGCCCCGAAGACGACGCGCCCGCCCGGTCCTGCCGCCGGGGGATCGAGCTCGTCGTACCGGCCGCCGAGCGGTGTCGACTCGCCGAGCATGGCCACCATCGACGTCTGGCCCCGCGCGCTCGCGACGAAGACGCCCTCTCGCAGCCCGAGGAAGACCGCGCTGTCCGCGTCGTCACGGACGGCCGGGTCGGTGAAGCGGAAGTCCCCGCCCACGTCGGTCTGTTGCCCGAGCTGCGCCAGCGCGCTCACGGTGACGGTGCCAGCGGGCCGCACGCGGAAGAGTCCCGACGTCCCGCCGACGACCGTCGCCGGAACGACCACGCTGTCGTCGTCGGCGAGCACCGGATCTCGGAGCTGCGCGAGCCGCCCGGCACTCGTCGTCTGGCCAACGCCGACGAGCGTCCGCAGCGCCTCACCCGTCCGCGCGAGCACGACGGCGGCGCTCACGCGGCCGTTCGCGATGGTCGCGCGGAACACGATCGTACCCCCGGCGTCGATCGCCGGGACGAGCGTCGAGGCGAAGGCGCGGAACTTGCCCTCGCCGAACGTGACCTCGCCGGTGGGCGTGGCGTCGCCTTCGAGCGCGACGGGCGCGAGCGTCCGCCGTCCCCCCGACGTGTCGGCACGGAACACGCCGCTCTGCGGTCCCGAAACCGTGGCGCGGAACACCCAGGTGCCGCCGTCGTTCAGGCTGCCGGCGCCGACGGCCACGAACTGGCCGCCGATCGGGCTCGCATCGCCGATGATGGCGACCGGCGCATTCACGGTCCCGTCGCCCATGAAGAGCCCGTCCGGACCGGCGACGACCACCGCCCGAAAGCCGGCGCGCCCGTCGCTGGTCACGCCGAGGAGCCGGAGCTGCTGGAACGTGCCCCCCGAGGGCGACAGCTCGCCCGTCGCCGCCACCTTCCGGACGACCGTCCCATCGCTCACGAAGATGCCGCGCACGCCGTTGTCGAGGAGCGCGGAGAACGCCGCCCATGCATTGTCGCCGCTGGCGACGACCGTGGCGCCGAAGCCGGCGAACCGGCCGCCGCTGTCCGCCGGCTCGCCCGCCACGGCGAGCGTGTCGAGCTGTCCCCCATGAAGCCGGTACACCCCGGAGCCGCCGCCCGCGAAGAGGAGCCGCGTGACGACGCCGGCGTGGCCGACGGCAGGCGGGCCGATGTCGGCGATCACGCGGCCGTCGGGAGAGCGGTCGCCCGCGCCGAGCAGGTGATGGACGGCCCCCGCCCGACCCTCGAAGAGGACGGCCGATGCGCCGACGAACGCGACCCGTCCGCGGTCGTCGAGCGCGGCGTCGGAGAAGCGCGAGAAGGGCAGGCCGAGCGGCGACGGGTCGCCGGCCGCGACCATCACCGTGGCGCGCGCGGCGCTCGCCAGCGTCGCCGAGGCGACGAGCCCGAGCAGAGCCGTTCGGAGGTGCACTGCCGGCGGATCCGCAAATCCAGTGCCACCGATGCGGCAACGGCGCGCGATCCGTCCGGCGCTCGCCTGCAGCGATCGTGCAGCGCTGCGCGACCACCCGACCTACGTCCCGAGACGCCGGATCAGCTCGGGCAGCCGGTCGAAGTCCGCGCCGGGTTCGATCGAGCGCTCGCGCCCGCTCCGCCCGCGGCGCACCGTTGCCACATGCCCGAGCTCGGCGAGCCGCGAGAGCGCGTTGCCGAAGATCGCCGTCGAGTTGCCCTCGGGCTTGCGGACCTCGTCGAGGAGGAGGCTCGTCGCGAACTGCCGGCGCATGCGCTGCAGGAGCGCCGTCTGGGCGATCGGCCACTCCTTTTGCGCGGCGACGGTCCGCGCCGCGACCAGGTACGCCTCGCGAAAATTCTCGAGGAGGCTGGCCGTCGCGCCGATCACCGCATGGTCACCGACGACGGTGTCGCCAGCCAGGGCACCGGCCTCGGCGTAGTAGTCGAGCCAGCGCGTCACGTCCTCGCGCAGCTTGTCGCGCTCGGGCAGCGGGAACTCCCAGCGATAGAAGTCGAGCCACCACGCGACGTACGGCAGCACCGCCGGGAGCGGCACCTCGGCGAGCAGCGCCCGCGTGAGCAGCGACGGCACGAGGAAGAAGTGGATCGTGTTGTTCTTGTAGAAGTCGAGGTTCACCCGCTTCTCGGCCGGAACGTGGATGACGATGCCGTCGCTGTCGGGCAACCGTTCCGCCAGCCCGCCCATCTCGAGCCAGCCGAGCCCCTCGCGGTAGTTGGACGCCTCGTTCCGCTCGAGCGACGAGGTCAAGCGGACGTCCTGGGCGCGCAGCAGGCCGACGAGCGCATGCGCGGCGGTGAGGAAGTCGGCGAGACGACACGCCGCCTGCGGGGCGCCGAGCAGCGCGCTCGCGCTCACCGCGGTCGCGCCGGCCACGGCGGCGTGGTTCACCTCGCGCAGGAGCCGGAACCCGAGCCGGCGGATGAAACGCCGCTTCTCGTCCTCGACCTCGGCGTGGCCGATGCCGGCACGGAAGCGCTCGCGGAGCGAGCCGAGCTCCTGGTCGAGCGAGATCGGGTCCGCGAAGCTCACGTACGTGGTGCCGTAGCGCCGCTTGAGCACGCCGCGCGCGCGCAGCAGCGCCCAGAGGCTCTCCTTCTCCTTGGCGCCGCCGGTGATCTCGCTCTTGTACGCCTCCTCCTCCGGGACGCGGCCGTAGTGGATCGAGATCGGGACCAGGTAGAGGTCGCGGCGCACCCCCTGGAGAAAGGCGTTCACGATGGCCGAGAGCATGCCGAGCTTCGGGGTCAGCATCTTGCCCGTCCGCGTCCGCCCGCCCTCGATGAAGAACTCCTGCGTGTACCCCTCGCGGATGAGGAACGTGAGGTACTTCCGGAACACCATCTTGTAGAGCTCGTTGTTCTCGAACGTGCGCCGGATGAAGAACGCGCCGGCACCGCGGAAGAGCGGCCCCATCGGCCAGAAGCTCAGATTGATGCCGGCCGCGATGTGCGGCGGCGACAGATAATTGGTGTGAAAGATGTAGGAGAGGATCAGGTAGTCGAAGTGGCTGCGGTGGCACGGCACGAGCACCACGGGGTGTTGCTTGACGCAGTCCACCACCTTGTCGAGGCCGATGGTCTCGAGGCCCGAGAAGAGTTTCGGCGATACGCTGTTGAAGAGCAGCTCGAGGATGCTGAAGTAGAGGCTGTTAAAGTTGGCGGCCATCTCTCCGAAGTACCCCCGCGCCTCCTTCCACACCCGCCGCTTCGGCACGCCGCGCTCGGCGGCGAGCCGCCGGATGAGCAGCTTGAGCTCCGCATCGCGCAGCACCCGATCGCGGACGATCCGGCGCGGGAGCAGCGCCGGCCCCCACACCACCCGCTCCTCGCGATAGAGGAAGATCTGGAGCGCCCGCGCGAGCCGCCGCACGATGCGCTCCTCGCCTTCGCGGCGGTACTCGTCGACGAAGCGTCCGAGGGCGATCTCGCGACCGAGCGTCAGCTGGGTCTCCTCGGCGTTCCAGAGGTAGGTGAAGAAGCGCTTGGCCTCGCCGGGCGCCTCCTGCACGCTGTAGAGGAGCGTCGTGAAGCGCGACTCCTTCCGGCGAAATCCCTTGCCGCGGAAGATCGCCACCGGCACGAGGAAGACCGGGACCGTGTTGGCCTGCGCGGCACGGACGATGTCGCGCAGATACTCCGGCCCGAGCCGTGCCGCCGCGAGGGCGCGGCGGCGCCGGCCCGCCACGGCCTGGCTGCGCATGAAGAGGAGGACCGGCGTCCGCGCCGCGACCAGCCCCGCGCACGCCGCGTGTGCTGCGGCACGCGCACGCTTGCGGAAGCGGAACGTCCACCGCAGCAGGTCGCCGAGCGGCCGGAAGCGTACCGTCGAGACCCCGGGAGCGAAGCGCGCGAGCGGCAACCCCTCGCGCAGCAGGACAGCGTTCACGAGCACATAGTCGAGGGTGGAGCGGTAGCGCATCACGTAGACGATCGTGCCCTGACGGGCGAGCTGGCGGAGGTGCTCGACGGCCTCGGGCCGCAGCCGGACACGGCTGAAGATCAGCCGTACGAGCAACCGGGCGAGAAGGCCGAAGCGCTCGAGCATCGTCGAGCGCTGCTCCGGGACGACGCCGTCGTCGCGCCGCTCCGGGACCGGCTCGACGGCCGGATCGGGCCGCTCGACCATCAGAGATACCTCTCGAGGCCGCGCCGGCGCAGCTCGTGAACCACGAGGCGGACGTCCTGCGCGCGATCCTTGTGGCACACGAGGAGCGCGTCGGGCGAGTCGACGACCACGAGATCGTCCACCCCGACGAGCGCGATCAGACGCCGCGGGCTGTCGACCACGCACCCCCGGCTGTCGATCGGCAACGCGCGGCCACGGATCGCGTTGTGACCGTTGCTTCCCGTGCGCCAGAACCCTTCGAGCGCGGCCCAGCTGCCCACGTCGGCCCACGCGAACCGGGCCCGCACGACCGCCACGCGGGCGGCGCGCTCGAGGACGCCGGTGTCGATGGACACCGGACCGAGCCGGCGGTACGCGGCGGCCAGCGCGGCGGGGTCGCGCCGGTCGAGCGCCCGCTCGAGCGCGGCGACCAGAGCCGGCAGATGGGCGCGCAGCGCGCCGAGGATGGCCGAGGCACGCCACGCGAAGATACCGCTGTTCCAGAGCACGCGTCCCGTGGCGAGCAACGCGGCGGCGCGCCGCGGGGCCGGTTTCTCGATGAACGCCTCGACCCACGCGACCCGGCCGGACGTCCCGCGCACCGCGCCGCCGGGTCGGATGTAGCCGTAGCCGGTCTCCGGACGCGTCGGCCGCAGCCCCAGGGTGACGAGCGCGTCGGTCCGCTCGGCGACGTCGAGGGCCAGCCGGAGGTCGGCGCGAAAGCGGGGACCGTCGTCGATCGCGTGATCGGCGGGCAGCACCGCGATCACCGCGTCGTCCCGGTCGCGCATCAAGTCGAGGGTGGCGAGCGCGATGGCCGCCGCGGTGTTGCGGCCTTCCGGCTCGACGAGCACCTGCCGACGGCCGAGCGCCGGCAGCTGGGCGCGCACCGCGCGTGCGTGGTCGCGCGCGGTCACGACGCGGATCCGCTTTCGTGGGACGATGGGGGCAACGCGTGCGACGGTGTCCTGGAGCATCGTCCGGGCACTGACGATCGGGAGCAGCTGCTTCGGCATGCGCACGCGACTGCGCGGCCAGAAGCGCGACCCGGAGCCTCCGGCCAGGACGACCGCGTAGCGCAGGGGGCGTGGCACAGGAGTGTGGGCCGGGAGCGGCCCGGCGTCCTGTGATTAGGCAGCGTTTGCGGGAAAAGCAAGCTTGCACTTGACACGCCGAGCCAGCCGCGTTGTCGTCGCCGCGTGGTCGTGCTCAAGGTTGTCGTCGGGATCGCGCTGCCGATCGCGGCCGGTGCGCTCGCGTTCAACCTCGCCGCCTATGCGGCCGCTGCCGCCGATCGTCGCCGGCGTCCCGCCGAATGCGGCGACGACGACGAGCCGACGACGTGGCCGGCGCGCATCCGGGCCTTCGGATTCGAATGCATGGCGACGACCGTGCTCGGCTGGATGACACCGCTCGCCTTCCGCCGCCGGCACGCGCGTCCCTTCGACCCGCGGCGGCACCGCCCGCCTGTCGTGCTCCTCCACGGCTACCTGCAACACGCCGCGAATTTCCTCTGGCTCGGGCGCCGGCTCCGGCGCGACGGCTGGACCCATCTGTACGAGGTCGGACACGTGCCCTTCGCCGGCGACATCGAGCGCAGCGGCGCGCGACTCGCGGCGCGGATCGCACGCGTCCGGCGCGAGACCGGCGCGTCGGAGGTGGACATCGTCGCGCACAGCATGGGGGGGCTCGTGGCGCGCGCGGCGCTCTGTGCCGGCGCCGCCGGCATCCGGCGGATCATCACGCTCGGCACCCCGCACCAGGGAACGGAGGTGTTCCGGCGGCTACGCCTGGACGCGATGCTCGGCCAGATGCGGCCGGGATCTGCCTGTCTCCGCCGCGTCACGGCGCCGGGTTCCCGGACCGAGATCGTGTCCATCTACTCGCGCGACGACGCGCTCGTCGTGCCGCCGTCGAGCGCATACTGCCCCGGCGCGTTCAACATCGAGGTCCGCGGCCTCGGGCACATGTCGCTGCTTTTCTCGCGCCGCATCTACGAGCTCGTGCGGGAAAACCTCGCCGCGGAGGCGGAGCCGGCGCGCCGGATCTCGTGACCGATCGCGGGCGCCCCGCCGAGCGATCGGTCGCGGTCACCGTCGGTGGGCGGCTCGACGCGGTGGTGCGCACCGCCCTGCCCGGACTGTCCCGACGCCTGGTGCGGTCGCTGATCGCGGAAGGCCTCGTGCGCATCGACGGCCACCGCGCGGCGAAAGGGGCGCGCGTCCCTGCCGGTGCCGTCGTCACCGTCCCGGCGCTCGAGCCCCGTCCTGCACCGGAGCCCGCGCTCGACGTGCCGATTGTCCACGAAGACGAGCACCTCGTCGTGCTCGACAAGCCCGGCGGCATGCCGGCGCACGCGCTCGACCCGCGCGAGCGGGGCACGGTCGCGGCATTCGTGCTCGCGCGCTATCCGGAGACCGCCGGCGTCGGCGATCCCCTCGCGCCCGGGCTCGTCCATCGCCTCGACACCGGCACGTCGGGTCTGCTCCTGGTCGCGAGGACGCCGGAGGCGTACCGGCATCTCCGCGAGGCGCTCCGCACGCGCGCGGTCGAGAAGCGCTATCTCGCGCTGGTGGCGGGACGACCGCCAGCGGCCCACTGGCGGGTGGACGTGCCGCTCGCACACGACCCGCACGACCGCCGTCGCATGGTCGCGGGGTCGCCGGGGCAACGGACGTGGCCCGCGTCAACGGAGCTGCGCGTCGCCGGGAACGCGGGGCCGCATGCACTCGTCGAGGCGATCATGCACACCGGGGTCACGCATCAGGTGCGGGTGCACCTCGCGCTCGGCGGCCACCCGGTGGTCGGCGACGAGCTTTACGGCGGGCCGCCGGCCGGTCTACCGCGGGGACGCCATGCGTTGCATGCGGTCGCGCTTCGCTTTCCGCATCCGGTGACGGGCGAGCCCGTGGTGATCGCGAGCGAGCTTCCCGCGGAGCTCGCGCGTCTCGCGACGCGCTGAGGTTCAGGCGGCGGCAGCCTTGCCACTACCCTTGCCGCCGCGTGGCTCCTTGGCGCTGGCGCACGCGGAGCAGAGGTTGTTCACGTTGTTAGGATCTTCGACGAGACCGTCGTCGATGTTGTGACACACCTTCCGGCACGAGGCGCAGATGAAATAGATGCCCTCGATCGTCTTGTTGATGCGCTCGCGGTTGAGGATCCGCCCCTTCAGCTTCTCGACGCGGATGCCCAGCAGCTCCTCGTACTGCCGCTTGATCTTGCGCCGGCCCGCTTCGTCCTTCGGGAGGTCTTCCTGCCCGTCGTCGCCGTGCTGTTCCTCGTCCTCGAGGAGGTTGAACCCCTTGCTCTTGGTGCTGCTGCCGGCTGCCTTCTCGGTCTTCCGCGCCCGTGCCATCCGTCCAAAACCCTCCGTCAGCGCGTCCGCTCGCTGTAGCCGCAGCTCTTCTCGCACACCCAGAAGAAGCCGCGCGGCCCGAAGCCGGCGAACTGGACGACGCGCGTC
>Ga0209056_10002159_pt1 | contig 21378 bp, 15 predicted proteins | sample GraSoiAngelo_114_FD_185876 | JGI IMG/M metagenome (GOLD analysis project Ga0209056, IMG submission 185876) | Grasslands soil microbial communities from the Angelo Coastal Reserve, California, USA - 14_0903_13_40cm (SPAdes) (version 2) | ecosystem: Environmental > Terrestrial > Soil > Grasslands...
GAGTGGACAATGCGCCGCTGCACGCCCCAGTGAACAGTAGCAGCACTCCGAACGGGCCGTATGCGTACGGTAGTACCAGCACATTTCCCAGAAACACTTACAACTCCGCGAACTACTGGGTGGACGTGGTGTTCAACACCAGCCCGCATTGACGAGGCCGGTGGGACAGCCATTCTTGGCTGTCCTCCTGGCGCCGAGCCAGATGTAGCGGCGAGTTTACCTCGCCATGCTGTTCCAGTGGCACAGCCACTCCTGGCTGTGCGCCTTTGACGGTTTTTTCTTTAGGAGGGCACGACTTCAGTCGTGCCGAAGAGTTCGATGAAATCTTCGGGGCTTTAGCCCCGCGTCTTACATCTTTCTTCTTTGTGGAACAGCCATTCCTGGCTGTTCGCTTTTGACTGTATTGTTCCTTCCTTCGTCTTGTGTAGGGGCGCGGCTCGCCCCGCCCGTTTCTCATGTTCGCCGGACGGGTACCTGGTGTACGTAGCGCCGGGCTTTCTCCCGGTTTGTGGGAGTCCCGACGATTTGTGTCGGGAAGCCCGGCATCTTTCTTTTTCGTGGCACAGCCACTCCGTTCCCAGTGGGACAGCCATTCTTGGCTGTCTCTCTGCCTCCAGCTAAGTGGGACAGCCGTTCCTGGCTGTGCGCCTTTGACGGTTTTTTCTTTAGGAGGACACGACTTCAGTCGTGCCGAAGAGTTCGATGAAATCTTCGGGGCTTTAGCCCCGCGTCTTACATCTTTCTTCTTTGTGGAACAGCCATTCCTGGCTGTTCGCTTTTGACTGTATTGTTCCTTCCTTCGTCTTGTGTAGGGGCGAGGCTTCAGCCCCGCCCGCATCGCTTTGTCGGAAAGGCGCCGGCCTATGGATGTGAAACCACTTCCTCTCCGCGTTTCTGGCGGACGAATCTCTCTTCACTCTGCTTTCATGGCGCCACTTTCCCCGGCGTGCGGCAAAATGCGATTCTCGCATCCCGGATGCCTCTGCGGGACGTGCCTTTTGGTCTCGCGGCAAGCGAGCCGCCAAAATAACCCGCACGTCCTCATCAAGACCCGTCGGCCCCTGCAGCAGCCCTGGCCTTTGTCCTGTGTAGGTGCGGGGCTTTAGCCCCGCGTCGAGTCCCTCATCCACTCGAACTTGCCATCTCCCACACACCAGGCTTCCACAAAATAATCCCTCGACTACTCCCCACGCGGCACAGCCATTCCTGGCTGTGCCGTCTGACACGCATCCCTCGCTCTCTTCTGCTAACCAATTGATTTTCCTTCGACCAAATCATCGAGGCGACGCTTTACATCATCCCTTGGCTCGCGATTGTGGAGTTCTTGAACAGCCAAAGTGACCTCAGCACTCCACGCCTCCCGCGGCCATGTCGCCAACGCCTGAATCGCCATATTTCGGTTTCGGATTACAGGACTACGCAAACCAGCCTGGATAAACTTCCAACCGCGAACGGGAAAACGACGCAAGTCCTGCAGTATCCAATCGAGCGTTCCGTGTAGTTCAAAGCCCGGCCCAAGTCCCATTTCTTCGCCTGGCCCAGTCGCAACCTTTTCTAACGGAAGGACGGTCTCAGCAAACTCAAGTACGCGGTCAATCCGGACCTCGTCAGTCTGTTGCATCAAGCGGTACCAAGACGACGACTTCACTGGGGCGGCACGGATTCTTTTGAAATGCACATCCCACGTGTCTATCGACAATTCCTTGGCTGCTGTGTCAGCAACATAAAACGCCTGCGCGTCAACTGATGCAAGCTCTTCAGCAACTTGCGCTCGCCATTCTTCTCGAGCAAAAACGTCATCGCAAAGCGCCAGTAACGCCCGGCGGCGCGATTCCGTCCAGCCCAGTTTCTCCCGCTTGTCCCATCCTTCTGGAGCGGAAAGAAACCGGCGCATTTCTGCCACCGTCAGAAAGTGCTTTAGCCCTAGACCGCGACGTGCCCAGACCAGATTGATATAAGATTCGCAACTGTCCGCACCTTGGGTATAGTCGTCAATTCCTTCCGCTGGTCCACGCCCCGGAAGCAGAGCACGAAGCATATCGGCAGCACCTTCCAATAGAGCTTCGTCAACAACCTGCTGCTGTAACGCCTCATGAAGCCTTCCAGCGCGAGCACAAATACAGGCCAGGTATTCATCCATGACCTCGTTGCGAAAACCCTCGCGTAACATCCATGAACGGATCTCGGAGTTCTGCGTTTCCTTCAGCCTTTCGACAATCTGAATTCGGCCCCATCCATGAACGTTCTTCGCAAGTTCCCACAGAGCCTGCTCCGCGTTGTCGGCGATCCGTGCAATGGCCACAGCAGCGTAGAGAGTAAACTCATCGTTCCTGCCATGCGTTTTCAGAATGCCTAGCTCACTGGGTGTTCCGGCTCGGCCAATTAACGCCAGTCCGAACTTGACCGCCTCGCGGTGCGCAGCCCGCGTTGCGAAATACCTTCCCGTTTCCAGCAACCGCCCCGAATCCACGGAGAGCTTGGATTTGTTCAATTCTTCTAGGACCTCGTCTATGAAGGACAGAATCGAGTCGCGCACGATGAGGTCGTAGAGATTCGTAAGGGTTTCCTTGTTCGCCTCCTGTAATAGCCTGCGAAGCGCTTCGACCGACTCGAATACTTTTTTGGTTGATTCTCCTCGAGCAGTGTGCCTTCCGAAAACTCCATCCAGCGCTCCCCCGACCCAGCCGAATTTGTACTTTTTTCGGAGCAACGGTTCGTCGGGGAGTGACTGACGGTCTGGCGCGGCGCGAATATGATCGTAAATTGATACCATCTCACCCCATGGAGGTGTGAGCGAGTCCAGCGACCACCTTGCTTTGCGAGAGAAGGGGAGCATGAGCGAATAGCTCTCAAGCCGAACTAACTTACCAGAAAGATTCCCGCAACGGAAACACGGGTGACGGGTCCTACTGAGCGAGCAATTTCAGCCAGGCGCCGCACCCTACGGTTGAAGCTGTGAAAAAAACCAATTGCGTTTTCGTTCAGGGGGGTCGGAGCGTGAGTTTTTTAGACGTTCGGGCTGATCCCTCAGGATTTTCTTCCCACTTCCTCCTAGCTTGCGACGGCGGTGGCTAGCTTCTTCAAGCGGATCCAGTGTTGCAGGTTGTAGGTGAGGCAGGCCCACAGCATTTCCATCTGCACCTTTCCCAAGCCGCGCACGTGAAATTGCCGCAGCCCCAGCTTGCTCTTAATCCACGCGTGGCAAAACTCTACGACTCTTCCACGGCGACGGTATTGCGCTTGTGCTTCTTCGCTAGACATCTTTCTGCGAAACGCGATCACCACCGCGCTTTCTTCGGGACGCGCCACTGAACGGCCGCGCTTCTCGTTGTCTGGACAACACTCCGACTTGCGAATGCAGCTTTGGCAATCCTCCGCCTTGGCTTCGTAGCGGTAGTAAACCAACCCTGGCCCTGGCTTGCAGCGCCCCTGCGGGCGCAGGACTTTGCCCTCCGGGCAAACGTAGCGATTCTCTTCCGGCTGATAGAGGAATGCGCTCGGTGGCAGCCGGCCCGGCAGGCTGGTTCCACTCGGCACATTTTCCCACCGCATGCTCCCCAAAAAATCGATCTCCCTCCCGGCCAACTTCTCGATATTGTCTCGCGTGGTGTAGCCGCCATCGGCCACCATCTGTTGCGGCTTTTTCTTCAGCCGCTCTTCCACGCGATCCACTGCCGGCAGTAGCTGCGCGCTGTCGTTGGCCTCCTGCGTCACTTCCACGCTCACGATCAGTCCATACGCCGCATCCGTGGAAATCTGTGCGTTGTAGCTGAGTGCTAATCCCCCATCAGACTGCTTCATCACCCTTGCTTGCGGATCGCTGGTGCTCACGCGCGTCTCCCTCTTGGCTTTTTCTTCGGACTTGCCCGCCTGCAACTTCTGCAACTCTTCCAGCGCACTCTCCAGTCGTTCTTGTTGCTCGCGCCGCGCGCGGGCCTGAGCTTGCTTTGCTTTCGGGCTAGTCTCTTCGTTCCGTGGATCGCCCATCTCCGCCACGCGCTGCCGTGCCCGCACCAGATGCCCCTGAATCGTTCCTTCGCGCTGAAAGCTTCTGGTGCTCGCCTGTGCCTTGATCTTCGTGCCGTCCTGCATCACCTGTTCCAGCGTGATCAGCCCTTCCTTGCTGAGGGCTGCCAATACCTGCGTAAACAGTTCGTCCAGCTCTTTGTGTTTCTCCACGCGGAAATCCGCCAGCGTGTGGTAGTTCACTTCGTCCAGTCCTGTGAGCCACTGGAATGCGGGATCGTACTCGCAGCGCCGCGCCACTTCCCGGGCCGAGCCAATCCCTTGGCTGTAGGCGTACACCCACAAACTGATCAGCAGTTGCGGATCGAACGCCGGCCGCCCGCCTTCTTCCACGCTGCTCTCGATGCCTCGATAAAACGGAGTCAAATCCAAGCGCCCCACCAACGTCCAGATCGCCCGCGCTGGATGGTCTTCACCGATCAACCGCTCCACATCAACGGCCCGCCAGCTCATTTGCTGTCGGTTCACGTAGCGGATCAACGGCTGCTTGTTTGAGATATTTTCTTCGCTCATGCCGCGAGCTTACGGCACGCTACTTTTTTTGCAAGACTGAAATGCGGAGGTTTCTTCACAGCTTCGTTCTCAGGGTGCGGGTGTTGACTTTCCTTCAGCTCGAAAGTGGAGCTTCCCTTTGTCCATCTTCCAACCCTGCCCGCCGTCCGCTGCCGTCAGAAACTTGCCACCGCCGCAGTCTCGCTCGGACACGTTTCGAAGATTGGCAGCAGCCGGGCCATTTCCAGCGCTTGCTTCAAGTTCGGGCGGAGATGACAAAGCTTGAGGCCTCCGCCTTTGGCTTTTGTCTTTCGATGCATTTCGATGAGTGCGCCGAGGCCCGCGCTGTCCACATAATTCACTTGCTCCAGATTAACGACCATCCGCGTGGCGCCGGAGGCGAGCAGACTGTCGATCGTGGTAAGCAACCCGCTACTCTCTTCTCCCAGCACCAGGCGCCCTTTGAGCGCCAGAAGGTAGATTCCCTTCATCTCACGCTGCGTTATTTCCAAAGGCATCGTTGGTCTCCCCCAAGAACGATTCAAGATCCATTACGCGCATTCGCGAATGCCTCCATAATAGCCTGCGGATTCCCGATAGCGAAAGAGACAGTCGAGGCCGCTCTTCGGCCATTCTTTCCCCAATTTGTCATCCCGAGCGGAGCGAGGGATCGTGGCTGGACCCAAAGAGTGGCACGGCCACTGCGAACAACTCTCTTCTGTGAGCTTGGGGTTGACGCCGCTCTTCGGCCTTTCTCGTCGGTTTGAATTTTCTTATTCGTGACAATCGGGGTCAAAATTCAAACGGACTCGTCACTTGCCACTTGGGGTGAGCATGTGCTTCCCTATTTGGCTGATTGCCTGGCTGGTGCTCCGTGCTCGGCGCATCCAAAGAATGAAATAACGTACTTTGCGGCTAGCCTCGGCGCGACAAGGAGGTCACGCAGACCACATCCAGGGAGGAACGCTAAAATGGACGAGCCCATCGCAATCATCAGCTTCTTGATCTTGTATCTAGTTTTATGTGGATTGGTTGCTTTCTACGTCTCAAAAAGAGGAGTCAGCGGAGCAGGAATCTTCTTTGTCTCTCTGTTCTTCAGCCCTCTGATTGGTGTAATTGTTGCAGCCGTCTCAAAACCAACCAATGAACCCAGTGGCACGAAAAAGTGCCCCGACTGCGCAGAGACGGTCAAGGCAGAGGCTGCTGTTTGTAGATTTTGTCACCACAAATTTTCTAACTGAAGATAGAGTTGTCCCCAGCGCCCGTAGGGATATAAGCGCTCAGAGGTGGTTGGCCGCGCCTTACTCCGAAAAACGCCTTTGGCCGGCCCATCTCTTTCCCCTTTTCCATTTTCTACTTTCCAATCATTCCTGGAACAACTGCCGGGTGCCCCAGGTAGCGCTTTTCTACCTGGGGGTTTTGTTTTTTCTCCCAAAGTCGCGCACCGACAGGAAGAGTCTTATCGGTATCACCTGAGGGTGCGCGTAACCATTCCTGGAACAACTGCGGGCCGCAATCCGTATAGACCGGTAGCTGTGCATCCTCGCGAAGGAGTTTCGATGAACTGGAAACGATCGCTTCCCCTGTTTCTGCTTGTCCTCTTGGTTCTTTCTAGCATGTCCGCAGACGCGCAATCCACCGCGCAGCCTGACCCTCTTTTTGCGAGCATACAGTCTTTAGATACCAAACTCTTCGATGCATACAACCACTGCGACCTAACCACGCTGGGCGCGATGGTGTCGGATGACCTGGAGTTTTATCACGACCAGACAGGACTGTCCGTGGGCAAAGGACAGTTTCTCGCTGCCATTAAGCAGAACATCTGTGGAAAGGTGCAGCGGACCCTGCTTCCGGACACACTGGAGGTGTACCCGTTGAAGGGATATGGAGCGGTAGAGATCGGGATACATCGCTTCCACCACCCTGGACACCCAGAGGATGGCGCGGGGGACGCCAAGTTTGTGACGCTATGGCAGAACAAGGATGGCGCATGGAAGGTGACGCGAGTGATCAGCTACAACCACAACCAAGGACTGTTGGCGAAGTAGCCGCTGATCCCTCGACGCAGCGCGAATTTTGCGCGCGGGTTGCCGTGCCCTAATTCCTCCCTGATGGGTCTTTCTCTTGTCCCTTTTCTAATTTCTAGTTTCCATTTTCAGATTACGAGCCCCCCGTTACCTCTGCGCCGCCTGTACTTGCGAACAGGCGATTTCCACAGCGCCACTAGGAGAGGATGGAGGCTGCCCGGCGAGGCACGGCCCGCGGTGATACGCGAACCGTGCCGAAAAGAATTCGCGCAGCGAATTCGAATGCATTGAAAAGTGCAACGCGTGCGAGTTTGTGTTGCGGAGCGACGGGGATGTCCACGGGCGGGCAAAGAAAGCTGGGGGAACGATCTCGAATGGGCCTGGAAATAAATGCGCTTAAAGAAATTGAAGAACTGAAGATCGACGCCGGAGGAACTGCCGCCGGGGGAGAGACTTCGAGCGGCGGAGATTCCACTGCGATTTCGCTGATCGAACTTGCCGAGATTCTGGATCAACACAAAATCTGGGCGGAATCCGGCGGAGAATCGGGAGCGAAGGCCGACCTGACCGGCGTCAACTTGGCGAAGGCCGACCTGACCGGCGTCAATTTGCAGGGAGCTCACTTACATCGAATGAATTTGGCGGGTGCGGATCTTTCGATGGCAAATTTGCGCGGCGCCAGTTTGGTGCGTTCGAATTTGCAGAACTCAAATTTGTTGGGCACGGAACTCCGAGGCGCCAATTTGATGGGCGCCAACCTGTATGGCGCGGAAGGATTGTGGTTTGGCCGGCTGGGCGGAACGAATCTTTTCGATTCCGTGCTGCCCGAATCGATTTCCGCGGTGGACAGTTCGAAGGCCATCGGTGACGCCACAAAAGTGGCGCGCTGGTTTTATTTTCTAACGATGGGCGTGAGCGCGGTCTGCTTGCTGCTGATTGCCTTCACCAGCGACGTGCGGCTGTTGGTGAATTCCTCGGCGTTGCACACCACGCGGCTCGGGAATCTGCTTCCCATGACGGGGCTTTATCTTGGCGGACCGCTAGTGCTGCTGGCGCTGTCGCTGCGATTTCATTTTCTGCTGTTGAGATTGTGGGGAAGCATGGCCGCCCTTCCAGCGGTTTTCCCCGACGGGCAAACGCTGGAAAAGGACGGCCCGTGGTACTTGATGGGGCTGGTGCGGAGACACTTCCGGTGGCAGGGCGAATCGCGTTCGACGATGATCGCGTTCGAAACGGTGCTCTCAACGGTTCTGGCTTATTGGGTTGTCCCGGCAACGTTGTTCTTTTTTTGGCTTCGGTATCTGCCGCGGCAGGATTTCCGGGGAACTCTGCTGCACGTGTTTCTGATGACTCTTTCGGTAGCGACGGCGACGTGCGTTCCGTTTGTAGTGTCGCGCGTACTACGGCCGGGTGACATTCGAATCCCGAAATCGAAAAATATTCTGCGCATGATTCTGGGCACCACGCGTGCGGCGCTGGCGACCGGCTTCATCCTTTTCGTCATTTCGCTCGGCGTGAATCGCGGATTGCCCGCGGACCGCAATGCTTCAGCGGGGGAATCGCCATCCGATCCGCGGCGCTGGGCGGCGCTGGTTTTCCAGTCGGTGGGCTACCGGCCCTATGCGGACTTGACCGAAGCTGCGCTTTCGACTCCTCCGCCGCGCGGCGCCGTTTGGGACGATGAAACCGTCGAGGGAATCGCAGGCGCGCACTTGAATCAAATGAATTTACGATTCGCGCGCGGCTACCGCGCATTTTTGATCAACGCGAAATTGTGGCGCGCGAATTTGGAAGGTGCTTACCTTTCCGAAGCGGATTTGAGGGGAGCAAATTTGCGAGAGGCTTTGCTGAAGTCGGCGATTTTGGACCGCGTTCAACTGACGCATGCGGTTTTGGTTTCCGCCAACGCGACGGGAACCAATTTGTCGGCCTCGGACCTGAGGTTCGCGGACCTTTCTTACGGCACGTTTGAGAACGCGGTGCTTTCGAACGCCAGAATTTCCGGAGCCTCGCTCTACGCGGTGAATTTGAGGAATGCTCAATTGCTTAGAACGGACCTTTCGAGAACGGACATGCGAGACACAAAACTCGAACATGCCGTGCTCTCCTTTGCAAATTTGGAGCAAGCGGATTTGTCCTCGGCCAGGCTGGCAGAAGCGGACCTGACCGGCGCCCGTTTGAAGGGTACGATTTTGTTGGATGCTGATTTGAAAAAGGCGGATTTGCGAGGGGCCTCTTTGACGGGCGCGGTCTTACGCGAAGTTGAAATGGACGGAGCGAACCTGGCGGGCGCGGATTTGCGCGGCGCTTTGGGAATCACTTCGCGGCAAGTTTGTTCCGCGTTGCATGGGCGGTCGGCGTTGATGGACCCCGAACTGGCGACGGAAGTCCAGCTCCGCTGCGGAAGTTCTCAGTAGCAAGCAATCAAGAATCGCGCGTGTGAAAGTTCTCAGCGAGCAATCAAGAATCGTTCGAAACGAGCGCGTTCTACTGCAGGCCGCCGGCGGCCGCGAATGCAGCTTGCTGTTCGCCTTGCGGAGGAGCTTGGACGGCTGCCTGACTTACAGCAGGAGCTTTCTCCGTGGGATACGTCACGTAGAGCGCCATGCCCGTCAAAAGTGCTCCGGCAAAAAGATTTCCGAGCGTGACCGGAAGCAGGTTCCAAAAAAGCGCCTGGCCCAGGGAAATAGGCGCCCCAAGGATCATCCCCGACGGGATGAGAAACATGTTGACAACGGAGTGCTCGAAGCCGAGCGCGAAGAACGTCATGATGGGAAGCCACATCGCCGCGATTTTTCCGACCGTGGACCTCGAGACTAAAGCAAGCACGGCCCCGATCGTCACCATCCAATTGCAGAGAACGGCCTTCACCAGCGCGGTGCCCCATCCACTGTAGCCGAGCGCCGCATAGGCCAAGGTCTTCTTTTGCGCGGCTTGTTTGAGAAGATCCGCAACGGCGCCGCCATTGCCGGTGCGCCAATTGGTAATCACGAGATAAAAAAGCACCGCGTAGAGCAAGCTGCCGATTAAGTTTCCGAGATACACCCAGCCCCAATTGCGAAGCAGCTTTGTGACGCGGACGGTTCCGGCCATGACTCCAGCGGGCAACAAAGCGAAGTTGCCCGTAACGAGTTCCATTCCCAGAAGGACGAGGATGACGAAGCCGACAGGGAAAAGAATCGCGCCGACGATGGGAGGAAGACCTTGTGACACGACCGCAAACACGAGCGAAGTAGCGTACCCTAGAAATGCGCCTGCGAGGATTCCCCGAATCAACAAGTCACGGGCCGGCAGCTCGGACTTTCTCTTCGCCAATTGCACCGCTTCTTGCATTACGTCCTTGGGGCTTACGTAATCCATCATGATTCTTTCCTCCCACGCACATTTTTTTGCCGGACCAGACCGTCAAAAAGCATTCATCCGCTCTTAGGCCACACCATCCAACGTTCAGGCCAGCGAGACGCTTCTCAAGCCGGCACCGAAGGCGGCGGCAATACGCGCGCGAAGCGCCACGAGGCCAATCCCGCAGTTGAGGCAGCCGTGAAAAATGGATCACTCAAAGCGGCGTGCTGCCTGACCTCCATATCGAAGCGATACGACTGGATGACGTTGGCGACGACATCGGGCAACGATTCGTCGCACGGCACTGTCTCCAAAATCTCCTGGCCAGCAATCGCGTGGGGACCAGTCCGGCCGCCCGTGTAGATCGCAACCGCGTCCACAATCTTTCCGTCAATTCTCGTCTTAAAACCGCGAAGTCCGACGTCGGCAGCTTGATGGTTACCGCATCCCGCCGGACAACCGGACCAATGAATCGTGAGCGGATTCAGGCCGGCGCCCATTTTTTTGTGCAGAGCTTCGGAGAGCGCTATTGCCCGGCTCTTCGTCTCGATGAGAGCCAGGTTGCAATAATCCGTTCCGACGCACGCGACCAATCCGCGCACAAATGGAGAGGGGCGGGGTGAGAGCTGCGCAAGCAGAGGCTCTTCCAGGAGTTTGGCCACGCGAGCCGCCGCAACATTGGGAACGATGGCGTTTTGACCTGTTGTAAAGCGAATCTCGCCATTTCCGTAAGTGTCGGACAAGCGTGCAAGCTCGTCGAGTTGATCGGGATTGACTCTGCCGGTAGGAATGCATAGGCCAACGGCGACAAGTCCCGACTGCTTCTGCGTGTTCACACCAAGATGGTCAGAGTGCTTGGACCCGCGCATGTCCCTACCCTGAAACGCCAGCTCGTGGCCGAGACGCGCCACAAGTTCGGCGCGCAAGCGGCGCACGCCCCACTCCTCAATCAGAAAAGCAAATCGGCACTTGGAGCGCGCTTCGCGCGGGCCGTGGTCGCGGTAAATCTTGACCAACTCGGTCACGGCGGCGGCCGCCTGAAAAATCTCCACAAAAACATTCAGAGGCGAGGCGACGGTAAATCCTCCGGAACCCATCTTCCCGCCGACGAGCACATTGAAGCCCAGCCGCCCAGCTTTCTTCGCGGGAACGAGCGCGATGTCCTGGGACTCACTGTGCGTGCAGTTGTCCGTGCAACCGGTCACCACGATGTTGAATTTGCGGGGCAAGTTGGTGAATTCCGGATTGCCCTCGTTGCCGACGATGATGCGATCGAGTTCGTACACAACGGGAGAAGCGTCGAAGCATTCGTGAGGGGTCAGGCCTGCCATAGCGCAGCCGTTGATGTTGCGAACGTTATCGATGCCCGTTTGGAGCGTGCGTAGGTCCACGCCGCGGAGCTTCTCGAAGATTTCCGGAACGCTGTCGAGGGTGAAGCCGCGCAGCTCAATTTGCTGCCGTGTGGTGATATCCAACACGCTGTTGCCAAGCCGCCGCGAGAGCTCCGCGATGGTGCGCAGCTGTTCGCTCCTCGCAAAGCCGTTGGGCATGCGGATGCGCATCATGAATTTGCCGGGCGTCGGTTTGCGGAAAAACACGCCGATCCACTTCAACAATTCTTTTTCGGCAGGCGTGAGCGCTTCGGCGCCACGCTCGATGATTTGCGGAAGGTGTTCCCGGATGCACAGGCCGTCGCCGTTCATCGAGGCCTTGTAGCCTTCGACGGCGTTAATGCCGGCGGGGATTTGTTCGACAGATGGCGATGTCATATTGCCACTCGTGATGAACATGGGGAATGTTGTCACTTCCCAAGCGCTGGAGGCCAACGCAAAATTTGCGTTGCGTCTATCAAAATTCTGAAGAACTGCAGAAAAGTCTCTACACCTTGACTATCTACAATGTTTAGTGTAGATAGTCCTGGTATGGGAAAACCAAGCGACTTGGTTCAGGGGACCCTGGACCTTCTGATTCTCAAAACAATCTCATTCGAACCAAAGCATGGTTGGGCAATCGCCAAACGCATCCAGCAGGTTTCCGGCGAAGTGCTTCAGGTGCAGCAAGGATCGTTGTATCCAGCGCTGCACCGTTTGGAGCAGCAAGGATGGATTCGCGGAAAGTGGGAGGAGAGTGGGACGGGGCGGCAGGCGAAGTTCTACTCGCTGACTACGGCGGGCCGTAAGCAGATGGAACAGGAAACCACGAATTGGAACCGGCTCTCCGGCGCGATCAATCTGGTGATTGAGAAAGCCTAACCGGAGAAAGAGGGGCGATGCGCTGGCTGGAAAAGATCCGCGTGCAATTAGAAATGCTTCTCCATCGCAGACGGGAAGTGCAACGCCTCGATGCCGAACTTCGCTTTCACCTTGAGCAACAAACCGCCGAAAACATCGCTCAAGGAATGAGTCCCGAAGAGGCTCGCTACGCGGCACGACGAGCGTTCGGCAATCCGACACTGCTGCGCGAGCAAGCGCGCGAGACGTGGAATTGGAACACGATTGAAACGGCTCTGCGGAACGTGCGAATCAGTATTCGCACGCTCGCTAGAGCGCCGGGTTTTGCGTTCATCTCGATCCTGGTGATTGCCATCGGCATCGGCGCCAATGTCGCCCTATTTACCGTGGTGCGGTCGGTGCTGCTCAAGCCTCTGCCGTTTAAAGAGCCAGAGCGGCTGCTACGGCTGTATGAGCACAGCGCTGACGAGAAGATTCCGTACAACCAAGTTGCCGCTGGCATATTCGCCGAGTGGAAAAGACAAAGCCATAGTTTTTCGAACTTGGCGATCGTTTCGACTTCGGGAGAATACAACCTGTCGGGAGCGGGCGGACAGTTTCCCGAAAGAGTACGCGCCGTCGAGTTTTCCTCGGATTTGCTGCCAACACTCGGGGTCGAACCCGCGTTCGGAAGAGGCTTCACTGCGGCGGATGATAAGCCATCCGCAAATGCGACAACTATCTTGAGCTGGGGATTGTGGAAGAGACGCTTCGGCGGCGACCCTTCGATCCTGAACCAGACGATACGTGTGAACGCGAAGGCCTACACAGTTATTGGCATTATGCCATCCTGGTTTGCCTATCCAGAACAGGGCGTGCAACTGTGGGTACCGATTTACCACGAAGAATCTCCCAAGGACATGGAAGTTCTGGATAGCCATGACTTTGTGCCAGTCGGACGGCTCAAACCGGGAGTCACCGAAACGCAGGCGAGGGCGGAGATTTCGCTCATCGTCCGGCGGCTTCACAACGAGCACCTCGACAATCCGTTCATCAGCAAAGCCGCGGAGACGCGCCCCCTTCTGGAGGATATGGTTGGAGACATCAAGACGCCGCTGTACGTGTTGCTGGCCGCAACAGGCTGCGTGCTTTTAATTGCGTGCTTGAACGTTGCCAATCTTCTTGTTGCGCGGGCTGCAGCCCGGCGGAGAGAACTTGCTATTCGCGCGGCGCTGGGCGGCAGCCGCTGGCGATTGATTGGTGAGCACCTGGCGGAGAGTTTCCTGCTTTCGGCCGCCGGCGGTTTGGCCGGGCTGCTATTGGCGCGAGCGGTCATTCAGTGGCTTGTAAGCACTCGACAAGACATAAGCCGAGTCGAGGCCATTCAAGTTGACGGCGTGGTCGTTGCTTTTACCGTGGGTTTGATTTTCTTCTGTGCGGCTTTCGCTGGACTCATCTCCTCGGTCTCCGCCGCGGGCGACAAGATGCTTTCCTCGCTTCAGGAAGCCTCACGCTCACACAGCGCGGGGCCTGCGCGAGTCGCCCTGCGCAAATGGCTGCTTTCGCTGGAGGTGGGGCTTACGGTGGTACTGCTCGTCGGGGCGGGTCTGCTGCTGAAGAGCTATCAGCGGTTGAGGACGTCCGATCTTGGTTGTCTCACAAACAATGTGCTAACCATGCGTCTTGGCCTGCCTGAAGCAAAATATGTTCATGACGCGGAGCGCGTAGCTTTTTATGAAGCGTTGCTGGAACGCGTGCGCCCGTTGCCGGAGATCCAGGCGGCAGGACTGGTCAGACTGGTTCCAGGACAAGGCTACGGCGGGGACAGCGGTTTCTGGATCGCGGAGCATCCTCCGCTTCCGCAAGGGCAGAGCCAGTACGCGATCGTTCGATGGGCCGATCCAGGTTATTTTGCGGCGCTTGGGATTCCTTTGTTGCGCGGACAAATTTATTATGCCCGCCAGCGTTTGGACAAAGCGAACGAAGTCGTAATCAGCGAATCGTTTGCGGAGCAATATCTCCCTAATGAAGATCCGATTGGCAAGCATTTGCTCTCGCTAGGCCGCCGGTCCTACAAAGTTGTCGGGGTGGTTGGCGATACGCGCTTCCATATCGCCGCACCTTCCCGGCCAATCATGTACTTTCCCCTGTACGCAAACATTTACCAGGGCGTTCCCGTTGATGCGACGCTGGCCGTACGTTCGAGCCGTGACGCGACTTTGCTCGCTTTGCCCATCCAGCAAGTCGTTCAGCAGCTTGACCGGGAGCTGGCTGTCTCCGACATCCTGACCATGGACCAGATCATTGGGAAATCCACGCTGGACAGCAGTTTCGACGCAACGCTGCTGCTCGCCTTCGCCGTGCTGTCGCTGGTGCTGGCCGCCGTTGGACTGTTCGGTGTCCTTTCTTACATCGTTGCGCAGCGCACCGCGGAAATTGGCATCCGCATCGCGCTCGGCGCGCAGCGGGAAACAGTGCTCAGCCTGGTGTTACTGGATGGGTTACGCCCTGCCTTTTTCGGACTCGCATTTGGCGTGGCTGCCAGTGTCGGTGCGGCGCAGTTGATTCGTTCCATGTTGTATGGAATCAGCCCGCTTGATCCCTCTGTATTTGTATCTGTAATGGTCATGCTGTTATTGGTGGCTGCCGCGGCATGCTTGGTTCCAGCCTGGCGCGCCTCGCGGCTAGATCTCACAGCCGCTCTGCGCGCGGAATAGGAATACTAAACCCTACCTGGCCAGAGCGGTTGACAGTGAATAGCAAAGAGTTGATGGCGAAGACTCCTAAAGAATCTACTTGCAAGGAATCGGCTCTTAGGCAAACCGGACCTAGCGTTCGTCGCCGAAACGCTTGATGTCTTCGGGGCCTTCTTTCAGTTGGCCGACGTTGCGGCCTTGGACTTGTTCGCGAATCTGGGCAACGATGTCGGGATTGGCTAGAGTAGTGATATCGCCGGTGTCCATCTGGTTGGAGATGGCGGCGAGGACACGGCGCATGATTTTGCCAGAGCGCGTCTTAGGCATGTCCGGCACGATGTGGACGGTCTTCGGCCGCGCGATTTTGCCGATCATCGTTTCAATCGTGGAGACGACTTTGTCCTGGATGGCTTTGGTCGTCGGAACGCCTGGCTTCAGCGAAATGTAGACGACGGGGACGCGGCCTTTGACTTCGTCCACCACAGGAACCACGGCGGCTTCGGAAACTTCCCCAATCGTGAGGCACGCGGATTCGACTTCCTTGGTGCCGAGGCGGTGGCCGGCGACATTGATGACGTCATCCACGCGGCCGAGGATGCGATAGTAACCGTCGGCGGAGAGCACGGCCCCATCCGCGGCGTAGTAGGGCCAATCGCACCAGTTCTTGCTTTTCGGATTTTTGTTGTACTTTTTGTAATACTGATTGACGAATCTCTGCGGGTCGCCCCAAATGGTCTGCATAATGCCCGGCCAGGGATTGCGAATGCAGATGTTGCCGGCATTGCCCGAGCCGGCCTTCACTTCCTTGCCTTCTTCGTCCCAAATGATCGGGTAAATGCCGAGGACCGCGGGGCCAGCGCTGCCGGGCTTCATGGGATCGAGAGCAGGCTTGGTGCTGCACAAAAAGCCGCCCGTTTCCGTCTGCCACCAGGTGTCGACGATGACAGCTTTGCCTTTACCAACGACGTCGTAATACCACTTCCACACTTCCGGCTCGATCGGTTCGCCGACCGTGGTCATATGCTTGAATTTGTAGCTGTAATTTTTCGGCTCGTGGAAGCCCGCTTTGCGCAGCATGCGGATGGCGGTGGGTGAAGTGTGAAAAATGTTGACGTCCAGCCGTTCCGCGATGCGCCAGGGACGCCCAGCATCGGGATATTGCGGGACGCCTTCGTAGAGGACGCTGGTAGCAGCGAGCGCCAGCGGGCCGTAGACGATGTAGGAGTGCCCGGTGATCCAGCCGATGTCCGCCATACACCAATAAACGTCCTCGGGGTGAATGTCCTGGTAATACTTGGCCGTGCCGGTGACGTAAGCGAGATAACCGCCGGTGCGGTGCTGGCAGCCCTTGGGCTTGCCGGTGGTGCCGCTGGTGTACATCAGGAAGAGCGGAGCTTCGGCGTCCTGTGAGACGGGCTCGACGATGCGGTTGCGATATTCTTTCAACGCTTCATCGACGAAAAAGTCGCGGCCCATGATCATGGGCGTTTCAGAAGAATATTTTCCGGGATGGCGCTTCCACACTAAAACCTTTTCGATCTCCTGGCCCTCTTTCGTCGCTGTTTTCACGGCGATGTCCGCGCTGGCTTTGTGATCCACCCACTTGCCATTGCGGCTGTAGCCGTCGGCATAAATGAGTACGCGGCTGCCGGAGTCGGCAGCGCGCAGTCCGCAGGCTTCGCCGCTGAATCCGCCGAAAACTACCGAATGCACGACGCCAAGCCGCGCGCAGGCCAGCATGGTGATGGGCAACTCCGGAACCATCGGCATGTGAATGGTGACGCGGTCGCCGGTTTTCAGTCCGGCGAAATCGCGAAGCATCGCGGCAACTTCGTTTACGCGCTTGTACAGTTCCTGGTAGGTGATGACGACGGGAGACTCCGTCTCCGGTTCCGGAACGAAGATCAAGGCCGCTTTGTTCTTGTGCTTCGCGAGGTGGCGGTCCACGCAGTTGTAGCAGGCGTTGAGCTTGCCCCCAACGAACCATTTCCAGAAAGGCGGATTGCTGGCATCGAGCGTTTTCCGCCACGGCTTGTCCCAATCGAGCAGGGAAGCGTAGTGATCGAAACATTCCGGGAAATTCTTTTCGCTAAATTTTCTGACAAGGGCATTATCCGCAAGGTTTGCCTGGGCGACAAACTCCTTGGGAGGGCGGAAGTATTCTTCTTCCTTCCAGTGGACGGCGATTTGCGCTTCGGTGAGCTTTTGCTTGCCCTTCGGTTCTTTGGCATTGAGCTTTGGTCGAGCGGTGGCCACGGCGGCAACTCCCCTTCGAAGAATGAATTCGATTGTTACGCAGCAACGAGGGACAGCGTGACGCAGGCAAGCCCAGATGCCCGTTCAGCGTGAGCTTGCCTGCCAAAAATGATGCTACCGCGCACGTGCGGGAGTCAATCGCCAGAAGCCGGCGCTGGGTGGCCGCCGACTTCGTCCCAGATCCGGTGTCCGTGCGTTTCCTTCAAGAAGATAGACCCGACCACAAACGTTACCGCGGCCACAGTCATCGGATACCACAGACCCGCATAGATATTGCCGGTGGCCTCACACATATAGATGCCTACCAACGGCACCAGCCCGCCAAAGACTCCGTTACCTATGTGATACGGCAACGAGAATGCTGAGTACCTAATCTTTGCCGGATATGCTTCCACGAGATAGGCGGCGATAGGCCCGTAAACCATCGTGACGTAGAGGACCTGCACGAAAACCAGAAGCGTCAGCAATGGCACGTTGGGATTCGGCGCAACCGGAGCAGGAACCTGTTTCCCGCTTGCATCTATGGTCAAAGGCGTCAAGGTCGGGGCGCCAGTGACCGCGTTCCTTTGCGACTTGAACGTTACTACGTTATTGCCCGCAGCGTTCTGCATAGCGTGGTAGATGGGGTAATAAGTGACCACCGCGAGCAGACAACCGGCCATGATGATCTTCTTGCGCCCTATTTTGTCGGAAAGCGCTCCAAAAACCGTAAAGAAAGGCATGCCGAAGAGCATGGCGAGTGCCACGATGACAAAGCCAGTGCGCAGACTCACCCTCAAAATCGACTGAAGATAGAACAATGCGTAGTATTGGCCTGTGTACCAGACCACGCCCTGTCCCGCCGTCGCCCCCAGCAGTGAAACCAGGAAGAGCCTGAAGTTTGGCCATTGCGTGAAGGCTTCCTTAAGCGGCTTCGCCGAGCTCATGCCCGTCGACTTGATCTGGGAGAAAATGGGCGATTCCTTCATCTTAAGACGGATGTAAAGCGAGATCATGACCAGGATGACAGAAACAAGGAAGGGAATGCGCCAACCGTAGCTCTGGAAATTTGCTGGCGTCATGTAGAACTGAAGGAGAATCACCGTGATAACGGAAAGAAACAAACCCAGCGTAGCCGTGATCTGAATATAGCTGGTCCAGTAGCCCCTCTTGTTATCGGGAACGTGCTCCGCAACATAAATCGCGGCGCCTCCATATTCCCCGCCCAACGCGAGTCCCTGGAAGACACGAATAAGGATCAGAGCAATAGGAGCAAGCCAACCGGCCGTGGCGAAAGTGGGCATCAGGCCGATGAGAAACGTTCCAAAGCCCATCACCGTGAGCGTGACCAGGAAGGCATACTTGCGGCCTACCAGGTCGCCTATTCTTCCGAAGAAGAGCGCCCCAAACGGGCGCACCATGAATCCAACGGCGAAGGTAGCGAGATAGGCGATGTACGCAAAGGTGGCGTTTCCCGGCGGATAGAATTTCAAGGACAGGACAGCGGCGAGACTTCCGAAAATATAGAAGTCATACCACTCGATCATCGTTCCCACGGACGAGGCAAGAATCACTCCCCAGATTCCGGATGGGGAGGTACCGCCCATCGGAATTGTGTCTGCACGGCTGGCCATGCGTCCTCCTATGAACTCCGACCTTGTACTGATAGTGCGTCGCTGGTGGACCGCTCCCTGGAGCGAAGCCGCGGCGCACTTCACCTGACGTCTCTTGCCCTTCCCTTGAATCCCTCCCTGACTTCACCTTTGGAGTGCGAGCCAGGGCCTTCAGTGGCGGAAGGGCTCTGGAATGCTCCCGTTCATATACGGGTCGGCCCGCGTTGTCAAGAAATGACTTAACGCGAATTTGGGATGCCTAGGAGGCGGACTGCCTCAACGATTCCCGATATGCCGCCCCTATTGAGCGGGGAAGAGCGGCTTTTGGAGGACGAACCGTATTCGTGATAAAACTTCTATTTGAACCTGCACAACGCCATCTTCCTCTTTTTCGCCGGCGCCCTCGGCGGTGGAATCAACGCAGTCGCCGGCGGTGGAAGTTTCGTGGCTTTTCCGGCCCTCTTGTTTACCGGCGTTCCGCCCATCCCTGCCAACGCCACTAACACTCTCGCGCTCTGGGTGGGCACTACCGCGAGCGGCGGCGCTTATTCCCAGAAGCTGAATATTGGGCGGCGTGCGATGATGCCGCTGGTCCTCCCCAGCATTCTCGGCGGCCTGGCCGGCGCATTTCTCCTCATCAAGACCCCCGCACAAACCTTCTTGCGCGTGCTTCCGTGGCTGATGCTCGGCGCCACATTGCTCTTTGCCTTCGGCAAACATTTGACCGGACGGATTTCCGCGGGCATCTCGCATGACGCCACCACCGCGGCGATTACCGGGGCGTCCCTCTTCGAGCTGCTCGTCGCCGTTTACGGCGGCTACTTCGGCGGCGGCATAGGCATTATGAATCTGGCCATGCTTGCCGCGCTCGGCATGACCGACATTCACGCCATGAATAAGCTCAAGGTGATTTTTGGCGGCGTCATCAACGGCGTTGCCACCATCACTTTCATCATTATGGGCGCGATCATCTGGCCGCAAGCCATTGTCATGACCGCCGGTTCTCTGCTTGGCGGATATTCCAGCGCCCACTTTGCGCAAAAGCTCCCGCAAGCCTGGGTCAAGTCCTTCGTCATCCTGGTGGGAACAGCGATGACCATTTATTTTTTCATTCGCGGCTATCGCTAGCCTCTCCACGCCAATCTTTGCCGCACGTTTTCCCCCGATTTCTCTTTCCCCGTTAGCCACTTTTGATATAGTCCCCGCTGTCATGTCCACTGCGGGGATTCACATCGAAGCAAAAACCATCAGCGCGACGCCGCTCACGCGAAATCAAGTTCGCGGCTTCTGGGCTTCCTGGGGAGGCTGGACGCTCGATGGCATGGACTCGTTCATTTATGCCCTGGTGCTCGTGCCCTCTCTGCGAGAATTGCTCCCGCGTTCTGGCATCGCTGCCACAAAAGGCAACGTCGGCTATTACGGTGGATTGCTTTTTGCCCTGTTTCTCTGCGGCTGGGGCCTCGCCTTCCTCTGGGGGCCCATCGGCGACAAATTCGGCCGCGTTCGAACGCTCATGCTAACCATCGTCTGGTATTCGGTGTTCACGTTTCTCAGCGCACTCGTCACGAATGTGTGGCAACTCGCCGTGTTACGCCTGCTCGCGGGTATTGGCATAGGCGGCGAATGGGCCATGGGTGGCACTTTCGTCGCCGAAGAATGGCCTGAAGGCCGCCGTCGCGCCGGGGCAGGGTATATGCACACCGGGTATTACGTCGGAGTTTTTCTGGCGGCGCTGGCCAACTTCATCATCGGAAGCAAATTCGGCTGGCGCGCGATGTTTGCCGTTGGCGGGCTGCCGGCGCTACTCCTGGCTTGGGTACGTCACGGCGTGACCGAGCCTGCGTGCTGGAAGCAGAAAGAAAGCGTCGTTCGAACGTGGAAAATCTGGCAGCCATTCGCGAGTCTCTTTTCGAGCGCAGTGCGCCGGCGAACGATCCTCAACTCTCTCTTCATGCTGGCTTCCATTTGCGGCCTTTGGGCCGGAACGGTCTACGTTCCCGCCGCAGTCACGGCGCTCGCCGAAGCTGCCGGGAAGGCCGGACCGTTGGCGGCGCAAATCGCCTCGCGCGCCACTATGCTTGTCTCTTTGGCGACTATTCTCGGTTGCCTGGTGATGCCCTGGCTCGCGGAGAAGCTCGGCAGGCGCGGCGCTTTAGGATTTTTCTTCGTGCTGATGGCGGTCTTCATTGCGCTCACCTTCGGAAAAGTCTTCTATCTCGGAGCGGCGGCTCTGCCCTGGTTCTTTGTTTGCCTTTTCTTTCTTGGTTTTGGCGGCGCGAATTTTGCCGTCTACACGCTCTGGCTCCCTGAACAATATCCAACCGAGTGCCGTGCCAGCGCCTTCGCCTTTTCCACTTCTTTCGCCAGATTTGGCGGCGCCGCAATCACCTTTCTCGTTGGCGCGGGCGTTCAGCGCTTTGGATCGCTAGGAATCCCCGTCGCGCTGACCTCCATCGCTTTTGCGATTGGCTTGCTCCTCATACCATTTGGAGCGGAAACCCGTGGGCGGACGCTTCCGGCGTAGCCCCCCGAAAGGCAAAGTAAACATGGCCGAAGTGGAGACCAAACTGTTTCCCCTCGAAGTGCTGCGCGATTTCAGCAACCAAGTGTTTCTCCATTTCGGCGTTCCCAAACACGACGCCGCCCAGGCCGCCGAGGTCCTCGCCGCCGCCGATCTGCGCGGCATCGACTCCCACGGCGTCGCCCGTCTCCACAGTTATTTCGACATGCTCACTTT